>Ga0182024_10000954_pt1 | contig 74918 bp, 66 predicted proteins | sample P32metaG_FD_120480 | JGI IMG/M metagenome (GOLD analysis project Ga0182024, IMG submission 120480) | Permafrost microbial communities from Stordalen Mire, Sweden - P3-2 metaG (Illumina Assembly) | ecosystem: Environmental > Terrestrial > Soil > Wetlands > Permafrost | place: Sweden: Stordalen...
CTTCACCAGCACCCTCAACAAGCTCCCCCCCGAGGCCACCGACCATCTCCCCCGCAAAAAGGACGGCACCATCAACGCCTTCGCCCTCGGCCTTGCCGCGATCCATGCAAAACGTTTCGAAGTGGCGGAATTGCGCGAACTCCTCGAAGCCTGCCTCGCCGCCAACGTCCGCCTCGTCACCACCGGCCTCGACGAGCGCGTCGTCCTCGCCGAGCTCATCGCCCGCGGCGCCCGCCCCTAGCTCCCCAAAAAAGCCCCCCGCACGCGTTCACGAACCGGACCGAGCTTATTTCCTACAAACAGCTCATCCGACTTCCTCCAGCTTCTCCCAAGCCTTCCGCTGCTCTGCCGTAACGCTGGCCGGGATCTCAATCCCGATCACCACATACAAATCCCCCCGCCCCCCGCCGCTCTGGTGCAACCCCTGCTGCTTCAGCCGGAACCGCTGCCCATTCTGTGTCCCCGGCGGAATCTTCAGCTTCGCAAACCCCTCCAGCGTAGGCACCCGCACCTCCCCGCCCAGCACCGCCACCCACGGCTTCAGCTCATGGTCATGCACCAGATCATGCCCCTCCACCCGGAAGTCCGGATGCTGCGCAAACCGCACCCTTAGAAAAAGATCCCCCGCCGTCCCTCCCTTCCCCGCCCGCTGCCCCTGCCCCGCCAGCCGGATGCGCTGGCCCTCATGCACCCCCGCCGGTATCCGCACATTATAAGTCTCGATCTTGTCCGTATCCGAGCGCCGCAGCGAGACCTGCCGCTTCGACCCATTGATCGCCTCATCCAGCGTCACCAGGATGTCCGCCTCCACATCCTGCCCCTTTGCCGGCCCGCCAAAGCCGCTCTCCTCATCCCCCGCCTCGAACCTCGAGAACGGACTCCGCCCCCCGCCCCGCCCCCCGAAAAACGTCTCGAAAAAATCGCTGAACCCCGTCCCCCCGAAGTGAAACTCCACCCCGCCCTTCCCTCCCGCGCCCTGCTGCGCAAAGTCCTGCCAATTCGGCGGTGCCTGCTGCGCACTCCCGCCCCGTTCCCAATCCGCCCCCAGGGTATCGTATTTCTTCCGCTTCTCCGGGTCGCTCAGGACCTCGTAAGCCTCGTTGATCTCCTTGAATTTCGCTTCCGCCGCCTTTTTCTCCCGCTCCTTGACGACATCCGGGTGATATTGCCGCGCGAGTTTGCGAAAAGCCTTCTTGATCTCAGCCTCCGTAGCCGTCTTAGCCACCCCCAGCGTTTCGTAATAGTCCTTGAACTGCACCGGCTGAACTTACCGGGCGAAATGGGAAGTGGAAATTCGAAATCAGAAATTCCGCTATAACCCCGCCGGATGCCGCGCCTCGTAGCCCCAGGTATCGCGCCCATCCGCATGCCAGCGCGGCCCTTCCGTTCCGTAATAGCCCGTCGTATCCAGCCGCAGCCCCGCGATCACCGCGAACGCATGCCCGTGCCGGGAGTAAATCGTGATCCACCTCCCGCGCCCCTGCCGCCCGTAGTTCAGCAGCTCGCAGGAGGGGATCGGCGCGTTCAGCACCCCCGCATTGTGCAGCGCGAAACAGACGGTGCCCGAGCAGTCGTAACCCGAATCGAAGAATGATCCATGCCCGCCGCCCCATTTGTACGGCATCCGGCGCAGCGCATTGGTGGCCCAGATGGCATGCTTCACCGCGTCCGGCGCGCTCGACGGCGCATACGCCACCCCACGGCGGACGATCGCCCGGCTGCCTCGCACCGTCGGCTGGCTGCCGCCGCGAATCACATCGGCGGAGGGCGCATAGTCGTCATCGCCCGCCTCGGGGCGATACACCCGCGCGGGCTCCTGGTAATAAGCATAATAACCCTGGGCGCGGACCGGGGCGGCCGCGCAGAGCAGCGCGATGGCGAGGAAGGCGGTACGGCTTGAGAACATCACTTCTGAGAAGCTGGATTCGCGCCATCCCCCGGGGGCCGGGCGGCGTTTAAAGGCCGGCGCGCAAAATTTCCGCTGGTTCTAGCGCCGGTTTTCTTTAAATCAACCAAAACCGCCGCCCATTTTGAAAACCTCTCCCCATCCGATTGCAACGCCGCCGGCAGCCCAGCGCCGTACAGGCGCCCCGGCTGCCTGACCACATGGCTACGTTCATCCTGCGCCGGTTGGTTTCTCTGACACTCGTCCTCTTTTGCGTCGTCACGATCACGTTTCTCCTCATCCGGCTCGCGCCCGGCGGTCCGTTTGACCGGGAGCGCAAAATCCCGCCTCAAATCGAGAAGGAGCTGCTGGCGAAGTACAAGCTGGATGGGCCGCTGTGGGACCAATACCGCGGGTACCTGTGGGACCTGCTCCACGGGGACCTGCGGCTCTCAACGAAGTACCGGAACCGCTCGGTGAACGAACTGCTCGCGCAATCCCTCCCGGTCTCTGGCGTGCTCGGAGGCATCGCCTTTCTCATAGCCACGGCGGGCGGGATTTGGGTGGGGGCGTACGCGGCGGTGCGCCATGACACGCCTGCGGATACGTTTGCGATGCTGGGAGCGCTCCTGGCGATTTCCATCCCGACGTTCGTAATCGGGCCGCTGCTGATCCTGGTCTTTGCCCTCAAGCTCAACTGGCTGCCAGTGGGCGGCTGGGGAAGCGTCTCCTGCCTGATCCTCCCTGCGATCACCCTGGCTAGCCCGTACCTGGCCTACATAGCGCGCCTCATGCGCACGAGCATGCTGGAGGTGCTGGGGCTCGATTTCATCCGGACCGCACGGGCGAAGGGCCTCGCGGAGGGTCGCATCGTTTTCAAGCACGCCCTCAAGGTCGCGATCCTCCCGGTCGTCTCGTTTCTCGGCCCGCTTGCGGCGAATTTACTGACAGGGTCGATTGTCGTGGAAAGCATCTTCAATATCCCCGGCGCGGGCGGTTTCTTCGTCAATTCGATCCAGAACCGCGACGGCTTCCTGCTCGGAGGCGTGGTGATCGTCTATTGCGCGCTGCTGGTCGCGATGAACCTCGTGGTGGACCTCGTTTACATGGCGCTGGACCGGAGGATCAGGCTCTATGATTGACACCCCGGGCATCTGGGAGAGGCTCTGGCGGAAGCGCGTTGCGCGCATCGCATTGGTCGTGCTCGCGATGGTGACTCTCGCGGCGGTGGTGGGGCCGGCCTTGATGCCCGCCGGCTCGGCGGAGGTAAGCGTGCACCAATTCAGCCCACCCGGGCCGGCCCATCTCTTTGGCACCGATCTCAATGGACGCGACCTGCTCTACCGGGTGCTGGAAGGGGCCCGCGTCTCGCTCCTGGTCGGTTTTTCCGGCGCGCTGATCTCGTTTTTCATCGGCACGGCCTATGGCCTCGTGGCCGGCTATGCCGGGGGCCGCACGGACTCGGGGATGATGCGGGCGGTGGAGATTCTCTATGCCATCCCCCGCCTGATAATCATCCTGATTTTCATCAATGCCTTCGACACGCACCTCAAGACATGGATGGCCGGCGCAGGACTCAATGGGCTGGTGGCGGATTCGCGGGTGGTGATTCTGATTCTTTGCCTGGGCCTGATCGAGTGGCTGACCATGGCGCGGATCGTCCGCGGCCAGGTGCTTGCGCTTAAGGCGCAGCAATTCGTCATGGCGGCGCAGGCGCTCGGCCAGAGCCATTTCAAGATCCTCACCCGTCATCTGCTGCCCAATCTGCTCGGGATTATCGTGATTTACCTTACCCTCACTGTCCCCGCGGTGATCCTGGACGAATCGTTCCTGAGCTTCCTCGGGCTTGGAATTCAACCACCCCAGGCAAGCTGGGGATCGCTGCTCGCGAATGGCGCGGAGGTGATCAACCCGGTTCGCAGCAATTGGTGGCTCCTGGTCTTTCCGGCGCTCGCCATGTGCATTACGCTTCTGGCGCTCAATTTTCTCGGGGATGCCATCCGCGAGGCCGCCGACCCGCGCGCGAGGCGCTGACACGATATGCCAGAACAGATCGCTCAAGGGATCAACCGGGACGCCCGGCGCGCATGGGCTTATCTTTCGGTCACTCTCCTATGGGCTGCGCTTGCGGCGGGCGGGTTTCCGTTTCCCCACATGGATGACCCGTTTTTCGTCGGCGCGGGTCTGAACCTCGCCCAGGGCGGATCGCTGGTAAATCCTCTCATGGAGGGCACGACCCATTTTTATAGCTACCCGCCCCTCCAATCGTACCTGCTGGCGGGCTGGCTGAAGCTATTCGGCGTCAGCGTTGGCAGCATGGTCGCGATGTATGTCGTCATTTCCTGGGCCGCAACGTTGTTTGTCATTAGGACATTCCAGATACTCAACCGGGAATTTCTCGGAGTCCTGGTGGCGCTCTGCGTGGTGATCTACGCCACAAGCTCTGGGATGCGGCCCGATGATTTCGCCCTCTTCTTCGCGGCTCTCTCCTTTCGATTGGGAGTTTCCCCGGGGGCCCGCTTCCGATTCTTCGCGCCGTGCTGCGCATTCCTCGCGATGTGCTCCACGCCTGCGGCCATGGCGATTATGCTGCCGTGGATCGTTTACCTGGCGGTTACGGACAAATCGATGTGGAAAGCCATCCTCGCGGGCGCCGCCGCGACGGCTGCGCTGATCGGCGCGATGGTCGATTGGAAGGTGACCGATTTCCTAACCGGATTTCTCTATAATAATCACGACGCGCACGAAATCGTGCTCTCCTGGCTCGAGACCTACTGGGACCGGCCAATGGGTCTCGTGAAGCTGTTTTATCCCACGGTGACCATCTGTACCGTGATTTTCCTCGCCGCTTCCCGGCGCGGTTTTCGGGTGATGGACGCCGTGGCGCTCCTCTCCCTGGTGCTCGGTTTGTACACGATCTTCAATACCGTTTCTGGCCACAGGGTCCTTGGGATCATCACGGTCATCGCAATTGGCTATTATATCGATCTCCTCGCACCGCATTCCCGCTGGAATCGCATTTTAGTGGCGGCAAACGCGCTTTTGATCGCCGCCTCGGGTGTACGCCCTCTCGTGCAAGGCGTCTCGACAAGGCGCACCGCCGATGGACCAGCGCTTCTGCACGAGATCCAGCGGATTCACCCAGCCAGGATCATTATGGACGACTGGAGTTTGCGATACGTCTTCAATTACCACCTGATTCCTGGGATGACCGCGATCAACTATAGCGATGCCGACCATTCCCGCAGCCAGCTCGCATCCCAGAAGTTCCCGGACGAGTGTTGGGTGCTCTCCGCCGAATCCGTGAGACGCTGGCAACTCCCGCCCCACGGTCTTCCCGTTCCCCGGTATGTCTCATTTGCCGGGAAACACATCGGAGACTGGCTCTCCAATGCGGGAGAAATAGGCGTTTCGCCGCCGGGCAAATGATTCCGCCGGCCCTTCCGGCGGGGCAACCCCTCTGAAAAGCAGGGATTTGCATTTTTCCAGCATCAGCATAGAGAAGGGGCTCGCCATGGATTTGCTCGAAGTACTGCAAGAAAAGATCGTGCCCGGGGATGGTGCGATGGGGACCATGATCCTCGAGGCGGGCGTGCCAATGGAGCGGTGCTTCGAGGAGTTGTGCGTCAGCCAGCCCGACCTGATCCGCGGCATCCATGAGAAATACGTGGCGGCGGGCGCGCTCCTCATCGAGACGAACAGCTTCGGCGCGAACGCCGCGCGGCTCTCGAAGTACGGCTTCGAGCACCAGGTCAATGAGATCAACTGGACGGCGGCAAAGCTCGCCCGCGAGATGGCCCGGGGAAAGGACGTGTGCGTGGCCGGCAGCGTCGGCCCGCTGGGGGTGACGGCGGAGCAGGCGAAAGAACAGGGGATCGACCGGAAGGCGGTTTTCCAGCAGCAGGTCGGGGCGCTGCTGGATGGCGGCGTTGATGTGATTTTTTTCGAAACCTTCACGGACCTCGATGAGTTGCTGCTCGCTCTCCATGTGAAGCAATCCCTTCACCATTGCCCAGCGATCTGCTCGATGGCTTGCTCCGAGGAGGGCCGGCTCCCGAACGGAATGCCGCTGGCCGAGGCGTTCGATAAACTGCGCGCGGCGGATGCGGATATTCTCGGCGCAAACTGCCTCAATGGCCCGCACGCGATGCTGCGGCTCTTCCAGCGGCTGCCCGTCAAGGGGCTGCTCTCCGCGTTCCCAAACGCCGGCTATCCGAAGTACCACGACGGGCGCTACCTCTATTTTACCTCGCCCGAGTATTTCGCGAACGCTGCGCGCGAGCTGGCCGGGGAAGGGGCGCGGCTCATCGGCGGCTGCTGCGGCATCGGCCCGCAGCATATCGCGGCGATGGTCGAAGCCCTGAAGGGGCTGGCGCCGGTGACGACAAAGGTCTTCGTGGAAGAAACGCTGGCTCCCGTGGCAGCGCCTGCCGCGACGGCCACCCCGCAGGACCTGAACATCCTGGATCTCTTGAAGCGCGGGAAAACCGTCGTAATGACGGAATTGGACCCCCCGAAGACGCTCGACCTGGAAAAATACTTTGCCGGCGCGAAGGCGCTGACCGACGCCGGGAGCGACGTAATTACGCTGGCGGACAATTCCCTGGCGATCCTGCGGGTGAGCAACCTGGCGGTCGGCGCGATGCTCAAGCAACGCTACGGCATCGACCCGCTGCTCCACCTGAGCTGCCGCGACCGGAATTTGATCGGCCTCCAAAGCGAATTGATGGGGATGTCCGCGCTCGGCATCCACCATGTGCTCCCGCTGACGGGCGATCCGGCAAAGTCCGGCGATCACCCCGGAGCATCCTCCGTCTATGACGTGAGTTCCATTGAATTGATCGGCATCATCAAGCGGATGAACGAGGGGGTGAACTACACGGGGAAATCGATCAAGCTCACGGCGCGCTTCATCATCGGCTGCACATTCAATCCCAATGCAAAGAACATGGACGCCCAGGTCGCGCGCCTCGAGCGCAAGGTGGCCGCGGGCGCTCAATATGTTATGACACAGCCGGTCTTCGAGACGCGGCTGGTCGCGGAGATGCACCGGCGTACCAAGCACATTGGGGTGCCTATTTTCACCGGCGTCTGGCCGCTGTTGAATGGCCGCCAGGCGGAATTCCTGCACAATGAGGTGCCCGGCATCGTGATCCCCGAGCATGTACGCACCCAGATGGCCGGCAAGGAGGGTGCTGACGGGCGCGGCCAGGGGATTGAACTGGCCAAGGACGTGTGCCGGGCGACGCTGGACCTCTTCCCCGGGGTCTATTTGATTACGCCCTTCCTTCACTACGATACAACGGTTGAGCTCTCCCAATTCATCCGGGCCGAAGGTTAACCGAGTTTTACCCATGTCCCGAAACGTCCGCGCCGTCGTCGTCCAGACAGCCTGTCTCGCCCTGGCTCTGGGGGTCGCGGCTCTGCTGGCTCGGCATTACGATCTGGTGCATGTGCTCGGGCGGATGGAGCGCAGACTCGGGACGACGGAATGGTGGGGCGCGCTGCTCTACCCGCTGCTGGTCGCCGCGTGCAATCTGCTGCTGCTCCCCGGCAGCGTGCTCACGCTCGGGAGCGGGCTGTTCTTCGGGCTCTGGTGGGGCTCTTTTCTCGTGCTATGCGGGAATGTGCTCGGCGCGGCGGTGGCCTTTGCGATCGGGCGATTGCTCGGCCGCACGTGGGTCGAGAAGCACATCCTGAAAAAGGATAAATGGGCGCGGCTGGACCAGGCCATCTCGCGCGAAGGATGGAAGATCATTTTCCTGAGCCAGGTGCATCCGCTATTCCCCACGAGCCTGCTCAATTACTTCTACGGCGTGACAAAAATCCGCTTCCGCACATGCATGGCGTGGATCGCGCTCGCACAATTCCCGGGCATTTTTCTGTACGCCTACCTCGGCACCTTGGCCCAACTGGGCATCAAGCTCTTCGAGCACAAAAACCATCCGCACCCGCATGAATACGTGGTCTGGATAGGCGGCCTGCTGCTCACCGCGGCGGTAACGGCAGGCATCGGCCGGATCGCGTTGCGGTTGCTGGGTGAGGCAGGCGCAACAACTCCCGAGCCGGGAAAAGAAAAACCGCCGTCGGCGCCTGAAGCCATCGACAGCGCCGGCCCGCGTGCGACCGCCACGCCGGTGGCAAGCCTCGCGCGGAAATAGAAGGCCTATTCCGCAAGCTCTCGCGCCGCCCGCACCAGCGCCGGCCATGCACGCAAGAGCCGTCCGTATTCGTAAACCATCCGCTGGATCAAGGTACGCGCCTCGGGGGGCGGCCATTTTCCGCGCATTTCAAACGGGATATCGAAGTCTGGCCCGGCCAATGCCATGCGGGTCTGCTCGATATAATCCTCAACATCCTTGCGCCAGAATCCAGGCGCCTCGCTTTCCTCCTCGAGACAAGTCTCCATGAAGGCAATTTTCTCACTTTCGTGCTGGAGGACGAAAGAGCGCAGGTACTCGCCGAAATCCAGCGCGGGCGCGCCGGCGATATCGCAAAGATGACGGCCCAGCGTGTCCAGTCGTACTTCGGTTTCCGACATCCCGGACGGAGGACTCCATGCTGTAATGATACCGCGGAGGATGTGGGCGAATTCCCATACCGCGACGGGCGGCTCGCCTGTCAGCGGGGGCGCGAGGATGCCCCGGCCGAGGCCGGGATCGTGCCGCGCCGCGACCGGCAGATGGCCAGCGAAACCGGCCGCGCAGCATTGCCAGACCGCCGCGCCCCAGACGAAATCCTCCGCGTGCATGACCGGCGGGAATGGTGGGATAAGCCTCCGCGCATCGATACCGATGGCCATGCCCGGGCTGAGGCTGGCGTCCGCGATGGCCATGCGCGGCACGAGGGCGCGAACGCCTCCGCTGGCCATGAACGCGCGATATTGCTCCTCGCCCTGCCCCGTCAGGCGGGCGAGCGTTTCGCCGTGATAGGTGAGGTAATAATAGGAAGTCGGGACGCCCGGATGCCCGTAGTGGCCGGTAAAGGTCGCGACAATGCGGCCATCGGTCTCCTGGAGGCGGCGCAGCAGATCATCGGAGATGCCGATGAAATCAGGCTCCGCTTCCCGAGCGACGAATGCATTGACGCTGAGGCCGAGCATGCGCTCGTGCAGCGCGAGGTAATCGCCGGTCACTGGCTTGACGCCTTCGAACGCCTGGCCGTACTCCGGGTAGAACCAGCGCTCGAAGGCATCGCGCGAGGAGAAGACGGCCAAGCCCTCAGATCGTCCGAGCCCCGGAGCGCCGGCCATCTCGCAGATCATGTCGTCATCCAGGCTGAGATACGCCCTGCCTGCGTGCCGCAGCAGTAACGCATTGCGATTGGCGCCGCACGCGAACCCGGCGCCGAGCGGATCCGACATGGCGAAGTCTGCGATCGCGGGATCGACGCCCGCGCGCTTCGAGAGCTTCGCCCCATAGGCGGCGCGCCCGGCATGATCGAGCAACTCGATCTTCACCGACTCCTCCCGGGCGAGGCTCGCGACCAATGCAGCGGTGGCTCCGGCGCGTTCCGCGGGCCCATTGGAGGAGACTGCCATCTCCACGCGCCGGCCATGGTCGCGGGCATTGCGCGCGAACGTCGTGATCACGCGCCGCAGCCGCTCCTCATGGCCCGCCGTGGGAATGCCGATGGCCTCGATGCGGGCCGGTTCGCCGGGACCGGAGCCGGCTGCCGCGCAGCGCTCCACCAGGCGGCCCACCGTGAGGAGCAGCCCCGCGTCGAGCATTTGCTCCGCCCAATGCCCGATCTCGCGCACCTGCGACGGCTCCAGCGCATGGTATCGCGCGTATTTGTGAAGATGTTCCTGCAGCGGCCTGAACTGTGTGCATTCGGAAAGAAAATCGAACGCGAACGAAGGCCAGAGGCTCGTCTCCGACGACCCGCGTGCCGCGACCACGTGCCAGCCGGCGCCCGCAGGCACCGCCGTCAGGTCCGCGCGGCGCAGGGACTCCGCCTCAGAGGGGCGCACCCGCCCGGCCGGGTCCGTTTTTTTGAATGATGAGAAGAGACCCACGCGGTGCGAGAAGTGGCGTTGCAAAAACCACCGCTCCATTTTTAATGGAGCCGCGCGCATGACTACAGCCAATAAAATCACCGTTACGCGGATTCTCCTCATCCCGATCTTCGTAATGATGGCGATTTATTACGGACGCGGGGTGCAGGCGGGGCACCCGAAGGATTGGCAGCGCTTTACCGCGATCTTCCTCTTCCTGGTCGCCTCCGCCAGCGATGGCCTGGATGGATACGTCGCCCGCCGCTACAACCAGCGCAGCAGGCTCGGCGTGGTGCTCGATCCCATTGCCGACAAGGGCCTCCTGCTTGCCGCTATCATCACGCTCAGCTTCAGTAACTGGACCTACGAGTTCCCCCTCTGGTTCCCGGTGCTCGTGATCACGCGCGACGCTGTGATCCTGATCGGGACGGCGCTGCTCCATTACCTGGTCGGCGACGTGCAGGTAAAGCCGAGCTGGGTCGGGAAAACCGCGACCGCCTTGCAAATGGTGGCGATCTCGATGGTGCTGCTGCAGTTGAATTTCTTCCAGCACACGGTGCAAATCCTCGGCCAGAGCGTCGAAATCAACTTTCTCGACATCCCGGTGACCCTCGCAGGCGTCTTTACGCTCATCTCGGGAATCGGTTACGTCATGAGGGGCATCCGGCAATTCCAGGCCGGTGGACATGCGTATTAGCGAGAGCCGTCTGGCCGGTGCGCTCTTTGGATGACAAAGTTGGCTTGCAACCGCCCGGTGTGGGACGATGCTTGCGCGCTCGCCGGAGTTTTACCCGGGCTACACTCATGACTTCCGCCCCAGCCGCACACGTCTCCTCCCGCACGGTCGCCATTGTCGGGCGCCCGAATGTCGGCAAATCGGCCCTGTTCAACCGGCTCGCGGGACGGAAAATCTCGATCGTCCATGATCAGCCCGGCGTCACGCGCGACCGTATCGTATCGGAGTGCCGGCTCGGCGCGCACCCCTTCACGGTCATCGATACCGGCGGCATCGGGAGCGACGTCGATGCGAGCTTTACCGACCAGGTGCATGCGGAGGTGGAGCTGGCCTTGCAGGCGGCCGAGGTGATCCTCTTCGTGGTCGATGGCCAGGATGGCCTGACCCCCGTGGACTCCGATCTGGCGCGCCGGCTGCGCCGCGTGAGCAAGCCGGTGGTGCTCGTGATCAACAAGGTCGACGCGGACAAGCATCGCGATTTTGACGCCGAGTTCTCGCGCCTCGGTTTCGAGCACGCGATCCGCGTCAGCGCGGAGCACGGCCGCAATATCTCGGAAATGGTCGAAGTCGCCGAATCCTTCCTGCCCCCCCCGCTCGTTGGTGAGCTCGCTCGGATCCCGATCAAGCTGGCCGTGGTGGGCCGCCCCAACGTGGGAAAATCCTCCCTCATCAATGCCATCCTCGAGGATAGCCGCACGATGGTGAGCCCGATCTCCGGCACAACGCGCGACGCCGTCGATGTTCCGTATGAACGCGGCGGCCAGCCCTACATCCTCATCGATACCGCGGGCATCCGCCCGCGCGGGAAGGTGGATAACTCGGTCGAGGTCTTCAGCGTCATGCGTTCGGAGAAGAGCATCCGCCGCGCGGATCTCTGCGTCCTGGTCATCGACGCGACGATGGGCGTGACCGCGCAGGATAAGAAGATCGCCGGGCAGATCCAGGAAGCACGCAAACCCTGCGTGGTCGCGGTAAACAAGTGGGACCTCATCGATGTCGAGGGCGACCGGAAGGAATTCCTGCACGAGTTCATGGAGGGCATCCGGAATGAGCTTTTCTTTTTCCCCTACGCTCCGCTCACGCTTGTCTCCGCAAAAACCGGCGACAACATGATGCGCCTCTTCAAGACAATCGAGGAGGTCCGCCACTGCTCGCGCCAGCGCATCACCACGGGCGTCCTCAACCGGCTGGTGCACACCGTGCTCAGCTCGAATCCCCCGCCCATCCGCAGCGGAAAGCGTTTCAAGATTTTGTACGCGACGCAGTTGGAGACGGGGGGGAGCGCGATCCCGGTGCCGCACTTCGTGCTCTTCGTCAACTCCGAGGATAGCCTCGCCCCGCATTACAAAAAATACCTCGAAGGCTGCCTCCGAGAGGCATCTCCCTTCACCGGATTGCCAGTCCTCATCGACGTCCGCGGCCGACCTCCGCGCGAGAAGAAAGGCTGAGCGGCCGGGTCCGCGTCCTGGGGACACCCCGAATCGAGCAGTAAAAATTTCTTTGCAGCCCACATACTTTGTGGTACAAAGTATTTGCATGAACGAACAGGAAAGGGCCGAGGAACACTTGAGGACCATCCGCCGCCTCATGGAGCGCGGCACCATCTACCGCGCCATCTCCGCTCCCACCGCACTTGTCGGCGGCGTATTGTCGCTGGCGGCCTCCGCTTTCGGGTGCAGTCACCCCGTCTTGGCGAACGACTGCGTATTCGTGATACCATGGCTGCTGGTTTTGCTGCTCACGGCCGGGACCAATACGCTCTTTATCGTGCTCGGCGCCAAAAAGCGCGACGAGCCCGTTTTTTCCGCCTCTATGAAGGCGGCTCTCATTGCGCTCGCGCCTCCCTTTATCGTGGCTGGGGTTCTCACGGCAGTCCTTTTTGGGTTAACTGGAACCCCCTTGGACGCAATCCTTCTCTCCGTTATCTGGTCGATTTGTTATGGTTTGGGCCTCCTGGCCACGAGCCACTTCGCGCCGCGATCCCTTACGCTGCTTGGGTGGGCGTTCCTCCTCGCAAGTCTCGCCGCCTTAACATCCATTCGTTATGCTCCTACCTCTTCATTCGGTAGCTGGACGGATAATGCCGGTGCGATCTTCATGGCTGCGACGTTTGGCCTATTCCACCTGATCTATGCCACCTGTGCGTGGCCGCGCAAGGGCGCCGAGCTGGAGCCATGAGCCGATGCTCGATTTCGATAAACTCGATAAGACAATCCATGAGAAAGGACGGCTCGCGATCATGACGCTCCTTGCCACACGGCCGAGCTGGGCCTTTCAGGATCTGAAAGCGGAGCTGAAAATGAGCGACGGCAATCTCGTAACCCATCTGCGGACGCTCCACCAGGGAGGTTACGTCGCCGTTACCAAGGAGATGCTCGACCGCCCGCAGACCAGTTATTCGCTCACCGAGAAAGGACGCCGCGCGTTTCAGGATTACCTGCGCGTGCTGGAGCAAATCGTGAAAGCCGGTAAGAGCTGAGTTTTTTTACCCCACTACTTTGTCACACAAAGCCACTTCAACCATCCATCAACCATGCACATCCATCTCGCTGAACATTACGGCATCTGCTTCGGCGTGCGCGACGCCCTCGCGCTGGCCGAGCGGATCGCGAACGACGAACCGCTGACCATCCTCGGGCAGCTCGTTCACAATCCCATCGCCCGCGAACGCCTGGAGGCGCTCGGCATCAGACAGGGCGCGCTCGACGACGCGCCGGGGGCGGTGACGCACCGCGTGATGATCACCGCCCACGGCAGCTCCGATGCGGCGCGGGCGCGCTGGCGCGAATCGGGCCACGCGGTGGAGGATTCTACCTGCCCTCTGGTGCGGTACGCCCACGGCCAGTTGCGGCGGCTCGTGGAAGGGGGCTGGTTCCCGGTTATTATCGGGAAGCATGGGCACGTGGAGGTGCAGGGCCTTGCCGGCGATTTCCCCGGAGCAGCGGTACTGGAGACCGAGGCGGACCTAGCGGGCATCCCCGACCGTCTGTTCTACGGCGTCGTGTCGCAGACCACGCAGCCAATCGACCGCGTGCGGCATCTGGTCGAGGCGTTGCGCGAGAGCCGGCCAAATTCCCGGGTCCTCTTCCGCGATACCGTCTGCCGGCCCACGAAAGACCGGCAGGAGGCGCTTAAGAAATTGCTGCGCGAGGTGCAAGTCGTCATCGTGGTGGGCGGGCGGAACAGCAACAACACGCGCGAACTGGTGGAGACGGCGCGCGCCGCCGGCCTGCCCGCGCATCACATCGAGCGGCCGGACGAATTGCGATGGGAATGGTTCCAGGGAATCGAGCACGCGGGCATCACCGGAGGCACCTCTACGCTACCGGAGACGGTGGCCGAGGCTCGGCGCCGCCTCGCGGAGATGGCGGCGCAATATGAGGAGGTGCATTAGTGGACACCGCGATGGAAGAAATTCCTGCCGTCCCAGGAACGGCACCGGGACTGGGTTTGCTCTGTGCATCATTGCTGGCCATGCCGGCGCTGGCGGACTTTTGCTTTTGGAGAGAGAGACCGCGTCTCTCAGTAGGTCTGTTCGCGGTCGGCGCCGCGGGCCTCATTCTGCTCAATCGGCCCCGGGAGCGCTGCACGCGGCCGGTGGTGGCGTTGCTGGCCCTGATTTGCGGCGCGGCGGTGGAATCGGCCATCGATCTCTGCTTCTCTAATGTCCTCGTGCTCATCGCGCTGACGCTGGCCCTGGCCGGCGAGACTTACTATGGCTCCTTGAAGATCGGCTGGAGCCGCTGGTCCGAGGCGATGTGGACGATATTGAAAACGCCCGGCCGCTGGCTTCGCCTGATGATCGAGCTGGCTGCCCGCGCCGGCGAAAACACGGCAAAGCCGGCGAAAACCTGGAGAAAGGCCGTGCGCATCATTTGGATCGCCGTTCCCGGCCTGGCGGTGACAGCCATCTTTGCGGTCATCCTTGGGAATGGGAATGCTCTGTTTGCAAAGTTCGCGGATGATTGGACGACCGCGATCTGCAATTGGTTTCTCCAACTCGATTTGAGTTTCTGGCGGTGTTTTCTCTGGGGCTTCGTGACGGTGCTCGCGCTGCCGCTGCTCTGGCCCAGCCCGCCGCCCAAAGCGGAGCGCTTTTGGACACGCGAAATCCCCCGGCTGGCCGAGATCACGACAGCGCGCACGGCGCGGCTCCAATCCGTCATCACCCTTGCCCTGTTGAATGCCCTCTTCTGCGGCGTCAATACCATCGACGCGGTCTACCTCTGGGCGGGGCGCGCATTGCCCGCAGGGGTCAATCCCAGCGTGTTCGTACACCAGGGAGTCTCCTCCTTGATCATGGCGGTGATATTCTCGGGGATTCTGCTGGCGGGCATGTTTCACCAAGCCCGCGCCGTCTCCAGATGGACGCCGCTGCGGTTGCTCGGCCTTCTCTGGATCGGGCAAAACCTGGTAATGCTGGCCGGCGTCTTCCTCCGCGTGAAACTGTATGTCGATGCCCTCGATCTCACGGTCGTCCGCGTGAACCTTGTCTTCTTTCTCCTGCTCGTGACGGCCGGGTTCATTCTGCTGGCGATCCATGTCTGGCGCCAGAGGAGCCTCGGCTGGTTGCTGCACTCGAACATGCTTGCGACGTTTTGCCTGTTCTACACAGTTCAGTTCCTCGATACGGCGGGTTTCGTTTCGCGGTACAATGTGAATCTCTGGCTCAACTCACCACGGCCCCTCGCACTCGACCTTTCTTACCTGCGGTCGCTCGGTCCCCCTGCATTTGAGGCCATCGAAACCGTGGCCAATAGCGGCGCCCCGGAAGCGAGCGACGCCGCGGATTACCTGAAAACGGAGCGGGAGCAGGCACAGGAACAGCTTGGGCAGATGCCCTGGGCGAGCTGGCAGTTGCGCGACAGCCATTGTCAGCGGAAACTCCTGACCGCTACACGACCATGACACGACGAAAATTCCTGAAAAACACCGCGCTGGCCACGCTGGGCGGAGCCCTAGGCGTCGCTTACGGCATGATGGAGGCCAAATGGCTGGGGGTGAATCACGTGACGCTCACGGTTCCGAACCTGCCCGAGGCCTTCAAGGGAAAGCGGGTCGCCTTCCTGGCCGATCTGCACCACGGGCCGTACGTGCCGCTCTCCTACGTCCGGCACGCGGTCGATATGGCGAATGCGCTGAAGCCGGACCTGATCGCGCTGGGCGGCGATTACCCGCACCGGGGCATCCGCTACATCGCTCCATGTATTCGCCAGCTGGCGCGGCTGCGGGCGCCGCTGGGCGTGTACGCGGTGCTGGGCAATCATGACCACTACGATTATGGGCAGCCTTATGCCAGCGCCGCGCTCCGGGATGCGGGCATCCCCGAGCTGACGAATCGCGGTGGATGGATCGAGGCGGACGGCGCGCGGCTCTGGCTGTGCGGGGTGGACGATTACTGGCGCGGCACACAGGATCTGCCCGCGGCGCTGGCCGGGACGACGGCCGCGGACGCCGTGATCCTGCTCTCTCACAATCCCGATTACGTGGAGGAGATTCGCGATCCCCGCGTGGGCCTGGTGCTGAGCGGGCACACGCACGGCGGCCAGGTCAATCTCCCGATCATCGGCCCGCCCGTGGTGCCCTCGATCTATGGGCAGAAATATGTCCACGGGCTGGTGCAAGGGCCGGTGACGCAGGTATTTGTGACGCGGGGTATCGGTACGATCACGCCCCCCGTGCGGATATTCTGCAAACCGGAGATCGTCCTGATCACGCTCGCGTAGCTTACGGCAGTAGCTTATGGCACCTTCGATTGCCGGGGCCAGTTGAGCGCATCGCGCTCCACGTCGGGCACCACCTTGTCGGGCCAGGTAAACTGGCAATCCTCGCAGTAATACTCCCGGGGGATCAGATGGGCCGCGGAGAGGAGCGCAAAGAAGACGCTGCCCGCGGTCCGGCGGGAGAATTGTGGGAACTCGATGCGCGACGAGCCGCATTGCGGGCAGCGAACGGCCTCCGCCATGACCCCGTCCTTTTCCCATCCCCGGATGAGATTCCCGGCCTTCTCGAATTCCTCCTTGCGCACCTGCACGCGCATATGGGCGCGGGGATGGCGGGTCATGAAGAAAATCGCCTGGGAACCTGAATCATCCGTGACTTCCGCGTGCAAGCCCGCGTCGTGGAGCCGATCCTTCAACGTTTCCGCGGGGGCTGCGTCATTGAATGTGGCAATGGTAATAGTTTGCTCCATATCAGTTTATCGCTTGCTGAATGCGATTTTGCCGTCTTTTACTCCCACTTCGATGCGATCTCCCTCCTTGAAGCGCGATTGCAAGATCTCGAGCGAGAGCGGATCGAGAATCTCCCGCTGGATGGCGCGCTTGAGCGGGCGCGCCCCGTACACGGGATCGTACCCCTCCTTCGCGACCAGGGCGGCCGCCTCGGGGGTGACTTCGAGGGTGATGTTCCGGGCGGCGAGGCGCTTGGCCAGCCGGGCGATCTGAAGGCCGACGATCTCCTTGATTTCCTCATCGGAGAGCCGGTCGAAGATGATGATATCGTCCACGCGGTTGAGGAACTCCGGGCGGAAATGCCCGCGCAACGCCTCCATGACCCGCCGGTCGCGCTCCTTCGCGTCGAGCGACTCCTCCATGATGAACTGGCTCCCGATATTGGAGGTCATGATGATGACCGTGTTCTTGAAATCGACCGTGCGCCCCTGGCCGTCAGTGATGCGCCCATCATCCAGCACCTGGAGCAACACGTTGAATACGTCATGGTGCGCCTTCTCGATCTCATCAAACAAAATGACGCTGTACGGCTTGCGCCGGACGGCCTCGGAAAGCTGCCCTCCCTCCTCGTAACCCACGTACCCGGGCGGCGCGCCGATGAGCCGCGCGACGCTGTGTTTCTCCATATACTCGCTCATGTCGATGCGGATCAGGTTGTTCTCATCGTCGAAGAGGAACTCCGCCAGCGCGCGCGCCAGCTCCGTCTTGCCGACGCCGGTGGGACCGAGAAATATGAAGGACCCGATCGGCCGGTTGGGATCCTGCAGCCCGCTGCGGGCGCGGCGCACCGCGTTGGCGACCGCCTTGATGGCCTGCTTTTGCCCCACGACGCGCTCCGCAAGACGCTCCTCCATCTTCACGAGCTTCTGCCGTTCGCCCTCCTGCAGGCGGGATACGGGGATGCCGGTCCAAACGGAGACCACCGCCGCGATGTCCTCCTCGGTGACCTCCTCCTTGAGCATCTGCCGGCCGCCCTGCTGGATGGATGCGAGCTTGGCGTTGTGCTCCTCGATCTGCCGCTGCAATTGCGGGATCTGGCCGTATTGGAGCTCGCTCGCCTTGGCAAGCTCCCCGCGACGCTGGGCTTGCTCGAGCTGGGTGCGCAATGCCTCGAGCTGCTCCTGCAGCTTGCGGCTCTTGTCGATCTCGGCCTTTTCGTTTTGCCACTGGGTCTTGAGGCGGGCGCTTTTCTCCCGGAGATCGGCCAGATCCTTCTCGATCCGCGTAAGCCGCTCGCGGCTGGCGGCGTCCTTCTCCTTCTTGAGCGCCTGGCGCTCCATCTCCAGTTGCATGATCTGGCGCTCCAGCTCGTCTATCTCCGTGGGCATGGAATCGAGCTCGATCTTCAGCCGGGACGCGGCCTCGTCCATCAGGTCGACCGCCTTATCCGGCAGGAAGCGGTCCGAAATATAACGATGCGAAAGGACCGCCGCCGCGACCAGCGCCGCGTCCTGGATGCGGACGCCATGGTGGACCTCGTAGCGCTCCTTCAGGCCGCGGAGGATGGCAATGGTATCCTCCACGCTCGGCTCATCGACCATGACCGGCTGGAACCGGCGCTCCAGCGCGGCGTCCTTCTCGATGTACTTGCGATACTCGTTCAACGTGGTCGCCCCGATGGTCCGCAGCTCCCCGCGCGCGAGCTGCGGCTTGAGCATGTTTGAGGCGTCCACGGCCCCCTCCGCCGCGCCCGCGCCCACGATGGTGTGCAACTCGTCGATGAAGAGGATGACCTCGCCCTGCGAATCCGTGACCTCCTTGAGGAATGCCTTGAGACGGTCCTCGAACTCGCCCCGGAACTTGGCCCCCGCGAGCATGGAGCCGATGTCCATGGCCACGATGCGCTTATTCTTGAGCGACTCCGGCACGTCGCCGCTGACGATGCGCCGGGCGAGGCCCTCGACGATGGCGGTCTTGCCGACGCCGGGATCGCCGATGAGGACGGGGTTGTTCTTCGTCCGGCGGGAGAGGACTTGCATGACCCGGCGAATCTCCTGATCGCGGCCGATGACGGGGTCGATCTTGCCCCGGCGGGCGGCCTCGGTGAGATCGCGCCCATATTTCTCGAGCGTCTGGTATTTGCCCTCCGGGTTTTGATCGGTGACGCGCTGGCTCCCCCTGACCTGCTGGAGGGCCTGGAGGAGGCGGGCATGGGTGACGCCGGAGTCATTGAGGAGGCGGGACGCCGGGGTGTTGGCTTCCGCAAGGGCGAGGAGGTAATGCTCCCCGCTCACGTACTCGTCCTTGAGGTTTTTCATCTGCTTCTCGGCGGCATCCAGGACGGAGCGCAGCTCGGAGCCGAGGTACACCTGGCTGGCGCCGCCGCTCACGCGCGGGCGTTTTTCCAGATCCGCCCGGAGGCGCGCCTCAAGCGCGGGTACGGCTACGCCCAGCTTCTCGAGAAGTGGCTGGGCGACGCCTTCGGTCTGGGTAATGAGGGCCGACAGGAAGTGCTCATTGGTGATCTCCTGATGCGAATACTCCGAAGCGACATCCTGGGCGCTCTGGAGCGCCTCCTGCATTTTTTGGGTGAATCGGTCGACGCGCATACGTGCAAGCTAATCGGACGGCGTGGGCGGGCAAGACGTTCAAGATTTTGGAAAAGAGATGGGCGGGGGGGGCTTAAATTGGCTTAATTTGGTTTAAATCGCCTGCGGAGGGGTTAGGCCATCCGGGCTTAAAAGAGGCGCTTTGTGTGGATACCGGTGAAGGTTCAATTTCGGCATGGCGGCGACCCCTTTTTTCCATGGAAGCAGATTCGCTGGCGCGGCACCTAGAGTTCTTTTTTAGCGGGCCGGATGCTTCGGCACTTGAGCGGAGGGGCGGCGCGGGGTTTATTAAGGGGACATGCAAGTCCCCGGGCTGAGAAGTTGTTACGACAAGGTAGGCGGCATCTATTATTTGGGCCGCATGTTCGACAAGATCCAGCTCAACGCGGCGGGCAACCTGCCGGAGGATTATCACGCGAACTTGGGAAAGGGCTTCGACGCGCGGGCGCTGACGTTTCTGGACATCGATTACCCGTCCCTGGTCGAGCGGGTCAAGCAGGGGGGGGCGGATAGTGACTTCCTGGACTGGTGCTTCCAGCGCGGCCGGCATCCGAATGACGAGGAAATCGAAATCTGGAACGAATTCATGCGGAAACGGGGCTGGAGGGACGACGGGACCCCGACGCTGCGGCGCAGGCTGGCGGAAATCCATTGCGAGGACCGGACGGATATCGAGACGTCATTCGATTTCATCGACCTGGACGAGGGGCGCGACCCGCGGGATAACCCGCGGGATTTCTAGCGGCACGCCATTTTTGCCAGGCTGGCGAGACGCCGCTCCGCGCAGGGCGGAGCTTCCCCCGGCGCCTCGCCTGTAAATAGACGCAGAAAGGGCCGGACTTGCGTCCGGCCCTTTCGCGATTTTCCCCTTTACGGGGAAAAGTGAATTACAGGTTCGTGACCGGGGTCTCCTGGACCGCGATGGGTCCGCTGGTCGCCGAAGCCGCGGCCGAGTAGTTGCTCAGGTTGCTCATGACCGCTGCCACCAGAGGACGGATCGTCCTCTCAGTGGCGGCTTCGACGTCCTTGACGATGGAAGCGAGGATCACCTGCTCAGGAGTCAGAGAGCCGGTAAGAGGCGTGTTGGGCAGTCCCAGCGAGTTGAGATAGGCACCCAGGGTGCCCGCGAGATAAACGGCCACGGGCTCGGAAGTGCCCTCATTGGGAATCGTAATGGTGACGTTCTCATTCTTGATGAACTTCACAACCGCCTCGGCCAGGGCGCCGATTTCCGTCGCATCGGTCTTAACGACCACGGCAGTCGAGGTCCCGTTCGCCTTGAGGATGCCCTCGGAGAAGAGGTTGATGATCGAGGCGAAGTCGATCGCCGTGCCGGTTGCCAGGGTGGTGGAATCCTTGCCGTTGCCGACAACGAGCGTGCCGCCGCCGCCACCAGCAGCCGCGCCGGTGAACATGGAGGTGGGGATCTTGCTCTTGACCGCGCCGCTGATCAGGTCGGTGGCGTAGGTGGAGGTCTTGGAGACCGTGAGGATATTGGAGCCCGTAAGATCGGCGAAGACGCTCGCGACCTGGGTCAGCTCATTGCCGTCCTGCCCGAGGATGTTGCCGATGCCTGTGGCGAGGGCCGGGGCATATTTAACAGACAGTTTGTGGGCAGGGGCGGCGGTTTCAAGAGCGGCGAAAGTGGAGGCTGTGAAGGTGGACGCGTAGAAGGGATCCACGAACGCGGCACCCTGATCGATTGCGACCGCATGCGCACTCGCCTTGGTGGTGCTCGTCGCGGCGACGAGCTGATTCACGAAGCTCGCCCGGCCGGCTTCGCCAGTCGCCTGCGGGGTGACCGCCGCAACGCCCTGAACGATCTTCGCGGAATCGCTGGAATACTTCAAGATGAGCGCTTCCGCCAGGCTCACGAGGTTCGTCGTGCTGGCGTTATCCTTGAGCCCGACCTGATAGGAGACCAACTCGTCCACGCTCGCGTTCTTGGCGACGTTCTTCAGAATATTGACTGCGAAACTGGAATAACCACCGGGAGTGGGAGCACCGGGCACGCCTGGCAGCGTAGCCCCGGAGAGGAGGCCCGCGACAAAATCTTCCGCGGCCACGGGAGCTTCCGCTGCGCTTTTGCCCTTGACGCCGTTAATCCCTTCGATCCCGTCCTGGAGAACGGTAAGAATCTTTCCGGAACTCTCGAGGACAGTGTCGTTCACAAGGTCCGACCCGATCGCCTGATCCGCGGCGAGGATCCCCGTGCCGGTGGTGACCGCCTGATCGGAGATCGTCCCCAGCGCGTCTTTCACAACCGCCTCCTGGCCGGAAATGCTCAACACCTCGGAAGTGTTCCCCGCAGTGCCGTTGACAGAAACGACGGCGTCCACAACGCTGCCGACCTCCGTTGCAAAATTGGCACTCCCGCTGGTGATGAAAGTGGAAACCACCTTGTCCACCACTACGGGCGCAGAGGAATTCCGGTCCGACCGGACTTTCCCACCTACGGGCTCGAACGCCGCCGCGGCGATAAGAGCCGGGGTGAGCGTCACGTCGGTGTTCGTGAGGATGGCCGAGTTAACGGCAGTGGCGAGATCGGCGGCCTTCGCGGTAAGGATGGTCTTACCAGCGGGGAGGAACCCCGATATTTCTGATTGCGCACTGGCCCATACCGATGGGATGGAGATGGCGAGTGCCGCAAGGCCGGCGAGGACGCCGCGCACTCGCGTTGAGAGGAATCTGGCGTTCAGAGGTTGGTGGCTCATACAGAGGTGGGATTTACTGACTACGAGTGAACTATTTTGGGTTTATGTGCACGAGTGTCTCCACTCCGCGCGACGGGCGACTATTGAACAACCTTAGAATACCATCAAGCTATTTTCCTGCCAGTAGAAAAAAAATAATATGATCGCCATAGCTAAAAGGATTATTGAGCAATGTCCGTTTTGGAGTCGGAATCCACCGGCGCCGGCTTGTAATTCGCCCAGTCCGCGGCCATGGCATCCGCTTCGGCCTTTTTACCCTCTGCGGTCAAATGACTTTCATAATAGGTGCGGATGGCGCCGAGATTCGGGTCCCAATGGAGCGCCCTTTGATAAAGAACATCCGCGGCGGCAAATTGGCGCATCCCGTCCAGCACCTGCCCGTACCGCACGAGCATATTCTCATCCTGGGGAAAAACATTGAGCCCTGCGTTAAAAGCGGCCGCGGCGCGCTCGAGATTCCGCTGGCGCATGAAGGGATCCATGATCCGGGAGGCCAGGACGCGATTTGCCTCGCCCAGATAAAAATAGAGGTCCGGATTCCAGGGATCGCCGCCGGTTTTGCTCAAGGCGGTATCCAGGAGGCTCCTGGGGGGCAGGTCCGCCGCATCCTCCGCAGGGAGGGTGGCCAGCTGGGGTACGCCGGAGATCCCCTTTTGCGCGAAGGCGATGGCGTCCAGGAAATCGTGATTCCTGAGAAAACCGCGGGCGAGCTCGCCCGCGACCTCCGCCGGCAGGAGCGGCATCCCCCAACTGAGCATGAAAAGGCCGAGCGCCGGCGCGATGAATTTCGCCCACGGTGTCAGGCGGCGATCGACGAACCCCATGGGGCGCTGCATCGCGGGATTGGCGAGAAGGCCGAACAGGAAAGCGAAAATGAGGGCATTGCCCGGGATGTGCATGTCGAAATCGACCACCGAATGGATGGCGAGGCCCAGCACGGCGCAGAGCGCCCCGAGCTGCAGCGCGAAACGATTGCTGCGGTGGAAGCCGGAGGGGAGCAGCCGCTGGCGGAGGAGGCAGGAGTAGGTGTGAAGGGCATTGCGCAGATGGGCGAAGATGAAAAGAGCTACGCAGCACCCGCCGATGATTCCGTACTCGGCGAGCAGCTCAAGGTAATCACAATGCGCATGCACGGGGTCGGCCTGGATCTCCGGGCGGCGGAAGAACCTGCCATAGATGAGATGGGTGCCGGCGCCGGTGCCGAACCATGGATTGACGCGGATATGGTCGAGAGCGGCTGCCCAATTGTAGATGCGCACATCCTTGACCACCATGGTCTGCATGCGGTGGACAAGGTAGGGGCTGTGCCCCATGAGGAAGGCGACCAGGGCGACCACGCCCACCAGCGCGCCGAGGGACGCCACCGCAACGGGGATGAACCGGGGCGGATCCAGGACGCGCGTGGCGTAGCTGCACGCGATCGCAAGGCAGAGCATGCTGCCGATGATATCGAAGTAGCCTCCCCGGCTGCCGCTGATCGCGATGCCCGCCATGCAAACCGCGGAGAAGTAAAAGGCGAGGATTTTCGCCCACGCGGGCCAGCGGCTCCAGATGCCCAGGCTCGCGGAGAGTACGGCGACGGCGGCGAGGAAACCGGCGAAGTTATTCGGGCTGATGTACATGCCGCTGGCGCGGAGGATCGTCGGCCGGATGAGCCCGAAAAGCATGAAATGTTGATCGTGGATAAACTGGACCATCCCGACCCACACCTCGAGCGCGGCGATGCCCCACAACACCACGATCAGGGCGGTTTGCAGCCCTGTATTGGTGAGATAAAAGGCGGTGATCAGGTAAACCATGAGGCAGGCGAGCATCATGAAAAAATCAGGCCAGGAGAGATAAGGGACAGGGGAGTTCCAGGCGCGGGCCAGAACCCAGGCGCCCATGAGCAGCGTCGAGGCGACGCAAAGGAAATCGGGCGGCGTCCGCAACCGCCGGCGCCGGATGCTGAAGACGCTGAGGATGGCGGCAATCGAGATGAGGCCGTATGCAGGCAGGCTGTAGACAAGCCGCGTCCCTCCAATGAAACACTCGATCCACACCAGGGCCAGACCCACCACAACTAGATAGACGATATTCACCGGGCGGCCCAATGAAGCAGCCCTTGAGTTGCGATGCAAGGGCTGGGACCGCGGCCCTTGGCCGGGCGGCGCCGGCAGGGGCGGACAATCGGCGGGGGCGGTGAGAATCGGATGGCGTTCCCCCGGAGCCGGGCGGTAATTTCTCCGCATGGTCAAAGTCACCGTCGAATACCAGGGCGACCTGCATTGCAGCGCGCAGCACGGCCCCTCCGGCGCCACGCTCCAGACGGATGCGCCCGTGGATAACCAGGGAAAAGGGGAATCCTTCTCCCCGACGGACCTCGTGGGGACGGCGCTGGGCAGTTGCATGGCCACGGTCATGGGGATCTATGCGCGGCATAAGGGGATCGGCCTGGAGGGGATGCGCATCGAGGTGACCAAGGAGATGACCCAATCGCCGCCCCGCAAGATCGCGCGCCTGAGCGCGGAAATATGGATGCCCGCCGGCCTGGCGCGCAACCCCGCGCTCGAGCAGGCCGCGCTCACCTGCCCGGTCCATCAATCCCTCCACCCGGACATGGAGAAGCCGGTCAATTTTCACTGGTCGTAACTGCCGTGGAGCGCGGTTTCTCAGACTTTGGGGAGAAGCTCTCCGCCCACTCAGGCATCTACGACCTGATGGAGGACCTGGGCAATGCGTTGAGCGCCGGCGGCATGATCATGATGGGCGGCGGCAATCCCGCGCACATCCCGGCGGTCGAGCAGGTGTGGCGTCGGCGGCTCGAGGAGATCCTCGCGGCGCCGGGGGCGATGGAGAGCATGCTGGGCGATTATGATACGCCGCGGGGGCGGCCGGATTTTCTCGTCACGCTGGCGGCGTTTCTCAATAGCGCGCTCGGCTGGCCGGTCGGGCCGGAGAATATCGCAATCACCACGGGCAGCCAGACGGCAAATTTCCTTCTGTTCAACCTCCTTGCCGGGCCCGCGGGCGGCGGGCGGGAGCAGCGGCGCATCCTTTTTCCGCTGGTGCCGGAGTACATCGGCTACACGGACCAGGGGGCGGCGCCGGATATGTTCCGCGCATGGCGGCCGGAGATCGAGCTGCACGGGGCGGACAGCTTCAAGTACCGCGCGATGATCGGCGAGATCACGCCGGATATCGCGGCGCTGTGCGTCTCGCGGCCCACCAATCCCAGCTCGAACGTAATCACCGACCGGGAATTATCCTCTCTCAGCAGCCTCGCGGCGGAGAGTGGCGCGCGGCTCATCATCGATCACGCGTACGGGCTGCCTTTCCCCGGGGTCATCTTCAGCGAAGTCAAGCCGCCGGCTTGGGAGGAGCATGTGATCCATACGTTCTCCCTCTCGAAGCTGGGCCTGCCGACCACGCGCACCGGCATCATCGTGGCGGAGCCCGGGATCATCGACCGGATCGCACGGATGAACGCGCAGGTGGTACTGGCTACGAGCACGATCGGGCAGACTATCACGGGGCCGCTCTTTGCCAGCGGGGAGATCACCCGCATGTGCGCGGAGGTGGTGCGGCCCTTCTACCGGCAGCGCAGCGATACGGCACTGGCGGCGTTGCGGGAGAGTTTCGGCGGGTATGAGCATTACCGCGTCCACCAGTGCGAGGGGGCGTTCTTCCTCTGGCTCTGGCTGCCACGCCTGCCGGTGACCGACGTGGAGCTCTACGCGCGGCTCAAGCGGCGCGGCCTGCTGGTCGTGCCGGGGAGTTATTTCTTCCCCGGCCTGCAGGCGCCCTGGGAGCATACCTCGCAATGCATCCGGCTGACCTATAGCGCGGACCCTGCGGCGGTGCGCAAGGGGATGGCGATCCTGGCGGACGAAGTGCGGGGATTAGGAATAAAGAAGTTGAAGAAGTGAGGGAGGTGCGGCTAATGTGTTCTTATGAACACCATTCGCACGGATTCCCTCCGCCGCTTCGTTTCCCTCCGCATTTCGCTCACGCTGCGCAGGATCCGATTCCGCTTTGCGCGGGTCGCGGCGCCACCGCAGCAGTTGGAGTTTTTCTAAGTGAGTATGGGATGTGTGGCGATTGAGGATCGCCCGGCTCGGCGGGTTCCAATCTGGTTGATTTTGAGGGCTCTACGAGTGCTTTTCACTCGTTTCCCGGCTGTAAAGGAGCATTAATGCGGATGCCCCAGGATAGTCGTGCCGTTTTCCCCCTGTGGAAACTGTTCCCATGCGCCGCAGAACAACCCGGTTCGGTCCGTCCCGCCCTCCCGGCACGCGGGCACGCGGATCGGCCATGCGGTCCGCGCCCGCATGAAGCGCCTCCTTGCCATCGCCGTCGCGGGGATCGCCCTCTCCCGCAATGCGCCCGCGGGATCGGATGTCATCCGGGCGGACCTGCCGCATGTGCGCGCGGATGGGGGAGCCCTGACTTTTGCATGGCACGGGGGCTCGCCGCACCGGGTGGATATCTCCAGGTTTATCCGGAGCGCGGATCTTGATACCGCGCATGTGCTGACCGCGCAGCGAGCGGGGGATACGGATTACTTCGTCGTGAGCGTCAGCGGGCCCGCTCGGCCGTCGGATACGAAGGACGCGAACGCGGATGGCACGGAAGCGAGCCTGCTCTGGCTGAAACTGAACGAATGGAAGCTGCTGGATGCGCAGGCGATCCCGTATCAATCCCCCGAGGATGCCCTGGAGCCCGCCGGCAACCCCTATATCAAGGGGGGCGTGCTGACCGTGCGATACGAGGACGCGCGCGAGAACATGGAATACGCGCTGCGGTACAACCTGGCGCACCCGGAGGACAGAATCGAGATCGAACGCGCGGACGCGGGCAAGTAGCGGGTTGCAGCGGCTCGGGCGCGGGGATATTGCAGGCGCATGCGAGTGCTCGTGGCGCCGGATAAATTCAAGGGGAGCCTCTCCGCGCACGAGGTGGCCGCGGCGCTGGCGGTGGGGCTCGAGCAATTGGGCGATGTCGTGGATGCCTGCCCGGTGGCGGATGGGGGCGAGGGATTCGCGGACGCGCTGGCGGTGCGCTGGGACCGGGTGGAAGGGGTCCGCGATCCGCTGGGCCGGGCGTTGACCGGACGATGCGGCTGGGCGGAGGACGGGACGGCGGTCATCGAGATGAGCGAGGCTTCCGGGCTTCATCGCGTGGCGCTGGAGGAGCGCGATCCGTGGCAGGCTTCCACATTCGGGACGGGCCAGCTGATCGCGCATGCGGTGGCGCACGGGGCGTCCCGCCTGCTGGTAGGCCTGGGCAGCAGCGCGACCAATGACGCGGGGACCGGCGTGGCCGCGGCGCTGGGCTGGCAATTCCTCACAAGCGACGGCGAACCGATGGATCCGAAGCCGGCGAACTTCCTGGCAATGGAGCGCATCGCGCCGCCGGAGGAGGAGAGCCTCCCGCTGATCGTCGCCGCGTGCGATGTGCGCAACCCGCTGCTCGGCCCGGACGGCTGCTCCCGCGTCTACGCGCGGCAAAAAGGGGCGGATGACCGGATGATCGCGCACCTGGAGATGGCGGTCGAGCACCTGGCGGAGCTGGTGGCCGAGCAATTGGGCGTGGATTACCGGAGCCTCCCCGGCGCGGGCGCCGCGGGTGGGCTGGGCTATGGGCTGGCGACATTCTGCCGCGCGGAGCTGCAGCGCGGCTTTGAGATCGTGGCCGGCGCGCTGCGGCTGGAGGAGCGGATCGCGGCGAGCGACCTCGTCATCACGGGCGAGGGCCGGCTCGATGCGCAGACGCTCTACGGCAAGGCCCCGGCGGAGGTGGCGCGCCTCGCAAAGAAATACGGCAAGCCGGTCGCGCTGGTGTGCGGGCAATGCGAGGCCGGGGCGCAAGCGGTCGAGTGGTTCGATCTTGTGCTCCCGCTGGAGTCGCTGGAGCCGTCGCAGGAGCTCTGCATCCGCGACGCGGCGAAGCTGCTTGCGCGCGCGGGAAGGCAGGTCGGCGAATGGGCGCGCGCGGGGCGCTAATACAGCATCGTCTCTTCCGGCGGGTCCGTTTGCGTCACGCTGACCGCATTGAGAATCGGGATCGTCCTCCCGCCTTCGATGGGGAACGTAACCTTGCCGATCACCCGCACCCACGCCATTTCCGGCGCGTTCGGCTTTTGCGGCGCTTCCACCAGGGCGGCGATCGGCTTCGCATCCGCCGCGCAGCAATACATGAACATCCGCATCAGCTTGAACCGGTTGCCGCCCGCGTTATTCGCATCGTCCGGCATCAACTGGCCGATCGTCTCCACCGTCTTCCCGTCGAAATCGGCGCGCATGCTCGTATCCTGCGCGGCGTAGAGCAAGTCGATCACCTGCACCTCCACGTTCCCGTCCTTCGCCTTCGGCAGGTAATCGTCAATCGCGTTCTGCGACGCCGCGGGTGAAGCGGCGGCCTGGGCCACCGGTTGCGAGCCATCCTTCGTCGGCAGCGGCGGCTCCGCGGGATTATCGGTCGTGGTTTGCGCCGCGGGCTGCGGCGGCATGATCCTGGGCGCGTTGGTGCGGGAGATGAGCCCGCTGGCATCGGTAACGATGCCGCGGTTGAGGATGGTCGCGGCGCCGAAATTCTTCGGCGAGACCATGGCCGCCGTGGCGACCGGCAGGATCAGGATCAGAAAGGTCAGGATGCGGCCCGATTTCCGCCGGCCCAGCGGGTGCCCGCAGCGCTCATCATCGCAGCAGCTCGCCACGCCGGGCAACAGGAGGAAGCAGGCTGCCATCGCCAGCATCAGCAGCCCCGCCACGAGCACATACCCCCGGAACGCCGGATGCAAAAACGAGGCAATCCGCCCGGTGAGATAAAACGAGAGGAGCACCGCACTCCACGCCAGCAGCGTCACTCCCGGCAGCCATCGATTGAAAAGCGCGGTCATGTGTTGTTCAGGATCAAGCCCAGGTGGTTGCAGATTAGCGCGATGACGATAAAAAGTCCAATTCCCAGGCTCATCACGAACCAGCGCCGGAAGACCGCGCCGTAAAGGAAACAAAGCTTCGTATCGAACACCGGCCCGAAGACGAGGAAGGCGAGCTTGGCAGCGGGCGGGAACATGCGGAAGCTGACGGCGATAAAAGCATCCGTGGAGCTGCAGATCGCGAGCGCGAACGCCAGCACCATCATCGCCATGACGGAAAGCGTGGGATTGGTGGCGATGGGGACGAGCAGGCTCTGATTGACCGCGGTATTAAAAGTCGAGGCGATGGCCGCCCCGACCACAAAGAAAAACGTGACATCGAGAAAGTCCGAAGTCGCCGATTGCACCGCGCGGAAGAGCTTCCCGCGCACGCCGCCGTCCGCGAGATCGAGCGCGGCGTCATCCGGCACGGCCGCCATGCTCAGCCCCGTGCGCCTGCGCCCCGGCAGCGAGTCGAGCATCGCGGGCTGGAGCAGTCTCTCCGCGGGGATGTCGCGCACGGCCATCCCCACGCCCACGGCGATCAGGAACCCGAGCACCAGCCGCAGCAGGGTGATCTCGAGAGGGTTTTGCCCGCGAAAGGCCGCATAGGTGCTCAGCGCCACCACGGGGCTGACGATGGGCGCGGCCATCATATAAGTGATCGCGCACGAGAGCGGCAGCCCCTTGCGAATGAGCCGCCGGATCACGACCACGCTCCCGCATTCGCACATCGGGATCACCAGCCCCAGCAGCGCGGATACGACGATGGCGGCGGCGTAATTCTTCGGCAGCCAGCGCGTCAACACCTCTCCGGGCACGAACGCCTCGACCGCTCCCGAGACCAGGGAGCCGAGCAGCAGAAACGGAATCCCCTCGAAAATGATGCCGAGGAAGGAGAGCGCGAAATCCGGGAAATGAAACGAGAACCAGCTCATCGCAGCAGCCCTTCGCGCAAGGCCCGGGCATTCGCGAGCGTGGCCTGTTCGTAGAATTCCGTCGAGGCTGAGCCGCTCTCCATCGGGTCTGCTCTGACGACGGGGAGATCGGTTTCGTTCAATATCGCCCGAGCGGTGGAGGTCGTCACGAGCACGGCATCGGCCATCCGCGGGCCTTGTGTCGCATCGTTGCCATTCGGGACCGCCGTGAATTCGTATCGCTTCAGGAAATACGAGAACGTCCCGTCCTCGCACTCCAGCCGGCGCTTCTTGATGTCCACCGTGGTGCGCCCCACCTCATCATCCAGGTCGCGCAGCGAGGCCTCGTACCGGTTCTCATTGGCCAGGTATTCATTCGCGTTCGCCGGATCGTACGCCATAAGCGCGTCGCGGATATTCTGCAGCTCCTTGATCGCCATGATGGGATCGAGCCACACATGCGGGTCGGGCGGTCCCGAGGCATCCGCCGGAGCGTCGGCGGGCGGCGAAGTCGGATCGCCGGGCATCCCCGGAATGCCCGGGCCCGTGCCGCGCGCGGCGATCACGCGCACCGCCCCGGGTTTCAGCCCCCGCGCCACCAGCTTGTCCATCCATCCTTCGAAGCCGAACCCGTTCTCGACGACGATATCCGCCTGCATGATCCTGCGAACCTCATCCTCCGAAGGCTGAAACGTGGCGCCGGACGTACCCGCCGGGACGATCATCTCCACATCGGCCAGGTCTCCGACCACGTTCTTGGTAAAGCAATACATCGGCGCGATCGTCGCCAGCACCAGGAGCTTGGGCAAGGGCGTGGCCTGCGGGACTGCCGGAGCGTCGTTGCCCTCCTGCTTTGAGCATCCCGCCGCCAGGCATAATGCCAGCGCGCAAATCAGTTTCCTCATTCGGATTCGATTTCCGGCTTCCCGATCGGAGTTCGCGCCGCGAATTCCGAGTCCTCCCCCGCTTCCAGCCGCCGGATCAACTGCGCCTCCGCGCCCTCCGTCAGCTCCGGCGCCTGCAGGTGCCGCGGCAGATGGTCCACCTGCTCCAGCGGCTCGAGTTCGCCCTCCGGCGCTTCCACTTCCAAGCTGTTGAATTGCCGCGCGGTGACCATCACCCGCGTCTCGAGCGACATGACGGCCTGGTTGTAGCTTTCGACCGATTTGCCCAGGCTCCGGCCGACTCTCTCCATGTGGCCGCCCATCGTGCAGAGCCTGCGGTAAAGCGCGCGGCCGAGCTTCGATATCTCCTGCGCGTTCTGGGTGAGCTTTTGCTGGCGCCAGCCAAAGAAGATCGCCTTGAGGAGCGCAATCAAGGTCGTGGGGGTCGCGAGGATCACCCGCTTCTCCGCCCCGTACTCGATGAGCGTGGGGTCGCGCTCGAGCGCCGCGGAGAAGAACATCTCGCCTGGCAAAAACAATACCACGAACTCCGGGGTCGGATCGAACTGCTCCCAGTACGCCTTGCGCGACAGCGCGTCGATGTGCGTCCGCACATGGGCGGCGTGCCGCGTCAGTTGCTCCGCGCGGGCCGCGTCATCCGGGGCGTCCAACGCATCCAGGTAGGCCGCTACCGGCGCCTTTGCGTCGACGACGATGGTCTTATCCCCCGGCAGCCGCACCAGCATGTCGGGCCGCAGCATTCCGCCGTCCTCGCCGGTCACCGATTGCTGTTCGTAAAAATCGCAATGGTCCACCATCCCCGCCATCTCCACGACGCGCCGCAGTTGCACCTCGCCCCAGCGCCCGCGCACATTCGGGGCGCGCAATGCCTTCACCAGGTTGCCGGTCTCGGCGCGCAATTGCTGCTGTGTCTCGAGCAGCGATTTGACTTGCGCGTGCAGCGACTCGTACGCGCCGGCGCGGTTCTTCTCCAGCTCGTTGATCTGCGCGTCGACCTTTGCCAGCGATTCGCGCACGGGCGTCACCACCTCGCTGATCGCCTGCTGCCGCTTCTCCAGGTCGCCTCTGGCCGCCTCCTGGTAGGTGCCCAGCGTCTCCCGGGCCAGATCGAGGAACGATTGGTTGTTCTTCCGCAGCGCATCCGCGGAGAGCGCGTGAAAGGCATCCGCCAGCCGCGTCCGCGCATCCTCCAGCAGCGCCAGCTTCTCCGCGGCGCCTTTGCGCTCCTCGGCCGATTGCGCCTCGATGCCCGCGAGCCGGGTGGCGAGCTCATTGCCCTCCGCGCGCAGCCGCTCGCAATCGGCCATCAGCTCCGGCACGCGGGCCGCCTTCTCCCGCGCGACGGCCAATTGCGCCGTCCACTCCGCACTCTCTCGCGCGACCTCCGTCTCGCGCCGCGACCTGTAATAGACAACCGCCAGACCCGCGCCCGCGGCAAAACCGGCCATCGCGGCCGCCAGGGCGATCAGGATTTGCAGGATGGGGTGCGCCACTGCCACACATTGGGCCAGCCCGTTTCAACTTGCAACCCGCGCCGCCATTTCACTTCGCGGGCAGGCGCCAATCACTCCGCGCCGTGTCGTAGCGCATGATCACCTTCCAGGTTTTCTTCTGCCCGGCGCCATCCTTGCCGAAGAGCATCGATGGCAGGATGACGGTCGCTTCGGTGCCGGTGAGGGCGATGCTCGCCGCCGCGTAGGGCTCGAACGCCACGCTCTCCTCCTGCTGCTTGACCTCCTCGCGCACGAATCCACGCGCCCTCCAGTACGCCCCCCACCGGGCCGGGTCGCGGTCATTCATCTCGCGCCAGCCGTCCTTGAGCATCGGCGCGCAATATGCGATCACCAGCGTCAACCCCGCCACCAGCACAATGCCCGTCACGCGCAATTGCTTGAAATGGCGCAGGCGGCTGCCGCGCCGGGCGCCGCAAAGGTCCGAGACCGGCTCCAATTGCTCCATCCCGTCCCGCCAGTAGAGGGTCTCCTCCGGGATCAGGTTCGTCTCATACAGCCGCTTGAGCTGGGGAAAAGTGTACGGGCCCTTCTGCTCCCCCTGGACGTGGATGAAATATTCTTCGGAGAAAGCCAAGGGGGGGGTTGTGGGGGGCGGCCGGATCAGATGCCCATGTTCGAAAGCGCGACCGCGAGCCGGTTGGCCAGCGCCGCCAGGCGGGGATGCGTAGCCTCCAGCGCGCTCATCGTTCCCGTAAGGCCGCCCAGCGCGTCGTCCAGCGATTCTCCATGGGGCGTCTCGGCCAGGCCGGAAACCCCCTCCGCGTGCTCCAGGTGCTCTTTTTTCACGCCCTGCAGCTCCGTGCGCAAGGCCGCGATCACCTCGAGCAATTCCGCCCTGGCGTCGTCCGGCAGGTTCTTGGAGGACTGCACGAGGAGTTCGATATTACGGATGCGATCTTCTACCATTGGCGGAGTGTAAGCGCATTCCGCCCGCGTTCGCACATGAAAACTCGCGCGCCCACCGTTCACCCGTGGATCGATGGCAGGAAGGCCCCCTGCGACTCCTGGTAAAACCCGAGCGTCATCAGCGAGAGCGGCTGCATGATGCGCAGGCCATTCTCCAGCGCCCAGCGCATCAGCCCGCCATTCTCAGCCGGGACCAGCAGGCCGGGCTCGGGCAGGATATCCGCCGCGGCGATCAGCGCCTGCGCATCGCTATTGGTCTCCGCCACCGTATGGCCGCGGAAGTGCGCCCCTGTCGAGTACCCGCGGATACGCCCGTCGCGCTCCACCACGTCCAACGCCTGCAGCCGCAGCGCCTCCAGGATGTCCTCCGTGCGCGCGTAGCCGTGCAGCCGGAGGCAGAGATCGTTGCACGATGCCACCACGTCATCCGTGCCGGTGCGCACCGGGTAGCCGCGCGTCCGGGCGGCGATCGGCTCGCCGTGCATGCACGCGAGCAGCGCCCGCACTTGGAAGCCGAGCTTTGTGTAAAGCGCCAGCGAGTGGGTATTGTACGCCGCCTGCACCAGGCGCGTCCCGCGGAGGCCGGCGCCGGTTGCGCGCTCCAGCAGATGCTCCATCATCAATCGCCCCACGTTTCCCCCTTGCAGCCGGGGCGTAACGGTCACGGGGCCGATCGCACCCACCGGCCGGTATTCCTTGAGGAAGGCGCTTCCAACGATCTCCCCGTCGCACTCCGCCACAACGCCGTAGGTGAGCCGCTGCGCGAGCCGGCCCTCGATGACCTTGATCGCGATCTCCGGCGACCGCCAATCCATGGGAAAGCCGTGCGCGTTCGCCACCGAGCCGAATGCCTCGTAACAAATCCGCCCGCATGCCACGACATCGGCGTCCACTGCTGGGCGTAGCAAAATGCGCATGCTCCTTTTCCCTGCCCGCGGTTTCCCCGCAACGCAAGCCTCAACGCGTCTCAACGCATCGCGTACCGAGCGGTCACGATGGCTCCGCCGCAGCCTCGGGCGCGTCCGGCGTCAGCAGCGGCAGCGTTGGCCTCGGCATCCTGCGCCGCAATTCCATGATCGGCCGCTCGATCCAGTACCAGGAGAGATTCGCCAGCAGCACCGAGCCCGGGATCAGCACGATGAAACGGTAATTCGAATCGAGAATCTGCCCCAGCACGCCGACATGCGGCAGCAGCAGCTCCGTGAAATTGTGGATCAGGAAAATCGAGTAACTCATCCGCCCGATCTGCGCCAGCGACTCATTATTGAAGAGCGCGCCCACCGGCCCTTCGAACCCGCGCGAGGCTTTCTCCGCCAGCCAGACAAACGCCAGCGACGCAAGGAACGGGATCACCACCTCCGTGTACCACGGGGCCCGGTGCAGCCCCTTCGCGCAAACCAGGTAAATGTAACCCGGCACCCCCACCCATCGCGCCACCCAGACGAGGCGGGGCAGCACCCGCTCGCCCACCATCCCCATGCGCGCCACGGCCAGCAGCGCCCCGCAGCCCACCGCGTCGCAGGAGGAAAGCGGCGACACGCTCCAGTTGATGGCCGAGAGATCCTGCCAATAACAGATCATCCGCCAGGCCGGCCCGAGCGCGACCATGCAGATCAGCACCGGCACCAGCCGCCTCCGCGGCAGCACCAGCACCACGAACGGCCATATCATATAGAACTGCTCGAGAAACGAGAGCGACCAGAGCGGCGCGAACCGCCCATTCCAATCGCCGGTCACGATGGTCTGCACGTTGGCCAGGAAGAATGCGTTCCAGGGCAGGCTGTCGCGCGCCCCTTCCACGTTGAAGAGCGCCGTCAGCAGCAGCACCAGGAAATACATCGGGCAGATGCGCAAATACCGCCTCAGGTAGAAATCCTTCACCGCCCCTCCCATGTCCGTGCCGCCCCGCTCCATATGCTTGCGCAACTTCAGAAGCGTATTGGTCGCAAAGTACCCGCTCAGGACGAACAGAAAGGTAACCCCGAACCCGGAGAGCAGGATCGGCGGGTTGATGTAGTGGTGCAGCATCACCACCGCAATCGCGACCGCGCGCAGCGCGTCGAGCTGCTGAAACCGATCTCGCGACGAAATCGCGCTTACGGGCTGCATGCGCCTCCCGCAACTCTATTCCACGTATCCCTGGATTGTGCGGGTGCCTGCACGTTCTTCGCCCGGTAGTTTGACTTCAAGATTCGAGACTCTAACGCTATCCGCCCGTGGATTACGTCACGCTTGGCGGACGATTACACGGGAGTAATGACGCTGGAAAGTCCAAATTCATTCAGAGCACTTTCAACTTTCGCGATTCCCCTTTTCCTCGTGGCTCGGCGCGCGGAAGCCAGCCGCGCAAAATCCTACGATCCGCTTGAGCACCGCTTCCGGGTCGCTCGCCTTGCAAAGCCCCTCGGAGGTAATCTCGAGCAACCGCGGATTGCCCGCCGTGTGGATGAACGCGCCGATCGCGAAATGCAGCCGCCATCGCACCTCCGCGTTCGACAATGCGGGGCACGCGCGCTGCAGCGCCGCATGGAAGCGGCGCGTCTTCTGCGCGAACTCCTCCTCGACCAGCGGCTTCAGGTACGCGCCGGGATCCGTCATGCAAAACGCGAGCAGCCTCGGGAAGAACCATCCCCCCTGCGCCGGCTGGCTCACCAATTCCAGCGGCGGGCGGAAGAGCGCTTCCAGGATCGCCTCCACCGCGACCGGCTTCCCGTTTGCCCGCGCCTCCAGCGCGTTCAGCAGCCGGAGCCGGTGCTCGTTGACCGGCTGGAACATCCGCTTGACCACCTCCAGGATGAGACCGTCCTTGGAGGTAAAATGATAATTGACCGCGCCGAGGTTCGCGCCGGCCTCCGCGGTGATGGTGCGGAGCGAGGTCGCCTCGAAGCCATGGCTGGCGAAGAGGCGCTCCGCGGCATCCAGGATGGCGATCCTGGTGCTGCACTGGGGCGAATCCAGCGTTTGTGGTCTGGCGGAGGAGATGATCCTCATCTATAATTCAAACGAGCGTATGACTCAAGCGCCTCCTTCCTCATTTCCCAACCCCGCCGCCCCGCCCCCGGTCCCCTCTCCCGAGCAACCTCTCCCGGGCTGGCGCAGGATTTTTACCGCCCTGCGGCATCGCAACTTCCGCCTCTTCTTCTGGGGCCAGCTCATCTCGCTGATCGGCACCTGGATGGACAAGACCGCCGAGGGCTGGCTCGTCTACAAGCTCACGGGGTCGAAAATCCTCCTCGGCGTCATCGCCGCCGCGGGCACCGCGCCGATGATCCTCTTCTCCTTCTGGGGCGGCTTCATCGCCGACCGGTATCCGAAGCGCACCATCCTGGTCTGGACGCAGACCGCCTCGATGCTCCTGGCCTTTGCCGAGGCCTACCTCGTCTGGAGCCACCTCGTCCAGCCATGGCAGATCGTCGTCCTCGCCACGTTCGGCGGCATCATCATGGCCTTCGATATGCCTGCGCGGCAGTCCTTCGTCATCGAGATGACCAGCCGCGAGGACCTGATGAACGCCATCTCGCTCAACAGCTCCGTCTTCAACGGCGCCCGGCTCATCGGCCCCTCGCTCGCGGGCATCATCATGGCGCGTGCCGGCATCGCCCCGTGCTTTTTCGTGGATGGCCTCAGCTTTCTGGCTGTGATCGCGGGGCTCCTCATGATGGATCCCCCGCGCGTCCTGGCCGCCGCGCGCTCGGGCTCTTCCTTCCGCCACGCGCTGGGCGGGCTCAGTTATGTGCGGCACAACCGGCGGCTGCTTACGTTGCTCAGCCTCTTCAGCGTGGTCGGCATTTTCGGCTGGTCCTACGGCGTGCTCATGCCCGCCTACGCCCGCGATATCCTCGGCCTCGGCGAGGCCGGATACGGCACGCTCATGTCCGCGGCGGGCTTCGGGGCGATGATTGGCGCGCTGGTTACCGCCGCCATCGGCCAATCCATCCCGCGGCGTCCGGCGGTGCTCGGCGGCGTCTGGCTCTTCTCCGGGATGCTGCTGCTCTTCTCGATCACCCGCGTGTACGCGCTGGCGCTCGTCTTTCTGGCCATCGGCTCCTTCGGCATGATGATGTTCATGTCCACCTCCAATACCCTCATCCAGACCAGCGTCCCCGATGAGATGCGCGGGCGTGTAATGGGTGTCTGGGCGCTGATTTTCGGCGCGATGGTGCCGATCGGCAGCATGGAGGCCGGCATGCTCGCACATTTGATCGGAACCCGCACCACCATCGCGATTGGCGCGATCATTTCCGCTATCGCCGCCTTCGTCACCTGGCTCTCCATCCGCAACCGGCCGTCCACCCCCAACTGAGCCTGCCCAACTATCCCGCGCTCTTCGCAATCGAGCACGCGATGTTGGGACTTTCCGGATTCACGTCGACGGGTGTGGCCCCGGGGGCTCACGACTAGGTCCATATCCTCCATCGGGATCGCGCCGAGCAGGGTTTGATCTCCCATCACCAGCGCCCCCGCGAAACCTACCCGGTTCTTGAACCGTATCTCCACCGGCCCCACGTACGGGACGAGCCTCTTTGACCCATCCGCCAGGGAGACCTCCTTCCGATCCTGCTCCTCCAGCTTGAGTTGAAGCCGGACATGCTCCGGGATTACCAAATGGACCGATCCCGTGTCCGCCAGCGCTTCCACTGTCACGGGGCTCACGTCCGGATTGCGAGGATTGAGTAGAGTGATCATGGCAGTCGCGAGACCTACTGGAAGAGAGTACCCGGCGCCCCCTTCCTGCGCAAGCGCGCCTGTTCCCACCCCCTGCCGCCCCATCCCGCAACACCCACTTGACGCCTCATGGCCTCTCTGTTATCCACCGCGCAGTTCTTTGTCTGCCTAATGGCCCGCACAAGCGGGACAGCGGGGGAAAACATCCTGCCGGCGCGGTTCTCACTCTAGTAATAGAGGGGCGCCGATACCGGCTAGGGGCTAAGACGCGGAGGCGTCCGGGGCATTTAATGGCCCCAGCCCGACAGCTAACCTCGCAGGCGTACATTAAAGGCAAGGGACGGCTTGTGCATCGGATGCACGGCTGCCCCCCTCTCTTGCCGGGGACTGCCTTCCTGAGAGAATTCAGGAGGGCTGAGAAGCAGCCATGAACCCAACCGACAGCACCAGCGTGATCCCATCTTATTGCCCCCGGGGCGGGCGCACCCGGACCTCCGCCAGGACCCCCCGCAAGCCATGATCTCGACCGGCGGCAAGCGGCCCCGCAATGTCGACTGGAAAGCGGCTGCGGCCATCCTCTATGGCGACTGGGGCACCAGCAAGGCGTACGTCATCGGCCTCGCCTTTGCGGCAGCCGCCTACTCCTCCTTCTGGCTCATCCTCCCGATGTGCGTGCTCACCGCGGTGGTGGGCATCAATTACATTGTCATCTGCCGCCATTACCCCGATGGCGGCGGCGTTTACGCCAGCGTCCGTCACCGGTCGGAGATCATCTCCATCGTCGGCGCGTTCCTTCTAATCGCGGATTACATCGTCACCGCCGCGCTCTCCGCTCTCGCCGCCTTCCAGTATCTCCAGGGGGTCTTCCCTCTCCCGGACTGGAGCCTCGGCTACCTGGCAGGCGCAGCCGTCGTCTTCATCGGCTGCCTCAACTACTTCGGCCCCAAGCATACCGGCGGCCTCGCATTCCTCGTCTCGCTGCCCACGGTCGTCGTCGTGGTCCTGCTCGCGGCGTTTTGCATCCCGCACCTGCACGAGGCTGCCCACATCGCCGTGACCCATCCGCTGACGGGCGGGTTTTTGAAAAACTGGGGCGCCTTCGTGAGCGTCGTGCTGGCGCTGTCCGGCGTCGAGGCCATCGCCAACGCCACCGGCGTCATGAAACTGGACCCGGGCAGCACCGATGAGCACCCCACCGTCTCGAAGACCTCCACAAAGGCCATCATCGTCGTTGCCATCGAGGTCTGCGGCCTCACCGCGCTCCTCGGCCTCGCGATGCAGGCGCTCCCTCATCTGGTCAGGGTCGGCGCCGATCCCGCCAACTACGACGTCGACGGCCCCGGGGCACACGGCGTGCGGGATTACATGCTCAACTACATGGCGAACGTTTTCGTCGGCGGCGCCACCAATAGCCATGCCATCGGGGTCGTCGCGGGCGGCATCGTTTCCATCGTGTTCGGGCTCCTCCTGCTTTCCGCGGTCAATACCGCCATCGTCGATCTCATCGCCATCTCCTTCCTCATGGCCCGCGATGGCGAGGTGCCCCCGCTTTTCCAAAAGCTGAACCGTTTCGGTGTGCCGAATGCGTCGATCCTTTTCGCCACCCTCGTGCCGGCGTTGCTCGTGATGTGCATCCACGACATGTCGGGCCTGGCCGATCTCTACGCCGTCGGCGTCGTCGGCGCCATCGCCACCAATCTCGGCGCCAGCTCCACCGATAAATTCCTGAAACTCACCAAGGGCGAGCGGACCCTCATGTTCTGCACCTTCCTGGTGATGGCGGCCATTGAGGTCTCACTCTTCATTTACAAGCCGAACGCGAGGCTCTTCACCTTAATCATCCTTGCCGTCGGCCTCATCGCCCGCGGCCTCGTGACCGAGCGGCGGCAGAAAAAGGAAGCCGCCGAAGCCCAGACTGCCGCCGCCCAGCTCGCGCAGGCGACCGCGCGCAAGACCATCGAATTCGGCACCCACCAGGCCTCCGGCTCGCCCTTGCTCGCGGCCATCCGCGGCATCGGCCGCACACTCGATTTTGCCATCGAGGAGGCCCAGGAAACCGACCGTCCGCTCTACCTCCTGTTCATCCGCGAGCAACCGGTCGTCACCCGCGAGGACAAGCGCCGCAAGTGGACCGAGGATGCGGAGGCGTTCAAGATATTCGAGTACGCGGCGGAGCACGCCGATGGCCACACGGTGCTCCCCTGCTACGCGATCAGCGAGTCGCCGGCGGATACCATCGTCGATATCGCCGCCACGGTGGGCGCCTCCCGCCTCATCCTCGGAGCGCCCCAGCGCAACGCCCTGGTCAATATGCTGCGAGGCAACATCATCCGCCAGGTCTCCGATACGCTGCCGGAGGATATCCACCTGCTGGTGTACGCGTAGAGGTTTTCGCCCCTCTCCATCGGGCCGGCGCGGCTCCACGAGTCGGACGCATCCCCGTTGTCTCCCTCGCCCTGCGGTCCGCCGCCCGCGGTCTAGGATAATGTACTAGACATTTGTTGACGCCCCCGGGGCGGTCCGCTATCACGCGCGGGTGCCAATGCTGTCGTTTAACCTGTGGACCTAGGGATTTCCGAACATCGGCCCCGGAACGTCGGGTGGGCTCGCGCGGCGAGTTTGCTCTACGGCGACTGGGGCACCAGCAAGGCTTACGTCACCGGCCTCGCCTTTCTCGCCGCCGGGTTCTCCAGCCTGCCGCTCATCCTCGCGGTATGCGGGCTCACCGGGCTGGTGGGCATCAATTACGCCGTGGTTTGCCGCTACTTCCCGGACGGCGGGGGCGTTTACTCCGCCGCGCGGATGCAAGGGAGGCTGCTGGCCGTCGTGGGCGCGCTGCTCCTCATCGCGGACCTCACGGTAACGGCCGCGCTCAGCGGCTGGTCGGCGCTCAGTTATTTCAATATCCCGTTCCTGGCCAGTCATCCGGCGGCGGTGCCGTACGCCACCATCAGCGTGCTGGTGCTGATGGGATGGATTAATTGGTTTGGCCCCAAGCACAGCGGCACGCTGGCGGTGGTGCTTTCCGTTCCCACGGTGATCGTGGTGATGGTGCTCATCGCGGTCAGCGCTCCGCATCTCACCACGCACTTCCTGGAGCCGCGGCATGAGAATCTCGGCGTCGTGTGGGTGCAATTCGTCGGCGTCATCCTCGCCCTCAGCGGCGTGGAGGCAATCGCGAACCTGACCGGCGTGCTCAAGCTCGATCCCGGCTCGACCCCGGAGCATCCCAAGGTGGGCCGCGAGTCCACCAAGGCGATCATCCCCGTCGCGATCGAGGTCGTTTTCGGCACCGCGATCCTCGGCTGGGCGATGCTCTCACTCCCCGCGGTGCTCCCGCAAACGCTCCACATCTCCGATCACACCCAGATCGTCGCCCTGATGCGCGATCACAAGGACGACATGCTCCGCTTCGTGGGGCAGCAATTCGGCTGGGCCACGTTTGGGAAGCCCTTCGGCCTCGTGTTTGGCTGGGTGGTGGGCATCGTCTTTTTCCTGCTGCTGGTCAGCGCGGCCAATACCGCCATCGTCGCGATGATCGGCCTCATGTTCATGATGGCGCGCGATGGGGAGATGCCGGTGCAATTCAAGCGGCTCAACAGCCACGGCGTCCCGCTCATCCCGCTGCTCGCGGCGGTGGGCCTGCCGATCATAGTGCTCATCACCGCCACCAACTTCGAGGCGCTGGCGGGGCTCTACGCCATCGGCGTCGTGGGCGCCATCACCGTTAATCTCGGCTCCTGCACATTCAACCGGGTGCTCGATTTCACCTGGTTCGACCGGGCTCTCTTCGGCGTCACCTTTCTCATCCTCTCCGCCGTCGAGATCACCCTGGCCCGTACGAAACCGGACGCCCTCTTCTTCGTCCTTTGCGTGATGATCAGCGGGCTCGCCCTCCGCGCTTACGCGCAAAAGCGCCAGGGTCTCACCACCGTCACCGTCTCCCGCGAGCTCGCCAGCCTCGTGGACCCGGAGAAAATCGCGGCCCTGCGCGCCGAGATCAAGGAGGGCGCCAAGATCATGGTCGCCGCGCGCGGCGTGACGCCCGTGCTGCGCTACGCGCTCGAGGAGGCGCAATTGCGCAAGGCCACCCTCTGCGTCCTCTACGTGAAGGAGCTCGCCGTTTTCCCCGCCGGCCCCGCGATGAAACGGCTCAAATGGCAGGAGGACCCCGAGGCCGCCGCGATCATGTCCCTGGTCCTGCGCATCGGCGAGGAGCGCGCCGTCACGGTCATGCCCGTGTTCGTGACCAGCGATGACGCCGCCAACACCATCCTCGATCTCTCCGCCACGCTCGGCATCGATTTCCTGATGATCGGCGCCTCCCACCGCATGACCCTCCAGCGCATCCTCAAGGGCAGCGTGGTCGAAACCGTGGCCGCCGGCCTGCCGGAGGACATCCAGCTCATCATTCACGGGTAGCCCGCAACGCGCTGTCGGGCGCCACGCCTCAGGCGAACTTCGCGAAAATCTTGTTCGCCTCTTCCAGCGTCTCCTTGCTGCCGATGTCGTACCACGTGCCGCCGATCTCGTGCGCGTATACCGGCGTGTGCTTGTAGAGCCATTGCACGAAACGCCCGGGCTGATCCGGGTTGTTCCCCTCCGCGATGTACTTGCCGAACATCGGCACGACGTCCTTTGAGTAATAATAGAGCGCGATGCCGGTGATGGTGTTGCTCGGATGCTGCGGCTTCTCCTCGAAGTGCGTCACCCGGCCGTTCGCGTCGGTCTCGATATTGTTGTACTTCTTGATGGCCTCCAGGTCGCCCACGTCATACGTCGCAATGGCCGCCGGGTGCTTGCGCGCTTCCTCGGCAAAGCCCTCCAGCGATTCGCTGAAAAGATTGTCGCCCGCCACCACCACCAGGTCGCTCTTGCCGAGGTTCTCGCGGGTGACGACCAGGTTGATGTCGCCGATGGCTCCGAGCTTGTCGGAGTCGCTGGTCGAATTGTCGTTGACGATCTTGAAGTGCAGCTTCGGCTGGCGCTTCACGTAATCATCCGCCCACGCCTGGAAATCCGCGGCGAACTTGTTGTTCGTGACCACGTACACGCTCTCGATGCCGGGCACGGGCGCCAGGTTATCGAGCACCCATTCGATCATCGGCTTGCCCGCCACGGTGAGCAGCGGCTTGGCCTTGTTGAGGGTGAGCGGGTAAAGGCGCGTGGCGTATCCGGCGGCGAGGATCAGGACGTTCATCGGGTTCACACCTTTGGAAGAGCGACCTGCTGGCACAAGCAAAAAGGGGTTTTGCCCGTTTTTTTGGTGGACTTCGGCGCGCGGTTTCGAGCAGTGTTCGTGTGAACATGTTAACCGAGCGCCAGCAGGAGATTCTCGATTATCTGCAAAGCGAGTTGAACCGCAGCGGCATCATGCCCAGCACCCGGGAGATCCAGCACCACTTCCGCTTCGCGAGCCAGACCGCCGCCGTCAATCACCTCAAGGCGCTGGAGAGGAAGGGCGCCGTCCAGCGCCTGGCGGGCAAGGCGCGGGCCGTATCGCTGCCCTCCATGCTCAACCGCGAGCCCGTCGTCGATATCCCCCTCTATGGGCAAATCGTCGCCGGCATGCCGGAGACCATCGACCAGGAGCCGGAAGGCAGGCTTGCGATCGATGCCGCCTCGCTGGGCGTGCGCCCCGGCACGCGGAGCTTCGCGCTGCGCGTGCGCGGCGATTCCATGATCGACGCGCACATTGTCGATGGCGACTCCGCGATCCTGGAAGTGCGGGAGCCGCGCCATGGGGATATCGTCGCGGCCCTCATCGATGGCGAAACCACGCTCAAGCGCTACCTCGTCCGCAAGGGCCTGCCCTTCCTCCGGGCGGAAAACGAGCGCTACCCGGACCTCATTCCCGCCCGGGAGCTGGTCGTCCAGGGGGTGCTGATCGGCCTCTTGCGCGGCCCTGAGGCGGTGAGCAAGGCCGGCCGCTGACGGGCCACGGGCAAACAGGGCCGCGATTTCTTACGAGCGAAACATTAAAATAGGGCGTTTTGCCGGCAATCAGTCAGGTTCTCCCCCGATGGACGAGCCAGCTACGCAATGTTACTTCTTTTTGAGTGGTTTCGCGTAGGATGCGGTTTGTTGTTCGTTCCGCTTTTCCAAGGCGCGGCACGCGGCAAATCGCCCAACCGCGCCCGCATTTGATTTACGCCAAAAACGCTCCATGTCACAAGAACACGACGGATTGCACCCTGACTCCGATGAGATTGCCAATTGCGCTTACCTAATATGGGAAAAAGAAGGCCGCCCGTTCGGCCGCGAGCGGGAGCATTGGCTCCAGGCTGAGACCCAGCTCATGGCTTGCCGCGCCCACGAGAAATGGACGGGCGCACCGGCTGCCCCGCAGGGGCAGGCCAACTCCGTCTAGGCACCAGTACCGGACTCCCAGAGCTGGAAAAAGCGGACCATATCGCCCCCCACCGGAGTCGCGGCTGAGACTCAATCGCATTTTTTATTTGGAATAGTTCTTGATAAGGCTTCCCAACCCCCGGATATTTCTGGAGCCCAATGCTTCCGGAAGCCGCCACTGAATCGAGCACCCTGAGTTGCAACGAGACGATCTCCCGCAAGGGATTCCGTTTCACGACGCAACGGCGGGAAGTGTACGACGCCCTGCTGGTCCAGCGCGACCACCCTACCGCGGTCGACGTCTTCATGCGGGTGCAAAAGAAGCTCCCAGGTATCTCGCTCGCGACGGTTTACAATTGCCTGGAAACGCTCGCCGAGTGCGGCCTCGTGCGCGCCGTCAATCACGACCGGCAGCCCTCCCGCTATTGCGCGAACCTGGAGCCCCACGCCCATTTCTTCTGCGAGCAATGCGGCGCGGTGTACGACGTACCCTCGGGCGAGGCCCAGGCCCCGCTGGCCGGCTGGCAATTGCCTCCGGGCGCCACCGTCACCCAGCACGAGATCTCCTTCCGGGGCCAATGCGGCAATTGCGCCCCCCAGAATTTCCAATCATGAACTCCCTTGTCATCAAAGACCTGCACGCCAGCGTGGCGGGCACTGAAATCATCCGCGGCCTCTCCCTCGAGATCGAGTCCGGCAAAGTCCACGCCGTCATGGGCCCCAATGGCTCCGGCAAAAGCACGCTTGCCAAGGTGCTGGGCGGACATCCCGATTACGCAGTGACCTCCGGTGAGGTGCTCATGGATGGTGAAGACATCCTCGCCCTGGAGCCCGATGAGCGCGCGCGCAAGGGCCTCTTCATCGCCTTCCAGTACCCGATGGAAATCCCCGGCGTCAGCAACGCGAACTTCCTCCGCTCCGCCGTGCAGGCCCGCCTGCCGGAGGGCGAGACGCTCGACGCCATGGAGTACTACGAGCGCCTGTACCAGAAGATGGACCTGCTCGAGATCGACCGGAAATTCACCGCCCGCTCCGTGAACGAGGGTTTCTCCGGCGGCGAGAAAAAGCGGAACGAAATCCTGCAAATGGCCATGCTCGAGCCCCGGTACGCCATCCTGGATGAAACCGACAGCGGCCTGGACATCGACGCGCTCAAGATCGTCGCCCAGGGGGTCAATACCCTGCGCGGCCCCGGCCTCGGCGTCCTTCTTATCACCCACTATCAGCGGCTCCTGAATTACATCGTGCCGGACGTTGTCCACGTCATGGTGCGCGGCCGCATCGTCCGCACCGGCGGCAAGGAGCTCGCGCTCGCCCTTGAGGAGCAGGGGTACGACTGGATCATCAAACAAGAACTACTGGAGGAGCCGGCCGCGGTCTGACCGCGGCCCGCCAAATTGCCATGCCTACTGACACCATCGACATCGATCGCAGCGTCGGAGATTTCGTTTACCCGGAGAGCCACGAGTTTGACGCCGGCTACGGGCTGACGCGCGACACCGTCAATTACATCGTCGACGTAAAGGGCGAGCCCGACTGGATTCGCGAGTTCCGCCTCAAGGCGCTCGACACCTTCCTTTCCAAGCCGCTGCCGACCCATTGGGCCAGCCGCGACCTCGAGGCGATCCACTTCGACAAGATCCGCTATTACCTCGCGAACAGCCAGCGCCCCACCCGCTCGTGGGACGAGGTGCCCGATGACGTGAAGCGCACCTTCGAGCGGCTCGGCATCCCGGAGCAGGAGCGCAAATTCCTCGCCGGCGTCGAGGCGCAGTTCGATTCCGAGGCGGTCTACTCCAATATCAAGAAGGCCGTCGGCGAGCAGGGCGTCATCTTCACCGGCTCGACGGAGGGCCTCAAGAACCACCCCGAGATTTTCCGCAAGTGGTTCGGCAAGGTCATCCCCACCGGCGACAACAAATTCTCCGCGCTCAACTCCGCGGTCTTCTCCGGCGGCTCCTTCATCTACGTGCCGCCGGGCGTGAAGGTGAAGCATCCCCTCCAGGCCTACTTCCGCATCAACGCGGAGAACTTCGGCCAGTTCGAGCGGACGCTCATCATCGCGGACGAAGGCTCCGAGGTCATGTACATGGAAGGCTGCACCGCGCCGAAATTCGAGACCGCCACGCTGCACTCCGCGGTCGTGGAACTGGTCGCGATGAAGGGGGCGAAGATCCAATACGTGACCGTCCAGAACTGGTCGCCCAATGTTTTCAACCTCGTCACCAAGCGCGCCCTCGCCCATGAGGAGGCCGAGGTGAAATGGATCGATTGCAACATCGGCTCCCGCCTCACGATGAAGTACCCCGGCGTCGTCCTCAAAGGCCGCAAAGCCCGCGGCGAGGTGCTCTCCATCGCGCTCGCGAGCAACGGCCAGCACCAGGACACCGGCGCCAAGATGATCCACGCCGCGGATGAGACGACCAGCAACATCATCTCGAAGTCGATCTCCGTCGGCACCGGCCGCGCCACCTATCGCGGCCTCGTGCACGTGCCCAGGCACCTCAAGCATTGCAAGAACAACACCGAGTGCGACGCGCTGCTCATCAACGCGCACAGCCGCACCGATACCTACCCCGCCATCAGCGTGCGCGGCACGGGCAACGCCGTGCAGCATGAGGCGAGCGTCAGCCAGGTCAGCGCGGAGCAGATCTTCTACATGCAGCAGCGCGGGCTCACCGAGGGCCAGGCCATGAGCCTCAGCGTCAATGGCTTCGTCAATGATCTCGTCCGGCAATTCCCCATGGAATACTCCGTCGAGCTGAAGCGGCTCATCGATCTGGAGATGGAAGGCTCCGTCGGCTAGCCGCCGGCGTTTCGATCTTTATTGCCCATGAGCACCGCCATTGCCCCAAACGAGGAGCGCACTCGCATCAATCGCGACGACAGCTCGCTGATCCTGACCAGCGGCCCCGCCGAGCAGGAAAATCACGCCTTCGCCGGCTGGTTCAAGCAGTTGCGTTTCGAAGCGTGGAAAGCCTTCCAGGAGACTCCGCACCCCGTCCGCACCGATGAGGCGTGGCGCTTCGCTACCGTCAAGGCGCTCGACCTCTCCGGTTTCACGCGCGCCCTGCCCGTCGATGAAAACACCGCCGCCGATTTGATCCAGCGCTCCGCGAGCGGCCTGGAAACCGCCGGCCGCATGATCTTCGCCAACGACCAGCTCCTCTCGCGCGAGCTGCACGTCGCGGCGCTCGAGGCCCAGGGCGTGATCTGGCAGCCGCTCGACCAGGCGGTCCACGAGCACGAGGCGCTCGTCAGCAAGCATTTCATGACGCAGGAGATTGTGCTCGGCTCGAAGAAATTCGCCGCGCTCCACCAGGCCAGCGTCCGCGCCGGCACATTCATTTATATTCCGAAAAACACCGAGGTCGCCCTGCCCCTCGAGACGCTCCACTGGATGCACGGGCGCAACAGCTCCCTCTTCCCGCACACCCTCATCATCGTGGGCGAGAACAGCAAGGTCACCGTCATCGACCGCTTCGAGTCCGCGGACGATCACGAGCCCGGCTTCGCATGCGGGGTCAATGATCTTTACCTCGAGGCGGGAGCGAAGCTCACCTACGTGAACGTCCAGAACTGGAGCCGCCAGACCCTGGCCTTCCAGATCAATTCCACCGTCGTGGGCCGCGATGCCTCCGCGGTCAACATGGCTCTCAACCTCGGCTCCAGGTATGCCCGCACCGAGAGCGTCAGCCGCCTCGTCGGCCAGGGCGGCCGCAGCGATATGCTCGCCCTCAGCGTCGCCGAGGGCGCCCAGGAATTCGACCAGCGCACGCTCCAGGACCATCGCAAGCCCGACACCGCGAGCGATCTCCTCTACAAGAACTCCCTCAACGACCAGGCCCGCACCATCTTCGCCGGCCTCATCCGCGTGGAGCCCGGCGCCCATCACACCGATGCCTACCAGAAGGTGCGCAACCTCCTCCTGAGCGATGATGCCGAGGCCAACTCCATGCCCGGCCTCGAAATCCTCGCCGACGATGTGCGCTGCACCCATGGCGCGACCTCCGGCCAGATGGACGAGGAGGAGCTCTTTTACATGCTCTCGCGCGGCATCCCGCGCCGCGAAGCCCAGCAATTGATTGTCTTCGGTTTCCTCAACGAGGTCATCGAGCGCCTCGGCAACGACTCAATTGCCGAAGAGCTCCGCGCCCTCGTCGCACGCAAGTTCGCCTCCTGACGCGGCGCCTTACTGCGCGGGCGCAGGCGTCGCCGCCTCGGTGCCCGTCGTCTCCGGCGCGGGCGTCTCCTCCTGCACCGCCTCCGGTGTCAGATGGGGATTCTTGGGCGCCGGCCCGGTCATCGTCGCATCGTCGAAGTACATGGTGCCGTTGGTCTCGCCCGGATCGCTTCCTGTCTCCCAGCGCCAGATGATCTGCGCGAATACGGCCTCCGGCGGCGTGGTCACCACCACATGGAAGCTATTCCACGCATCCGGCTTGAAGAACGGATCGTGGTTCCTGCTCCCCGGCAGCGGCTGCACCGCATACGACGTCTCGCCCACGGATTCGTTCGCATCCTTCGCGAAATAATCGACCTCCACTTTCAGGTAGGCCGAGCGCCCGTTGGCATCGATCGGCGCCTTCGCGTCCGTCCTGCCCCAGATGCCCACCTCGTATTCCGTTCCCGAAGCCACCGGGATGAAATTCGACGTCAGCACCGCAGCCTGGTACGCCCCGTTCACATGGTCGAAATGGATGAAAAGCGATTGCGTGCCGGTGCGCGCCACCTCGTTGGTCAGGCCCCCGGTGATCGCACCGTTGGTCCCGGACGTGTGGATAGCGAATCCGATCCACTCCGGGCCCCTGCCTCCATTCGACGGATCGCCTCCATCGTCCTTGGCCGTTCTCGCCTTGATGGCGGGCGCCTCGAAACCGCCGCCCGGGATCATGTTATCGGTATTGTCGGCCAGTGCCGTGAAGCCCAATACGAGGAAAAAAAGGGGGATAAGAAATCTCATAAGTTTGGATACGCCGGATATTTGAAATCCGAGACCAGAATCAGGCGAACCGGGAACACGCGTCCACCTTTTTATTGAAACACCCCGTCGAAAGCCGCTCCCCCGCGCCATATCGGACACTTCCCCCTGCGATTTCCCGGTCCGACTCTGTTATTTCGATTTTCGAATTTCGAATTTCGAATTTAATTACCCTCCCACCACTTTCCATGCGCGACCTCATCGAGCTGCTCAATTCCCGGCACGACCTCACCTCCACCCAGGTTCACGAAGCCGTGGCCGCGCTGGTCGATGCCGGGGTCGATGACGCCGTGAAAGCCGACTTCCTCCACGCCCTGCGGACGAAGGGGGAGAGCGCCGGGGAGATCGCCGCCTTTGTCGCCGCATTGCTCACGCGCGCGGTCGATCCCGGCATCGACCCGCAAAGCCTGGGCGGCCCCATGCTCGACGTCTGCGGCACCGGCGGCGACCGCATGGGGCTCTTCAACGTCTCGACCACCGCCATGTTCCTCCTCGCGGCGGGGGGCGCCGCGGTCGTCAAGCATGGCAACCGCGGCATCACCTCCCGGTCGGGCGGCGCGGATGTGCTCGAGGCGCTCGGCATGCGAATCGACTACCCGCCGGGGCTGCTCCGCGAGTGCATCACCGCCACGGGCCTCGGCTTTATCTTCGCCCCGGCCTATCATCCATCGTTCAAGGTCATCGGGCCGGTCCGCAAGACGCTCGCGGCGCAAGGCGTCACCACTATTTTCAACCTCCTCGGTCCGCTCCTGAACCCCGCCCGGCCCCCGTTCCAGCTCGTCGGCATTTTTTCCGAGAGCCTCCTGCCCAAGTACGCGGAAGTGCTCCGCCTCCTCGGGCGCCAGCGCGCCTGGGCCGTCCACGGGTCCAGCGGCTCCGGCGGCCCGGGCGGCAGCGGCGTCGATGAGCTCTCGACCCTCGGCGTGAATCACTATTGCGCGGTCAATGCTGGCGAGATCACCGCGCACGTGCTCAACCCGGAGCCGTTCGGCTTCCCTCGCGCGGAAATCGAGGAATTGCGCGGCGGCGACCGCACGGAAAACGCCCGCATCCTCACCGGCATCCTCGCCGGCCATATCCACGGCCCGAAGCGCGACGTGGTGATCCTCAATGCGGCCGCCGGCTTCGTGGTGTGCGGGCTCGTGCGCGAGCTGGCCGAAGGCATCGCCTGGGCGCACGAGCAGCTCAAGAATGGCCGCGCCCTCGCGAAGCTCGAAGCCCTCCAGGCCTTCTCCGCCGCGCATCCGGAGCCGTAGCCTCCCGGCCGCCGGGTTCAGGCCTCGGCCTTCTTCGGCAGATGATCCCGGCAATACTCCTGCCCATCCTTCGCGACGCGAAAATCGAGCTCCGGATGGCTCGCCTCCGTCCGATGGCACACCACGCACTCGTGCATCGTCTCCGTGTCCGGCGCCTGCGCCACCTCGAACTTCCTGCGCCGCTCGGTCACCTGCTGCCGCGTCCGCGCGTTCCGGTAGAGCTCCGGGCCGAAAAAGAGGAGGTAATTGCCCATCGCCACCGTCAGGCTCACGAGATAGGAGACCCCGCCGTCCAGCACGTGGAAGAGCAGCAGCCCCGCGAGGATCCACGCCAGCCATTTCACCTTCGCCGGCAGGATGTACATCACGAAGATCACCTCATCCGGGTAATACTGCGCAAATGCGAAGAGCAGCGACGCATTGAGCATCGCCGCGGAGAATCCACCCGCCGGCCCGCCAAAGACGAGCGACTCAAGGAAAGCCGCCAGCGTCACCCCCGCCATCCCGGTAAAATAATAGAGATTGAGCCGGAAGGCCCCCAGCGCGTGCTCCAGCCCGTTGCCCACCCACCAGAGGAAGAGCATATACATCGCCGCGCTGAACCACTCCGGCAGAAATCCCGAGCCGAATTGCGGGATGAAAATATAGGTCACCAGCCGCCACACCTCGCCCTGGAGGATCCTCGCGGGCGAGAGCGTCAAGGCGTAATAGAACGCCGGATTCATCTTCGTCAGGACATAAGCCAGCACGTTCAACCCCACGATGTAACGGATGAGCCCATGAATCGCGAAGCGGCCAAAGCGGTATTCGAGGCGGTCAAGCAAGCTCATGTCAGGCGCAGGATTGACGCCCCCTTTCGAAATTGCAAACCCGGACCACACACCGCGCTCCGCCACGCGCCCGCCGCCTCAAAATCAAATCCATTTTGCAAATGACGGGATGGCCCTCTAGCTTTACCCTCCGTGACTGCAACCACGGCCTTGAAAACGACGCCTCTCTATGAAGAACACCTCCGCCTCGGCGCGAAGGTGATCGATTTCGGCGGCTGGCTCATGCCGGTCCAGTACAGCGGCATCGTCGATGAGCACCAGGCCGTGCGCGGCAACGCCGGCCTGTTCGATATTTCGCACATGGGCCAGTTCATCGCCGCCGGTCCGCGCGCGGCGCAGTGGCTCAATGGCCTCCTGGCCAATAATATCGAGCGCCTCGCGCCCGGCTGCGGCCAATACACCTTCCTGCTCAATGAACGCGGCGGCGTCATCGACGATCTCATCGTCTATCGCCTCAAGGACACGGAGTTCCTGCTCATCGTGAACGCGGCCAAGGTGGACGAGGATTACGCCTGGATGCGCTCCCACCTCGAGCCGGAGGGCATCGATTTCACCAACCGCAGCGCCGATTACGCCGGCCTCGCCCTCCAAGGGCCCAAGGCGCCCCGGCTCTTTGACGAGCTCTTTGGCGGTTCCCGCCCCGGGCGCAACGAGGTCAGGCAGGTCACCCGCGACGGCATCCCCTTCGTCATCGCATGCACCGGCTACACCGGCGAGGAAGGCTATGAATTCTTCTTCCCCGCCTCCGCGGCCCCGGCGCAATGGAATCGCATCCTGGAAAAGGGAGCCGCTCTCGGCATCAAGCCGTGCGGCCTCGGCGCGCGCGATACGCTGCGCCTGGAGATGTGCTACCCGCTCAATGGCTCCGATCTCTCCCCGGATCACTCGCCGCTCGAGGCCGGCCTCTCGATTTTTGTCGATTTGAACAAGCCCGCCTTCGTCGGCCGTGACGCCCTGCTCGCGGAGCGCCAGGCAGGCATCCCCCGCCGGCTCGCGCCCATTAAGATGACCGGCAAAGGCCCGCCGCCGCGCGCCCATTACCCCGTGCTGAAGAACGGCGAGCAGGTCGCGGAGCTCTCCAGCGGCACGCTTTCCCCGTCGCTCGGCATCGGTATCGGCATGGCTTACCTGCCGGCAAGCCTCGCCCGGATCGGCGAGGAGCTGGAGATCGAAATCCGGGGCCGCCGTTTCCCCGCGGTCGTGGAGCGCAAGCCCTTCCGCAAGCCCGCCGCATAATCCCTTTTCCAATGAACGTTCCCGAGCATCTCCAATACACCGAAACCCACGAATGGCTGCGCCTCGACGGCGAGACCGCAACCGTGGGCATCACCGATCATGCCCAGGCCGAGCTGACCGACATCGTTTACGTGGAGCTGCCGAAGGCCGGCACGAACCTGACGGCCAGGCAGCCCGCCGCCGTCGTCGAATCCGTGAAGGCCGCGAGCGATATCTACTCGCCCATCGGCGGCCAGGTCGTCGAGGTCAATACCGCCCTCGAGGGCGATCCCGGCCTCGTCAACCGCGATCCGTACGGCGAAGGCTGGCTCTACCGCCTGCGCATCGAGGCCGGCGAGCAGATCGAGACGCTCAAGGAAGCCGCGCAATACCGCGAGCTGATCTCCGCCAGCGGCAAATACGACGTCTAAGCGCCGCCCCTGATGCACCGCATTCCCGATCCCGCCGCCGCCGCGCTCGACACCTTTGCCCGCAGGCACATCGGCCCCGGCGAGGAGGAAAGCGCCGCGATGCTCCGCGCGCTTGGCCTCCGCTCGATGGAGGAACTCATCGACCGCGCCGTCCCCGCCTCCATCCGCGTCCGCAAGCCGCTCGATCTCCCCGCCGCGAAAGGCGAGCGCGAGAGCCTCGCGGAGCTGAAAGCCATCTCCGCCGGCAACAAGGTCCTGCGCAATTACATCGGCGCCGGCTATTACGGCTGCATCACCCCGCCCGTCATCCAGCGGAACATCCTCGAGAACCCCGGCTGGTACACCGCCTACACCCCCTACCAGGCGGAGATCGCGCAGGGCCGCCTGGAAGCGCTGCTCAACTTCCAGACCCTCGTCACCGACCTCACCGGCCTCGATATCGCAAACGCCTCGCTCCTCGACGAAGCCACCGCCGCCGCCGAGGCCATGGCCGTCTGTTTCGCCGCGCGCAAGGACGCACGCACCGGCTTCTTCGTATCCGACGCCTGCCACCCGCAGACCATCGCGGTCGTCAAAACACGCGCCGAGCCCCTCGGCATCGCCGTGACGGTCGGCGACGAGCGCGCGCCCGGTTTCGACGCCGGCGCCTCCTTCGGCGCCCTCTTCCAATATCCCGCCACCGATGGCGAAATCCGGAGTTACGGCGCCGTGATCGAGTCGCTCCACGCCGCCGGCGGCCTCGCGGTCGTCGCTGCCGATTTGCTCGCGCTGACGCTCCTGCGTCCTCCCGGGGAATGGGGCGCGGATATCGCCGTCGGCTCCTCCCAGCGCTTCGGCGTGCCGCTCGGCTTCGGCGGTCCGCACGCCGCCTATTTCGCGACGCGGGACAACCTCAAGCGCCACATGCCCGGCCGCCTCGTCGGCGTATCGCATGATGCGGAAGGCCGCCCCGGCTACCGCCTCGCGCTCCAGACGCGCGAGCAGCACATCCGCCGCGAGAAGGCCACCAGCAACATCTGCACGGCTCAGGTGCTCCTGGCCGTCATGGCCTCGATGTACGCCGTCTATCACGGCCCCGGCGGCCTGCGGAAAATCGCGACCCGCATCCACGCCCAGGCTCAAAAGCTCGCCGCTGCCCTCGCGCGCCTCGGCCACAAGGTCACCGAAAGCCCGCTGTTCGATACCGTGCGCGTGACCGTTGACGCCTCCGCGCCGATCCTTCAAGCCGCGCTCGCCCAGGGCCTCAACCTCCGCGCCCTCGACGCCCGCACCATCTCCATATCGGTCGATGAAACCACCGACGATCTCGCCCCGATCCTCCGCGCCTTCAATGGCGGCAAGCCCCCAACCTTCGACCTTGATGAGATCATCTGCTCCGGCGAGTACGGCGCGGACCTCGCGCGGACGGGCGAGTTCCTCACCCACCCGGTTTTCAACCGCTGCCATACCGAGACCGAGATGCTCCGGTACATCCGCCGGCTCGAGGCAAAAGACCTCTCGCTGACGACCTCCATGATCCCGCTCGGCTCCTGCACCATGAAGCTGAACGCGACCTCCGAGATGCTCCCGGTCACCTGGCCGGAGATCGGCGGCCTGCACCCCTTCGCCCCCGCCGATCAGGCCCAGGGCTACGCGCGCATCTTCAGCGACCTGGAGAAATGGCTCGCGGAGATCACCGGCTTCGCCGCCGTCTCCCTTCAGCCGAATGCCGGCTCCCAAGGCGAATACGCGGGCCTGCTCGCCATCCGCGATTACCACGCCAGCCGCGGCGGCGCCCACCGCAACGTCTGCATCATCCCCCAGTCCGCCCACGGCACCAACCCCGCCAGCGCCGCGATGGCCGGCTTCCGCGTCGTCGCCGTCCGCTGCCTGGAGGATGGCGACATCGATCTCGACGATCTGCGCGCGAAGACCGCCTCCCACGCGCGGGACCTCGCCTGCCTCATGATCACCTACCCCTCCACCCACGGCGTATTCGAGGAGGGCATCCAGGAGGTTTGCGAAATCATCCACGCCCACGGCGGCCAGGTGTACATGGATGGCGCGAACATGAACGCCCAGGCCGGCCTCTGCCGCCCGGGAGACATCGGCGCGGACGTCTGCCACCTCAATCTCCACAAGACCTTTTGCATCCCGCACGGCGGCGGCGGCCCCGGGGTCGGCCCCATCGGCGTGGCCGCGCACCTCGCCCCTTTCCTGCCGGAGCCACGCGGCGCCGGCGGCCAGGTAAGCGCCGCTCCCTACGGCAGCGCGTCCATCCTGGTCATTTCGTGGATGTACATCCGGATGATGGGCGGGGAAGGGGTCACCCACGCGACCCGCGTCGCGATCCTGAATGCGAATTACATCGCCCACCGCCTGGACCCCTATTTCCCGGTCCTCTTCAAGGGGAAGGCCGGCCTCGTCGCGCACGAGTGCATCCTGGACCTGAGGCGTTGGAAAAACTTCGGCATCGAGGTCGAGGACGTGGCGAAACGCCTCATGGATTACGGTTTCCACGCCCCCACGGTCTCCTGGCCCGTCCCGGGCACGATGATGATCGAGCCCACGGAGAGCGAATCCCAGGCGGAACTCGACCGCTTTTGCGATGCGATGATCGCCATCCATGGCGAGATGAAAGCGGTCGAATCCGGCACGAGTGACCCGGTAAATAATCCCCTCAAACGCGCCCCCCATACCGCCGCGGCCGTCACCGCCGATGCCTGGGAACGCCCCTACTCCCGCCAGACCGCCGCATTCCCCGCCCCCTGGCTCAAGGAGCATAAATTCTGGCCAGCGGTAGCCAGGATCGATAACGTATACGGCGACAGGAACTTGCAATGCTCATGCCCTCCCGTGGAAGCCTTCGTCGAGCCCGATAAGGCCTAGGCAGCGCTCCAATTCCCTGCGATCCGGCCCTCTGAATTTTGCGAACCCGGGTGGCCGGGCGCGCATTCTGCTTTAATCCGATGAGCAATGCCCATCGACTGGATTAAGAGCCATCCCGGTTACACCGTGTTTGCAGCCCTCTGGATCGCAACGCTCGCTTTCACCCAACTACGGAGAGCTCGCGGCGCCGGACTCGGCTTTTTATTTGCGCCCTGGGCGATCATTTTACCAGCGCTCGGCGCCGGGGCCGTCCTCCTCTCCAGCGTGCCGCCGGGCCCCGGCAGCGCAATCATTTACGCCGTCGTTTCCGCCCTGCTCGCCACGACCCAGATTTGCGCCGCCTCGGTCATCGTCGCCCGCGGCCGCGTCGCGAAGGAAAAGGAAATCAGCGAATGCCTGCGCCACACCAGGCAGAAACTCCATCTGCACATCGAGGAGACTCCGCTCGGCGTCATCGAGCTGGACCTGGAAGGCCGGATCATGGAGTGGAACACCGCCGCGGAGCGGATCTTCGGCTTCCCGCGCGAGGAAGTGCTCGGCAAGGACTTTCGCAATTTGATCCTCGTGGAATCCTCCCGCAAGGAAGTGGAAGCCATCTGGCAGAGCCTCGTCAAGGGCTGCTCCGAGCCCGGCCGCATGCAGGAAAACGTGACCCGCGATGGCCGCACCATCCTCTGCGAGTGGCGCAATACTCCCATCCGCGATTCCAACGGCCGCATCGTAGGCGTCTCCTCGCTCTGCGAGGACATCACGGAACGCCACCGGGCCGCCCGGGAGATCGAGAACCTCGCCGCATTCCCCCGCTACAACCCCAACCCGGTGATGCAATTCTCCGAGGAGGGCGACCTCGTTTATTTCAATGAATCGGCCGAGGAAATGGTCCGCTCGCTCGGCAAGCAAAAGGTCCCCGAGATCCTCCCGCCCGATGTGGCCGTCGCCGTGCGCGAGTGCCTCGAGAGCGGCGGCAACCAGGTCCGGCGCGAGACGAAGATCAACTCCCGCACGATCTCCTGGGCCTTCTTCCCGATCCCCGCGATCCGCTGCGTCCATTGCTACGCCTCGGATGTCACCGAGCGACTCAACCTCGAGCAGCAGCTCCGCCAGTCGCAAAAAATGCAGTCCGTCGGCCAGCTCGCCGCCGGCGTCGCGCATGATTTCAACAACGTCCTCACCATCATCCAGGGCCACTGCGAGCTCGTCGCGATGGGCGAGAAGCTCAGCAAATCCGGGTTCGAATCGCTCGACCAGGTCCGCATGGCCGCGGATCGCGCCGCAAAGCTGACCCAGCAGCTCCTCACCTTCGGCCGCAAGCAATTCATGCAGATGGAGGTCATGGACGTCAACGAGGTCATCCAGCGCGTCATCCAGATGCTCCGCCGCGTGCTCGGCGAGAACGTGAGCCTGCGCAGCAATCTCGCCGCGAGGCTCCCCGCCATCGAGGCCGATGCGACGATGATGGAGCAGGTCCTCATGAATCTCTCGGTCAACGCCCGCGACGCCATGCCCGGCGGCGGCTCGCTCACCATCGGCACCGTGCCCGTCATGGTCTCGCGCGCTTACGTGGAGAAAAACCCGGAGGCGCGGGAGGGGACGTTCATCTGTCTTTCCGTCAGCGACAACGGCACCGGCATCGAGGCCGACAAGCTCAACAAGCTCTTCGAGCCCTTCTTCACCACCAAGGAAGTCGGCAAGGGCACCGGCCTGGGCCTGGCGACCGTGTACGGCATCGTCAAGCAGCACCAGGGCTGGATCGAGGTCGAGAGCGAGCTCGGCAAAGGCACCGTCTTCAAGGTTTACCTCCCCGCTTCGGTCCGCTCCGTGACGGCCCGCAATGGCAAGGTCGTCCCGCAGAACATCCGCGGCGGCAAGGAGACCGTGCTGCTGGTGGAAGACGAGGCCGGCGTATTGAGCCTCGCTCGCGGCATCCTCAAATCCTACGGCTACGACGTCCTCGAGGCCCGCTCCGGCGTGGAAGCCCTCCGCGTATGGGCGCAGCACGATACCCGCATCGATCTTCTCCTCACCGATATCGTGATGCCCGAGGGCATGTCCGGCCTCGACCTGGCCAAGAAACTCCGCCAGGAGAAGCGCGACCTCAAGGTCCTCTACAGCAGCGGCTACTCCATCGAGGTCGCCGGCCAGGACTTCGGCCTCACCGACGGCATGGCCTTCCTCAAGAAGCCCTACCATTCCTCCGCCCTCGCCATCAAGGTGCGCGAGTGCCTCGACCAGCCCGCCTGATCGCGGCGGGTCCAAAGCTCGCGCGCCGCACCTGCGCCCTCCGGCGCCGCGGGAAAGCGGAAGAATGGGAGGCAAGCCATAATGCTCGCCTTTCCTTTCGCCTTTTGGCTAGCCTCCCGGCCCGATGAAACCGAATGGGCGTTCCGCAGGGCAATTCCGCCGCGCGATTTGCGGGCTGCTGCTACTGGCGGCGGTCTCGTGCACGGCCTTTGCGTCCGATCCCCAGGCGGAGCAACTCATCGTCCAGGGGGACGCCGAGGTCCGTGCGATGCACCCGCAGGCTGCCCTGGCCCTGTTCGAACAGGCGGCAAAGGCCGACCCAAACAACGTGGAAATCATCCTCCGGATCGCGCTGCAATACAGCAACCTGATCGCCGCCGCGAAGACCCCCGCGGAAGCTGCCTCCTGCGCGAAGCGCTCCCTGGACGAGGCAAAACAGGCCATCGCGCTCGCCCCGGGCAACTCGAAGGCCCACCTCGCCGTCGCGGTCGCCTACGGCCGGATGACGAACTTTGAGGATAACCGCACGAAGGTCGAGGACTCCCGCTATGTCAAGGCCGAGGCGGAGAAGACACTGGAATTGGACCCCTCCGACGACTACGCCTACCACGTCCTGGGCCGCTGGAATTACAGCGTATCCACCCTCAATCCGATCCTCAAATTGATCGCGAAATACGTCTACGGCGGCATGCCCGAGGCCTCGCTGGAGGAGGCCGTGCACGATTACAAAAAGGCCATCGAGCTCGCCCCGTGGCGCGTCATTCATCACCACGAGCTCGCCCGCGCCTACGTGGCGCTGGGCCAGATGGACGCGGCGCGCAAGGAATGGCAAACGGAGCTGACTTTGAAGCCCGAGGACAACGAAAGTGAAAACGACCAAAAAGAGGCCCGGACCGCCCTGGAGAAAAAATAGGGCCCCTAGATCGCGAACCCCCGGATCGCCAGGACCAGCCACCCCGCGAGCAGCGCGAGCCCCCCGAGCGGAGTGATCGCCCCCAGCCACTTCACGCCGGTATACGCCAGCAGGTAAAGACTCCCGCTGAAGAGGATGATCCCCACAAGAAAGCAGCACCACGGCAGCCGCGGAAAAACCGGCCGCCCCGCCAGCAGCAGGAGCATGACCGCGTGGACGAGGTGGTAGAGCACCGCCTTATCCCAGACCTCCTTCATTTGCAGCGCGGCCAGATGGTCCTTCAAGGCATGAGCGCCAAAGGCACCGAGCGCCACGCCCAGGAAGCCCATTATTGCGGAAATACGAATCGCGGGGAAGATGTCCATGGCCGAAGATTAAATTCGAATTTCCAAATCAGAAGTTCGAAAAGGGAGGGTGTGAACCTCCCTGTAAACTGGCTCGAATGGGTGCCGCGCGAGCGGGCGACGCTTTGCTTCATCGTCGCGGAGGGCCGGGTAATGCTCATCCACAAGCGCCGCGGCCTGGGCGCCGGCAAGATCAACGGCCCGGGAGGCAGGCTGGAGCCCGGCGAGACATTGGCGGAGGGCGCGATCCGCGAGACAATCGAGGAAACCGGCGTCCGCCCCATCGATCCGGAAAAAGCGGGAGAAATCTCGTTCCAGTTCGTCGATGGATACAGCCTCCATTGCACGGTATTCATCGCCCACCGGTACGAGGGCACCGCCGTGGAGACGCCGGAGGCGCTGCCCTTCTGGTGCGCCGCCGGCGAGGTGCCGTACGACGGGATGTGGGAGGATGACCGCCACTGGCTGCCGCTGCTCTTGCAGCGCGAGATGTTCGCAGGCTTCTTCCTCTTCGACGGCGAGACGATGCTCTCCATGGAACTCCAGCGGCTCGGCCCGATGCCATGAAAAAAATCGTGATTCTCGGCTGCGGATTCGTGGGCGCGCGCGCCGCGAGGCTCTTTGCAAGCGCCGGCTGGGAGGTCGTCGGCGTCACCCGCTCGGAGTCATCCGCCGCCCGGCTCACGGGGGAGAACCTCCGCGGCATCGCCTGCGATATCGCGAATGCCGCGAGCTTTTCCGCCGTACCGGCATTGCAGGGCGCGGATGCTCTCATCAGCGCCGTCAGCTCCGGCAAGGGCGGCGAGGCAATCTACCGCGAGGTTTATCTCAAGGGCCTTCAAAACGCCATCTCCTGCCTCGATCCCGCCCGCGTCCTCTTCGTCAGCAGCACCTCCGTTTACGCGCAAAACGACGGGTCCTGGGTCATCGAAGCCAGCCCCGCCGAGCCGCTCTCCTCCACCAGTCGCGTCCTGCGCGAGGCGGAGGTTGTGGCCCTTGCGCACGGTGGCTGGGTCGCGCGCCTCGCTGGGATCTACGGCCCAGGCCGCTCGATCCTGCTGCGCAAGTTCCTCGAAAAAACCGCCCTCATCGAGGACGGCGGCCGGCGCCACCTCAATCAAATCCACGCGGACGACGCCGCCTCAGCCCTCTTCCACCTCATCGCGCGCGCATTGCCCCCCGGCATCTACAATGTCGCCGACGATGCCCCGCTCACCCAGCTCGCCTGCTACCAGTGGCTCGCCGCCCACCTCGGCCAGCCGCTGCCCCCCTCCGGCCCCGCCGATCCCACCCGCAAGCGCGGCCTCACGGACAAGCGCGTCAGCAATGCGAAGCTCCGCTCGCTGGGCTGGAGCTTGAGCTATCCGTCGTTCCAGGAGGCGGTGGCGCGGGACGCGGCGTTGCTGGCAGCCGCGCGCGCGGGTGGTAGCGGTGATGCACCGCCTTGAGCCGCTGCTGATCGACGTGCGTATAAATCTGCGTCGTGGAAACATCCGCGTGCCCCAGCATCTCCTGGATAATCCGGAGATCCGCGCCATTGCCCAGCAGATGCGTGGCGAAGGAGTGCCGCAACAGATGCGGGTACACATTCGCCTCCAGCCCCGCGTGCCGCGCGATCCGCTTGAGGATCTGCCAGATACGCACCGTCGTCAGTTTCGTCCCGCGCACGGAGAGAAAAATCTCCCCGCCCGTCCGCTTCTTGACCATCCCCGGCCGCTCCTTTGCCAGGTACTCGTCGATTGCGTCGCACGCCTTGCGTCCCACCGGGATCAGCCGCGTTTTATTCCCCTTCCCCGTTACCCGGATGACCCGCTCCTCCAGCAGCAGATTCTCGAGCCGCGCATTCGCCAGCTCGGAGATGCGCAGCCCGCTCGCGTACAGCAGCTCCACCATCGCGCGGTCCCGCAGCCCCAGCGGCTGCGCCGTCGGGATGCTCTCCAGCAGCCGCTCGACCTGCAGCTCATTGAGCGTCTCCGGCAGGTAGCGCTCCGCGCGCGGCAGCGGGATGTACTCCGCCGGATCGGCCTGCAGGACATCGCGCGCCAGCAGGAACCGGTGGAATATCTTGATCGCCACCACGATCAGCTTGATGGAGCTCGTCGAAAGCCCGCGCTTCTTGCAATGGCCAAGGTACTCCGTAATGACCGGCTGCGTGACCTCCCCGGGCGCCGTGATTCGTTTCACGCTGGAAAGCCACCCCGCGAACTCCTCGAGCGAGCGCCGGGTCGAGAGCTGGTAATTCTCCGAGAGCCCCCGCTCCGTCGCGAGGTAAAGGATGAATTGCTCGATGGCCTGCTCCATTGCGCTCCGTCACCCTTTCCCGGTTGGCTGCGCCTCGCCCGTCAGCCGCTCGCAGGCTTCGCCGTACTTCTCCGCCGTCTGCCGGATGACCCCCGGCGGCAGCGCCGGCGCCGGCGGCCTCTTGTCCCAGTCGAGGCTCTCCAGGTAATCGCGCAGGAATTGCTTGTCGAAGCTCGGCGGGTTCGTCCCCGGCGCATACCGGTCCGCCGGCCAGAAGCGCGACGAGTCCGGCGTCAGCACCTCATCGATCAGGATAATGCGCCCGTCCATCAGCCCGAATTCAAACTTCGTATCCGCCACGATGATCCCGCGCCCCCGCGCATAATCGCGCCCCGCCTCGTAAAGCCGGATGCTCAGCCCGCGCACCTGCTCCGCGATGCCATCGCCCAGGATGCGCCGGCATTCCTCCCACGTGATGTTCTCATCGTGCCCGGCCTCCGCCTTCGTCGATGGCGTAAATAGCGTCTCCGGCAGCGCCTCCGCCTGCCGATAGCCCGGCGCCAGCGGATGCCCGCCGATCGTCCCGCTCGCGACATACTCCTTCCAGCCAGACCCCGCCAGGAACCCGCGCACCACGCACTCCACCGCCAGCGGCTCCGCCTTCTTAACGATCATCGACCGCCCCTCGAGCTGCTCGCGGAAGGGCCGCAGCATTTCTGGAAAATCCTCGAATCGCGTGGCCAGCACATGGTTTTCCACAAAATCGAGCCGCCGGAACCAGAACGCCGAGAGCCCCGTCAGCACCGCCCCCTTGCCGGGAATCGCGTCCGGCATGATGCAATCGAACGCCGAGATCCGGTCCGTCGCGACAAAGAGCAGCCGGTCGCCCAGGTCAAAGATCTCCCGGACTTTTCCGCTCCGCAGTTTTGGGATTCCCGGCAGGTCACAGCTTACGATTTCCATGCGCCCCGCAGGATAATGCGAGGAGTGCCCGGCGTGGAATAACTATCTGGAACGCCTCTCCGTTTGACGAGATCCCGCCTCAATCCTCCACCCGTCCCCGCATTTTCTTCGTATTGCCCCGTTTCTTTTTCGCATCGAGCATCCGCTCCTTCACCCCGCGCGGCCGTGGGGAATTGCGCCGGCGCTGCAACGCCGCCTCGGCCCGCCGCGCCTGGATCTTCTCCCGGCGCCGCCTCTCCAGCTCATCGAGCAGCCGCTCCCGCGCCAGCCGCCGGTTCATCGATTGCGAGCGCGAATCCTGCACGCTGACCGCGATGCCCGTGGGCCCGTGCGTCAGCGTGACCGCCGTCGAGACCTTGTTGACATGCTGCCCTCCGGGCCCGGAGGACCGCGCGAATGTCTCCGACAGATCCGCCTCCCGCACCCCCAGCCGTTTCATGCGGTGCGCGATTGCGTCTCTGGCGGATTGTATTGTCACCGGCTCGCTCATAACTTGGCGGAGTGGAAGTTATCATCACACCATCGTCTCGGGAAGCTTCCGCTGAGGCGGCCCGCATCGCCGCCGCGCTCATCCGCGCAAACCCCTGGGCCGTGCTCGGCCTCGCCACCGGCAGCACCCCGCTCGGCTTTTACAGCGAGCTGGTGGCAATGCACGCGCAGGGGAGCCTCGATTTCACGCAGGTCACGACGTTCAACCTGGACGAATACGCCGGCCTCGCCCCGGACCATCCCCAATCCTACGCCTGCTTCATGCGCGAGCATCTGTTCTCGAAGGTCAACCTCGCCTCCTGGCGCACGCATATGCCCGATGGCCTCGCCCGCGACATCCCAGCCCATTGCAAGGCCTACGAAATCGCGATCCGCGAAGCCGGCGGCATCGATATGCAACTGCTCGGCATCGGCTCCGACGGCCACATCGGCTTCAACGAGCCCAGCTCCTCCCTCGGCTCGCGCACCCGGCTCAAGACGCTCACCGAGTGCACCATCCAGGACAACGCCCGGTTTTTCTCCTCGCCCGGCGAGGTCCCCCGCCACGTCATCACGATGGGCGTCGGCACCATCCTCGATGCGCGCCGCTGCCTGGTCCTCGCCTTTGGCGAAGCCAAGGCCGCCGCCGTCGCCGCGATGGTCGAGGGCCCGGTCACCGCGGATGTCCCCGCCTCCGCGCTGCAATTCCACCCCTCCTGCACCCTCCTCGTGGATGAGGCCGCCGCCGCGCAATTGAAGCGCGTGGATTACTACCGCTGGGTGTACGCGAACAAGCCGGAGTGGCAGCGCCCATGATCCTAGCCGGGGCGCATCTCATCCTGCCGGATCGCATCCTGCGCGCCGGCCACCTGCGCCTCGAGGATGGCCTTATCACCGCGGTCTCTCCCGAGCAACTCGCGCCGCACGCCGGAGAAGAGGTGATCGGCCTGGACGGCCATTACATCGCGCCGGGCTTTATCGATCTGCACATCCACGGCGCGCTGGGCCGCGACGCGATGGAGGCCAGTGCGGATGCCTTCGAGACGATCTGCCGCCACCACGCCGCCGGCGGCACGACCGCCCTGTGCCTGACCACCATCGCCGCCCCGCTGGAGCGAATCCTCGCCGTCATCGATGCCGCGCGCGACTACCGCCGCGCCGAGCCGCGCGGCGCCCGCGTCCTCGGCGTCCATGTCGAGGGCCCCTACTTTTCCCCGGAGAAGAGAGGCGCGCACCTGCCGGCCATGCTGCGCAACCCCGACCCCGCCGAATGGCAGCGCCTGCTCGAGCACGCGGACGTGATCACGCAGATGACCCTCGCGCCGGAATTGCCCGGCGCCCTCGCCCTCATCGAGGCGCTTGCCGAGCGCGGCATCATCGCCAGCGCCGGCCACAGCGATGCATGGGACGAGGAGGTAGCCGCCGCCTTCGCGCACGGCCTTCGCCACGCCACCCATACCTACAATTGCATGTCCACCTCGCGCCGCCGCGGCCCATACCGCCAGGCGGGCGTGCTCGAGTTCGTCCTCAGCGAGCCCGATATCCTCTGCGAGGCCATCGCCGATGGACGCCACATATCCCCCACGCTCCTGCACCTCCTCTGCCGCGCGAAAGGCGTGGACGGCATCGCCCTCATCACCGATGCCACCGCCGGCGCCGGCCTCCCCGAGGAGTCGCATTTCATGCTCGGCGAAACCCCCTGCGTCGTCCGCGACGAGGTCGCCCTCACCGCCGATGGCACAACGCTCGCCGGCAGCACCTCCAGCATGATTCGCGGCGTGCGCAACATGGTCAACCTCTGCGCCCTCTCCCTCGTCGAAGCCGTGCAAATGGCCGCGCTCAATCCCGCCCGCGCCCTGCGCCTCGACCGGCGCAAGGGCAGCATCGCCCCCGGCATGGATGCCGACCTGGTCCTGTTGACCCCAGATCTCGCCGTGCGCGAGACATGGGTCGCAGGCCGCGCCGTCTATCGCTCCTAGGGAATCACGGGACCGCCCAGCCTTGCCACCACCCGCGGATTTCGCCCTAATCCCTGCCATGAGCAGCCTCTACGAACTCCGGGAAAAAGACGATTTCCAGATCGACATCCTGATCGACGGGGACACGGGATTGCGCCTCCAGGTCAACCGGCGCGGCGCCGAGCCCGTCAGCCTCGCCCGCCGCGGCGCGGATGGCAAATGGATCGACTTTCTCTACCGCGACGGCGACACCGGCACCCCCGCGGAGGGCTGGAAAAATCACGCCACCGTGATGGGCTACTACCTCCACCGGATCAAGGACGAGCGCTCCCTCTACCGCGGCCACGCAATCCGCGGCGGCACCCACTCCTTCCTGCGGCACAAGGATTTCGCAGCGCCCGCCGTCAATACCGCGGCCGGCACGTTGACCTACACCCTCGGCCCCGCCCAGTACGCCCCGGAGGAGTACCCACTCAAGGTCCAGCTGGATTTGACCTACACGCTCGCCGTCGCCGCCGGCGCGCCGGAGCTTCTCGTGACCTTCGAATTCCACAACCTCGAGCCCGAGCTCTCCGCGCATCTCTCCTTCGGCCTCCACCCGGGTTTCGCGGTCCAATCGCTGGCCGATGCCCGCGTCATCCTGCCCAAGGGCACTTATATCAGACACCTCGCCCCCGGCAATTTCCTCTCCGGCGAGACCGTCCGCATCGAGCATCCCGGCGGCCCCATGCCCTTCGCCAAGGCCGACCTGCCCGGCTCCTTCCTCCTGCAATTGGCCGATGTCCCAGAGCCGCTCTTCGTGGTCGAGGACCCGCCCGGCCACCGCCGCACCGAGCTCGATTTTCAGGAAGCCCCCTACGTCACCATCTGGAGCGACGGCCACGACTTCATATGTGTCGAGCCCTGCTGGGGCCTCCCCGATCACCAGCAGCAGCGCCCCTTCGAGCAAAAGGAAGGCATCCAGGAAATCCCCCCCGCCGGCACCCTGACGCGCTCCTTCGGCATCCGCCCGCAAGTGCTGGAGTAGCTGATTCACTGCTGCCGGAGCTTCCATACCCGGTTGTCATTCGCGCATCCAGCGAGTTAATTGATCGGGTGAAGGGATTGGAAATCAATCTCGTGCTGCCCGACGCATGGCAGCATGAAGCCGTGCACGCCTTGCGCGAGGGTCGCGATGTCGTCGTGGATGCGCCCACCGGCGCCGGCAAGACCTTCATCTTCGAGCTCTTCCAGCCTTCGCTGCGCGGCCAGGCCGTTTACACCGTGCCCACCCGCGCGCTCGCCAATGACAAGCTCGCGGAGTGGCGCCGCCGCGGCTGGGACGTCGGCATCGCCACCGGCGATCTCGCGTTGCACCTCGATGCCCGCGTCGTCGTCGCCACGCTCGAGACGCAAAAGGGCCGCCTCCTCCGCGGCGACGGCCCCCGCCTGCTCGTCGTCGATGAATACCAGATGCTCGCCGACCCCGTGCGCGGCGTGAATTACGAGTTATCCATGGCCCTCGCCCCGCCGCAGACGCAATTGCTTCTCCTCAGTGGCAGCGTCGCGAATCCCCGCGACGTGGCCGACTGGCTCCGCCGCATCGGCCGCGACCCGGTTCTCATTTCCCACAAGGACCGCCCCGTCCCGCTCACTGATGTCGATCTCCTCGGCCTCCCGGACGCCGGCACCGGCCGCATCACCGGCTTCTGGCCGCGCCTCATCGCGAAGGCCCTCCGTGCGGACCTTGGCCCCATCCTCGTCTTCGCCCCGCGCCGCAATGCCGCCGAGGAGCTGGCCCAGGCGCTCGCCGGCGCGCTGCCGCCGGATGCGCCGCTCGCCTTGTCCCACGAGCAGGAGACCCTCGCGGGGAAACGCCTCGCACAGATGCTCGCCGCGCGCGTCGCATATCATCACAGCGGCATGAGCTACGCGTTGCGCGCGGGCATCGTGGAGCCGCTGGCCAAGAGCGGCCACCTGCGCGTTGTCGTCGCGACCATGGGCCTCGCCGCCGGCATCAATTTCAGCATGCGCTCGGTCGTGGTAACCGACACGCGCTATCTCTCCGGCGCGTTCGAGCGCGAGGTCCAGCCCGATGAGCTGCTCCAGATGTTTGGCCGCGCGGGCAGGCGGGGCCTGGATGAAAGCGGCTACGTCCTCTCCACCCTGCGCCAGCCGCGCCTCCACGATGGCCGCGCCCGCCGCCTCAAGCGCGTCGATTTTGTCGATTGGCCCGCGCTCATCGCCGTCATGCGCCTCGCCGCGCAGCGCGGGGAGAATCCCTTCGCCGCCACCGTGGAATTCAACCGCCGCCTCTTCACCACGCAGCCTGTGCCGCTCGGCGTGGAGCATTGCCTCGAGACCGGCCCGATGCCCTGTGGCCTATCAGTAGATGCGGAGCGCGCCCGCTTCGCCCGCCGTGGCGTGATGGAAATGCTCAACAGCCGCGCCCAGTGGGAGCCGCGCTCCGAGCCCGCCCCGTGCATCCTCGGCGAGCTCCTCGTCCGCGACGGCGACCGCTGGCGCCCCCTCTTGCAAACCGTGGCCGGCCTCGAGGGCCTCGGCTTCGGCAACCCCATAAAACTGCGCGGCGGCCGCGACAAAATCTACGGCCGCGAGCTCTCCCTCGCGACCATCGCCCCGGAGAATCCCGCCCAGGTGCACCCGGTAAAATGGCTCCGCAAGCTCCTCCACAAGCGCGAGATGACCCGTGAGGCCTTCGACACCGAGGTCCTCACCAGCCTGCCCTCCCTCACCGGCGGCGGCACGCTGCACGAGCTGCAAACCCGCGGCACGCTCCTCGCCGCACGCGTCGATTTCTCCTCCCTCCCCGCCACCGGCTACCGCGACTCCCACGGCGCCGTGCTCCGCGACCCGCCCATCCGCGAGAATCTCCCCACGCCCTGCCGCGAGTGCCCCGAGCTCGAGCGCTATTGCAAGGCCGCCCCCATCGCCGCCTCCGCCGCATTCGCATGGCGGCGCCTCGGCCTCGTCGTGCCCGACGGCACGCCCACACCGCGCGGCGTCCTCTTCTCCTTCTTCAACAATGGCGAAGGCCTCGCCATCGCCGCCGCGATCGAGGACGAAACGTACCCCATCGCCGATCTCCTCTTCGATCTCGCCAATCTCCGCGCCGGCCATCGCTTCGCGCAGGACGAGTCCCCCTTCGGCGGCCGCCTCGGCGCCCTCAGCCAGCAGGCCTACGAGCACGCCGATCACCCCGGCTACCTCGAGATGGGCGTCCCCGTCAATTACGGCGCCGGCGCCTCCGAGGTCGTGCGCGAGATCGTTGAGCACGGCTCATCGAAGCAAAAGCTCCTCACCGAATCGCTGCGCCCCGGCGACATCGAGCGAGCCCTCGTGGAATGGCGCAGCCTCATCCGCCACATCGCCCTCGCGCCGGACTACCCGCACCCGCGCTGGACCGCCCTCAAGTCCGAATGCGCAAAATTCGTCGAATCCGCATCCGCAAACGCCATCCCCCAGCTCCCTGCTCTCCTCCCCGCCCACACCCAGCGCCGCGAAGCCAGAAGGCCCGCCTGATCCGCGCATATCCGCGTCAATCCGCGATCAAATCCACCCCCAGCCCAGCCCCCTCCCCCGGCAGGAGCGTCCCCCGGTCGAACCCCCACCCTCGCGCCGGATCATCCCCCAGCAGCCACGCCCCGTCCAGGTCCGCATAATCCGTCGCCTGCGCCACCACCGCTCCCGCCGCGATCAGCAAGCTGCTCTCCAGCATGCACCCCACCATCGTCCGCAGCCCCAGCTCCCGCCCCCGCCGCGCCATCCGCAGCGCCGGCGTCAGCCCCCCGCATTTCACCAGCTTGATATTGAACGCCGCGAAATGCCGCGGCACACGTGCCACATCCTCCAGCGTCACGCAGCTCTCATCCGCCATCACCGGCACCGGCAGCCGCAGGGCCAGCTCCTGCATCTCCCCGTCCCGCGCCGGCGGCAGCGGCTGCTCGACAAATTCCACCCGCAGCGCCGCCAGATCCCTCCCCGTCTTTGCAAAATCCACATCCCCCCACGCGCAATTCGCATCCACCGCAATCTCCGCCACCGGCATCGCCGCGCGCACCCGCCGCGCCGTTTCCAAATCCCCGGTCCCATCGGACTTGATCTTCACCCGCGGGAACCCCTCCATCTCCACGATCTTCCCCTCCAGCTCCCCCGGCTCGGAGATCCCGATCGTCGCGAAGCTCACCACCGGCCGCGGCGCCGCCCCCAGCGCCAGCTCCGCCACCGTACGCCCCTTGCGCTTCCCCAGCCAATCCCACAGCGCCACGTCCACCGCGCATTGCGCCGCGCGCGAGGGCATCAGCACCGGCCACGCCTCCTCCCAGATCACCGCGATATCCTCCACGCTATCCAGCGCGCACCCGCGCAGGAAATCCCCCATCCGCGTCACCCGCTCCGCCACGTCCGCCGCGCTCTCCCCATAATACGCCGGCGCCGGCGCCTCCCCATATCCCGCGATTCCCCCCCGCTCCACCCGCACGAAGATATTCGTCGTCTCCCGCCGCGCCGCCCGCGAGATGCGGAACACATTGCGGGGGTGCAACGCGCGCAGCCAGGTGGTAACCTTCACCCCTTTAATGCTATTCCCTTGAACAGGATTTACCAGCATCGCATCGGCATTTCGGTCCAGGGCCGCGATCTCGTCGCCGAGTCGAATTTCGACCTCACCGCCCCGGTTCGCCCCGCCAATATCACCCTCATCATCGGCGGCCTCCATGGGGATGAAAAAGCGACAGTCGCCCTCGTCGCCACCTTTCGCGAGGAATGGGTAGCCACCCGCGAGGTCCGCTCGCCGCTCGTCCTCATCCCCCTCGCCAACCCCGATGGCTTCGTCGCCAATTCCCGCTACAACGCCAACCGCGTCGACCTCAACCGCAATTGCGACCTCTCTTGGCAGCCCGATTGCCCCGAGCCCTCCGGCCCCCATCCCTGGTCCGAGCCCGAGAGCCGCGCCATCCGCGATTTCATCCTCGCCTTCGAGCCCGCGAAGATCGTCTCCCTCCACTGGGCCCTCGCGGAGATCGACGCCGATGGCCCCCAGAGCACCGGCCTCGCCCGCAGCATGTGGAATGCCATGTCCCCCGAGGAGAGCGCACCCTACCGCATCCGCGTCGCCGCCCGCGAGGATGGCCAGCCAAATGACCCCGAGGGCTTCTGCCCCGGCTCCTTCGGCCAATGGTGCGGCTACGGCCTCCGTTTCGCCGGCGGCCTCCGCCCCGCGATGATCACCCTCGAGCTCCCCTACGACCCCGAAGCCGAAGCCCGCCCCCACCCGCTCCCCAAGGGCCACCTCTCCGATCTCCACGCCCGCTGGCACGAGAATCCCACCGCCTACCTCTCCTCCGTCCAGCCCGCCGTCCACAAGATGCTCCTCGCCGCCTGCCGCTATCCGCGTTGATCGGTTGAAAACTGCGGCTCGACACCGCCGCCTGCGCATTCGATATTCGCCGCCCTCAAAAACGCAAATGCAGCAAGTCCAGATCGGTCTCGCGGGGATGGGAAACGTGGGCGCTGGGGTTTACAAAAACCTCGCGAACAACCGTGTCCTCCTCATGGAGCGCATCGGCGCCGAGCTCACCGTCAAGAAAATCGTCGTCCGCGACCTCGCCAAGCCCCGCGACGTCCACGCCCCCGCCGCCCTCTTCACCACCCGCTGGCAGGATTTGCTCGAGGACCCGGAGATCCAGGTCGTCGTCGAATTGATGGGCGGCATGCACCCCGCCCGCGAGCTCGTCCTCGGCGCCATCGAGCGCGGCAAGATGGTCGTCACCGGCAACAAGGCCCTCCTCGCCGAGCACGGCCGCGAGATCTTCGAGGCCGCTGCGAAACACAAGGTCCCCGTCTTCTTCGAGGCCGCGGCCGCCGGCGGCGTGCCGATCATCAAAGCCATCCGAGAGGCCTTCATCGCCAATCACATCCTCTCGATGCACGGCATCATCAATGGCACGAGCAATTACATCCTCACCCGCATGACCGAGTCCGGCATGAGCTTCGAGGATGCGCTCGCCGAGGCCCAGGCCGCCGGTTTCGCCGAGGCCGATCCCACGCTTGATATCAACGGCTGGGACGCCGGCCACAAGGCCATCATCCTCGCCTCGCTCGCCTACGGCTTCTGGGTTGGCTCCGACAAGGTGTACGTCGAGGGCATCGAAAAAATCACCGCCACCGATATCCGCTTCGCCGCCCAGCTCGGCTACACCATCAAGCTCCTCGCCATCATCAAGGCCGGCAAACGCAGCGAGATCGAAGTCCGCGTCCATCCCACGCTCATCCCGCACGATCACGTCCTCGCCTCGGTCAAGGGCGTTTTCAACGCCATCATGGTCCAGGGCGATGTCGTCGGCGAGACCCTCTTCTACGGCCGCGGCGCAGGCCAGGATCCCACCTCCAGCGCCGTCATCAGCGATCTCGCCGAGGCCGCCGCCGCCCTCCAGGCGCCCCGCTCCACCTTCGGCTTTACGCCCCACGGCCTCTACGGCACTTGCAAGCCCATCGACCAGATTATCTCCCAATACTACCTCCACATCTCCGTGGTCGATCAGCCCGGCGTCCTGGCCCAGGTCGCGGGCATCCTCGGCAGCCTCTCCATCGGCATCTCCTCCGTCATCCAGCCGGAGGAGCATGAGCCGGAAAGCGTCCCGCTCGTCCTCATGGTCCACACCGCCACCAACGCCCAGATCCATTCCGCCATCGACAAGATCGGAAAACTGGCTTGTGTAAAGCGTCCCCCGCGCCTCATCCGCGTCGAGACCTTCGCCCCATGACCAACCCTTTCCACGACCGCGGCCTTATCACCCGCTACCGCGAGTATCTCCCGGTCACGGAGGCCACCCCCGTCATCTCGCTCAATGAGGGCTCGACCCCCCTCATTTACTCCCCGCGCCTCAGCGAGAAGGTCGGCCGCGACACTCAGGTCTACATCAAGTACGAGGGCCTCAACCCCACCGGCTCCTTCAAGGATCGCGGCATGACGGTCGCCATCTCGAAGGCCGTGGAGGCCGGCTCGGAAGCCGTCATCTGCGCCTCCACCGGCAATACCTCCGCCGCCGCCGCCGCCTACGCCGCGCGCGCGGGCATCTCCTGCATCGTCCTGCTCCCCGCGGGCAAGATCGCGATGGGCAAGCTCGTGCAGGCCTTCATGTATGGCGCGAAGGTCGTCGCCATCGATGGCAACTTCGACGACGCCCTGCGCCTCGTCCGCGAGATCGGCGAGACGGAGCCCGTCTCCATCGTCAATTCCATCAACCCCCACCGCATCGAGGGCCAGAAAACCGCCGCCTTCGAGATCATCGAGGAGCTCGGCGCCGCCCCCGATCTCCACATCCTCCCCGTCGGCAATGCCGGCAACATCACCGCCTACTGGAAGGGCTACCGCGAGTTCCACGAGAAAGGCCGCTCCGCCAGCCTGCCTAAGATGCTCGGCTTCCAGGCCTCCGGCGCCGCCCCCATCTTCCACAACAGGATCATCCCCGATCCTGAAACCGTCGCCAGCGCCATCCGCATCGGCAATCCCGCAAGCTGGCAGCAGGCCGCCGCGGCCATTCGCGATTCCCACGGCGCCATCGATATCGTCAGCGATCTCGAGATCCTCGACGCCCAGCGTTTCCTTGCCGCGAGCGAGGGCATCTTCGTCGAGCCCGCCAGCGCCGCCTCCATCGCCGGCCTCCTTAAGTGCATCGGCAAGGAGCGCTGCGCCGTCTGCCCCCTTCCCGCAATCCCCAAGGGCGCCCGCATCGTCTGCACCGTCACCGGCCACGGCCTCAAGGACCCCGATATCGCCCGCGAGCAATGCGGCCGCATCATCCCCGCCAGGGCCGAGAAAGCCGAGATCATGCGCCTCATGACTGCCGCGGAGTGAACGCGCACGCTGATGACATCCCGACTCCGGCCATGACCAATGAGCAAGCGCGCACGCAGGATTTTCGTGGGGATTCTGATGATCGTTATCGGGTGGTTGCTAGCTGACAAAGGATTCAGGGCAATGCACACCAGGCATATCTTCTACTCGGGCGACGGGCTCTTCTTCCCGAGCTACAAACCTCCGGTGTCCGGCGGCCAGATGGCTGCGGCGGGCGTATTCCTCATTCTCAACGGCGCCTGGGTCTCCATCTGGGGAGGAAAAAACAGCGAGAACTCCTGACATATCGTTGCCGCTCGAGCATGCGCATCCCCCCATAGAACTGACCCGATCCCATGAGCCTCGTTGTACAAAAATACGGCGGCACCTCCGTCGGCACGCCCGAGCGCATCCTCAATGTCGCCCGCCGCATCATCGCCACGCAGGAGGCCGGCAATCGCGTCGTCGCGGTCGTCTCCGCAATGTCCGGCGTCACCGATAACCTCATCCGCATGGCACGCGACGTCTCCCCGCTCCCCGCCGAGCGCGAGATGGATGTCCTCCTCGCCACGGGCGAGCAGACCACCATCGCCCTCACCGCCATGGCCATCAATGGCCTCGGCAAGAAAGCCGTCTCCCTCACCGGCGCCCAGGCCGGCATCGTAACCGACGGCTTCCATACCAAGGCCAAGATCGCGAACATCACCCCGCGCCAGATTCGCCAATACCTCAAGGATGATTACATCGTCATCGTCGCCGGCTTCCAGGGCGAGACCACCGATGGCCGCATCACCACGCTGGGACGCGGCGGCAGCGATCTCACCGCCATCGCCATCGCCTCCGCCATCGGCGCGAGCCTCTGCCAGATCTTTACCGACGTGGACGGCGTCTACACCTGCGACCCGCGCATCGTGCCGAACGCCCGCAAAATCCCCGAGATCTCCTACGACGAGATGCTCGAGATGGCCAGCAGCGGCTCGAAGGTCATGCAATCCCGCTCGGTCGAGTTCGCCAAAAAATTCGGCGTCGTCTTTGAAGTACGCAGCAGTTTCAACCAAAACCCAGGGACCATCGTGAAAGAAGAAAACGCAGGCATGGAAAACGTCGTCATCCGCGGCGTCAGCGTCGAACGCAACCAGGCAAAAGTCACCATCGTGCAGGTGCCCGATAGGCCCGGCACCGCCGCGCGCATCTTCACCGCACTGGCGGATACCGGCATCATCATCGATATGATCGTGCAAAACGTCTCGGTCAGCGGCACCACGGACATCTCCTTCACCCTCAGCAAGGATGAGCTGCCCAAGGTCGAGCAGGTCCTGCAGCCGGTCGCAAAGGAGATCAGCGCGCTCGACCTCATCGCGCAGGATGGCATCGCGAAACTCAGCGTCGTCGGCATCGGCATGCGCTCCCACTCCGGCGTCGCCGCGCGCCTCTTCGAGGCCCTGAGCGCCGGCGGCATCAATATCCAGATGATCTCCACCTCCGAGATCAAGATCGCCGTGATCCTCGACGAGAAAATGGTCGATAAAGCCGCCGGCCTCGCCCACGACGCCTTCGGCCTCAGCATCGCCCCCACCGCCTGAAACCTGGCGCGGGAGCGCCTTCCGTGGTTCCTTTTCCGCCTTGAAAGAGACTGATCAATTCGAAACTCGAAATTCGAAATTCGAAGGATTGGAGGACCGCGTTTCGGCGGCCATCGCCGCGGCCGATTCCGCCGCGTTCGATGAGCTGGCGCTCGAAGTCTTCGAATTCCAGCGCGCCTTCAATCCCGCATACGACCAATATTGCCGCCTGCTCGGCGTGACGGAGACGCCCGCCGCATGGCGCCAAATCCCCGCGCTCTTCCAGGCCGCATTCAAACACGCCGCGTTGCGCACCTTTCCGCCGGGCGAGGAGATCGCCACCTTCCACACCAGCGGCACCACTGGCGAAGCCCGCGGCCTCCATCACTTCCGCAGCCTGCGCCTTTATAATGAAGCCATTCTGCGCGGCTGGGATCTGCTCCAGCTCCCTTCCCTCCCGCAAATTATCCTCATCCCTACGCCCATCGCCGCGCCGCATTCCTCCCTCTCTTGCATGATGGGCGCATTGAAGGCCCGCGCC
>Ga0182024_10000955_pt1 | contig 74912 bp, 67 predicted proteins | sample P32metaG_FD_120480 | JGI IMG/M metagenome (GOLD analysis project Ga0182024, IMG submission 120480) | Permafrost microbial communities from Stordalen Mire, Sweden - P3-2 metaG (Illumina Assembly) | ecosystem: Environmental > Terrestrial > Soil > Wetlands > Permafrost | place: Sweden: Stordalen...
CGTCGGGGAGGGGGAGTTCACGAACGATCCGCTGGAGACGTTTGGGGGCGCGGGCGTGGCGAAGATCCCGCACATGCAGAAACTGCTGCACAGGATCTGCGAGGAAGGCTTCGAGCATCACGTGGCGGCGAACTTCTCGCAGGTGGCTGCGCCGGTGTACGAGGCGGCGGTGCGGTATCTGGGATGGGAAATGCACTGGCACGAGCGGTAGAGGATGTGCGGAAGCCGGAATTAGGCCGCCAAGCCTGCCGTCAGTCCTCCTTACGACCCGAGGCAGGCCAGCAGAGCGGCCAGGTTGAGTGTTTTCCGCAATTGACGTCATTCGGTTGCCCGCAATGAGCCGCACGGAAGATCATTACACCTCCGGCGAATATTGACGAGAACGCTTAGGGTCGGGTTCCGATTACAAGGTCCCGCTCGCGTTGCGTGCCCTGGCAGCAGCACAAGTCAGTCTGGAGCCCGGCCTGAAGGCCGTGGAGATTGGTTGCGGTAACGGCTCTTTTTTATTCCCTTTTGCCAAAGCTCTAGATGCTCAGTTCCAGTCGTTCACACTGTGCGGATACGACATTTCAAACCTCGCTGTTGAGCACGCCACAATGGCTGCGCGGGAAGCGGGAGAGAGCCGTCTCTCCTTCCATCTCGGGTCCGCTGCTGACGTGGCAGACCGCTTTGATGTTGTCTTGCTCATGGATGTGGTCGAGCATGTCACCGATCCTTATAGTTTCCTGGCAGCGGTACACCCGATCGCATCTCTTGTTGTATTGCATCTGCCCATTGAACAGAGCCCCGCCCACAATGTCCTGCACAAGCTGAGACAGTCGTATAACACGTACCACCACGTCCACTTTTTCAGCGACGAATCGATGCGGATCCTGCTGGAAGAGACGGGGTTCGAAATCCTCGTTATACGATTCACAGCTGCATCGCCTGAGATTCTGCGCGGTGGCGGAGGTCTGGTCACCAGGGCATTCCGGCTCATTCGCTATTGCGCTTACAAGCTCTGGCCGCGTATCTCAAGTTTGCTCCTCGGGGGAAGCGTAATGATCGTTATGCGGCCCCTGATTGCAGACAAGACGATTGTTTGTGATATTGCCACAACGCCCTGAGCCCGTTACAGAGATCCGCGATAAAACGAGAACTCCGAACTGGTTCCTGACACATGGAACAACTGAAAGCCAGCCGCTCTGAGGCGGTTGACGGAGTTCACCGTTTCCTTGAGGGGCGCGACCCCGATGCGGTGATGAAATTCAATGAGAAGTTGTCCGATGCTCCCGGCGTTCTCGACGATCGAATCGATCTGGGCATATTCCGCGCCTTCGATGTCCATCTTGAGAACACCGATAAAGCCGATATCGAGGGCGTCAAGGATCGTGGCCAGACGCTTGACCGGCAACGAGACCCGGCTTGCGTCGCTCTGCTCGGCAGCCGCTTTGAGGGAATACATCGCCCCTTTCGCCGGACGAAAAAACTCAGCGTCGCCATCAATGGAACCCAGGCCGTACGGGTGAAAGTGATACCGGGACGGCAAATCGATCTGGCTGGCGACGAATCGAATCGCATCGGGCGACGGATCGAATCCGTGCACGGTAGCGCCGAATTGCTGAATCATGGCCAGATCGAAGGAGATGTCGTTGCCCACGCCGAAGGAGCAGACGACGCTGCTCGCGTTCAGCAATTCCGGGATGATCATCCAGCCGCCATACACAGTGCCCAGCTGCTGCTTTCTGGGTCGTATGTCGTAGCGATAAAGCCTATCGCGCCCGGTTACGAGCCGCCCAATCCGCCGCACCTGCCGCACGGACCGATGCAGGGTGGGTGAGGAGGAGAGGAGGTTCCTGATTGCGGGACCGATCCTAATGCTGAAGCGTGACGCCATACGATTGAAGTGCTCGTTTGCTGGTACCAGCGAATTCTCTCAGACTTCCTGCGCGGATGGTGACGATCCTCCGCTACTCTGGCGCGCCGTGCGCTTTTGCGGTCAGCGCCAGGCCGATGAGCGTCTTCTGCTCCAGTTCATGCGCTTTGGCGGAACCGGTGGCGGGGCTGGCGGCGGCGGATCGCTTGACGCTGAGAACCTGCCGGTCCCCGGCGATCCGGCGCAGGCGGGGTATGACGAAGGAGAACGCGCCCATGTTGGCCGGCTCTTCCTGGACCCAGACGATTTCGCGAGCAGCGGGATGCGCTTCGATAGCGGCTTTGAGGTCGGCTTCGGGCCAGGGGTAGAGCTGGTCGAGGAACAGAATGCCGGTTGTTGTGTATTTGCGCTTCGCGCGTTCGACGCGGAGCTCGTGGCCGATTTTGCCGGTGGCGATGAGCAGGCGCTGTGCGTTTTCGATGGCCGTCTCGGGCAGGACGGGTCGGAAGCGCGGTAGGGAGAAGTCTTCAATGGGGGACAGTGCGTCGGGATGGCGGAGCATGCTCTTCGGCGTGAAGACGACGAGCGGCTTGCGCCAGGAGCGCAAAGCCTGACGGCGCAGCAGGTGGAAATACTGCGCGGCGGTGGACGGCTGGCAGATCTGAATATTGTCACGCGCGGCGAGCTGGAGGTAGCGCTCGATGCGGGCGCTGGAATGCTCAGGACCCTGGCCTTCGTAGCCGTGGGGCAACAGCAAGGTGAGGCCGCTGAGCAGGCCCCACTTGTCTTCGGCGGCGGCGATGAACTGATCGATGACAATTTGCGCGCCGTTGGCGAAGTCGCCGAACTGCGCTTCCCACAGCACCAGTGCCTCCGGGTAATCGCGGCTGTAACCGTACTCGAAACCCATGACGCCGGCCTCGGAGAGGATCGAGTTGTAAACGGTAAAGTGTGCCTGGTTCGGATCGATGTGGTTGAGCGGAAGCCAGTGCTGCTCGTTTTCGATGTCGATGAGCACGCTGTGGCGCTGGTTGAAGGTACCGCGCTGGCTGTCCTGGCCGCTCAGGCGTACGGGCGTGCCGTTGAGCAGGAGCGAGCCGAAGGCGACGGCTTCGGCCATGCCGTAATCGAAGGGATGCTGCCCGCGGCCCATGGCGACGCGCTGTTCGAGCAGCTTTTTGATCTTGGGATGAATGTGGAAGTCCGCGGGATACGACGCCAGCCTTTCGGAGACGGTTTGGATCGTGTTGCGATCTAAACCGGTGTCGACTTCGAGCTCAGCGCGATACGGGCCGCCCTGGTAGCGGCTCCAGTAGTCCGGCATTTCGACCAGCACGGGCTTTTTGCGGACCGCGGTGGCTTTCTTCTGCGCGTCGGCGAATTCCGTCTGCAGTTCCGTCACCTTCGCTGAGACGTCAACGCCGATTTGCTTCGCGTAGAGTTCGTAGAGCGGCGGATGATTTTTGATCTTCGCGTAGCGCAGCGGCTGGGTGACGGTGGGGTCGTCGACTTCGCTGTGCCCGTGGCGGCGATAACCGATGAGGTCGATGACAACGTCGGTGTGGAACTGGAAGCGGTACTCGGCGGCGAGGGTGGCGATGCGCACGAATGCCGCGGGGTCTTCGGCGTTGACGTGAAAGATGGGGATGGGGAGGCGCTTGGCCAGATCGGTTGAGAAGCGCGTGGAGTTCGTCTCCTCGGGCTCGGCGGTGAATCCGATGAGATTGTTGACGACGATGTGAATGCCGCCACCGACGGAGTAGCCGTCGATGGAACCGAGGTTCATGGTCTCCGCCCAGATTCCCTGGCCGGCGAAAGCCGCGTCACCATGGATGATGACGGGCAGGACGCGGTCGATGCCGTCGCTGCCATAGCGGTCCTGGCGGGCGCGGGCGCGGCCCATGGCCACCGGATCGACAGCCTCGAGATGACTTGGATTCGAGACGAGGTGCAGCGCGACCGTGCTGCCATTGCGGGCAGGGAATTCGCCGGTCGCGCCAATGTGGTACTTGACGTCGCCTCCGCCGAGGATACTGCGGGGGTCGACATCCTCAAACCGGGCGAAGATGTCGACCGGCGATTTGCCCAAGGTGTTCACCATCACGCTGAGGCGGCCACGGTGGCTCATCCCTAAGATGACGCGCTGCGCGCCGAGCTCGGCGGAGCGGTTGAGCAGCTCATCGAGGAAAGGAATGAGGGCGGTGACGCCTTCGAGGGAGAAGCGCTTGGTTCCGAGATAGCGAGACTGAATGACCTGCTCAAAGATGTCAGCGCGGGTGAGGAGCTGGAGGATGTGGTTCTGGTCTGGGGCCGGGGTCGGAATTTCGAGACGATGTGCGATCCACTCGCGGCGATCGCGGAAGGGGATGTGCATGAACTCCGCGCCGATGGTTGCGCAGTAAATGCGGCGGGCCTCTGTGACGAATTCGTTGTCGAGGGCGAGTTCGGGAAGGGGCATCGGAGTGAGGTATTGGTCGAGGGGATCGAGCTGGGCCTGCAAATAGCCCCAGCGACGGAAGGCGTCAAACGTCTGTTCGCGCAGTTGCGAAGACGAAATGCTGTTCCGGATTTCGAGGGGAGTTGCGGTCATGGGACAAGGCCTATTTTACGCAGGCGGAGAAAACATCCACCACAGAGGTCACGGAGGGCGCAGAGAAAAGAATTCCTGGTTTCTGCGGGTCCCGGAGCGCGAACAGATCTTGTTCGAACAAGAAAGGGTTTGGTTTACCACCGGGCACAAACAGAGAACAGAAGAAACTCTGTGTACTCTGTGGCCTCTGTGGTGGGGGGTCAATTCCGAGCTAACGCAGCAACGCGCCCCAGATGGTGTCGACCGTGGCGTGAGTAATGGCGGAGGCGCCCACGCGGCGATCCTGCTGCCATGCACGTCCATAGAAGATGCCCGCCAGGGCTGCGAGCACGATATAGCGCCAGTTGAAAGACAGCGTGCGCTTGTTGAAATGGGAGAGCCCGAAAACGCAGGCGGTCACGATCAAGGAGGCGATGCGACCGATGCGACGCTCGAGCAGATTTTGGATCCAGCCGCGGAAGAAGACCTCCTCGGGCAGCGCCACGCCGACGAAGGTGGCGATCCAGGCGGGAAGGATCAGCCAGGGATGGTCGATGTGGTGGTGCAGGTGGAGAAAGCCGAGCGCGAGGCCGAGCGGTATGGCGAGTGGGACGTAAAAGGCGAACTCGCGGAGGCCGATCCGCCAGTCGCGCGCGCGGAGGCGCAGATCGAATCCAACGCCGCTGAGGCAGCGCACGGCGAGAAAGGCGTAGAGGCCGGCATCGAGGAGGGTCAGCTTGCCAAGGAGGGCGAGTTTGTGGGGCCAGGCGGGCTCGAGCCAGCGCAGATCGACCGCCAGGCCGAGCGGGATGAGAACCAGAAAGTCGATGAGGTGGCCCCGCTGGTTGGGGTCGAGTGTTGCCGCCAGCCATTCGAGCGCGGCGATGATAACGGGGGCGAGAAGATACAGGAGCAGCCACCGGAAGGCGAGGACATGCGAACCAGCGGCGTCGATGAGGTAAGGAATCACCAGCACAGCCGGCAGTGCGAGGCGCAGAGTCGTGGGGAGCGATTGCGCAGCGCGAACGCAGCGCTCGCCCGCGAAGGCAAAGGCAAACAGCGGGACGAGCAGGAGCACAAGAGCGATCGCGGCCGGAACGACAGGGAAGGGGAACGGCACGCTCTTATCGTAAATTGCGCGGAGCACCGGAGCCGCGGAGTAGGGTGCGGCAGCGGATCGACGGGCTATAATCGGGGCGAGGTGCAGCGATGCAGAACAGGTGGATGGGTCGCTTCCAGACGATCCGGGTGGTGGTGATTGCCGGGGTGCTGGTTCTGATCGGGATTATGTATCTGATCCGGCGGTAGTGCGCGTGGCTCGTCGTTTTCCTGATTGCAGAGTCAAGTTGCTGTCCCGAACATGAAGTCGCCGATGGTTTGCGGCGATTGACCGGCACCCAGACGGGTTGTAACGTAAGAGGTTCGTGTTCCGCAAGAATTCCGCGTTCGTCTGAGGCCTCGTGTCGGCAACTGTCGCATTCCGCAAAACTCCACTGAACAGCCTGCATCGCAGGCTTGGCGCAAAGATGGTCGACTTCGGCGGCTGGGATAGGCCTGTCGAGTATTCCGGCCTGATTGCCGAGCACATGGCGGTGCGAACGGGCGTGGGCGTCTTCGACGTCAGCCACATGGGCGACATTCAGCTGCGCGGGCCCGGTTCACTTGCCGCCGTGCAGCACATCTCCATGAACGATGCGTCGCGGCTGCAGGTGGGCCAGGCGCAGTATTCCGCGATGCTGTATCCCGAAGGTACGTTTGTCGACGACATCATCGTCCACAAGCTCAGTGACAACGATTATCTGTTCGTGATCAACGCGGGCACCCGCGAGAAAGATTACAACTGGGTGCGCAGCCAGGCGCATGCTTTCGGCTGCCACGTGAGCGACTACAGCGACTACTACACGCAGCTGGCGATCCAGGGGCCGCGCGCGCAGGAGACGCTGCAGAAGCTGACGAACGCGGACCTGGCAGCGGTGAAATTCTATTGGTTCACGTGGGGCACGGTGTGCGGCCTCGAGAACACGCTGATTGCGCGGACCGGCTATACCGGCGAGGACGGTTTCGAGATTTATATCCCGTCGGATGAAGCCACAAGCGAGCGGGTGTGGAACGAGGTGATGGAAGCGGGTAAGGAATTTGGGATTTTGCCGTGCGGGCTGGGGGCGCGGAACACGTTGCGGCTGGAGGCGGCGCTCTCGCTGTACGGACACGAGATTTCGGATTCCATCAACGTGTTTGAAGCCGGGCTCGATCGGTTTTGCAAACTGGAGAAGGGGCCGTTCCTGGGATCGGAAGCGCTCACCAAGGTGCAGGCGGCTGGGGGACCGGAGCGCAAGCTGGTGGGGCTGGAAGTTGTGGAGCGGGGCATCGCGCGGGATGGCTATCGCGTGCTCGATTTGAGCGGCAACGCGATAGGATACGTCACCAGCGGATCGCCTGCGCCGTTTCTGAAGAAAAAGATCGCACTGGCCTATGTTCCGCGGGCGTTTGTGGAGCCGGGAACTGAAGTCGCTGTTGAGATTCGCAATAATCCGGTGAAGGTGCAGGTGGTACCGCTGCCGTTCTACAAGAAGCCGAAGAGGGCGAGCAGCCAGAGCTAGCGCAGCCCGTACAATAAGAGGGAGAATTCCATCGCAATGGCGTACCCCACGAACTACCGCTACACGCGCGAGCACGAATGGATCGAGGCCAGCGGCAAAACGGCGTCTGTCGGGATCACCGACCACGCGCAGGACTCGCTGGGAGACATTGTTTTTGTCGAGTTGCCCAAGGTCGGCGACAAGGTCGAGAAGGGGAAGGTCTTCGGCAGCGTGGAGTCGGTGAAGGCCGTGTCGGATTTGTACTCGCCGGCCACGGGAACCGTGACCGCGATCAACGAGGAGCTGACTACGGCGCCGGAGAAGATCAACGCCGACGCGCACGCGGCGTGGATTATGAAGATCGAGCTGGCGGACCCGGGCGAGGTCGATTCGCTGTTGACGGCGCAGGATTACGAGGTGTACGTGAAGGAAGAGACCGGGCACTGATTTACCACAGAGGACACGGAGAGCACGGAGTTCGGTGGGGATCCGGGGTTGTCGACGAACGACGCACATGAGACAAGTGACCGACAGCACAGAAAGACGAGATCCGGTTCCGGTAACGTCTTACTCCGTGCTTCTATGGATTGGAACCGCATCAACAGGGTCAGCGGCCAGATCGTCGACTCATCCCTTCGCGTCCATTCCGGGCTGGGACCTGGGCTGCTCGAGAGCGCGTATCGCGCGTGCCTGGCTTACGAATTGCGCAAGCGGAGCCTCGCAGTTTCAGAAGAAGTCGGTCTGCCGGTCGTCTATGATTCGCAACGCCTCGAGATCGGCTACCGGATCGACATTCTCGTGGAGAATTTGATCGTAGTGGAGATCAAGTCGGTCGCGGAGATTGCTCCGATCCATAAGGCGCAGCTTCTCTCTTATCTGAAACTGAGCGGCAAGCCGCTGGGTCTGCTCCTTAACTTCAACGTAGTTCGGATGAAGGACGGTATCGTCCGGATGAGAAATGGGTAAATTCACCCCAGAGGACACAGAGAAACACTATTTTTAATTTCTTCTCTGTGGTCTCTGTGTCCTCTGTGGTGAGATGAGATTGTCGTTGATAATCTAAATTTGGTTCTCTATGCGCTACCTGCCCAAATCCGATGCCGAACGCGCCGCGATGCTGCGCGAGATCGGCGCGTCGTCGATCGACGATCTCTTTGCCATCATTCCTGAGGAATATCGGCTGACGCGCGACCTTGCGATTCCGCGGCAGATGGGCGAGTCGGAGATCGTCGACCACTTCAAAGCTGCCGCGGCGAAGAACGCTAACGGCTACGCGAGTTTTCTGGGCGCGGGTGTTTACCGGCACTATCGGCCTGTCCTGATCGACGCCATCGTGCAGCGCGGCGAGTTCCTCACTTCGTACACGCCTTATCAGGCGGAGATCACGCAGGGGACGCTGCAGGCCATCTTCGAATTCCAGACGATGATCTGCGAACTGACGGGCATGGATATCGCCAACGCGTCGATGTACGACGGATCGACCGCGGCGCCCGAGGCCGCGATGATGGCGATGCGGGTGACGGGACGCGATGGGGTGGTGGTCGCCCGCACTGTGCATCCCGAGTATCGCGAGGTGATGCGCACCTACGCGCAGCATCGCGAGGCCAGCTCCGGCCATGCGACCGAGGAGATCGGCTACGGCGACGATGGCCGCATCGATCTGGCGGCGCTCGATGCGGCTGTGGACGAGCAGACGGCTTGCGTGCTGGTGCAGTCGCCGAATTTCTTCGGCGTAATTGAAGACATACCGGCGATTGCGGCGATCGCGCAGAAGAAGGGCGCGCTGCTGGTGGTGGCCATCGCCGAAGCAGTCTCGCTGGGGATTGTGCGGCCGCCGGTCGAAGCGGATGTCGTGATCATGGAGGCGCAGTCGTTCGGGGTCGCTCCGAGTTTTGGCGGCCCATTCTGCGGGGTGATCGCAGCGAAAGAGAAGTATGTTCGCCAAATGCCGGGGCGGCTGGTGGGCGAAACGAAGGACTCGCAAGGGCGGCGCGGGTTTGTGCTGACGCTCTCGACGCGCGAACAGCACATCCGGCGCGAGAAGGCGACCTCGAACATCTGTACCAATCAAGCATTAGTGGCGCTAATGGCGACGGTGTTCATGACGGTCTACGGCAAAGAGGGGATCAAAGATCTGGCTCTGCAGAACCTGGCGAAGGCGGACTACGCGGCAAAGACACTGGGGGCGGGTGGAAAACTGCTCTTTCCAGAGTCGCCGCGCTTCAACGAATTTGTCTTGCGCAGCGAGGAGACGGCGGAGCAGCTGAATGCACGATTGCTGGAACACAAGATCATCGGTGGCCTGCCGCTGCACAAGTGGTATCCAGAACTGGGCAACGCAAGCCTGTGGTGTGCCACTGAGCTCACCACGCGCCTTCAGATGGATAGCGCAGCAGAGATCGTTGCGTTGATCCCGGCAGCGGCGGCGGCGTGATGGCGACAGAGACAGAAAAATTCGTGGGGACGACGCGCAAGGTCACGGCGCACCTGACGCAGAACGAGGGGCTGAGCTTCGAGAAGTCGGCGCCGGGGAAGAAGGCGTATCGGCTCGCCGCCCTCGATGTGCCGGCGGTGGATCCGAAGAGCTTGTTGGGTGGGGCTGCGCGCGAGGACGCGGCGGAGCTCCCGGAGCTGAGCGAGATTGAGATCATCCGCCACTTCACGCGGCTCTCGACGTGGAATTACGCGATCGATCTGGGGATGTATCCGCTGGGCAGCTGCACGATGAAGTACAACCCGCGGGTGAACGAATTTGTGTCGCGGCTGGAGGGGATTGCGGAGGCGCATCCGTATCAGCCGGAGGAATTGTCGCAGGGGTCGCTGGGGATTATTCGGCTGCTGCAGAAATGCCTGCTCGAAATTACGGGCATGGAGGCTATCACGCTGCAGCCGGCGGCCGGCGCGCACGGCGAGTTCACCGGCATCCTGCTGGCGCGCGCGTATCACACAGCAAAGGGCAATCCGCGGCGCAACGTCATCATTCCCGACTCGGCGCACGGAACGAATCCGGCTACCGCGGCCATCTGCGGATACGAGGTCGTCAATTTCAAGTCGAACGAGCGGGGCGGGATCGATGTCGAGGCGCTCGCGCAGGCGGTGAACGAAGATACGGCCGCGCTGATGCTGACCAATCCCTCGACGATCGGCGTTTTCGAAAACGAGATTCATCGCATCGCCGACATTCTGCATGCGAAGGGCGCGCTGCTTTACATGGACGGCGCCAACATGAACGCTCTGTGTGGCAAGACGCGGCCTGGCGATTTCGGTGTGGACGTGATGCACCTGAACCTGCACAAGACTTTTTCGACGCCGCATGGAGGCGGCGGTCCGGGGTCGGGTCCGGTGGCGTGCAAAGGGATTCTGGAGCCGTTTCTGCCGGTGCCGGTTGTTGAAGAGGCGTCGGATGGGCAGCTGCATCTGAATTACGAGCGGCCGCAATCGGTGGGGCGGGTGCGGGCGTTCTACGGCAACTTCGGAATGTTCGTGCGCGCGCTGGCCTACATCCTGGCAAACGGGCCCGATGGGCTGCGGCAGACCACCGAAGACGCGGTGTTGAACGCGAACTATATCCGCAAAAAGCTCGAAGACGTTTACGAACTGCCTTACAGCACGCCCTCGATGCACGAGGTGGTCTTCAGCGATCGGCGGCAGACCAGGAACGGAGTGAAGACAGGCGACATTGCGAAGCGGCTGATCGATTATGGCTTCCATCCGTACACGGTTTCGTTTCCACTGATCGTGCACGGCGCGCTGATGATTGAGCCGACGGAGAGCGAGTCGCGCGAGGAGCTGGACCTGTTCATCGACGCCATGCGGCAGATCGCGCGCGAGGTGGAGGAGAATCCACAGATCGTGCTGGACGCTCCGCACTCGACGCGCGTCTCGCGCCTCGATGAGACGACCGCGGCGCGCAGGCCGGTGCTGCGCTGGAAGAAGCAGGGAGCAGGAAACAGGCAGTAGGGTGCAGGAAAAAGAGCCGGCATCCGTCGATTGCCGCACATCCAGTAAGATCAGAGCGAATGCAGACACGTACTTTTACTCACGCCATGTTGCGGGAGATTTACGAGCAGCCGGAGGCGCTCGCGGCGACCATGGCGCGCTATGCGCCGAGCGGAACGCTCGATGGCGGAGTTTTCGCAGCCGTCGCCGATGCGCTGCGGGGACGCCAGCGCGTGGTCATCGCCGCCAGCGGATCGAGCCGTCACGCCGGTCTCGCTGGGGAGATCATGCTGGAGGACTACGCCGGCCTTGCCGTCGACGTCGAGTACTCCAGCGAGTACATGTACCGCTCGACGCACACACTGCACGATCCGGGCGTCGTGGTCATTTCGCAGTCCGGAGAGACGGCGGACACGCTGGCGTCGCTGCGCGAGGCGAAGGTGCGCGGACTGGCAACGGTGGCCATTGTCAACGACCCCAATTCGACCATGGCGCGCGAAGCTGATGCGGCGTTGCCGACGATGGCCGGCAGAGAAGTGGCCGTGCCCGCGACGAAAAGCTTCACGACGCAACTCACGGTGCTGTATCTGCTGTCGCTGTTTCTGGCGCGGATAGGCGGGCGCATGACGGCGGGGGCCGTGGCGGCTCATTGCGAGCAGATGGAGCGGTTGCCGCACCTACTTGAGGAAAGACTTGAAGAGTGGGAAAAGCAGGTTTCCGCCATCGGGCAGAAGCTGGCTCAGGCGCGGACGTTTCTTTACCTGGGGCGCGCTATTCATTACGCCATTGCGCGCGAAGGAGCGCTGAAACTGAAGGAGTCAGCGTACGTGCAGGCGGAAGGGCTACCCGCCGGTGAACTGAAACATGGGCCGAATGCGCTGGTGAGCCCGGAAGCGCCGCTGGTGATGCTGGCTACGCGCGACCGCAACGATCCCGACTCGACGCTGCGTTACGAAAAGACGTTGCAACTGATGCGCGACATGCATACGCAGGGCGCGGGTGTTTTTGCGATTCACATTGACGGCGACGATGAAGCTGCGCAGCTTTGTCGCTACTCGGTCGCGGTTCCCGCAGTCGACGAATTTCTGCTGCCGATCCTCGAAGTAGTCCCGCTGCAGATGCTGGCGTACTTCATAGCGGTGCAGCGCGGCGTGAATGTGGACGCGCCGCGGAACCTGGTGAAGGCTGTAGTGCGTGAATGAACTAGCCCCGTTCGACTCGTCCGCTTTCGCAGACTCGCTCAGGGCAGGCTGTTTAGGCGGACCGCTTCGCGACGCTAACGGAGAGTTCGTGGTGAGTCAGAACGGCATGCGGGCCGTGAACAGCAGGCCGTGGTTGTAGCTGTGGAACCGGGACGTGGCGATCTGGTCGCCGGCGCCGAAGACCAGAGCGAGACGATGGTGGATCGGGAATCGGGCGATCAGCCCGGGTGAAGCGAAGTTCTGGGTCTTGCCGTCGTTAGTACCACCCTTAAAAAATGTGCTGTTGAATTCCACCTCCGGCCAGATCGAAGGAATGCGCGAGCCAGGCTTCGCGCTACCGCCTGCTTTGTACTGCAATGCCGTGTTCCACGCAATCGGGCGGCCGTACTGCGTGCCTCGGGAGAGCGGAAGCGTTGCGCCTAGCGTGGACTGCACGTCAAAGCGCCAGATGCCTTTGCCGCCGGCGAGGGTTGGGATGACGGCCGGCTCCTGCGCGCCATTGGTGTAGCTGCCTGTGGGAATGCTGCCGCCCACAAATGCGGTGAGGATGTAGTTGCCGTGCTCCTCGTTCCCCGCGAAGATGCGGTACTTGCCGAGGAAGGAGACGTCGCCCGCGCCGTCTTTTCCGGCGGGGGTGCTGTGGGTGACGTAGGGCGGCAAATTGATGAGCAGCTCGGTGTGCGTAGTCGGAATCAGCTCCAGACCTTTGCCGTTGTCGTAGATCCAGGTTTGGGTCAGAGTTGGGGTGGTTTGGCGCACGAAGTCGGTGCGGAATTCCTGTTCGAGGCGAGGCGTCACCGTGGCCAGGGGCGTGACCCAGTGCGGCTGTTCGGACTGCGCACGGCTGGCACGCGCCTGCCAGGTGGAGATGAATGAATTTTGGGCCGCAACACTCAGGGGAACGAGGCTAAACAAGCAAAGGCAAAGACGACTGGGGGGCATTATCTTCCACGGATGTACAGGGATCTATGGATTGGTACGAATGGAATCGTTATTCCGGCATTATATGAGGTGATTTCTCGTCTTGTAAAGTGTGCTGCCAATTGCCCGGCGGACCCCTTCAGTGCGTCGACCAGCCAACGTTGCGCCAGCCAATCCACGCGAGGGCGAATATCACGAGCAACACCGCTTCCACCAGGGCGACGCAGGCGGGCCAGCCTCCGATGCTCCACAGATAGCTGGGGGCGACCCCGGCGATGGTGCCGCCGATGTAGTAGCAGGCGAGGTAGAGTCCCGCGGCCGAAGTGCGGCCTCCGGCGGGCGCGGCCATGCGCAGAAAGCTGGTTGCTGTGGACTGCGCGATGAAGACGCCGCTGCAGAGCAGGCCAAGCCCGGGGAAAATCACGACCCAGAGATGGTGGCTGAGGGTCAGCGCCTCGCCGGTGAGACAGATGGCGATCGCGACCGCAATACCGCGCCGCATGCCGATGCGGGTGACGAGGTATCCGCCAAAGGGCGTGACCACCAGGCCGACCAGATAGATGGCGAACAGATAACTGAGGGCCAGCGTGGAGAGACGGAAGGGCGGATCGGCCAGGTAGAAGGTGCTGTAGGTGAAGGTGGCGACCAGCGTGAACAAGGTTCCGAAGCCGACGCCGAAGGTAGCCAGCAGGCGTGGATTGCGCAAATGTCGTAGCGCGATCCAAAAACCAGGCACGGATTCGTCGCCGTGGTGGGGGCGCGGGGTCTCCGGCGGAAGCCAGCGCGCGATGAACCAGGCGCCGAGCAGCGTGAGCGCGCCGAGAGCGACGAAGCTCCAGCGCCAGCCGAGCGTCTCGGCGATGAGCCCGGTGAGAAAGCGGCCGAGGAATCCGCCGCACGCCGTCGCGCTGACGTAGAGGCTCATGACCAGGGCGATCGATTCGCGACGCCACTCCTCGCCGATGTAGGTGATCACCGTGGCGAAGATGCCTGGCATGGCGAGCCCCTGCATGAAACGCCAGAAGAGCAGGGTGTGCAGGCCGGGCGAGGTGGCCGCGAGCAAAGTGGGAGCGGCCAGCACAACGATGGACAAAACGATGACGCGCTTGCGGCTGACGTGCTCGGTCAGAGCGCCCAGGACAGGTGCGGCCAGCGCGACTCCCAGGGTGGAGACGCTGACCGTGAGGCCGACGGCTGCCTTCGAGGCGTGAAAAATGACCGTGAGCATCGGCAGGAGCGGTTGCGTGGCGTAGAGATTCAGGAAGGCGAAGACGCCGCAGAGGCAGACCGCGGCGACAGGACGAATGGAGTGCAGTCCCATGTGCCGTTGCCGCTGCGGCTCAACGATGGCCACGGCCGGATTCGCGGCAGCGAGTTTCGACGCGGGTAGGGAAGACTCCACCTGCCAGACTAACCGGCGCGAGGCCCTGGCGAAGGGACGAAGTGGTTTCCGGAGCGGTGCTGGCAACGGGCCAGCGAGGCCCGGTATAACAAAGAGAGGCATGGCCCAGCCCGCAGCCGCGTTTCTCTCCCGCGACTTCCTCCGCTATCAGCTCGCACGCGTCGTCGTCATCATGGGCGCGGAGGCGCAGGCGCTGGCGGTGGCGTGGCAGGTCTACCAGATCACGCACCGGGCCATCGATTTGGGCTACACGGGGCTGATGCTGTTTTTGCCGGGGTTGATTTTTATTCTGCCCGCCGGCCACGTGGCCGACCGCTTCGACCGCCGTCATGTGATATTGGTTTGCTACACGCTGCAGGCGGTCTGTACCACGGTGCTTTTTCGCTTCGCGTGGGCCGGCATCGACCGCGTGTGGCCGATTTTTGCGATTCTCTTCGTCATCGGGACGGGGCGCGCGTTCAGCGGGCCAGCCAGCTCCGCGCTGGTGCCTCACCTTGTCCCGCGAGAGCACTTCGTGAACGCGATTACCTGGGGATCGGCCATCTTTCAGTTGGCGAATATCGTCGGACCGGCGCTGGGTGGGATCCTCTTCACGCTGCCGCTGCACGAACGGTTGCATGGAGCGAGCCTCGTGTATATTTTTGCGCTCCTCGGCATCATTTGGTTTTTGGTGCTGGTCGGATCGCTGCATGTGCGCCCAGGCCGCATGGAGCATCGCGCCATCTCGAAGGACGTGATTCTTGCCGGATTCCGTTATGTCGCAGGGACGCAGGTGCTGCTGGGGTCGATTTCGCTCGATCTTTTTGCAGTGCTGCTGGGCGGAGCGGTGGCGTTGATGCCCATCTTCGCGCAGGATATTCTTCATGCGGGTCCGCGCGGCCTCGGCGTGCTGCGTGCAGCGCCGGCCCTGGGCGCGCTCGCCGTCAGCCTGTGGCTGATGGTGCGGCCAATCCGGAAAAACGCGGGCGCCAGAATGCTCGTTTGCGTCGCGATCTTCGGGGCGTCGACGGTAGTCTTCGGGCTCTCCCGCAGCCTGCCGCTTTCGCTCGCGGCACTCTTCGTCGTCGGTGCGTCGGATATGGTGAGCGTCGTGATCCGCGCCTCGATCCTGCAACTGGCCACGCCGGCGGAAATGCGCGGGCGCGTGAGCGCGGTCAACGCTCTGTTCGTCGGAGGGTCGAATGAGTTCGGCGAATTCGAAAGCGGGCTCACCGCGCAATGGTGGGGAGCGGTGCGCGCTGTGGTGATCGGCGGCATTGGATCGCTGGTAATTACGGGGCTGTGGAGCGTCTTCTTCCCCAGTCTGCGCCGCGCGGATGCGCTGACTCCCGAGGCTCTGACGAACGCGGAGCTGGAGCAAAGCGGGCAGGAGGTCAGAAAGCTGTGACCGCGCCCGATTCTGCCGCCCGCTCGAAGACTGCGAAATCCTCGCCGATCACAAAGGCTCCCTGGACGATTTTCTGGATCGCGCTGCTGGTCCGCATCGCCTACATGACGCTTGCGCATATGTGGCAGATGCGCCCCTACTGGGGCGAGTTCGCGTTCGGCTACGAGATGGGCCGCATCGCGCGCGCCCTCGAGACCGGCTATGGCTTCGCGGATCCTTTTAACGGCCACACCGGACCCACTGCCTGGGTTGCGCCGCTCTATCCGTGGATACTCGCTCTCGACTTCCGCCTTTTCGGCGTTTACACCGCTGTCGCCGCGTGGATGATCCTTGCCTTTGATTGCGTGCTGAACGCGCTGATGGTTTGCACCACCTGGGAGATCGCCGCGCGCTGCTTCAATCGCAAAGTGGCGCTGTGGTCGGCGTGGCTGTGGGCGCTCTATCCGGCGACGATGCAGTACGCCGTCAAATGGGTATGGGAGATGACGCTGACAGCGTTTCTCTTTTCCTGGATTGTGGTGCTGGCGCTGCGCATGCGGAGAATTGGCGATGCGGACGAGGTTGCGCCTGCGCCTGGAGCAGGAAAGTGGGCGCTGTTTGGATTGCTGTGGGGGGTGCTCGCGCTTACGAACCCGTCACTGTTACTTTTTCTGCCGGTTTGCGGGCTTTGGATTCTTGCTGGTGTGCCGCGGCGCGCATGGTGGCCGCGGCAGATTGCGTCGGTGGCTCTGGCTGCGGCGATATTCATCGCCTGCCTTGCGCCGTGGACGGTTCGCAACTGGCGCGTCTTTCACGAATTCGTTCCTATTCGCGCGAACCTCGGCGCGGAGCTATACCTGGGCAATGGTCCTGGGGCTACAGGGTTGCTGATGGAATACAACCATCCATTTCAGGCGCCCGATCAACTGCGGCTGTACCGGCAGATGGGCGAGATTGCCTATGTGAAGATGCGCGGGGCGATGGCGAAACACATCATTCGCGCCGACCCGGGACGTTTTGCTCTGCTCTGCCTCCGGCGCTTCTACTACTTCTGGTTTAGCGTGCCGCATCCCAGCGACGAAGGCTTTCTAAATGAATACGGCCGCAATCTGAACTTCCAGTTCACGAGCATTGTCGGCCTGCTCGGACTCGCACTGGCGCTGCGGAGACACGTTCCTGGGGCGTGGCTGTTCTTCTGGGCTTTCCTGTTGCTGCCGCTGACCTACTATTTCGTCACTGTGCACGCGCGGTTTCGCCATCCGCTGGAGCCGCTGATCGCGATTCTGGCCGTCTATCTCTTCCAGTCGGCGGAGAAGAGCTGGCAGGTGCGGTGGTTTGGTCAGCGGCACACGCACAAATAGCAAGATCGCCCGCGAATCCGCGCTTTAGCCCAGCGGAAGAAAATATTGTGTGCCGTGGACGGGCTCCGCGAGGCGCTTGAGCAGCAGCTGCAGATCGCGGTTGTTGTTCACGAAGTCGATGTCGCTGGTATTCACCACCAGCAGATCGCTGGCCGAGTAGTGGAAGAAAAAGTGCTCATAGGCGGCGGCCACCTGCTCGATGTATCGGTCGCTGATGGCGCGCTCGCCGGGCACGCCCTTGCGCCGAATCCGCTGCTTCAGCGCCTCGGGCGAAGCCTGCAGGTAGATCACCAGCTCCGGCGTCGGCACGTCGGCGCGAAACATCTGATAGTAGCGGTTGTAGAGATCCAGCTCCGCGTCGCTGAGATTGATGTAGGCGAAAAGCTTGTCCTTCTCGAAGAGATAATCCGAGACCAGGGGCGTGCTGAAATCCTCGAGCTCGCGCTGCTGTTCGTAGCGCTCCATGAGGAACCACATCTGCGTGGCGAAAGCCATGCCTGCCTGCCCCTGATAGAAGCGGTCGAGGAAGGGATTGTCCTCCGGCTCGACGATGCGGCGGGCATGCAGCGTCTCCGCCAGGACCTGCGCCAGCGTCGACTTGCCGGCCCGGATCGGGCCTTCGACGGCGATAAAGCGCGGTTGTTCGAAGAGCTTGGCCACAGGTCAGGAAAGGTCAGCGAAGGAAATACGAAGATACCACGGGAGGGCCGCGAAGAAAACCGCTTACACTGGAATCCGCATGCTCGCCGCTCTTGTAACAGTGGGCGCCACAGGAATTCTGGCTGCGGGCGCGTGCACTTATGCCGCGATCGCGCCGGAGTCGCAGCTGTTCGGCCGGACGGTCATCGCCGGCCGCGATCCTGCCGAATTCGCGCTGACGTACGACGATGGGCCCAATGATCCCTGGACCTCGCCTCTGCTCGACTTGCTGGCGCGGCACAATCTGCGCGCGACATTCTTTCTGATCGGCCGGTATGTGCGGCAGCGTCCGGACCTGGTACGGGAGATTCGGGACGCCGGGCATCTGATCGGCAACCACACCGTGAGCCATCCCTGGCTGGCGGTGCAGAGCCCGCGCCGCGTCCGCGAAGAACTCGCGGGGTGCAATGCGGCGCTGGAAGAGATTCTGGGGGAGCCCGTCCGCTTTTTTCGCCCGCCTCACGGGTCGCGGCGTCCCGGCGTGCTGCGAGCGGCGCGCGACCTGGGACTCACGCCGGTGATGTGGAATGCGATGGGCTTCGACTGGCGGGCGAACACCACGGCGGGCCAGATTGCCGCGCATCTTGAGCGCGGGATCGCGAGGAACCAGCGCGGCGGGCGCGGATCGAATCTCCTGCTGCACGACGGCGGCCACCTTGCCATGGGCGCAGACCGTTCGCAATCCGTCGAGGCTACGCGCCTCATTCTCGAGCGCTACCCGCCCGCGAAAATTCACTACGCCACGGTGGACGCGTGGGCCTGACCCGCTTCGTCCCAGCCACGCTGCCGTTCGTCCCGAAACTCGCGAGAACCCAGCGGCCTGCGGTACCGTATCGTTAATCTGGAAGCCTCAACCCAGGAGTATTCGCACCCCGATGCTTGAAGACATTCGCTACGCCCTGCGGCAGTTTCTCAAAACGCCCGGCTTTACCATCACCGCCATCCTCACGCTGGCGCTGGGAATTGGCGCCACTACGGCCATCTTCACGCTGATCCACGCCGTGCTGCTCAAGTCGCTGCCCGTCGCGCGTCCCAGCGAGCTGATCCGCATCGGGGACAACGAAAACTGCTGCATCAACGGCGGCATGCAGGACGACTGGTCCCTCTTCTCGACGGAACAGTACCGGGAATTCCGGGACCATACGCCGGGTTTCGCGAGTCTGGCCGCGTTCCAGGCGGGCCGGTACCAGATCGGCGTGCGCCGCCAGGGCAGCGACCATGCCTCTGAGCCGTTTGGCGCTGAGTTTGTTTCCGGCAACGCCTTCGACACCTTCGGCATCAGCGCCTGGATGGGACGGCTGCTGCGAGCCTCCGATGACGTGAAGGGTGCGGCTCCCGTTGCGGTTATCAGTTACCGCACGTGGCAGCAGAAATTCGGCAGCGATCCCACGGTGGTCGGCGCATCGTTTCTTGTCAACGGCCAGCCGTTCACGGTGGTGGGCATTAGCCCGCCGGGCTTCTTCGGCGAACGCCTCACCAGCGACCCAGCCTCATTCTGGATCCCCCTCGACGATTCGCCCCTCATCGAATCGGGGAGCTTCAACGTGCTCGACAGCCCCGAGCTGGACTGGCTCAACCTCATTGGGCGCGTGCAGCCGGGCGCGAACACGAAGCAGATGGAGGCCCAGCTCCAGGTGGAGCTGCGCCAGTTCCTGCTGAGCCCGGCCAGCAAGCTGGAGAAGCGCGATGCCAGCCTGATTCCGAAGCAGACGCTGCACCTGTCTCCCGGGGGCGGCGGCGTCCAGCAAATGCAGGACAACGTGAAAGACGGCCTGCACCTGCTGATGTGGATCTCAGCGTTTGTGCTGCTCATCGCCTGCGCCAATCTCGCCAACCTCATGCTGGTCCGAGCCACGGCGCGCAAGGCGCAGACTTCGGTCCGTTCCGCGCTGGGCGCGCCGCGCAGCAGGCTGGTCCGCCAGGCGCTGACGGAGAGCGTGGTTCTCGCGGTGTTCGGCGGGCTCGCCGGCCTGGTGGTTGCCTACGCGGGCGCGCGCCTGTTGGTCCACCTGGTTGCAGGGAAGAGCTATCTGCCCATTAACGCCGCGCCGTCGCTGCCTGTGCTTGCGTTTGCCTTCGGCGTTTCGCTGGTCACCGGCGTCCTGTTTGGCACGGCTCCTGCGTGGATGACCGCGCACGCCGACCCTATCGACGCCCTGCGCGGCGCGAATCGCTCGACCAAACACAGTGGACTCTGGACGCAGAAAATCCTCGTCGTGCTGCAGGCTGCCGTCTCGCTGGTCCTGCTCTGCGCCGCCGGACTGCTGATCCGCAGCCTCACCAATCTGCAGCACCAGCACTTCGGCTTCGAGACGCGCAACCGATACGTCCTGCACATCGATCCGCAGATGGCCGGCTACCAGGCGGAGCAGGCCGACGCGTTCTTCCGCCAGCTCCACGACACACTGGCGGCGATCCCGGGAGTCAGGGCCGTGACCTGGTCGCTTTATAGTCCGATGGAGGGCGACAACTGGGGCAACGGCGTGTACATCGAAGGCCAGGCCCCGCCGCCCCCCGGCAGCAACTTCAACAATTCCTCATGGGACCGCGTCAGCGCAGGGTATTTCGAAAATATCGGGACCAAAATCGTCGCGGGGCGCGGCATCACCGAGCAGGACACTGCCTCAACGCAACCTGTCGCCGTCGTCAACCAGACCTTCGCCCGCCATTTCTTCAGGAATGGCGATGCGATCGGCCATCACTTCGGCGACCTCGATCAGAAATATGCGGGCAACTTTGAGATTGTCGGCGTCACCGAGGACACACAATACTGGGACCCCAACAGCAAAATTCGCTCCATGTTTTTCCTCGCGGCGCCGCAGTGGGCGAAATACGACGACAAGGAAGAAGTGATGTTTGAAAACGTTTCGCACCTTGAGATGGGCGCCATTGAGATCCAGACGGCGGGGTATGTGCCGGGATTGGAAGCCCAGGTGCGGCGCGCCCTCAACCAGATCAATCCCAACCTGACCATGATCCAGTTCCAGAGCTTCGCTGACCAGATCAAAGATGAGTTTCTGCAGCAGGAGATCCTGGTCCAGCTCACGTCGGTCTTCGGATTTCTCGCCCTCACCCTGGCCGCCATCGGACCCTACGGCGTGACCGCCTACTCCGTCGCGCAGCGCACCAGCGAAATCGGCATCCGCATGGCGTTGGGGGCCGACCGCGGCGGCATTCTGCAGATGGTGCTGCGCAGCGCATTTCTGCAGGCGGCCATCGGGCTTGCCATCGGTATGCCCGCAGCTGTTATCGGCGGCCGCTACATGGCCAGCCTGCTGTATAACGTGCGCACCTGGGACCCAGTGGTGCTGGTGGCGACCACGGTAATTCTGGCGATTGCCGCGTTTCTGGCGGCGGTGATCCCCGCCCAGCGCGCGGCCAGCGTCGAGCCGATGACGGCGTTACGCATCGAGTAGAGCGGGCCGACTGCAGCTCTCAAGTCGGGTTACGGCGCCTTCGCGGCCTGCTGGGCCTGCAGGAACTGATCGACGTTGCTCGCATCGACCAGCGCTGAGCCGGTATCGATAAATGCGGGAATCGGCGCGAAGGGATCTACTGCGTAGTCCTTCGTGAGCGAAGCCAGCGGATAGTGATGCAGGTCGTCGAGCATCTTTACGCCCACATAGGCCATGGTGAACGGCTTCTGCGCAATGGTCGCGGCGATCACCCCGGCCTTCACCAGGTCCAGCGTGTCTTTGTCGACGTCCATCGCGATGACGATGCGGTCCTTTGTATTGCCGCGGCGCAGGACTTCGGCGACTTCCTTGCCGGCCGACGCTTCGAGACAAACGAAGGCATCCACGCGATCCTTGCCGGTCTTCGGCAGATACGCCTCCGTCTTATCGAACGCAATCGTGCTCTGGCCGCGAATATCGACAATCTCCGCGATGCTGATGCCGGGTGATTCCGCCAGCACATCCTTATATCCGGCGAGCCGCTCATCGAGGTTTGGCTGCCCGGGCATAGTGTAGAAAACCACATTGCCCTTGCCGTTCAGCTTCTGCACCAGGGCGCGGCCGCCGAGGCGGCCCGCCTGGCGATTGTTGGTGCCGATGAAGTAGAGGCGCCGGCTGTTGGGAGCGTCGGAGTCGATGGTGATGACGGGAATGCCCGCGTCAATGGCCGCGTCGATCTCCGGCTGCATCAGCTTCGAGTCGACGACCGAAACCAGAATGCCGGCGGGTTTTAGCGCGACTACGGAGCGGAACTCATCCACCTCGCCTTGCGGGTCGAAGTCCCTCGGGCCGCGCATATCCGCGTGCACGTCCCACTCTTTGGCGATCTTATCCAGTCCCGCCGATGCCGATTGCCAGTATGTAAGTTTGGTGTTGGTAGCAACGAGGTAGAAGTGCTCCGCGCTGCTGTGCCGGCCGCACCCCACCAGGGCTGCCGCACAGGCAGACGTCGCGAGCAGAAGAACCAACCGGGTAGCCAGCTTCATACCACACCTCCTTGCGCCTCGTGCGAGATCCGGCGTCGCGGGGCCGGGGCCTCAGGTGCCTGCTCCTCCGGAAACGCGTGGCGGCCTGAATTCTACTCCCTTCGGGACAGAACTTTGCGGCGGATATGTTTGGGCAGGATGGCATGTAGAATCGAATCAGCGCGAGGCATTTTGAATTCCATGGCGATCTCGATGCGGCCTGGTCAATTCGCGTTCGCGAATGGCACTCAGGTTTGCGCCTGGCTCAGCCGCCTGCTTCTTACAGTAGCGGCCATCGAGCTGGTCACGATGCCCCTCACGCAACACCTCTGGACCTGGGATCACTTTCTCCAGGGTGGTCAGGATTTCGAACTCGGCCTCTTCGTCGCGGTCAGCTGCCTTTGTCTCGTTCTTCTGCGCGCCCAGCATTGCCGCCTGGGAATTCGGCTTCTCCTGGCCCTCCAGCGCTTATTCCAAATCCCGCGTCTGTGCGACGGTTTCCCCAACCTGCTCCGGGCCGCCGGGCTCACGGCCGCGCCTCTCGACCGTCATAACAATCGATCGACCGGGGCATTCCTCACTCGTCTGCGAATCTAATTCCGTACCACCGCGTTCACGTCATTTTGGTGGCGCTCTAAGCGTCATCCACAATTCCCCTGACGTCAGTCCGTTCACGGCAGTTGCGGAGAGTCTATGAAGAAGTCTGAAGTACTGCACGCCTGGGCCAGAATTCTGGCGGGCCGTGCCCCGTCGCTTTCGATCGAGATCACCAAGGAATGTCCTCTGCGGTGTCCGGGATGCTACGCGTTCGACGCGGCACACCTGGGCGGCGCAGGGGAGCTGCGCCAACTCTCCGACTTCCGCGGCAACGAGCTCATCGCGCGCGTCCTTGCCCTGCTCGACGAGCACAAACCGCTCCACGTCTCCCTCGTCGGCGGCGATCCTCTGGTTCGTTACCGCGAGCTGGAGCAACTGCTTCCGCAAATCGAACAACGGGGCATCCACACCCAGGTAGTTACGAGCGCCTTTCGCACCATTCCAGCCAGATGGTCGGAGTTCCGGAAGCTGAACGTCGTGGTCTCGATCGACGGCCTGCAGCCCGAACACGACGCTCGGCGCAAGCCCGCCACGTATGAGCGCATCCTCAACAACATCCGGGGCGCGCGGGTCACGATTCATTGCACGATCACTTCCCAAATCGCGGAGCGTCCGGGCTACCTGGAGGAATTCCTGCGTTTCTGGAGCGCCCGTCCCGAGATTGCCAAGGTGTGGTTCAGCCTGTTCACGCCCCAACGCGGGGCCAGCGACCCCGAGATTCTCACCCCGCACCAAAGAACTGTGGCGATCGACACAATTCGGCGACTGAGTCCGCAGTACCCTTTTCTCGATATGCCGGAAGCTGTTTTGCGCGAACTGGAGCATCCGCCTGCAAATCCTGGAGAGTGCATTTTTGCGCGCACGACCCAGACGATCACCGCCGACCTGCAGACGCGCATCACTCCGTGTCAGTTCGGCGGCGACCCTGATTGCGCCCAGTGCGGTTGCATTGCCTCGATGGCCCTCGCCGCAGTCGGCCATCACCGGCTCGCGGGGGGCCTCACCGCCGGTCACGTCTTTTTGGCGTCCGATCACCTTGGGAGGCGCTGGAAACGCCTGCGCGGCAGTCTTGTGCTCCGGCCAGGACCGCTGCCCCTGCCCTCGCCATTCAATATCCTGGAACCCTGATGTGCGAGACGAACACCATGCAAGTCGAGTGGAGAAACACAGTGTCAACACCCAGCCAGCAGAGAACGGAAGACGAGCTCCGGAGAGACTTGTGCACTACCGCAAGGCGGCTCTACCGCCTGGGCTACGCGCCCGCCACCTCGGGCAATCTCTCCGTGCGTCTGGACGAACGCACTTTGCTGGTGACCCCGACCGGCGCCAGCAAATATCTGCTGCGCCGCGCGGACATCGTCGTGGTCGACCTGGAGGGCCACCAGATCGAAGGGGCGCGGAACGCTACGAGCGAACTTGGCATGCATCTTGCCTTTTACCGCCGGCGCGAAGACGTGAACGCTGTCATCCATGCCCATCCGCCGATCGCCACGGCATTTGCGTGTGCGGGCCGCGCTCTCGACGAGATCCTCTGCCAGGAAGCGGCCATGACCCTCGGACCCGTCCCGCTCGCGCCCTACGCGACCACCGGCACTGATGAAGTGGCTGACAGCCTGGGTCCTTTCATCCCCGCCTATGACGCTGTGCTGCTCGCGAACCACGGTGCGGTCACGTGCGGGACCACGCTGTTCGACGCCTTCTGCAAGATGGAGACTCTGGAGCACGTCGCCCAGATTCGCCTCGCGACCTGGCAGCTTGGCTCCTGGAACCCGATCGAGGAAGACCGGGAGCGGCTTCTGCGTCGCGCCCGGGAGAGATATCTGCAAAACTCGGTGTAACGCGCGATCACCCGAGTCGGGGGCAATCCGATTCAAGAGCCTGTGCGAGGAGTACGCCGCCAGCGCTCTGGAGGCTGTGCGGCAGTGGCAGCCCTTCCTGCTGAACGGTGAGCCGGTCGAGGTGGAGACGACCGTCACCATTACGTATTCGATCAAGCCGTAGACCATCGGCCATGCGGGTGAGGCGCGAGCTTCACCCGCCGACGCCGCTCATCGGGCTGAGCGTCAGGCTCCCAGATCGAGCACCTTCGGCACATCGATGCCCAGGGCGGTTGCCAGCGAATGCTGGTGATCCTGCTCCTGGGTGATGACATGGCGCAGCTGCTCGGCCAGAGCGTAGTGCCCCACCGCTTCCGCCTGCTTCACCCGCTGCCGATAATTGCGGATGGTCTCGTTTTCGTTGTCGAGATCGAAGCGGAGCATGTCTTCGGCTTTCTTCGAGAGCTTCACCAGCTTGGGCGTGGCGGTGGGCATGCCGCCCAGATAGTCGATCTGATCGGCAAGGATCATGGCGTGCTGCAGCTCTTCGGTGGCGTGCACTTTCAGCTCGGCGGCGATATTCATCCACTGCGCTCCCGACAGCACGTTGCTGTAGACGGTGTAGGCGATGATGGCCTGGTATTCGCGGGCCAGATCTTCGTTGAGCGCGTCGATCAGTTCCTGAACGGCTTTGTCATGGGGCTTGGCGGCATTTTTGTCGGGCATGCGTTCTCCTTTTGGATGTAGGCAGACATGGATTCAGATGAGAGCACAGGGGACTTGTGTTGTTCCGGGGCCGAGTCAAGGCGAGCTGCCTCAAAGGAAATGCTAATGGGGGGAAGGCCTCTGCCGCAAACGCCGGTTCGATGAAGGCCGGTTCTGCCGAACCGGCGTGGCGTGGCGTGCCATTTCGCCCAGAACGTGACGCAGGTCCCTCTCCTGTGGGATACTCAGCCCGGAATTTCTCGACCTACGATCCGGAGAAGCTGTCATCGCAACGGCATCCCCCGGCCTGCGGTGAAGACGGAGCAACGTGGACGGTAAGGCGCATCGCATTCTGATCGCGAACCTTGTGCTGCTGACGGCGGTTGGTGGAAGCGTCGCAGCCGCCGCACAGCAAGGTTTGCCAGGTTTGCCGACGGAGCCGGATTCGTCGGTGCAGGATCCGCTCCGGAATGGGCGCTCCGAAGTCGACCTGTTCCACACGCTCGAATCCGCCAATCACGGCGATGCCAAGGCCTGGTACGAGCTGGGCATCATGTACAAATCCGGAACCTGGCAAGCGCCGGTGGATCGGGAACGGGCGCTGCAGTGGTTTGAAGAGGCGGCACTGGCGGGTGTGCCCGACGCCATGGCGCAGGTGGGCTCATTCTATGCACAGGGTGACGGCGGTCCCGCCGATACTGCGCAGGCCCTCTTTTGGTACAGGAAAGCGCGGGCCGCCAAAAGCACAGGCGGCACGCTGGCTCTGGCCGAAATGACTTGCCAGGGAATCGGAATACCCAGGGATGTGCCGGGATGCGGTGACTTGCTGAATGAAGCGGTCCACGATCTGCAACCCTCCGATGCCCGCTATGAGTTGCTGCACGAACTGGCCGTGCAGGCGATTGCCATGGGCAAGCGCTATGAAGCGGGCGATGGAGTCCCGCGCGATACGGACGCAGCCGATTCATGGTACAAACGCGGCACTATTTTGGGCGATGCGGACGGCGTATTGGCTCAGGCTGCCCTCGCCTTGACCCTGGACAGCGCGCATCAGGGACCCGAGCAGGCTTTTGCCCTGCTGAAGGATCTGGCTGCGAAGCGCGACGCGTTCGGGCCGGACAAACAGCCGTTGACGTACGAGCAGCATGCCGCGCTGATCCAGGCCCTGCAGGCGGTGGCCGCGGTTTACGAGAAGCGAGACGGCGACGCGGTGGGAAAAGCCATTCCAGTGGAGACCCTGCTGGCGACGCTGGGGACACCCGATGGCGCGGTCGCGTTGGCCAAACGCTACGCGCTGGGCACAGGCGTGCCGCGCAGCGTAGCCAATGCGGAACAGCTGATCAAGGCCGTCGGCGATCCCGCCGAAACGGAGTTGGATGACCCCGGATCCTATTGGGCCGTGAAAGGAATGCTGGCGGAGGACTACTTCAACGGCCTGGGAGCGGCTAAAAACGTCACGAAGGCCATCAAACTTTACGGGGACGCGGCGGATGCCGGCGACGTCAGCAGTTCGATCATGCTCGGCCTGCTCTACGCCGAGGGAACAGCCGTGCCCTTCGATGCGGACGCGGCAACGGATTATCTGAGAAAGAACATGACCGATCGGTGGGTGCGTGAGCCGCCCATCTTGTTTGGGCCGACAGACAGCCAGATTGAGCGCCTCTCAGCGCTGGATAAGGTTCGATTCGGCAAGGCGGCACGATTGCTGGGCGAGCGTTACCAGGCCGGCAACGGAGTCCGGAAGGACCTGTTCAACGCGCGTCAGTGGTATGGCAAAGCAGCAGCTGCGGGAGATAAGGTGGCCGAAGCGCGGCTGGCACAGCTCCCTGTGGAGCCGCCGAAGCTTGAAATGCCGAAACTGGAGGCTGGCGTGCGCTCGGGTAGCTACGGAGCAGCCAGCATGGCTGCGGGCGCTGCGCCGAAGAGAGTTGCTACCGCCGCCGCAGCCCCACAACCGACCGTCGAAGAGCGCTATCCCAACATCGAAGCTCCGGATACCGTGCATCCCGCGCAGGAGTTTGCCGTCCAGGTGTCGCTGACCGGCGAACAGCTTTCTCCCGAGACACGCATCATGAGCGGGCAGCAGGAGAACGGAAAGCTCGTGATTCCGATGCCTCCCGGGATGACCTCCATCGATCTCGAAGTGAATCTGACCGCGCCGAGCATGGAATTCGTCGGCGGATCGAACATCGGGCAAATCGAACTGACCAAGGGCCAGGATTCCACCGTCGCACAGTTTCATCTGCGCGCGAATACGGCCATCGCCTCCGATAAGCCGGCTATGCTGATGGCGACCTTCTGGTACAACCACGGCTTTCTGGCACGCGTGGAGCGCGACATCCGCGTGGTGCCAGACGTCTTCGGAGGCGCTCCGGCCGCGGTTCCGACGGTTGCCACCGGCGGACCGCAACCCGTCCATCGAGCTTTGAGCCCGGCTGCAAAGAGCGCGGGCATCACGCTCGAGCCCCAGATGGCGGCGCCCGATCTGACCGTCATCGAAAGTCGCAGCGACGACACCCTGCACCTCACCTTCGTGACGCGCTACGCATCGCCCGTGGAAGCGGTACTGCCGAAAGCCGCGGAGATGCGCGCCTACATCGCCACGAAGCTGGCGGAACTGGCGCGCCACGGCCGCGGCGTCACTGTCGAGGGAGAGGCTCCCTCGGCGCAGCAGGCAGAAGACCTCGCGCGCGGCTTCGGGGCCGACCTCTACGACCGCTTCACTCCGCCGGAGTTCAAGCAGCTCTACTGGCAGCTGCGCGATGCGGGCATCGAGCTGCGTTCCGTGCAGGTGCTGAGCGACGATCCCATGCTGCCGTGGGAGCTGATGCGACCGGCCCGGACCGGCGGGCAGGATCGGCAGGAATTCCTGGGACTGACCGCCCGCGTCGCGCGCTGGCAGTTAGGCACCACCGGCCTGCCCCGGCCTCCCCAGTCATTGCAGCTTCAGAAGCTGGTCGTGATTGCTCCGCATTACGCGGGATCCATGGCGCTGGACGCGGCGCAACAGGAAGCCGATTCGCTCCGGAACCATGACGGATTTGAGAACGTAAAGGGCGACTACAGCGATGTGCGGGCGCTGGCCTCGAATCTTCCCGACGGCATCGTCCACTTTGCGGGTCACGGGGCGGTTCGCGATGAGGCCGGTGGGCCGCAGTTCGCCATCCTGCTCGAAGACAGCGAGCTGGCCCCAGCCACCTGGAAGTCGCTGGTGAACGCGAGCCGCACGCATCCCTTCTACTTCTTCAACGCGTGCGAGGTCGGCCAGGCGCGCCAGGCCGTCGGTGCGCTGGATGGCTGGGCGCCGGCGCTGCTCGATACCGGAGCCAGCGGATACCTGGGCGCACTGTGGCCCGTGTCGGACCAGGTGGCGGGCGTCTTTGCCGCGAATTTCTACAAGATTCTGCTGGAGAATGCATCCGCGCCGGTCGCCGAAGTCGTTCGCCAAACAAGGCAGCGCACTTTCGACGACACCCACGACCCAACCGCGCTGGCGTACGTCCTGTACGCGGACCCGTTCCTCGAAGTCCATCACTAGAGCAGGCAGGCGCCTCTTACCTCCGCGCGAACCGATCGGCGTAAAATGCGCGCATCGATGTTCCGGGCCGCAACGTGCACCGGAGATACAACTCCCCGCTCACCCTGCGCCTCTGAACCACCAAGGAGACACCATGTTCAAATTCAGAGCCCTTGCTTTCGTCGCCCCGGCAATTCTGCTGCTCAGCTGTGCCCTCGTCGCGCCGGCGCATGCGCCGGCCCAGGTTTCCGTCGGCGTCGACATCGGGGTTCCCCCCGTTTGTCCCTACGGCTACTTCGACTACGCTCCGTATGACTGCGCGCCCTACGGCTACTACGGACCCGACTGGTTTGCGGGCGGAGTGTTCCTCGGCGCCGGCCCCTGGTTCCGCGGTCCTCGCGGCTTCTACGGCCACGTCGACAACCGCTATGATCCTCACCACGGATACAACGGACCGTTGCCAGGCCGCGGGGCCAGGCCGTTTTACCACTTTCAGGGCAACGAGGCGCGGGACGGACGAGGCCACGTCGGCAACCCCGGCCATGATGCTGGCGGCGAACATGCTCTCCCCGGCTATCGTGGCGGCGGTGCGCGCGGAGGACACCCCCGCTAGGGCGCAGACCTTTCTAGGCAGGAGACGAGATAAGGCGCGCCCGGCGTCTTATCTCGCTCGGGCCGCGAACCAACGATGTTGTCAGGCGATCTTTAGTTAACGCCGTGACCCTGGTCGGCCATGCTGGGCACGTCCTCAGCATCTTTCCAGGCGCCCGCGCTCACGCAGTTACGGCCCAACCGCTTTGCGCGATACAGGGCCTCGTCCGCCAGGTTAATCAGCTCTTCGGCCGGCATCGCTTCGTCATGCGAGGCCACACCGAGACTGCAGGTGAGGCTCAGCGGGCCGCAAGCCGTGGCAACCGGCGTGTCCGCGATGGCGCGCCGGAAATCCTCCGCGCGATGCACGCCATTCGTCCTGGAGCAACCCGGAAGGACGATCAGGAACTCCTCGCCGCCATAACGGCCGACAAAATCATAAGGGCGCATCAGGTCTGCGAGGCGCTTCGCCGCTTCCTGGAGCACCGCATCCCCGGTCAGATGGCCGTACGTGTCGTTGACCAGCTTGAAGTGATCCAGGTCGATCATCACCACCGCGATCGGCATGTGATCGCGCTGCGCCCGGGAAATCTCCTTCTCCAGCATCTCGAAAATCGTCTTGCGATTCCACAGATCGGTCAGGCTGTCCTTCCGGGCCTGCTCCTTTGCGACACGATGCGCGTCGTTGGCGACCTTGACGGCGAGCTGTAGTTCCGCCTGGCCCTGGTTCACCTGCTCCTGGAGTTTGTGGGCATGCGCGACCAGGTAGCGAACGCGCAGCTGGTAGAGAGTGAAGCCCAGGATCACCAGGAGAGCCCCGCACATGCCACGGAACCATCCCGTTTGCCAATAGGGCGGAATCACGGCGACCTGCAGGCTGGCCATCCCCAGGCCTCGCACGCTGCCGCTTTCTGTGGCTTCGTACTCGAACAGGTAATCGCCTGGAGGCAGCTTGTAGTAGATGGCCTCGCGCTCTTTCCCTGCTTCGGTCCACGCTGAATTCAAACCGAGCAGCCGGTAGCGCAGGTGATCGGGAGCGGAAGTTTCAGGAGGCGCGAACTGAATCTCCAGATCGCCGTCGCCTGGACCGGCCGTCACCCCCTGCTCGAAGGAGATGGGCCGTTGATTGAACCGCACCTGCTCGATCAGTGGCCGGGGACGAGCCGTCTTCTGGCTGTGCGCAGGATCGACGGGGGCTGGGTGGTCCGCGCTGGCCAGCAGGAGATGCGGGTCCGATGCCGGCGCGCTTGCCGAATTTTGCGGAAGTCCGTTCGGGCCGGTGGGTGCCGCTGGGGGGTGCTGGCTGGCTGCGCCGGGCGCGGCGAGAGCGGAACAGGTGACTGTCGGAATCCAGGTCAGAAGGGCAAACGTGAGAAGGCCGGGGAGGAAACGGCGCGCGCATGCCAGTGGCAATCCGCCAGGCGGCAACGGCTCTCGTTCCTGATCGGTCCGTCGAGGTTGACCGTCGGGCCTCACGTAAGCAGCGTGCATAGACCTTGCGCCAGTCTGGCTGACGCACCCTCCTCGTGTGCTGTTTCCGAGCCGCATCAGGCCATGAGGCCTTCCGGATGGACACGATGACCGTAGTCATCAGCGACCGCGCCAAATGCCTTGAACCCGGCGGTCCCACGTCGTTCAGTCACAGGAATCATCGGCGATACACGCGGTCTTCGCTATACCACTTAAGATCAGTTTGGGTCCACCATCGGCGACAAAGGGTTTTCGTTTGACCTCTGGTAATGCCCCTTCCAGGGAACCAGGGACGTCCGCTTCCTGCGTTATAGCAAATGTTGTATATTCCAGTTTGGCGGATTCCGATTGCTGGAAGGTTCTGTTGAGGGGTCACGACCAGACCGCTGAGATCCACTTCGAGGGCGACTCCCTCGAGGTCCTCTCCAGTTTTCCCGATGAGATTAAGCGGGCGCTGGGATTCTCTCTGCGGCAATTACAGATCGGCAGGGAACCGACATCGCAGACGCGCAGCATGAGTTCCATTGGCCCCGGCGTGTACGAGCTGAAAGAGGCCGATGAACGCACTTGGTACCTAGCCATCTACGTGTCGAAAGTGGTGAACACGATTTACGTGCTGCATTGCTTCGAGAAGGACCGCCGGAAGACGGATCGAAGAGACATCGAGTTAGCAAGGCAGAGATTGAAACGAGTGATGCAACGATTGCAGGAGCAGAGGGCACATGAAAAGCGCGGTTGAGAATAAGCCAACCCATATCGTGAAGGGAAACATCTTCGATGTGCTGGGATTCTCCACCTCGGAGGCGAGCGCGCTGAAGGTGAAGGCGGAGATCCTGTCGGCGATCCTGGAGCACGTGCGGGCCAAAGGTTACACCCAGGCGCAACTGGTAGGGCTTCTCGACGAGTACCAGCCGTCGGTGAGCAACCTGTTGAAGGGCAGAATTTCGCAAGTGAGCATCGAAAAGCTGCTGCGGTATGCAGACCGGCTGCACCTGGAGGCTAGGATCGCGGTCCGGCCAGTGGTATCACGGACGCGACGAGGCAAGGCTTTGGCGACCCCACGGCGAGCCACGCGCCGGATTGCCTCTGCGGTCTAGGAGGCCATTTCTCCCAGGGTGGGACTGATTCGGAGTTTGGGTTCCGTCAACCGCTGCACCTCTTCCACGCTCACACCCGGTGCGATCTCCTCCAGCACCAGACCCTGCGGCGTGACGCGAATCCAGGCCAGTTCCGTCGCGATCGTCTCGACGACGCGGACGCCGGTCAGCGGCAGCGTGCATTTTTTCAGAATTTTCGGTGCACCATCTTTGGTGCAGTGTTCCATGGCGACGATCACCCGCCGCGCGCTGGCCACGAGATCCATTGCCCCGCCCATCCCCTTCACCATTTTGCCGGGGATCATCCAGTTCGCCAGCGTCCCTTCCTCATCGACTTCCATCGCGCCCAGGACGCTGAGGTCGATGTGCCCGCCGCGAATCATCGCGAAGGAGTCGGCGCTCGAGAAGTAGACCGTTCCCGGCAGCGCCGACACCGTTTCCTTGCCCGCGTTGATCAGGTCCGGGTCTTCCTCGCCGGCCAGCGGATAGGGCCCGACCCCCAGCATCCCGTTCTCCGACTGCAGGACGACTTCAATGCCGGGCGGAACGTGGTTCGCCACCAGCGTCGGCAGCCCGATGCCGAGGTTCACGTAGTAGCCGTCGCGCAGCTCCCGCGCCACCCGCTTCACAATGCGCTCACGTTTTTCGGCGGCCGAGGCCGCGCCCGACGAAGACGCTCCCGGATTCGATACAGTAGTCATGAGTTTTCTCGCGCCCCAGCCCCATGCAGTACGCCGTCTTCAATATACGAGCCCGCTCGCTTCTGCGGGGAACCGTGCTGGTGGTCGGCAGCGTTGTCCTGGCGCTGGTCTGGGGCGGCTTTCCCAATGTTCACGCCTCGCTCCTGCTCCTCGTGCCCGTCTTCCTCGCCGCTTACGGCACCTGGGAAACCAGCCGCTGCCTCCGCCCCCGCTGGAGCTTCTATCACGGCGGCGTGCTGCTGCTGCTCTACGCCGACGTGCTGGCCCTCGCCCTCATCGTCTTCCTGCTTCTCTACCCCTACGCACGCTGGCTGCAGGGGCAGTAAGGGAGGCTAGCTCTTCTTCGATCCAAAGAGATAACCGAGCAGCAGGGTAACCAACGGCAGGATCGTCCTGGTCACCATGAGATCGAAAACGAAGCTGAAGGAATCGCGAAACTGGTCGCTTGCGGTTTTGTAGAGGTCGAGGGCTATTTTGTAGGCGTCCGCGGTAACGCTGGCTGTCTGGGGTGGCGGAGCCGCAAGGTGGTCGACGTAGTACCAGAGCATGCAGGCGCAAACGCCTAATATCCACCCGCCGGCGACTGCTACAAACACAATCCCCCACTTCTCAAGAAAAGTGGGGGGCGTGACGGTGATTTCGCCAAATGCTCCTACACCGCTACCCGGGATGCTGACGACCTGCGGTATGGTGAGATCGCCGATTCCGCTTGCGCCACTGACGGGAATGGTGACGACCGGCGGCTGGGTTTGGCCTGGGGGCGGTGCTGCAGCCACGAGTTTCCTCCTGGCAGCCTAGGGAAGGATAACGTCTTTAACCACAATGCCGTTTTTGGTGATGGAGACCGTGGACTCAGGGTCCTGGTCCTCTGTTTTGAGGTACTTGTAGGTCGCAAGGGCCTTGCGGATCACGTCGGCCTTGGTACCGCCGGTGAGGTTCACAAGATCGTCGAGATTCTGATCGAACTTCTGGTCCGTGTCAATAGTAAAGCGAGCCATGGGAGCTCTCCTTACTGCATTTATACTGCAAACGTACTGCAAATGCAAAGCGAGTCTCGGATCCGCAGTGACTCGCAGGTCATGATAGTCACCCGTTCAGCCGGTGGCTGGGACTGAGGCAGCGGTTTCCCGCTCCTGAAGCGAGTCGCTATAAGGCGGGCGGAGCACGCCGCGTTCGGTAATGATGGCTGTAACGTATTTGGCCGGCGTCACGTCGAAAGCCGGGTTTTCGATCCCGACTCCATGAGGGGTCAGCTGCTTGCCGCCATGGTGCGTGACCTCGATCTCCGGCCGCTTTTCGATCGGGATCGAGTCGCCGGTCGCCGTTTTCAGATCGATGGTCGACCACGGCGCCGCCACGAAGAACGGGATGCCGTGCTCTTTGGCCAGCACCGCAACCCCATAGGTTCCAATCTTATTGGCCACATCGCCGTTGGCCGCAATGCGGTCGGCTCCGACGATCACTGCCTGGATTTTGCCCTGGCGCATCAGGCTGGCCGCCATGTTGTCGCAGATCACGGTAGTCGGAATGCCGTCGTGCATGAGCTCCCATGCCGTTAGCCGAGCTCCCTGGAGAAACGGCCGAGTCTCGTCGGCGTAGACATGGATCTGATGTCCCTGCTCGACCGCCGATCGGATGACGCCGAGCGCCGTGCCATAACCGCAAGTGGCGAGAGCGCCGGCATTGTAATGGGTGAGCACGCCGCCGGAACGCGGCAGCAGCGCCGCTCCATGGGTGCCCATCCGCCGGCAGGCAGCAATGTCCTCGTCGTACATACGCCGGGCTTCGGCGATCAGGCCAATGCGAATGCTGGCCGGCGTGGCTCCGGAATGAGAAGCCAGCTCGGTGAACCGATTCTTCATGCGCTCGATGGCCCAAAAGAGGTTCACCGCCGTCGGCCGGGTGGCTGCCAGGGTCCTGCACATCGTCTGGAACTCAGCTGCCAGCGCCGGAACGGTGGTGGCTGGACTGTTTTTTACGCCGAGCGCAAGCCCCATCGCCGCCGACACGCCAATCGCCGGAGCTCCGCGCACGACCATGGTGGTAATGACCTCCGCCACCTGCTGATACGTGGTAGCGAGGACGTATACCTCTTCGAGCGGCAGCCTGGTTTGGTCGAGGAAGCGGACCCCTTCCGAGGTCCATTCGCGGGTGGGGATCATCGCTTCCAGTGTACCAGGCAGAGCAGGCCCCCTGGAAAGGAAGGGTTACTGAACGGCCAGGCCGTACTTGCGTTCGATCTCCGCGGCTGCGGCACGCAAGCTGTCGAGTGGGTGCAGCCGGGGCAACTCGGCCCCCAGCCGCCCCAGTTCGGCGAGCGCCAGTTCCGTAGCAACATTGCCGACGAGCGCGTCCTGAGCAAACGGACAACCGCCGAATCCGCCGATGGCCATGTCGAAGCGCCGGCAACCGGCATTCCAGGCTGCCGCAATTTTTGCCGCAGCATCGTCAGGGCGCGCATGCAGATGAACACCGATCTCGACCCTCGTGTCGATCGCGCCGAGAGCGGCACTAACAACATCGGCAACTTGCTGTGGAGTGGAGAGGCCGACCGTATCCGCCAGAGAAATCTGCGTGATGCCGGAGTCCGTGAGCAGATCGCAGGCCGCGACGACCTCGTCGACGCTCCACGGATCTCCATAAGGATTGCCAAAAGCCATAGAGATGTAGGCAATGACTCCGAGACCGGCCTGAAAAGCCGCCTGACCGACAGCCTCCAGCGCCTCCAGCGATTCTTCGGGGGTCTGGTTCTGATTGCGACGGAGAAACTCAGGAGAGATGGAATACGGAAACCCCAGCGTGGCAACGGCCTCCGTCTCAACGGCGCGCGCCGCTCCCTTCGAGTTGACGACGATGCCGATGATTTCCACATCGTCGGGCGGGTCGAGAAAGGCGAGGACCTGCTCGGCATCGGCCATTTGCGGCACGGCATGGGGCGAGACGAAGGAAACGGCGTCGATATGGCGGAAGCCGGCAGCAACCAGGGTGCGCAGGTAATCCGCCTTAATCTCGGCAGGGATGGGTTTGGGCAGACCCTGCCAGGCATCCCGGGGACACTCGACGATCTTGACGGCAGAGGTCATGGCGACAGGGCTTCAGCGCCAACGCAGCGTGAAGTCGGCGCAAAGCAGCAAGCCGTAGGGTATCAGGGCTAATCCCATCCAGTGACGCCAGCGAGGCAGCAGCAAAGTGGAGACGAATAAGGCGGTGGCGGCCAGAGTCACGTCGGAGTTCCAGCGCACAATCCATTGGTAGACAGAAAGCTCCAGGTCGAGCAACTGGTCCCAGATGCCCTGTCCCGGGAAGTGCAGCGCAACGGAATGGTGGGCGGGCATGCCGTGCAGCCAGAACGCCAACGCCAGCGCGCAGAAGATCAGCGAGGGCAGCGACGCGGCGAAGAGCGGCGTCAGCAGGACGAAGAAAGAACGATCTGATCGACGGAGGACGATCTCAGGCATGACGCTCGACCCGTTGGATGCATAACTCCTTCGAAAGTGGCGGGGTGAGGAGCAGATAGTAGTCGTCGCGGCTGGAACGATTGTCATCGCGCCAGTCGGAGTAGTGGAGACGCAGGCCGATGACGCTTTCCTCGCAGGGAGGGCGCTCATATCGTTCCTGGAATTGCCTTTGCCGGACGGTGAGCGCGATCAGCTCCTGGGTCACGGCAAAGGAGCGCAGCTCGTTGGGCGGCACCACGAACCCGGAGAGCGGACGCTCGATAGCAATGTGATCCTCATCGCGGACCCAGAGACGATAGCCCGCGAGACGGAAAGAGCGCTCCGCGTCATTCCAGACATCGACGACGAACTGCGGCCAGGTGACGGAGTCGTAGTAGTGCTGGCCGTTCTCCGCGCGGTCGCGACGGTAAGTGACGGTGAGCGGCCGGTGAGCGAAGCGGTCGGTGGTTTCGGAACGGATGCCCATCCAGAACCGCGGCTGCACGGTGAGGCGAGCCTCCCACTGCTCGCGCTGCAGGGCGATGGCGGCCTCGGCTGCGGCAAGAGACCGCCGCGAGACGTGCAGATACGTGAGCGTGACCATGGCGGTGATCACCGAGGCAAAGAAGCTGAGCAGCGCGCCGAGGGCGAGCGCGTACGTGTCTCCGCGGCGATGCCACGCGATGAGGAAGAGAAGCGTGAGCGCGGTGCAGAGGAGAACAAGAGCGAGAAGCGCAACGAGAAAGCGGAGCCGGAGCTGGGTGACGAGCATGCGGGCGAGTATCCGATGCCACGTCATTTTGGGATTCGCTTTCCGGGGCCGATCATTGCGGGAATTGTCCGAGATACGCGAGGACGATGACCAGAATCAGGCCAGTAAAGTGCACGCTGAGTCCGATGATGAAAGCTCGGAGATGCCTGCCGGCCCGGAAAGTCACGGTCATGAGCAGGCCGTAGAGAGGGAACTGGAGATACATCATCTTCTGGTACGCATGGCCAACGAGGTCCGCGGGCGTGTGCAGGACGCGGCTGCGTAGAACGTCGACCCAGGGATAGAGGAGGGCGAAGGCCTTCGGGCCTTCGAGAGTCAGAATGCCGGCAAGGCGTATCGTAAACGGCGTAATGGCAATGCCGAGCAGCAGCGGCCACCACATTTTCCAGCCGCCGCCGGTGGAGGTTTTCGGTCCCCCGCGCTTCCTGCGTGCCGTCGCGGCGGAAGATGAAGCCATGGTTTCAAGAATACTCCCCAAATAACAAGAAAAAGAGGCCAATCTGGCCGGGCGCGGTTACGTCTGGAGTATGCCCGGATTGAACCTGGGGACGTCCGGATTAAGGGAGACGGCCTCCAGCGCCAGCAGCAGAGCGTCGCGGGTCTGGGCCGGGTCGATGATGGCATCGACCCACAGGCGCGCCGCGGCATACCGGCAATCGGTCTGGGCCTCGTAGGTGGCCTTGATGGAGGCGACCAGCTCCTGCTTTTCCTCGTCGCTCAGCTGTTTCCCGCCGCGCTCCAGCTGGCGGATGCGAATCTCGACCAGCGTGCTCGCCGCCGAATCCCCGCTCATGACGGCATAGCGGGCCGTAGGCCACGCGAAAATGAAGCGCGGGTCGTAAGCCTTGCCGCACATGGCGTAGTTCCCCGCTCCAAAGGATCCGCCGACGATGACGGAAATCTTGGGGACGACGGAATTAGCGACGGCGGTGACCATCTTGGCCCCGGAACGGATGATCCCGCTCCACTCCGCATCGCGGCCCACCATGAAGCCGTTCACGTCGTGCAAAAAAATCAGAGGGATCAGGTTCTGGTTGCAGTCCATGATGAAGCGCGCGGCTTTGTCGGCGCTTTCGGCATAAATCACACCGCCGAACTCGAGGCGCTTTTCGCCGGAGTGGCTGGTCTGCGGCTGCGGCAGCTTCTGGTTCGCCACGATGCCGACAGCGGTGCCGCCGATCCGCGCATAGCCGCACAGCAAAGTGCGTCCGTAGCCAGGCCGATACTCATCGAACTCGCTGCGGTCCACGATGCGTGCGATCACGTCGTGCATGTCGTAGCTGTTCACAGCGGCCTTTGCCGGGTCCGGATCGAGCAGCGCATGCAGCTCGCTGGCAGGGAAGCGCGGTCCGTCGTTATCCGCATCGAACGCAGCGCGATCGAACGGCGCATGCGCCGAATGACCCCATTTCGATACCAGCGAGCGCAACCGGGCGATGCAGAGGTGGTCGTTCGGCTCCTTGAAATCCACCGTGCCGGAAATTTCGGCGTGCATGGTCGCACCGCCCAGTTCTTCCGCTGAATATTTCTGTCCAATGGCGGCCTGGACCAGCGCCGGACCGGCGAGAAAAAGCCCGCTGCCCTCCGTCATCAGAACCTGGTCCGTCATGACCGGCAAATAGGCGCCGCCGGCCACACACATCCCCATAATGGCCGTAATCTGCGGAATGCCCGACGCCGACATCACAGCGTTGTTGCGGAAGATGCGGCCAAAATCATCCTGATCGGGAAAAACGTCCTCCTGCAGCGGCAGAAAGATTCCAGACGAATCGACCAGGTAAAGAGTCGGGATGCGGTTCTCCATGGCGATGTGCTGCGCGCGGAGAACCTTCTTCGCCGTCATCGGGAAGAATGCGCCGGCTTTCACCGTGGCATCGTTGGCGACAATCATGCACAGCCGGCCAGCGACGGTTCCGAGGCCCGTAACGACCCCGGCAGCCGGCGCGCCACCCCATTCTTCATACATGCCGAAGGCGGCAAAGAGGCCCAGCTCGAAGAATTGCGTTCCCGGATCGAGCAGCAGGTCGAGCCGTTCCCGAGCCGTCAGGCGCTGTTTGCCGTGCTGGGCTTCGATGGCCTTCGCTCCGCCACCGGTTCTGATCTCGTCTTCCTGGGCGTGGATGGCGGCCAGCAGCGCGGCCATCTTCTTTGCGTGGCTCTGGGGGCGCGGCTGTTTCAGGTCCAGCTTCGAAGCGAGCCGATTCTGAAGTTTGGGGTGATCGGGTAGTTTGGGATCGGTCATTTTCCAGGGAACAGGGTACAGGGAACAGGGTACAGGCTGCAGGCTGCAGGCTGCAGGCGGACTGACACGGTCCCGGCGCGTGCAGCAGCCGCCTAATGCGTGGCGACGAGGCTCGAAGCCTCGGTTGGATCGGTTCCGGTCTTAGCCGTGGCGAAACTCTGCAGCGCTCCTGCCGTGCTCGCGTTGAACTTGAAGACTTGCAGATCGGGATTGCCTCCGGCGCAGAGGACAGCGATGTAGCTGTCGCTCTTGTCCTCCACCATGGCTACAGGAAGAGAGCCCGTGGTGAAGGGCGAGCCGGCAATCGCAGTCAGAGCGCCACTGTTCGTGAGCAGGAAGGCGCTGATCGTGCCTGGAGTCCGATTGGCCACATAGAGGTAGCTGCCGGTCGAGTCGACCAGGACGGCGAAAGGCCCGGTTCCCGTCGAGACCGGTGAACCGGCAGCTTCCGCGAGGACGCCGCTGGAGGAAATCGATAAGACACGGACAGCGCCGATGCCGGTTTCGGCGGCGAACAGGAAATTGCCGGAAGGCGCGATGGCCATGCCGTAGTCAGCGTCGCCGTTCTGCTTGGGGTTGAGCGGGCTGTTGACCTGAGCCAGAGCGCCGTTGCTCGAGTTGAAGCTCAGCGTGTAGATTCCAGCGGTGCCGTCGGCGACGAAGACATAGTTGCCGGTCGGTGTGATTTCAAGATCGGTCGCCGGAACGGTGGCGTTCAGCGTGACGACCGAAGAGCTGATGGAGGTCAGGACGCCGCCGCTGCCAATTGCGAAGACGTAGGCTTCTCCGGCGAAGGCGTCGGCGCCGAGCAGCCATTTCCCGCTGGGGTCGACGCGCAGCACCGCGGGCGCGACTCCGGTGGCCACCGGCGCTCCACCATTCCCGATGGTGAGGCCGCCGCTCGATCCGATCGTGTAGACGTAGATGCCGCCGGCAGCGCTGCCCATATACAAGTAGCTGTCGCTGGGCGTCACGGCCAGCGACGTCGGTTCCAGGGCCACCGACCACGGCGCTCCCGAAGTGGCGCTCACGGCGCTGCTGGCGATGGTGAACCCGGCGATGCTCAGCGGATTCGTTCCCAGGTTGCCGGCAAACAGGTAGTCGCCGGACGTGGTGCCGCCACCGCCGCTGCTTCCTCCACCCCCGCTGGTGAGCGGAGGGAAGAATTTCCCACAGCTGGACAAGCAGCTGAAGAAGGCGAGCAGCGCGACGCAGCTTCCGAAGACGCAGACCAGCCTGCGACGAGACTTCCAGGAACTCATTCCCAACCTCACGACTATGGTACTGCGCGATGACGGCTGACATCGAACCAGACGTTGGTGAGGGGCAAAAAGCTCCGAGCACAGGGCTCAGGGCTTGAGCGGAGCGACTACAGCCTCGACCGCCGATCACCGAGCAGCCACATCACGGTGCGGAGCAGGAAATCAAGCACGAGATGCCCCTCCTGCGCTCTCCCTGCTCCAACGGAGGCACCGCACCCTGAGGCAAAAAAGCATGATCGGACAGGCCCTGAGAGGGGTATCATCAGTGATTCCAACCAACACTTGAATCAACACAAGGCCGGCTCTACTCTTGCCAGATTTGCACCACATGTGCTGCAATCACAGCGACGTTCGGTCGCTTGATAACCTATAGAGCGATACGATGGCCTCCAAGCCGCGAAACACGAGAGAAAAGACCGTGACTGCCGGTAGCGCGATCAGAAAGCTCGTCATGGCGCACGCGCAAGGCGACGCTCAGCAGTTCCGCGCAGTGCTTGACGAATATATCGAGGAAGAGCGACGCAAGCGACATCACCAGCTCGCCGACGATTTGGAACGGATTTCTAGCAACGGGAGCTCCTCGCCCAAGGTCGAGACGTTGACCCTTTTTCGCCCCTCCGGTGCCGATCTGCCGCGCGACAAGGAGAAGGGCACCTTATTACTTGAGCTCTTCGACCCTACGGTCTCATTGAGCGAGATGGTCGTCAACGACCCGGTGAGATATTCGCTGGAACGGATCGTCGACGAACAGCGCAGACGAGACGTCTTGATGAGCTTCGGCCTAAGCCCATTGCGAAAAGTCCTGTTCTGTGGCCCTCCTGGTTGCGGAAAAACCATGGCCGCAGAGGCGCTGGCCAAGGAACTGTACCTCCCGCTCGTGCTGGTTCGCTTCGATGCCGTCATATCTTCTTACTTGGGAGAAACGGCCGCAAACCTGAGGCGCGTGTTCGATTTCGCGGCCTCACGCCCCATGGTGCTACTCTTCGACGAATTCGACGCAATCGGTAAGAAGCGAGATGATGCGGAGGAGCACGGCGAGCTGAAGCGGGTCGTGAACGCGTTCCTGCAGATGCTCGACAGCCAACGCGGCGACGCCTTAACCATCGCAGCCACGAACCACGAAAGAATGCTTGATCCGGCATTGTGGAGGCGGTTCGATGAGGTTATCGTGTTCCCGGCTCCCTCGGTAGCTCAGATTGAGGAACTGCTCAAGCGTCATCTTCGTCAAATCGGAACATCGGATATCGATTGGGAAGCCTCCGCAAACCTGTTGCACGGGTCTTCCCATGCAGACGTAAAGCGAGTAGCACAGGACGCCTCGAAGATCTGTCTTTTGAGCGGTGCCAAATGTGTTGACAGCGGCATCCTGGAACAGGCTGTTCGATTGCAGAAGGAACGCCTCAGCCTACAGATGGCTTTAAGCTGGGAAGCCACTAATTAGAGTCTCCCAGCTATGGCAACTACAAACATCGTCCACCGCCATCCTCATTTACAGATTGTTGCGGAGGACCGACAATTCGACCGCCGCCGACGCCCTGCTCCACCATCGCCCCCGCCGCCGCGAGTGCGAGGCGCGTTCGGGCCAACTCTCTCCGCTAAGCTCACTGAACTCGAACAGCAGATTGGCGCGGCGCAAGCCGTCGCACCTAACATCCAGCCTCACCTAATCTTCCGCATCCCCCTTGCAAAGGGCGCGTTGGTCGACGTAATTTCTGAACGCCTGGGAGAAGTCAATATCATCCCGGTCAGCATAGAGCCGGACCGAGCGGTCATCGCGTTTCGAGACGAAGTTGATTTAAGAGAATTCCAGGCAGCCATCGCAGATTACGTTCGCGGTCCACAGCTTAACCAAAGGACTGGCGAGCGCTACAAGAGCACAAAATGGGATGTCTTCGAATATATCGACCCCGAAGGACTAAAGCTCTGGGCGCGCGAAGACCGGATTGGACTCCGCCTGGGAGGCCTGATCGGGAATAGCGGAGAGGCTATTCGGCCGGACCAGACATATGTGCTGGACATTGAACTCTGGCATCCCGGCACGCGCGACCTCGCGATGGCGTCTCTGCAGGAACTCCGTGAGCTGCTCCAACCTGACGCGCAAAGACCAGGTGCCGTCTTGGACCAATTCGTCGGCGATCACTTATGCCTCGCCCGAGTGAGGGTTTCGGGAGCGCTTCTCTCGCAACTGCTCGACCTGTCCGTAATTGCCGAGGTCGACCTGCCTCCGACTCCGGAACTCAACTTAGCCGAAGTGAGAAACGTTACGATTCGGGACTTTCTACCGATCCCAACCCCGGACCCAAACGGGCCAAGGCTCTGCATCGTTGACAGCGGCTTGGCATCAAGCCACCCGCTTCTGGCGCAGAACGTAGCCGAGGTTTCGTCAGAGATGTCATCCACAACCAGCGCAGCGGATGAACATGGGCACGGAACGATGGTCGGCGGTCTCGCGGTATTTGGAAGCGTCCGGGCATGCTACTCGACGGGCGTATTCGCATCTACCATTCGGTTGTTCAGTGTAAGGGTCCTGGATGCGAACAACCAATTCGATGACGAAAGGCTCGTTATAAACCAGATTGAGGCGGCCATCATGCAGTTCTACAAGGCGCCTCACAATTGCCGAGTTTTTAACCTATCAGTCGGCACCGCCTATCCAGCGCGCACAAACGGAGTAGATCGACAGACGGTGTGGGCCGAATCGATGGACATTCTGGCCAGGAAGCTCAAGGTTGTGCTGGTCATCTCAGCGGGAAACCTCCTGGAAATATTCGGGCTGGGAACCCACGACGCCGAGGCGCTCCTCAGGAACTACCCGAACCACCTTTTGTTTGAATCCGCCAGTCTAAACGATCCCTCGACCGCGGCGATCGCAGTGACAGTGGGTTCGCTGGCGGAGCACGATGTGGTCGCGCTCAGACATGGAACCCCGGCTAACGACATCGTCAGGGCCGTAGCTCGGAAGGACCACCCGTCCCCGTTTACCCGTTGTGGTCACGGCGTAAACGGAGCAATCAAGCCTGAGTTCATCGACTACGGCGGCAACGCGGTTTTTGTTGGAACAGGGAATCAACGGAGGATCGGCAAGGAAGCAGGGACCTCCGTCATGTCGCTGTCGCATAAGCCGCTTGAGCAGCTTTTCCGATTCGACGTGGGAACAAGCCTCGCGGCACCGCTCGTCGCCCGGACCGCAGCTCTTTTGTGGGATCAACTGCAGATCCTCCTGAATCGCGATCCCGACCCTAATCTCGTGCGCGCCGTCCTCGCATCCGCAGCTAACGTCCCCCAGAAATAACAGCTCTTTTCCCGGGCAACAAAGACGCCGTGTTTCGAGTAGCCGGGTACGGCCGAGTCTCCTCCGAGAACGCGCTCACATCCTCAAACCGTCGTGTCACGATGGTTGCGGAAGGGACAATCGGAATCGACACATTCGCTGTCTACGCCGTCCCCATCACGCAGGAGTTCGTAGGGGCTCACGGAAAGAAGAGGATTCGGGTTGTCCTGGCATTTGACCCACCTGTCCGGCGCCGCAGGATGGATTACTTGGGCGTTGTAATGAATTTCCAAATGATCAGAGGCAAGACTCTGCCCGAAGTCATCAGGGCGTTTGAAGCGGTTGCACCTGACGAAGACGCAGACGACGCAATTCCGGCGCCGTATAACATCCAGTTCGAACCCAAACGGCGACCGATGAGGGAAGCGTACCGACGGGACACCAGCACGCTGCAGGTCGGCTGCTTTGAATTTGAACGGGGCGCGGCCCGCTACGGCGATACATATTGGCTCCTCGTGCGGTCACAAAGAAAGTGGGCCCCGATTGACATTGAGCGGCAGGACTATGCCGTCGCCGTGACCCTCGAAGCGTTCGAAGATGAGCTCTACAATTCCGTGTCCTTACGTCTGCAGCAAAGAACTCGCGTCCGGGGCCGCGCGCGCGTGTAAAGGGCTCCCTCAATTTCGCCCTTCCCCCTAAACCGGAAGAAATCCACAGATCTGTCAAGCCCCCGTGCAAAAATCCAAAGTAATAACCCAACATTCCACGCCACTTACACCCTTATACCCTCAATCATATTTGGCCGGTTTATTCTCTCAATCTGATATTCTGAACTTATAGAGTAAAGAAAGAAAAAGCCTGCCTACCCGGCAGGCTTTTCTGTTTTCGAGGAGGAGACCGCCATGCCCCAATCGATGCTCAACGCCGCGCGACAGGAAGGCCGTCTTTTCGCCAACCGCTCCTCCGCTGACCGCCTGATCGCTCGCTTCTCCCTCGCTTTGCGCTCGTTTCTCACTCGTCTTTTACGGACAGCCTTTCCGCTGGCTGTCGCTCATCCCCCAGCTAAGTATTTTCGAATCAAATGCGTTGACGACTTCCACTTTCGATCCAAATACATAGCCGCTGCCCATTCCCGAGACGCATCCTACGCATTTGAAAACAAAATAGAAAGCCGCAACCTATTGCAGAATCAAATGCATGGCCCTCGCTCAAAAAAACGCGGCCCCATGGAATCAAATACCTGCACACCGTCAGGGGTGGGAGGGGGAGGGGGGGTGGGGGGCTCCCTCCATATTACTTTTGTGCGATGGCCAGAGCGAGAGCGGGTGGCTCTTCGAGCCATTTTGACCAGAGTGAGCAATATTGCACAGTCAGGCCGCAGGACGGCCGGTAGACTCCTTTTCGAAGCGAAAGCTCACAACAGCGTTCCCTTCACAACAGCAATTCCTAAGGAAGGGCCCGCGGTCCTCGAAGCTCCGGGCCCTATTTTTATGGGCGGCTACGGTCCGTCAGGGGTATCCCTGCGCCTTTTTGTTCAGACGCAGCGGAGATGCCGAGTTTCCTTGCCGCATCTCACTCGGAAGGGAGGACTGCGGCCTGTGCGGACACATGGACTCGGCAGGGACCGCGTAGTTCCTTTCGGAGCAGAAATTCTGAAAGAAAGAGGAACGCATTGAAAGCAGCAACTCTTGTCGGAATACTTTTGATTGTTGTGGGTGTGATTGGATTCGCCGTGGGCGGCTTCCGTTACACGCGCGAAAAGAAGGATGTGGATATGGGTCCGGTGCAGATCCAGCACAAACAGACGAGGACGGTGCCGATCTCGCCGATCCTGAGCACGGTGGCGCTGATTGGCGGGATTGGGCTGGTGGTGGTGGGGGCGAGAAGCTGAAGGCAGGGATTAGGGATTAGGGATTAGGGTTTGCCGCGGATCAGATTTCCCAGCGCATCAGGGCTGCGCCGACGGTGAATCCTGCGCCGACGCTGGCGATGAGGATGAGGTCGCCCTTTTTGAGATGGCCTTCCTGGCGGGCGGTTTCCATAGCAAGGGGAATGGTGCCGCAGGTGGTGTTGCCGAAGCGGTCGATGTTGATGATGACTTTGTCATCGGGAAGGCCGAGGCGGTCGGCAGTGCCGGTGATGATGCGGCGATTGGCCTGGTGGGCGATGAAGCAGCCGAGGTCGGCGCTGGTGACTCCGTTGCGGGTGAGGACGGTCTCGGCGGCTTCGACCATTTTGCGGACGGCGAATTTGTAGACGGCCTGGCCGTCCTGATGGACGTAGTGCATCTTCTTGTCGATGGTTTCGTGGGAGGGCGGATGCAGGCTGCCTCCGCCGGGCATGAAGAGGGCGCAGGCGCCGGAGCCGTCGATTTCGTGATGGAAGTCGATCATGCCGTACTCGCCGTCAGCGGCGGGTTCGAGGAGGACTGCGCCGGCGCCGTCTCCGAAGAGCACGCAGGTGGCGCGGTCGGTGTAGTCGATGATGGAGGACATGGTGTCCGCGCCGATGACGAGGACTTTTTTCTGCGCGCCGGACTCGATGAGTTTGCAGCCCATCTGGAGGGCGTAGACGAATCCGGAACAGGCGGCGGAGAGGTCGAAGCCCCAGGCGCCCTTGGCGCCGAGGCGATCCTGAACGAGGCAGGCGGTGGCGGGGAAGAGCATGTCGGGGGTGACGGTGCCGACGATGACGACTTCGACTTCGGAGGGATCGATGCCGCGTTCGGCGAGACAGCGGCGGGCGGCTTCGACGGCCATGTGGCTGGTGGCCATGCCGGGCTCGACGATGTGGCGCTCTTTGATGCCGACGCGGGAGGTGATCCACTCGTCCGAGGTGTCGACCATTTTTTCGAGGTCTGCGTTGGTGAGGAGGCGGGGAGGCGTCCAGGTTCCGAGGGCTGAGATTTTGGCGCGTTGGGGCACACGGGGGCGAAGGGTAAGGGACAAAAGAGGACTCCTCGGGGCAAAGACGTATTGTCGCAGAAAAGCAGGGTGCAGCGTGCAGGGTACAGGGTGCAGAGATAAAAGCGGGCGGGCGGCGAGTGCTAGAATCACACGTGTGCCGGGTCCTGCGCGACGCAACCCCGCCAACCCCGCCAGGTCCGGAAGGAAGCAACGGTAACGGGCTCGTGCGTGTGCAGCAGGTCACCCGGTGCACTGAAATTTCTCCATCGATTTCTTCCCACTAAATTTTTCTCGCGAGCTTTTGCTGGCCTTTTTTTGCTTGTTGCTGAGCGGAAGACGGAATCGCGCGCGAAGAAAAGGGCCGCCGAAGCGGCCCAGAAGTGGATCAAGCACTGAGGATCAGAACTCGATGCGCGCGGCGACCTGCAGGACGCGGGTGGCCGTGCCGGTGGTGGCGCCGACGATGCCGAATTCGCAGTTGGCATCGGTGATATCGGAGCAGGGAGTGTCGAAGTTGGGGTGGTTGAAGGCGTCGAAGGCATCACCGCGTAACTTCAGGCTCACCCGCTCCCAGAGGGGGAAGGTTTTGCCGAGGCCGAGGTCCATGTCGAAATAGCCGGGGCCGCGGAGATTGTTACGGCTGCCGATTTCGAAGCCGAGGGGACCGGTGTAGTCGGCGCTGGCCGCGTTGAGATTGCTGTAGGCGACCATCGGGTCGCCATTGCCTCCATGAAGTTTTGCTTTCATGTCGGCGATGGGGCCGGTGAGGATGGCGGGCGCGTTGTTGGCGTAGCCGGCTACGAAGGCATTGGCTCCGGCGAAGTAGGTGTTGCCGGTGTGCCAGCTGGGGAGGCCGCTGACGATCCAGCCGCCAACGATTTCGTTGGCCCAGGTGGGGATGCCGGCGGCGAAGCTGCGCCCGTGGCCGAAGGGCAAGTCATAAATAAAGTTACCGCTGAGGTAATTCGCGACGTCAAAGTCGGAGTTACCGCGGCATTCACGGGGACGCAGCGCGTCGCAGATAAAGCCGTAGCCGCCGTAGGCCACCGTGTTGGCAGTTACAGAGACGTTGTCGATGGAATGGGACCAGGTGTAATTGAGGTCGAACTGGAGGCCATAGCCGAAGTTCTTGTGCAGGGTGGTGAGCAGGCCGTTGTAACTCGAGAATCCCTTATTGGTGTACATGGTGTTCTCGTCGAACTGTGAGTCCATGCCCACGTTGGGGGGAAGGATGCCGAAGGCGGCCAGGAGGAAGGTGTTATCAGCAAAGTCGCCACGGATGCCGTACGGCTGGGTGTTATCGGCGACCAGCGCCGTGTTGTTGGCGTAGCCGATGGATTGGCCGAGGCCTGGAGGCAGGACGTTTTCGTACCAGGGCTGGGCGGTGACAGCGGTTGTGGCCACACCGGCGCGCAGCTCCTTCGACATGTTGGCGAAGGCCTGGGAGTAGAGCTGGCCGGAAGCTTTGTCAGGGAAGTCGATGAGCTGGCTGGTATCGGCTTGGGCCATGAGACGACGGCCCAGCCGCCCGACCCAGGCGGTCTTGAGAATGTAGCCCTGGGGGAACTGGTGTTGCCAGCCCAAGTTGAACTGGATGGAGTAGGGGGTTTTGAAGGTGGGATCGATCATTTCGTTGAAAGCGTCGCCATTGGCCAGGCCATTGGGGGTGGCGCCGGCTCCTGAGCCGGTGACATAGGGGTAGAAGGGTTTGGTGATGGGCGGAGCCGCAGGCGGAGCGGGCGGACTACTGATGGAGGTGAAGCGCGGATCCTGCTGCAGGGTCGCGGCGGTGTTGTTGGGCACGCCCAGGGGCTGACCGACGCCGGCCTCGAACACGTAAGAAAACTGGGTCTGCTGGTAGAGGATCGCATTGACCACAGTGTGGTCGTAGACGATGCCGGCGCCCCCGTTGAAGACGGTCTTACGATCGAAGGAGGGGCTCCAGGCGAAGGCAACGCGCGGTGCGAAGTCCTTGTTGTCGGTGTGGTAGAGGCCGGGCGCATGATTGGCCTTTCCTCCGAGGACGTAATCGAACAGCGGAACGGATAAGTTGCCCGAGATGCCGGCTGCGCTTTGCGCGATGCGCTGGCCAAAGTAGTTATCGAAAGTGGTTTGGTCGACGGAGGAGAGGGTACCGCCCGGCGTGCCCATCTGATCGACGGACTCGAGGCCGTGGGTCTCATAGGGGACGGTGTAATTCTGCCAGCGAAGCCCGTAAGAGAGGGTAAGGCTGGGAGTTACTTTCCAGGTGTCTCCGACGTAGAGTTCGGTTTCATAATAACGGTAGTCACGAATCGCGCCGGTGCCCTGGGCTACGGGATTTCCCTGCGCGTCGTAGTTGTAGGTGGCGCTGACATTGGTGTAAGGGGCAAGCGCGAGGGCGAAGGCGCTGTCGTAGAGGGCGGTGGCATTGCCGCCGCCGATGTCGGACGGCCGTTGCGCGGCGGTGAGGCCGTCAATGTATCCGCCGAGACCAATGGTGGGCGAGTTGTAGTCGAGGATGGTGTTGTTGTGCGGAGTTTCCCATTTGAAGGTGCCGCCCAGGGTGAGGCTGTGCCTTCCCTTTTGCCAGCTGAAGTCATCCTTGACGATGGGGATGGGGAAGGTTCGGCTCTGCGCGTTGATGGCGCGAGCATAGGGCGAGCTGAGAATCGCACCGCCGGAGCCGTTGCCGCCGAAGGTTTGAAACTGGTTGACGCCGGGCGGATTGTAAGTGTTGGGGAAATCGTAGTTTTCGTAGGTTAAGCCACCTTCGGCCTGGTTGAGCATATTCGGACCGATGGTCCACGAGTGACCGACGACCCAGGAATAGCTTTTGTCAATGAAAGGGTAGGTTTGAGGATCACCGGGGAACTGGATCGCCGCCTGGGTGCTGTTGGTGCGAGCATCGTGGCCAACCGCGAAGAGCTTCATAGTGTTGTTGAGGTTGTAGTCGATGCGCGCGACGTAATCATTTTCGACGTAAGGGAAGGGGGCGTTGAAGCGGAAGCCGGCGGTGTTGAGGGTGTCGCCAGCCGCTCCGGAGAGGTCATTGGCCACCGGATAGCGCTTGTCGATGAAAGTGAGCATATCCTGGTCGAAACCGATGCCGCTGGGATCGTGCGCGGCGACCTGCGCGGAAGTCAAAGTGGAAGTCGTGCCGCCGGAGTTGATATAGGAGATGGCGCCGTTGCGGAAGCCATCCATGGGGACGGTGCGCTCGACGAGGTTGGAGAGAGTATCGCGGCGGCCGTTGTAATCGAAGAAGAAGAACAGCTTGTCTCTGAGGATGGGGCCGCCGACGTTTCCGCCGAACTGGTTGCGGATGAGTGGAGGCCTGGCGACGCCTGCATTGTTATTGAACCAGTTGTTCGCCTCGAGATCGGTATCGCGGTGGTACTCGACCAGGGAGCCGTGGAACTGATTGGTGCCGCTGCGAGTAACGAGTTCGTATTGTCCGCCGCCGCCTTCGCCGGCGCTGGCTAACTCACCGGCGGTGGTTCCGCGGAATTCCTGCACGGAGTCGACAGGAGCGTTGGCGACGATGGCGCCGAAGTTGCCGGTCTCGTTGTCGTTGACGTCGAGGCCGTCGAGGGTGACATTGTCCTGATCGACGCGAGCGCCGGTCACGGCGCCATCCAGGGTGACGCCGGGCTGCTGGGTGAAGAGCGCAGCCGGACTGTCGCGGTTGGCGATAGGCAATTCATTCAGGAATTGCACCTGGAAGTTGTTGCCGACGGTGGCGTCGCTGGTGTCGACGGTGACTCCCTGATCGGCTGCAGAGACTGCCACGGTTTGCACAACGTTGCCGACGGTGAGCTGAACGTTCTGGGTACGCGTGGAACTGACGTTGAGATAAATGCCGGTCACCGAGGTCGACTGAAAACCAGTATGGGAGAAGGTGGCGGTGTAGCCGGGGCCAGGGCGGGCTTCATTGATGGTGAAGGAACCTTCCGCGTTGGTGACGGCCTGGTATTTGACGCCGGTGCTGGGGTTGGTGAGGGTCACCTGCACACCAGGGACGACAGCTCCGGAGGTATCGGTGACGATGCCGGTGATCGAGGCTGTGTCCTGAGCGCGGAGCGCGAGCGCAAACGAGAAAACGAAGAGCAGGGCAAGCAAACGCAGATAAGTTTTGTTCAGCAAGCAACACCTCCGGTAGTCCGGTTGATCGATTTCAGGCGGGAAGGCTCCGCTGTGGGGAGGGAGCAGGTTCGGCAACTGTCAACATCGGCAGGGGCGCACGGGGGAGACTCCAGTGTGCGAGCAGGCTCGAGAGATTCCGAGGCAAGCCCGGACAGTGAAGGTGAAGCACACGAATCGCCGTTTGATGCAAGGGAGAGAGCCGCTGATCCCAGCGGACGGGCGCCTGGGGTGGGCGATGGGATGAACGCCCGCTGCGGCGTGACGAAGGGGACTTGAGTCGTGGCCAGCGGCGGCAGATTTTTTGTGCGCGGTCGGATCGAGAATCGAGAGGTTACCAAGGGCGATGGACTTTCGTTTCGTGGGTCTTTAGCAAAACGTAGGAAGCGGCGCGAATTCTATGGATTTTGGGGATTCGCAAGGATGAATTGAGTAACGCCGGGATTGCGTCCGAAAAAACATGGTTCCTCCGGAGAAGTAAGTGAAGTCGTGACACTGCTAAAGCGTCAGGGCAGACACTTGCACACAACGGGAATTTCGGACAGGGAACCGGAGCCGAGGCCGGCGTGGGTAGGGCCTTCTCGGAAACTTCTGGGGACACATCAGCAATGCCAGCAATACAACCTGCGATGACATGCGGATGTTGCACATGGCGTGCCAATATGCGATCAGCCGACGGAGCTGCGAATGCGTCGAGCGGCGCGCACGTCGCAAAAGTGCCTATGTATCAATAAGTAATGAGTGGTTTTTGAGCAGAAAATTTAGGCTTGTGGAGGTGCAGGTGGTCATGCTCGAATGCGGCCGCGATCACGGGAATGGTCCGCAATCGTCTCCGACATACCGGAGGCCAGGGGGTTGTTCTATGAAAAACGGAACGAGGCGAGCAAGAAGCGATTAGCGAAGGACTCTTAGCGAGAAGCGATTAGCGAAGGCGAGTGAAAGCGAGCAGAAGCGAGTTGGAAAAAGGGCCGAACGGCGGTCGAATCAGATACCGAGTTTTTTGACTTCCTCGTTGTAGTACTTGCGGTAGAGGATGTCCCACTCCTGGGAGCCTTCGGGGATGATGCGGCGCTGGGACTCAATTTTCAGGCGGGCGGCCTGGTCGATGCGCATTTCTTCGAGGAGAAGATGCTCGAGAGCTTTGCGGGCTTCCTGGCGGACGGTGTTACGGTCTTCGAGGAAGTCGCACTCGGGGGTTTCGGCGAGGGCGTCGGCGACAACGTGGGCGAGCTTGTTGAGTTTGTCGCGGGAGATCCTCACAGGACCGCCTTATATTTGCGGGCGAGCTCGGTTTTGACCTTCTTGAACATCTCGGAGTAGCTGGCGCCGGTGCGCTGCATTTCGTCCTGGTAGGCGTCGAGGATGACGCGGACTTCCTCGTTGATGCGGTCTTCGAGGGAGAGCTCTTCGAGGATGGCGGCGTTGACGCGCTCCTCGACGGCCTTGGGTTTGGCGGTTTGAATCGCTTTGGCGTCGATGAGGTGTTTTACGGTATGGCGCGCCAGGTAGCCAATGTAATCGCGGGAAAAGATCATGGAACTCATTGGGAATATAGCACATGGGGAGCAGCCGGGAGCCGGGAGCTGGGAGCCGGGAGCCGGGAGCGAACGACGAGCGAGAGACGGTTAGCGAGGAGCGTTTAGCGAGAGACGACTAGCGAAAGGCGAGCAGACGGCGAGCGAGGGACGCGCGAGAACCGAGCGGAAGGCGAACAAGAAGCGGTAGAGCTAGAGAGGGGGGTGGGAGGAGTTGCGGGATAGTTCAACGATTTTGCGGGGCGGGAGAAGCCAGACGACGGCGACGAGGGCGATCATGGCGATTGCGATCCAGGGAGAGAGGAAGGCCACGACAATCGAGCCGAGGTAGAGGCAAACGGAGGCAGCCTGCTTCACGATGCCGCTGGCCGGAGGCGTCTTGCTGCGGCGCTGGATGAGGGTGGAGAGGACCATCCAGGGGAGGGCGGGGAAGGCGCAGAGGGCTGCGTAGAGAGCGATGGAAGAGGGCGAGATACCGCGGACCCCAACCCAGTTGGTAGCCACAGGGATGAGTGAGAGGGCGAAGAGGAGGGCGAGATTGGACCAGAGGATGCCGTGGGTGACCTGATCGAGGTCGTCGATGAGGTAGTGGTGGTTGACCCAGTAAATGCCGGTCTGGATGAAGCTGAGGAGATAGACGAGGACGAGCGGAAGGTCGAGGCGGAGGGCGGCGAGGGTGGCAATTTCTTTGCCGGGAACATGGAGTTCGAGGACCATGATGGTGATGATGACGGCGATCACGCCGTCGGAGAAGGCTTCAAGGCGGGCGGGCGTGAGGCGGTCTGTTTTTTCCTCGGGCATGGGTTGAGGGGTTTTCGCTGTCCGTCAGAGATCAACTGGGTCAGGGGGAAGATCGGGGATTTCGGGCATTTGATCCTCCTCGGCGAGCGGGGTCCACGTGGAGAGCAGTTCCGTCAGTTCCCGCGGGCGCGGCAAATCGCTCGTCTTCTGAGGTGAGTTGTTCGGGCGGATTGGGTAGTTCGAGCCCACCTCATCATTATCGACTCCGACGAGCTACTTCTGCTCGTGCTTCGATTCGCGGATGCGGCGAATTTCGTCCATGCGCTGGGCGAGGAGTTTTTCGCGGCCTTCCTGGGTGGGGTGATACCAGCGGCGGCCCTGGAGGGATTCGGGGAGGCAGTCCATGTCGGCGACGCGGCCTTCTTCATCGTGGGCGTATTGGTAGCCTTTGCCGTAGTCGAGTTCCTTCATCAGCTTCGTCGGGGCGTTGCGGAGATGGAGGGGGACGGGTTCCTGACGGGTGGCTTCGATGTCGGCGAGGACTTCGCCGTAGCCGGTGTAGAGGGCGTTCGATTTGGGGGCGAGGGCGAGGAAGACGGCGGCTTCAGCGAGGGCGAGATCGGCTTCGGGCGAGCCGAGAAAGTCGACGGTGTCACGGGCGGCGAGGGCGATGTGGAGGGCTTCGGGCGCGGCGAGGCCGACGTCCTCGACGGCCATGCGGACGAGACGGCGCGCGACGTAGAGGGGATCTTCGCCCGCCTGCAGCATGCGGCCGAGCCAGTACATCGAGGCGTCAGCGTCGGAGTTGCGGATGGATTTGTGGAGGGCGGAGATGAGGTTGAAGTGTTCCTCGCCCTGCTTGTCGTACATGAGGACGCGCTGCTGGAGGGCTTCGGTGGCGATGGCGCGGGTGATGGCGCGTTCAGTGGAGTCGGCGGCGAGTTTGGCGGCGACTTCGAGGGCGTTGAGGCCGTTGCGGGCGTCTCCTGATGCGTAGGATGCGAGGAGTTCGAGAGCACCTTCACCTGCGGTGAGGTGCTGTGCGCCGAGGCCGCGGACGGGATCGGCGAGCGCGCGCTCGAGGAGGGAGACGATCTGCGCGTCGGTGAGGGCTTTGAGGGTGTAGACGCGGCAGCGGGAGAGCAGGGCGGCGATGATTTCGAAGGAAGGGTTCTCGGTGGTTGCGCCGATGAGGCGGATGGAACCGCGCTCGACCCAGGGGAGAAAGGCGTCCTGCTGCGCTTTGTTGAAGCGATGAATTTCATCGATGAAGAGGATGGTGCGCGTACCCCAGGAGGCGGCTTTCTCGGCATCGGCCATGACCTGCTTGATTTCTTTTATGCCGGCGAGGACGGCGGAGAACTCGATGAAGGTGGCTTTCGTGGTGTCCGCGATGATTTTGGCGAGGGTAGTTTTGCCGACGCCGGGAGGGCCCCAGAAGATCATGGAGTTGGCATCGTCGCGTTCGATCTGGACGCGGAGAGGCTTGCCGGGGCCGATGAGGTGCTCCTGGCCGAGGAACTCGTCGAGGGAGCGGGGACGCATGCGCTCGGCGAGGGGAGCGGCGACAGGGGCAGCGGCCTTTGATCCGGGAGCGGGGGCGAAGAGGCTCATGGGTGATTCGCTTCTGTACTCGCGTGGGCGGTTCTTTGGCGGGCGGCTTCGTAGAGGAGGATGCTGGCGGCGACGGCGGCGTTGAGGGATTCGACGGGACCGGGCATGGGAATGGCAATGCGCGCGGTGGCGCGGTCGATCAACTCCGCGGAGAGGCCGCTGCCTTCGTTGCCGATGAGAAACGCGGCGGGACCGGTGAGGTCGGCCTGGGAGCAGGGAATCGCGTCGGAGTCGGCGGAGGCGGGAACCGCGGCGTAGACGGGGATGTTGCGCTCGGCGAGGGCAGCAAAGGCGGCAGATGATTTTTCGGCGATGACGGGAACGCGGAAGGCCGATCCGGCGGAGGCGCGGAGGGCTTTGTGATTCCAGGCGCTGACTGTGCCGGGGAGTGCGATGACTCCGCTGGCGGCGAAGGCTTCGACGGAGCGGATGAGGGTGCCGAAGTTGCCGGGATCCTGCAGGGCGGCGGTGAGGACGACGAGGGGATTGGGTGCGGAGACAGTATCGGCGAAGGAGAAGCTGGGCGGCTCGACGAGGGCTGCGATCCCCTGCGGGGATTCGGTATCGACCGCGCTGTCAAAGACGGCGGGGGTGAGTTCGACGATGGGGACGGCGGCGGGGAGCGCGAGGCGGTCGAGGGCGCGGAGGCTGGCGTCGCGGCGATCTTTATCAATCGGGGCTGGGTCGCGGCGGACGAAGACGGTGCGCAGGCGAACCTGGCTGCGGAGGGCTTCGGCGATGAGGTGCTCGCCCTCGATGCCGATTACTTCGGATACCTCGCGGCCGCTGCGAACGAAGGCAGCGCGGAGTTCCCGGACCCTGGCGTTCTGGCGACTCTGTACAATGCTGATGAGGCGCGAGCGATCCGAAGCCAATGGCATGGAGGGATTCTAAACCTCCATTTGAGAGTTATCGATAAGGGCCGGTTTCGCCGGTGGATTCGCGGCATCGACATGTTGCTCGACGGGAGAGGCCTTGTCAGCGGAGATTCTGCGCATCCATCCGGACGAGCCTGAGCCGGACCGGATACAGTATGTTGCTACGTGCCTGCGCAACGGGAAAGTTGTGGGCATACCGACCGACACGTTCTACGGGCTGGCCGTCGATCCGGTGAATCTTCACGCGGTGGAGAGCATTTACGAGATCAAGTCGCGGTTGAAGCAGAAGCCGCTTTCGCTGCTGGTGGCGGGACCAGAGCAGGCGTACCAGCTGGCGCGCGAATGCGGGACGTGCTTCGACCTGCTGGCGGAACGGTTTTGGCCGGGGCCGCTGACGGTGATCGTGAAAGCCAGCTCGCGGCTGCCGCTGCGCAGCACCGCAAATACAGGCAACGTGGCTCTGCGCGTGCCGGATGCGGCCATTCCGCGGGCGGTGGTGGCGGCGCTGGGGCTGCCGATCACGGCGACCTCCGCCAACCTGGCGGGACTGCCGGAGTGCACCTACGCGGCGTGCGTGCGCGACCAGCTTGGCGACAAGATTCCGCTGATCGTGGACGGGGGGCCGACGGGACGCAGCGTGCCGACGACCATCGTGGATTTGTCGGGGCCGGATGGGACGTGGCAGATTTTGCGGGAAGGGGCGATCCCGACGCACGCGATCGCGCTTGCGCTGCAGGAGCGATGATCGTACCGAGGGACAATTTGCGCTCGGTTCGTGGTCCGGCGTGGAGTTCGTCGAAGTCGGGATGGGATCGCGTGCTGCTGTGGACCGTGGGGGCTGTGATCGCCGGAGCAGTGGCGTGGGTGTTGTGGGTAAATGGGCAAATTGGGTACTACGCGCATCGCGATGAGGCGCGTCCCGCGGATGCCATAGCGGTGTTTGGAGCGGCGGAATATGACGGGCGGCCGTCGCCGGTACTGCGGGCGCGGCTGGATCATGCGCTGGACCTCTACCAGCGGGGATTGGCGCCGATGATCATCACGCTGGGCGGAGGCGATCCGGCGGATCGGCACTCCGAGGGCGGCGTGGGACACGATTATCTGCTGGCGCACGGCGTGCCGGAACCAGCGATCATCGCGGAGACGGAGAGCGACAACACAGAGGAGTCGGCGGAGCGGCTGGCGGTGATTGCGCGCGCCAACGGGCTGAAGAATATTGTGGTCGTCAGCGACGGCACGCATCTGTTTCGGATCCACGCGATCTGCGAGCATGATGGGCTGACGGTGTACACGTCGCCGCGACCGGTGGGACGGAGTATTGTGCGGCAGCAGCGCGTGAAGCGGCTGCTGCATGAAATTGTCAGTTACACCGCGTGGCGTTTGCATATGCACTAAGAGGCGATTACGCGCCAAAGTGGGTTTCGATGTGGAGTTCGCGGGCTACGTCGCCGTCGCGGAGCATTTGCGACGCTTTGTTGAGGTCGACTCCGTCGGGCGTGCGGTGGTAATCGCTGGTGATCTCGTCTTCCTGGTCGCCGATGGTTTTGAAGAAGAGGGCGTGGCCGGAGATGTGGACGTGCATCTCGGTGATCTGCCAGCTCCCGAAACCGACATCGTTGCGGACGATGCGGAAGGTGCCGCCGGCGTTGATGCGGCCGAGAATCCCCCATCCAAAGAGCACCTCATGATCGAGATGGCCACTCAGGTCGCGGAGGCGCATGTGCTCCTCGTCGACGACCATGGTGCCGGCCATCGCAGCCAGGACGCGGCCGCTCATGCTGCTGGGGGAGAAATCGGGTTTGGGGCGAAACGTGAGAGTGACCTCGCCTTTGTCGCGGCCTGCAATCTGCCAGATGAAGGCATTCGGCAGCAGGTTCATCATGTCGCGCGCTTGCTCGCCATCGTGCTGCTCGTTGCGTTTCATGCGCGCGCGCAGGGACGGATCGGTGAGTATCTGGTCCATGCGACTGAGATCCAGCTGGTGTTCCTGGGGGCTGGGCGTGCGCCCGCCATCCTGGATGATTTCGGACAGATTGCCCTGCTGGGTTTCGATGACGATCTTGACGATGTCCTTGTCGGGCGATTTGTAGGCGTCGCGATACATCCAGGCGGTGTGATCGTTGAAGTCGGCGTCCAGTTCGTTTTTGACTACTTTGCGGACGATGTCGTCGGGCGACTGGGCCGAGGCGGCACGCGGTGCAGCGGCGAACAACGCGAAGATGGCCAGAGACGCAAACAGGATGCGGCGGAGCCCAGTTTCTCTCATCAGACGTCGTCCCCTGTGTGGGCAGGGGGGAACCCCGGAATCATCATCGGCAGAATCTCTTTATATGCCTGCGCGGGCGGATTGACCAGCACAAGGTGGTGGTCGGGCCGCGGGGGCGAGGCCTGGGCGATCTGCCTGGTACAATACCGAGAGAGATGCCCACGATGCCGCACATGGTTTTTTGCGCACGCTTCAAGCAGGAACTGGAGGGGCTGGACGAGCCGCCCTTCGACAGCGACTTTGGCAACAAGGTCTACAATAACGTCTCAAAGAAAGCGTGGCAGGAGTGGGTGGAGCGGCAGAAGATGCTGCTGAACGAATACCGCCTGCAGCCGTGGACGCCGCAGGCGCAGGAGTTTCTGGTGGAGCAGATGGATCAGTTTTTCTTCGGCGAGGGCGCGGCGCTGCCGAAGGAATACGTTCCGCCGACGCACTGAGGCGGCTCAAAGCTTCGCGCTGACGGGCTCCGTTGCCGTTGGAGTTTCTTTCGAAGCGAGCCGCACTAATTTTCCCTTTTTGAGCAGAAAGCGCTGGTCGCGCCAGGTGATGGCGTCGGAGGCGTAGCTCCACGCCCAGACGGCGAGGGCGAGGAGATCGCGCGGCAGCAGGAGCCAGAGGTCGCGGAGGACCTGGCGATCGCGGAGAATGCCGACGCCGACTCCCAGGGCGAGGGACACGCGGAACAGCAGGGCGAGCGTGAAGAGGGCGAAGGCGGGAAGGCTGAGTCCTGACGCGATGAGGTTGAGGAACGCCCAGGCGAGTCCGTAGGAAAAGACCAGGCCTGCATAGCCGCCGCGGCGCGCCTCGCGCATGGTGCGGGCCCAGCGCAGCTGGTGATGAAGGTAGCCGGAGAGGTTCCAGGGGTGCACGGAGGTCTCGACGATTTCATCACTGAGCTCGACGCGGAAACCAGCGGTGGCGATGCGCGCGCCGAGTTCGTAATCGTCGGCGAGATATTCGGCGAGGGGAGCGAGGCCGCCGATGGCGTCGAGTGCGGCGCGGGTGACAGCGAGCGTGGAACCGAGGCCGAAGTGAAGGCCGCGGTCGAGGAAGCGCGCGGTGAGGACGCCGGGAGCGAAGTCGGTGGCGATGCCGAGAGCTTCCATCTTCGAGCCGAGGGTCCGATGGGTGATGCCGCGATAGAGGGCGGTGACGAGGCCGACCCGCTTGTGACCGATGGGGTAGGCAAAGAGCGCAAGGATCTGCGCGAGGTAGTGCGGCCCGACGCGGATGTCGGCGTCGTTAATGATGAGGTAGTCGTGGCGTGCGTGCTGCACGAGCTGGGCGAGGTTGCTGACTTTGCCGTTGGGGCCGAGAACTTCGGGGCAGAGGATGAGCTGGATCTTGCTGTCGGGGAAATCGGCCTGGAGCTGGCGGACAACGGCACAGGCGGGGTCGTCGAGCGAGGAGACGCCGAAGAGGATCTCGTATGCGCCGTAATAACTTTGGCGGCAGTGGCTGGCGAAAGCTTCGGCGATGCCTGGATCGACGCCATAGATCGGCTTGAGAATGCTGACGGGGGGAGCGAATCCGGCGGCAGAGAAGCGCGGGCGGCGCAGGAACGCGCGGGCGCTCCAAAGGGCGATGAGGTAGTAGGCGAATCCGGCGACGGTGAGCAGGGTGGTGAGGGCGGCGATGATGGTCGAGGACATCGGCACGGCGTCCTTCATTCTCCCAGGATGGGCATGTCCAGCGGCGGTTGGGCGAGCCAGCCTGCTTGGCTGACGCGATCGAGCGCGCGGCGCAACGATGACGCGGCGCAGGGTTCGACGGTGACGACGAAGGGGAGATTGCCCTTCTCGTAGCCGGGGCGCTGGAAGAGGGCGTCGATGTTGATTCTTTCCGAGGCGAGGGCGCCGGCAATTTCAGCGACGATGCCGGGGCGGTCCTTCACGACGAAGCGGATGTAGTGGCGCAGCTCGAACTCGCCGCTGAGAAGCGCGGCGCGGCTGGGCAGATCGGCGGCGCGCGATCCGTGCGCGAGCGAGATGAGGTCGGAAACGACGGCGACGGCCGTGGGATTGCCACCGGCTCCGTGGCCGGAGAAAACCACGTCGCCGCCATACTGGCCGCTGACGAGGACCATGTTTTCGGTGCTGCGGGACCAGGCAAAGGGCGAGCGGAGCGGGACGAGCATGGGGCCGACGGCGGCGGCGACTCCGTCAGGGCGGAGCTCGGCTTTCGAAATCTGGCGAATGGTGCAGTTGAGGTCGTGGGCGTAGACAAGGTCGACAGCGTCGACTGCCGTGATGGAGCGGCAGGCGACCGATTCGACGTCGATGTCGGCGCGGAGCGCGATGCGCGAGAGGATGACCAGCTTGGCACGAGCATCGTAGCCGTCAACGTCTTCGCTGGGATCGGCTTCAGCGTAGCCGAGCTTCTGCGCGTCCTCGAGAACGTCGGCGAAGGCGGCGCCTGCCTCCATGCGGCTGAGAATGTAGTTGCAGGTGCCGTTGAGGATGGCTTCGATGCGGGTGATGCGATCGCCGGCCAGTCCTTGCTGCAGGCCGGGGATGACGGGGATGCCTCCGGCGACGGCGGCACCGTAGAGCAGATGCGCACCTTTGGAGCGGGCGAGGCCGTCGAGCTCGATGCCATGTTTGGCGATGAGCTTCTTATTGCCGGTGACGGCGGATTTGCCGGCCTCGAGGGCGCGGCGAACCCAGGAGCCGGCGGGTTCGAGGCCGCCGACCAGCTCGACGATGACATCGACATCGGAGCGGAGAACCTGGTCGAAGTCCTCGGTCCAGACAACTGTGGAGGGGACCCAGTCGGCTTTTTTGCGGGCTACGCCGCGGTTAAACACATGCGAGAGCTCGAGGCCGTCGGGTTTGAGGTCGCAGAGAATGCGTGCGACGGAGCTGCCCACGGTGCCGAATCCCAGGAGGGCGACTTTCATGAATACAGGGTACAGGGTGCAGGGAACAGGGGGCGGTGGATCAGTGAACAGTGACCAGTGACCAGAAACTCAGGGCGGAGACTCTACAATCGAAGTTCGGTTTGAGGAGATGCCTTGGGGCTTTTCAAAAAGAAACTGAAGCAGGAACACAAGGTGATGCTGCAGGCGGAGCGGGCGGGGGGCGCGATGCTGCCGGAGTATCACCGCGCGACGCCGGAGTGTCCGCATCCGGAGCACTGGAGCATGTACGACTCGATGACGGCCGAGGTCGAGGTGCTCGAATTTCTGGCGACGCTGGTGACGACCGTCAAGCCGAACCTGATCGTGGAGACAGGGGCGTTTCTCGGGGCCAGCTCGATTTGGATGGCGCAGGGGCTGAAGCGGAACGGATTTGGCAGGATCGTGAGCTGCGAGTTTGACCCTCAGGTTTTTGCGAAGGCGCAGGAGAAAATTGCGGCTTCGGGCGTGGCCGAGTGGATCGATTTGCGCAACGTTTCGAGCCTCGAGATGGAGGTCAACGGGACCATCGATTTGTTGTTCAGCGACAGCGAGTTGACGATCCGCGAGCAGGAGGTGCGGCGATTCCTGCCGCAGATCGGCCCCAACGGTTTGGTGCTGATGCATGATGCGAGTTCGCACCCGGGAATGATTCGCGAGGCGGCGCTGCGGCTGGAGGCCGAGGGGCTGCTGTCAGTGGTCTTGCTGCCGACGCCGCGGGGGCTGGCGGTGGCGCAGAAGCGCGCGGGGCGGAAATAATCCGAGACTTCAGAAATTCCAGACGAGTCCGGTGGAGACACGAGCGAAGTAGTTGGGCAGGCCGTGAAATTCCTCGATGTAGGTGATGGTCGTGGGTCCAAGTACAAGACCAGGGTTGAAGTTGGCGTATTGAAAGTCCGCCTGGGCGCGGAAGGCGAAGCGTTTTGTGAGGCGGGTGTCGAGGCCGCCGCCGGCGATGGCGGAGAACGAGGCGGTCTGGCCGGGTACGTTGTTGGGCAGCCAGTTTCGGTTCATGCTCCCCGTGCCGAACAGACCTTCGACGAAGCCGGTTTCCCGGCCGAAGCGGCGGTTGTACTGGCCGCCGGCCATGATGAAGACGGGATGCTGGGGCGCTCCCTTGTTGGTTCCCTGATAGCCCGATACATCGAGCTTGAAGCGGAGGCCGTGCCAGCGCAGGGCGGCAAAAGCCGCTTCCCATCCGTTGAGCGGCTGGTGGGCGCCGGGGACTCCGTCAATGGAGTTGGAGAGCCAGCTGTAGTTGCCGGAGAGCTGGTAGAGCGAGTACTTGTCGGCCTGGGCGTTAAGAGAAGATGCCAGACACAGCAGCGGAATCAGGCAGAGAAGGCGAGAGAAGGTGGAGGGCATCGGATCGTGCCCTCCATCCTAATTGGTCACCGAGTTGTTGGGAATTGAGTCGACGGTCAGGCGCTCACTCTCGCGGTTCTGGGACGGACGCGGAACTTCTTCGTGGTGATGGCGAGGGTCCGCTCCATTTTGCGCAGCGCGTGGGTTTCGTCGGGGGCAGCGAAGGTGGAGGCGACTCCGCGAGCGGAGGCGCGGCCGGTGCGGCCGACGCGGTGCACGAAGTCTTCGGCTTCTTTGGGCATGTCGAAGTTGACGACGTGAGCGACGTCGGCGACATCGATGCCGCGGGCGGCGACGTCGGTGGCGACGAGGATGCGATGGCGTCCGTTCGCGAAGCTGGCCAGAGCGGCGTTGCGCTGGGACTGGGAGCGGTCGCCGTGAATCTGCGTGGCGGAATGGCCGGAGCGGACGAGTCGACGGGCGACGCAATCGGCGCCGTGCTTGGTGCGCACGAAGACAAGGAAACTGCCGTCGTTCGATCCGAGCAGATGCTCGAGGAGCTCCTGTTTCTTGTCGGTGGGGACTTCAAAGGATTGCAGCTCGACGTTAGGCGAGGGCTTGAGGACCGAGCCGATTTCGACGCGGACCGGATTCTTGAGGTAGTCGCGGGCTACGTCGCGGATTTCCGGACTCAGCGTAGCCGAGTAACAGAGGGTCTGGCGATCGGCGGGCAGAGCAGCGGCGATGCGTCGAATGGCGGGCTTGAAGCCCATGTCGAGCATGCGGTCGACCTCGTCGAGAACGAGGATTTTGATGCCGCTGAGGTTGATGAGCCGGCGGTCGAGGTAGTCTTCGAGGCGGCCGGGGGTGGCGACGATGAGGCGCGCGCCGCGACGGATGGCTTCGAGTTGCGGGCCTTCGGCGAGGCCGCCGCAGACCAGCGCCGCGGTGCCTTTGCTTTGGGTGAGGTGGCGGTAGTGTTCGAGGACCTGCATGGCGAGTTCACGCGTGGGCAGGAGGACGAGCGCGGTTGCGCCTTTGGCAGCTTTCGGCATGCGCTCGACGAGCGGGATGAGGAAGCTGAGGGTTTTGCCGGTGCCGGTTTGGGCGGTGGCGATGACGTCACGGCCTTCCATGGCGGGCGGAATGGCTCCTGCCTGGACCGGGGTGGGGGTGATGAAGTTGGCGGCGGCAATCTGCTGTTGCAGAGCCGGCGAAAGGTTGAGTTCAGAGAAGAGTTTCAATTCGTTCCTTGCTCGGGCGCGTTTGGGATTCCCTCTGGGCCGGTGTTCAAACCGGCGTTCATTTCATCCAGGGATCCAGCGAAGTGGCCGGAGTTGCTGTGTTCCTGGGGCGGCTCAGCTTTGGGCAGAGCTGCGGCGGGAACCTTTTATTTTTCTATGCAGGAAAACCAGGGTGGCGCAAACGAAGCGCCGATTCAGGATTTGACCCACACTCACGTTTTCGGCTGGGATGCGCTCCGGCATGAGCCTGGGGCGCGGCAGCCTGGCCTGGTCCAACGAGGACACACGACCATCACGCTGAGAGGGCTTGGGAGAATTACGGGAGGACGGTCTTGCGGATGAAGGCGAGAACGGCTCACAACCAAACAACTGAGCGTGGTTTGAGTATAGCAGAAAAGCAGCCGGCAGCTGGCAGGCTGCAGCGTGCAGCCGGTAGCTTGCGGCTGGTAGCGGGTAGCCCGTAGCCAGTAGCAAAGGGTCGGCTGAAATTGTCTTCTTCGATAAGGGGTACCCCCTCCCCCCTGGGGTGGAAGTGCGGGATGGTTGCTGATTCCACAGAGGTTCGGGAGGGGTCACCATGGTACTCCCAAGAGTTAACAATCTGGATATTGGCGACTTTTAAACGGCGTTCTGCGTTGAGACCCGGGTGGCCGGGTACGCGGGCGAGCAAGCGAGCCTTCGGTCGATCGTGTCGCCGGGGCAGCGCGGCGGATCGCGGTGAAAGGAGCTGAAGAGGCATTCGATATCGGTCTCCGGGCAAAGGAAAAGGCCGCGGCAAGCGCGGCCTTTTTTCTTTTCTTACCCTCTATTATCAGAATACCAAATCCAGCACTAAAACACGCCAAATTTCTTTGAGGACATTGTGGTGGAAGAGGTGTGGAATGATCGACAACACTTTAGTACTGTGCGCGAAAAGCTTGACAAGTTTTCCACGGGAGGGGCTTTGGCCCCTTCCGTGGAAAGCCTGCGGGCTGCAGCCGGGAGCCGGGGGCTTGGAGCCGGAGGCCTCAGTTAGCGAGTTTGATAGCGGCGAGGGTGCGGATGGCGGGGAGGTCTTTGGGGGTTTTCACGGTGAGCCGGACGCCGGTGCCTTCGGCGTAGTGCGGGGCAGCGGCGATGGCCCGGGCTACGGCTGTGGGGAATTTGGCGCGACGGGCGGCGTTCATGGCCTTGTCGCCGAGGACGAAGGAGACCTGGAAGGATCCGGCGCAGGGACCGAGGTAGACGATGTTGCGAGCCTTCTGTTTGAGGCGGAGGGACCAGCCGTATTTCGCCGCGTTGAAGGATTTCCATTCCTGGCCGGTGACGCAATGCTCCTGGGCCATCCATTCGATGAACTGAGTCCAGGCGTCGGCGGAGGGGCCGAGGGCGGCGAGAATTTCCGGTTCTGAGGGCCGCTGCGGGTGGCCGATGAAGGCGTTGGACGATTGCACGGTGGACCTCCGGTGCGGGCGGGGTTCAGGAGGCCGTGGGCGGGAGGTTGAGAGCAGGGCTTTCCTGATGGAGGAGGGAACGGAGAATTGTACGCCTGACAGTTCGAGTATCAGAGGCGGGGATGACTCACTCGTTCGCGGCCTCACAGCGGGCCACACAGGTAACGGCGGAGTTAATTGGCAGAGCAGGAGTCGGTTCGGTTCCTGAGATGGCGATGCCATACTGGTCGGCTCCGGCCAGGCGCGAGCCGTCTGCGGCGAGCGCGACCCTATCGGTCGGCAGGTCGGACCCTGTGAGGACGTAGGCTCCGGGGGATCCTGCCACGGCTCGCCACGTACCGTGCCACTTCAGGTTCGACGATGCGACCGAGTATGTGACGTTCGCGGTGACGGTGACGGTGAGGACGCCGTCCCAGTTCCAGGCTCCGACGAGGCCGCTGCTCCCGGTGAGCCGCGTGGCCGCATCTACGCCTCCGTACTGATTCCCTCCGCTCAGCGACCGCTGGTCCGCCGCGATCGTGTCTTTCGATATGACCGGTTGCGGCCATGTGATCGTGTAGAGACGCTGGGCCGCATTGACCAACTGCCAGGTGGCGCTGAATGGTCCGGCCAGCACCGTATGGTTCGGCTCCACCGCGACGGGCACCCCGTTGAACCATTGATAGCAGCCGACGATGGCCAGATCGCCGGGGCCGGGCAGCAATGGCGGCGCGGGAGCCGGGAGACTGGGGTCATCACTCGCGCATGGATCGGCCTGGACGGCACAACTTTTACCCTTGTGCTGTTCACAGATCGCGAGCGCATTGGCCCCGGCCTTTGCGCGATTCGCATCCCAGGAAGCGCCCCAGGCCTTGTCGGGGAGACTGACGGCGACCGCGACGCAGGAATTCACTCCCCACATTTCGACCTTGCAGTCGGAGGCGCGCGTGCGGCAGTTGGTGAGGGCGAGCTGTTCGGCTGTGCTTTGCGAGGTCTGCCCGTGCGAGGTTCCCGAGACCATAGTGGTGGGGGAGAGCGCGATGGCCGTATAGCGATCGACCGGGGTGTTACTGGCGGCTCGGTTGCCCCAGCAGTAGTAATTGCCGCGCTGATCGTAATCGCAGCCGCTGGGTGGGTAGCCTGGGGGCGGAGATTCGTTGGTGATCTGGGCGGAGGCGCGGGGCATGGCGACGGTGCACGTCGCGGCGGCGAAACCGAGGACGACGGCGGCACGCAGGAGCCGGGCAGCGGTTCTCCGGGATGTTGGGGCGGGCACGCGGGAAGCATACCCTTTGCGGATGGAAATGGGTGAGTTTTCTCCAGAGAGCGGGGGCCGGGGCTGAATAGCCCATTTTCTGTCAGGGCCTTTTTCCACGGCCTGAAGGCCATGGCTTTTACCGTAGCCTCGCTGCGCGAGGCGTGCTGCGCCGTGTTTATGAACCGTAGGAGGGAGGGCTGCGTGGAATCCCACACCTGCCAATACCGGGCAGATGTGGGGCACCCGGTACATTCGCTGATGGGGATGCGGAGGGTGCCTAGCCCCCCAGCGTAAAGATTATGTTGACGGTGGTCTCCACTTCCACCGGCTTGCCTTTAACCAGATATGGTTTGTATTTCCAGCTCTTGACAGCTTCCAGGGCTGCTTGTTGCAGCATTGGTTCTCCGCTCACAACGCGCAGATTCTCAACCGATCCGGTAGGAGAGATTACGGCTTGCAGGACCACCGTACCGGATACTCTTGCGGCCCTGGCGATCGGTGGGTAGAGTGGTGGTGTTTTTATGAGCAGCAGAGCCGCCGCCTCCCCGGAAGGGATAACGGCCCTTTGTGGGGTCTGCTGACTCGACGATGCCGGATTTAGACATTTAATCACCGTCGCCATAACCCGGTTCCCGGATATGCGCCCGCGGACGGTGCAAGATTCCGCAGAGTACTCGCAGCCGTGGCCCCAACCCTGCGGCGCAATGGTCTTCCCCGTCAGCAGGAGTTGGTAACTGCGCCCTTTGAATTCGATTTTTCTTTCTATCTCGACAGACCCGCTGGCAACTGCCTTAATCCCGAGGCACGTGTTAAAAGCCGGATCTATCGACCCTTCGTTCGGACCAGGGACCTCTAAGGCATACAGGTTTCCGCCTGATTGGATAAAGGTAGATATGTCGCCCTTCAATACGTCTGGAGATTGCGGATTAGCCGTGGATGCGGCTTTTGAACTTTGGGCGAACGTGCCGGTCCCAGCCCCAGCCAGACAGCAGAGTACCAACGCCGACGCGGCATCGTGCCAGCCGATCCGCCAGAGGCGGTAAGAATCGAACGGGATCATGATAAATCCTCAAACGGGGGAGGGGAAAAAGATAGCACAATCAGCCGAGGGCTGGGGTCTCTGTTGTGAACAGCGGCGGGGGCGATTTTGCAGGTGTGCGAAAGCCCCGGCCTCCTTCCGGCAGTCTTAAGCCGGAATCTCTCCTGGGCGAGAGAAACAGCAGGGACTTCCCGCTGGAAGGGGAACCGAGAGTTGTGCGCCCTGTGTCGAAGCAATGGCTCTACGCTCTGCTGCGTTCGACGAGGGGGATGCGGACCTCGGCGATGCAGCCCTGTTGGTTGGGGCGGTTGCGGAGTTCGATGGCTCCGCCGCGGGGTTCGATGATCGGGAGAGTTAAGGCGTGGTGGGAGCGGGCTTCGCGGGAGGGGACTGGGCGGCGCGGCGGGCTACTTTCTCCTGGTGCTTGCGGACGTAGTGGGCGGCAACGTCGGGATAGAACTCGCGGACGGAGGAGAACGCGACGTCGCGCATGACGGAGTAGCCAAACTTCTCAGCAAGAGCGCCAACGGTGCCAACGCTGGGCGGGTAGTAATACTTGGAGATGTACTGGGTGGCGGCTTTGCCCAGGAGTCCGGCAATGTTGGGGGTTTTCCTGCCGCCGTAGGTGCGGGCAACGGCCTCCTGGCTGATGACGTAGAGGGAGCGGATGACGACGGGGTGGCCGGCGCCGAGGGCGAAGTAGCGGGTGTCCTCGCGAAAGACGGTGGGCAGGAAGCCGGCAGAGAGATAGGTGTTGTCGGTCTTGTCGAGGAAGCCGCGCCAGGTGTACTGGCCCATCCCTTCAATGCCTTTGCCGAGGGCGGAATGTTCGTTCAAGGCTTCGGCGGTGAGGGAGGTGAGGCCGAGAAAGATGAAGGAGGAGTAGTCGAACGCCTGGTGGGTGGCGACGGTGAAGTTGTATTTCCAGCCGGGCGGGTGGGGCTGGGATCCGCCGGAGACGGTGCGGAAATTGGGCATGAAGCCGAGGATGCGCTGGGGCTCGCGCCGTTCGAGGGGGATGGGATTGCCTTTGGCGTCGACGGGATCTTTGGGGTGCGGTTTGGGGGTTGGGTTAGTGGGCTGCGGCGGGGAGGTGGGGGCTCGCGCCTGGTCCTGGGAGGGCGCCGGGTTGGTGGGACTGTTGTTCTGGGCGAGGATGGACGACGGGCCGGGGTCAGGCGCGAGGGTACTGGCCGGGAGGAGGGTGGCGGACGGGCGAGGTGCGTCCGGCAGGGACTGGGCATGGCCGGGAGCGGCAAGACCCAGGCAGATGAGAAAAACCATGAGACGCAAACACACCATCCTTGGAGCGCAGGGGAAGGCCGCCAGGCGGCTACGGACGTCAGGGGGCTTGCCTGATTAGAACAGGAAATCGCGAAAAGAGTTTCAGATTTCGGGCCGGTCCGGGCTAAATTCTGGCCTTCGCGACGAGGGGGATGCGGACTTCGGCTGTGCAGCTCTGGTGGTTGGGGCGGTTCCTGTTGAGGGAGAAACGAAGAGAGCTGTATGCCCTGCACCGGAACTGGAGTCGAGGGAGGCGCGTAATACCGCAGGGACGCTGGGGATGTGAGGAGGGAAGATGGCACAGCTTGCGAAGGCGGAAATTTCGGAAGCGAGGTCTGGAGCGAGGGCGCCGGTGTGGGTGACGGCCGTCGTGATTCTCGGCGCGCTGCTGATGGTGGTGGGCGCGCTGCTCGCGGTGCTGCGTCCTGCGCAGTTTTTGGCTCCGGGTGAGGTGGTCACCGGTGCGGTGCGGGTTTACGCGGGGTACTTGTTCTCGCGGAATCTGGCACTGGGCGTGTTGCTGGTGGTGATGCTGCGGCTGCGGGCCTGGGGAGCGATGCGAGGACTGATGGTCCTGTACGCTTCGGTGCAGTTTCTGGACGCGATCATGGATGCGGTCGAGCGGCGGTGGGCGATAATTCCGGTGGTTGCGGTGCTGGGGGCGCTGTTTGTTTTGGGAGCCGCTCGGGTGCCGCGAGAGGCGAGCGTGGGTGAGGTGAAGGCGGGCTAACGAGGGGACGACTAAATTTTGGGGCGTTCGGCGAGGGGGATGCGGACTTCGGCGATGCATCCCTGGTGGTTGGGGCGGTTGCGGAGTTCGATGGCGCCGCCATGGGCTTCGACGATCTGGCGGGCGAGGGCTAGTCCTACGCCGGAGCCGGATTTTTTTGTGGTGTAGAGCGGGACGAAAAGGTTGTCGGGATTGGCGAGGCCGGGGCCGTTGTCTTCGATGACGATGGCGACGAGGTCGGCTTCTTCGATGGCGCGGATGGTGACCTGGGGCGTGCAGGGTGCTGACGAAACACCAGGTGCCATTCGACTCGTCGGCTGCGCCGACTCGCTCAGGCCAGGCTCTTCACTGCGCTTCGCTTCGTTCAGGGTGACAGTTGATGTGGGTTCGGGTTCTTCTTCGACACAGGTGAGGGCGGATTCGACGGCGTTGCGGACGAGGTTGATGAGGAGTTGCTCGATCTGGTCCTCGTCGGCGAGGAGATCGACGTCGGGCGCGGCGAGGAGGCGGACCTCGAGACGAATTTCGAGGGAGGTGACGCGCTCGAGGAGGGGAAGAAGCGGGACGCGCTTGAGGACGGGCGCGGGGAGCTGGGCGAGCTGGCGATAGGCCTGGACGAATCGGTTGAGGGATTCGGCGCGGTTTTCGATGACGGAGAGGCCGCGCTGGAGATCTCTCTGCAGGACGGAGACGGCGGGAGGTTGCGGGGCAGGCGGAGCTGGCGCGGAGTTGGCGGTGGTCGTGGCGGCGGTCATGGTCGCGGGTTCCGATCCGTTGGTGGATTTAGGGAGGATCCTGGAGCGCAGGCTGCCGGCGATGGATTTGATGGGGGTGAGGGAGTTGGAGATTTCGTGGCCGATGACGCGGATGAGGCGACGCCAGGCGAGGCGCTCTTCTTCGCGGAGGGCGGCGCTGACGTCGGAGAGGACGACGAGGGTGTGAGGGACGCCGCGCTGGCGGAAGGTGGAGCGGCGGATCATCCAGCGCTGGGGCTGGCTGGGATCGGAGCGGCGCGCGGCGGAAGCGGAGGCGCGGGGGAGCTCGAGCTGGACGGCGGCTTCGCTGGGCTCGTCAAGGAGGCCGGTGAGGTCGAGGTCGGCGACGGATTTGCCGAGGTCGCGCGCGGGGAGGAGGGTGAAGACGCGCTCGGCGGCGGGATTGAGGAGGCGGAGGCGGGCGTCCTGATCGAAGGCGAGGACGGGGGCGTCCATTTCGGCGATGACGCGGCGGAGGAGGGCGACGGCTTCGAGAGCGCCGACGCGCTGGGCCTGGAGCGTATCGGCGAGGGCGTTGATTTCGAGCGAGAGCTGGCCGACGGAGTCGTCGCGATTGGCGCCGCGGGCGCGGAAGGAGTAGTCCTCTTCGCGGAGGGCGGCGACGACATTGGCGAGGGTCTGGATGGGGCGGATGGCTTCTTCAATGAAGGCGGCGAAGACGAGGAGGAGGACGAGAAGCAGGATGCCCAGGGTGGCGAGCATGGGGCCGGTGGTGACGTGAAACAGGGCGAGGACGGCGGTCGAGAGGCCGAGGAGGATGAGGGCTCCGACGGTGCAGAAGATGCGGAGGCGCGCCTCAAAGGAGATGCTTTGGCGTTTGGGTTTGCGACGTTGGGGGCGGTTCGCCATAGTGCGCGCGTTCAGGGTACAGGGTGGAGGGTACAGGGTACGCAGCGCAGGGGCCAGGAGATGGGGGGCGGGAAACAAGCGGGAGTATGAGGCAGAGGGCCCAGGGGACACGGTTGCGGGTGGTGGCGGTGGTTTTCCAAAATGGCATGGGCGACAGTACCGAAGTGCTGGCGCGAACCATCGAGTCGTTGCAAGGCGGATGCCGGAGGCCGAAGCTTCTTGCTGTGGGGTGAACCTGGCCGGGGGGCAGCGGGGGGTGGGGTGGTTGTTTTTGCTGCTGGGTGGTGGTGGGGAGGGCGATGCGAGGCGCTGTGGGGTGAACCTGGCCGGGGTGCGGCGGGGTGCGGGGTTGCTTCTGCTGCTGGAGTGGCGGGGCGGCGGGTTTGTGGTTGAGGGTGACGGGCCGCGCTAGATGCCATATTTTTCCATCCGCCGGTAGAGGGCCCCGCGGCTGAGTCCGAGGGCTTCTGCCGCCTGGCTCACGTTGCCGTTGCAGCGCGAGAGGGCTTTGCGGATGAGAATACTCTCCACGGACTCGAGACTCATCTCTTCGAGCGCCTGGGTGGAGACGCGCGCGGGCGAGAGGCCGAGGTCGGAGACTTCGATGATGTCCTCGCGGGACATGAGGACGGCGCGCTCGATGGTGTGGTCGAGTTCGCGGACGTTGCCGGGCCAGGCGTAGTGGAGCATGAGCTGCAGCGCGGCGGGATCGATGCTCTGGACCTGCTTGCGGTAACGCTGGGCGTAACGGGAGAGGAAATGCGCGGCTAACGGTGGGATGTCTTCGCGGCGCTCGCGCAGGGGCGGCAAGTGAATCTCGACGGTGTTGAGGCGGAAGAGGAGGTCGGCGCGGAAGTGTTGGGCTTCGACTTCGGCGCGAATGTCGGCGTTGGTGGCCGAGAGGATGCGGACATTGACGCGGCGAGTTTTCGAGGAGCCGACGCGCTCCATCTCGCCGGTTTCAAGCACGCGCAGGAGTTTGGCCTGCTGGCGCATGGGGACATTGGCGATTTCGTCGAGGAAGAGGGTTCCGCCCTCAGCAAGCTCGAAGCGGCCGATGCGCTCGGTGCGGGCGTCGGTGAATGCGCCTTTGACGTGACCGAAGAGTTCGGACTCGAAGGTGCCTTCGGGGAGCGCGCCGGTGTTGACGGCGACCATGGATCGGGAGGCGCGCGAGGAGAGGGCGTGGAGGGTCTGCGCGACGATTTCTTTGCCGGTACCGTGCTCACCAGTGATGAGGACGCTGGCGTCGGAGGGGCCGATGCGGGCGATGGTGGCGAGGACCGGCTGCATGGCGGGGGCGGTGGCGATCATTTCCGGCAGGCCCTGAGTACGGAGGAGGCGATTCTCGGCTTCGAGGCGATTGGCGCGGCGGACGGCGTTGTTGAGATCGATCTGGGTGCGCAGGATGGTAAGCAGGCGGGCGTTGTCCCAGGGTTTCTGGATGAAGTCGTTGGCGCCGCGGCGCATGGCTTCGACGGCGAGCTCGACGTTGGCCCAGGCGGTCATGATGATGACGGGGAGCTGGGACTCGTGGGAGCGAATCTGGGAGAGGAGGTCGAGGCCTTCGCGGCCGGAGGTGGTGTCGCGGGTGTAATTCAGGTCGAGGAGGAGGGCGTCGAAGGTGCTGGACTTGAGCGCGTCGATGACCATGTACGGCGAGGTGGCTTTTTCGATGCGGTAGCCTTCGGGTTCGAGGAGGAGCTCGAGGGCGTCGAGGATGTGGGGCTGATCGTCGGCGATGAGGACAAGGGGCGCGAGCTTCGTGCTGGCGGCTTCGACGGGGACGGGTTGAGCGGCGGTGGACATCGCAGGTTACAGGTTGCAGGTTACGGGTTGCAGGTTGCGGGGCCGGGTTATGGGCCGTGGGTGACGATGCCGGATTTTGCGTCTTCGATGGAAACGTGCAGGCGGTTGAGGGTGTCACCGATAGCGCGGTCGATGTCGACTTTGCGTTTTTCGAAGTTGCTTTTGGCCAGGTCGAGAGCGGATTCGGCGATGGCGAGGGCGTTTTCGGCGGCTAAGGTGTCGACGCTGGATTTGGCGCCGAGCTGCTGCTCCTGTTTGGTGATGTCGAAGGTGCGCTGGGCGAGGTCGCGGGATTTCTGCGCAGCGTCGACCTGGGCCTGAGCCTGTTCGAGCGCGAACTGCGAGTTGCGGACGTCAAAGCGGATGTTCTTCTGCTGCTGCACGGAGGTGATCTGGCTCTGGCGGTACTGCAGCACTTCCTGGAACTGATTGGCTTTCACGGTGCGATTGCGCAGGTTGATGGAGAGGGTCATGCCTACCTGATACTCGGGTGAGGAGTAGTTGAAGGTGTTCTGGAGCATCTGGGGGAAGCCAGTGGGGAGGGTGGTGGCGCACTCTTGCGGGCTGAGATCGCAAAAGGGGTTTTTGGGGCCGGCGGTACCGGCACCGGAATAGTAGCCGTACATGTTGAGACTGGGCAGCAGTTCACTGTTGATGTCCTTGAGGGCCTGCTTCTGGACATCCGCCTGCTGTTGGTAGATGGCGACCTCGGGACGGTCCTTCTCCGCCTCGGCAATCAGGTCGTCCGTAGTCTTGGTGGCGTTGGGATCGGGTTGGCCCTGGAGATCGAGAGGGACGACCGGCATTTCGTCGATGGCCGGGTCGTCGACCTTGGTGAGCTGGTTCTTCATCAGCAGTTCATTCAGGCGCAGGCTGGCGCGCGCCACAGTGAGGTTGCCTTCGGCGGTGGCCACCGCGGACTGGTCGGTCATCACCTGCAGGGCGGGGATGGCCTTGAGGTCGAGCTGCTTTTGATCGTCGGAGAGGGTCTGGTTGGCGAAGCCGAGGGCTTGCTCCTTGATGAGCTCGTCCTGATACGAATCGACCAGATCCCAGTAGATGTTTTCGGTCTGGGTGACGGTGGCAATGACCTGCTGCTTAAAGACGAGGTCGATGATCTGGGCATTGCGCCTGGCGATGCGGATGTAGCGCTCATTGGAGGAGAAGCCGAATCCGGCGAGAAGGGGTTGAGCGATTTGTACCGCAAAATTCGAATACAGATCGGGATTGATGTTGTTGTAGGGTGAATTGCTGGTGACACGCTCGCCGAGGTAATTGACCTGCACATTCGTGCCGAGGGCAAAGGATTGGTTGTAAGTCGACAGAACCTTAATGGTGTTGTCCCTGAGAGTGGGCACGCCGACCAGAAACTGGTTGGCCTCCTGGACAACGGTGTGATCGACGTAGCCCTGGAAGGTCAGGGAGGGATCGAAAGAAGGGACATTCGCTCCAGCGCCGAGGGTGGAGGTGACAATGCCGCCGGCGCCCGCGGCCGCAGAGGCGCCGCCTCCGCCACCGCCGCCGGAGGATCCACTAAAGCCTCCCTGGGTGGACTGAGTGACGCTGGCGTTCACACCCTGGGCGGGGCTGCCCGACTTGGTGCGCAGGACATCGGTCTGGGCGAGAGGGGCGTAGTAGCGGGCGTAGGCGATGTCGAGGTTGTTTTCGAGGGCAAGAGCGATGGCGTCCTGGAGACTGATGTAGAGTTTGCCTTCGTGGATCAGGTTTTCCAGACGTGGCGAGTTGTGGAGGTCCAGCTCGGGCGCTTTGCTCGGCCGATAGGGGAAGAGCGGGTTGAAATGCGACGTGGGCATCTCAACGTGGAAGGGCTGCTGGGGGCCGATGGACTGGAGCTGAATTTGCTGGGCCTGCTGGGCGATGGTGGGGGTGGCCGGAGGCGGCGTAGTAGTCGGAGTTGGCGCGGCGGGAGTGGACTGATCGGTGGCCGGAGGAGGCTGCGGTGTCGCCGAGTTCTGCGCGAGGAGCGGCGCAGCGAGGAGGCCGCAAAGAGCGAGTGCAGAAACCGAGAGACGCCGATGCCAGAGGGAGCCGGTCACGATGCGGTGACCTCCACGCCGAGATTGGGATTGGAGGAATCGGCGGTCATCCAGCCGTCGCGCAGCTCGATGACGCGGGAGCCGTACGAGGCGTTGACTTCAGAGTGGGTGACCTGAACGATGGTGGTGCCCTGCTGGTTCAGCTCCTTAAACAGCTCCATGATCTCCTTTGCCTGGCTGGAATGCAGATTGCCGGTGGGCTCGTCGGCGAGGAGCAGCGCGGGTTTGTGAATGACGGCGCGAGCGACGCCGACCAGCTGCTGCTGTCCGCCGGAAAGCTGGGAAGGGAAGAGGTCTTTCTTGCCGACGATGCTGAAGCGGTCGAGGGTATCGGCGACGAGGCCCTGGCGCTGGGCGCGGGGCATGTCCTTATAGGAGAGCGGGAGGTCGATGTTCTCC
>Ga0182024_10000956_pt1 | contig 74910 bp, 79 predicted proteins | sample P32metaG_FD_120480 | JGI IMG/M metagenome (GOLD analysis project Ga0182024, IMG submission 120480) | Permafrost microbial communities from Stordalen Mire, Sweden - P3-2 metaG (Illumina Assembly) | ecosystem: Environmental > Terrestrial > Soil > Wetlands > Permafrost | place: Sweden: Stordalen...
GATGTCAGCCGGCGTGATCTTGTCGACCACATCGACAGCCGCATAGCCCAGCATGCGCTCGGCACCGACGTTGAAGATCTGGATCACGCCCTTCTCATCCGTCGCGATGCTCGAGAAGTTGGCACTGTTGAAGATCGCGTCCTGGAGCGCGCCGGTCTTGATCTTCTCTTCCCGTGCGCGAGAAGACGTCATGGCTGACCCAGCGCGAACCACAGGACATGGGACTGGGGCACGTCTTCGCCTCTCTGGTCGGGCTAAAACCGGGATCTGCAGACAATGGGGGCGCGAGGGTGGAGCGAGCCGTCGATGCCGGTCGAGATGTCGTCAGCGACACGGACCTCGCTCGCGGCGACTCCGCCGATCCCTCTTCTACCAACGCCCAGCTGATCAGAGGTCCGGCACGACACTGACGGTAGGCCACGTGCCATCACGTGGGCGTTACAGGACGACCTCCAGGAGCCCAGCTGGGAGGTTCTCCCGGGGGCACACTGCCTCGCGCAGGAGCACAGGCCATATGGAGGAAGCCATGGAGACACGAGTTCGCGAAATTCGCGGAGTCGCGCCGGGTATCCCCGGGACGCCGGAGCCGGTCACCCGGAGCGCTTGACGTACACCGTCGACGAGGCCGCCCGAGATTCTCTGCTCTCGCGGTCGAAGACGTACGAACCTTGTGGGCGCAGGGCGAGATCCCCGCGGTGCCGTTGGCCGGCCGCCAGCGGCTCATCGCTCGCCTGACCTGGGAAGCTCCTCGCGTCGTGTGGGGAAACGCCGATCCGTTCTTCGACGTCGCCTGGGCGTACTGGCTGCGGGACACGATCCCGGGCGTCCGCGACGTCGTCGTGCTCGACGGAGCGAAGCGCTTCTTCCCCGACGAGCGGGCCGACGAGCTCGTCGGACACCTGCGCACGCATTGGGCGCACGCCAGCGCGGCACGCAGCGGAGCGGACCGGCCCCGCGCACCAGTTGGCCCGGGTGGCCCCTTCCGCCGGCGGGCAGCGCCTGCCAGACTCGTTCCCCATGTCCTCTCGAGCACCCACCGCTCCGCCCGCGATGCTCGCGGACTCCACCGCGTGAACCTCGACGGCGGGGTGGCGCTCGTGACCGGTGCCGCGTCGGGAATCGGGCGGGCGACGGCCGAGCGGCTCGCCGAAGAAGGCATGCGGGTGTGCGTCGTCGACCGAGAAGAAGACGGTGGTCGCGCGGTCGCGACGGCGCTGGGCGGCGCGTTCCACGTCGCCGACGTCGGCGACCCCGCCCAAGTCGACGCGGCGTTTGCCCACTGCGTGGCGGAGCTCGGGGGTCTCGATGTGGCGTTCTTGAACGCGGGCATTGCCATCGGCCACGGCGACATCGAATCGCTGCCCGATGACGAGTACCGCCGGATCATGCGAGTCAACGTCGACGGCGTCGTCTTCGGTGCCCGCGCCGCGGTACGGGAGCTGATCCCCCGCGGCGGCGGGGCGATCATCGCCACCGCGTCGCTGGCCGGGCTGATCCCGTTCCCTCCCGACCCAGTCTATGACCTGACCAAGCACGCCGTGGTCGGGTTCATCCGCTCCCTGGCGCCCACGCTGGCGGCGAAGGGAATCACGGCCAACTGCGTGAACCCGGGCATGACCGACACTGGAATCTTGGGCGACGAGGTGCGGGCCGCGTTCGCCGCCGCCGCCTTCCCACTCATGGCCCCGACGCAGATCGCCGCCGCGGTCGTGCACGCGATCAGCAGCGGGGAGACCGGCCAGTGCTGGGTGTGCCAGCCGGGCCGGGAGCCCGTCGCGTACCAGTTCCGCGACGTCCCCGGACCCCGCACCGAATCCGCCCAGGGGCGGGTGCCGCCGGGTCTGCGGGGCGAGACGGGCGATCTCTGGCGCTGAACCGCCGGGCCCCGCGCCACCGGCCGGGCACCCAAACGGATGCGCGACCGAGCCGCCCCGGTCCGTATCCTGGACACGTCCTGTCGGGTCCGGCAACCCCGGAGCGTTTCCGTGACGAACCCCAACACCGAAGCCAGCCCCGAGCGCGAACGCGTGCAGCCCGAGGTGCTCGACCAGGCCGGCGCCCAGCCCGGGGCGGGGGAGCCGAGCGCGGACGAGGGCGAGTCGGTCAGCCGGCCGACCAAGGTGATCCGGATCGCGTCGATGGTGCGCAACATGCTGGAAGAGGTGCGCCGCGCCCCCCTCGACGACGCGGGACGGCGGCGCCTGCGTGAGATCCACGAGCGTTCGATCGCTGAGCTCGAGGGGGTGCTCTCCCCCGAGTTACGCAAGGAGCTCACCGACGTGGTGTTGCCGTTCACGACCGACGCGCCGACCGAATCGGAGCTGCGCCTCGCCCAGGCTCAACTCGTGGGCTGGCTCGAAGGCCTGTTCCACGGGATCCAAGCCACGCTGTTCACCCAGCAAGCCTCGGCACAACAGCAGCTCGACGAGCTGCGCCAGCGCCGCGCCCTGGAATCGGCCCAGGGCTTGGGTCAGCCCGAGGGGGGCCCCGGCCCCAGCGGGTACCTCTAAGCCGTGTCGACGGCCGAGCTCTTCGACGACGCCTGGTCGCCCAGCGGCTGGCGGTCCCGGCCGGCGGGTCAGCAGCCCGACTGGCCTGACCCGACCGCGCTCGAAGAGGTCGGCGCGACGCTGCGCGCGCTGCCGCCCCTCGTGTTCGCCGGCGAGGCCCGCACCCTCACCGAATCGCTCGCCGCGGCGCAGGACGGGCGCGCGTTTCTGCTCCTGGCCGGCGACTGCGCCGAGTCGTTCCACCAGTTCTCGGCCGACGCGATCCGCGACAAGTTGCGGGTGATCCTGCAGATGTCCGTGGTCCTGACCTACGGCAGCGGCGTACCGACCGTCAAGGTCGGGCGCATGGCGGGACAGTTCACCAAGCCCCGCTCGTCACCGACCGAGGTACGCGACGGGGTCGAGCTGCCCTCGTTCCGGGGCGACACGATCAACGACTTCGCGTTCGACGAGCTGGCCCGACGACCGGACCCGACCCGGCTCGTGCGTGCATACCACCAGTCGGCGGCGACGATGAACCTGCTGCGGGCCTTCGCCAAGGGCGGCTTCGCCGATCTGGCGCGCGTGCATGCGTGGAACCAGGAGTTCGTGGCAAGCAGCCCGGAGGGGCGCCGCTACGACGTGCTCGCCGCCGAGATCGAGCGCGCTTTGCGGTTCATGGAGGCCTGCGGGATCGACCTGCAAGGTGAGCTCGCCCTGCACCAGGTCGATGTGTGGACGGCGCACGAGGCACTGCTGCTCGAGTACGAGGAGGCGCTGACCCGCCGCGACAGCATCACCGGCGACTGGTACGACTGCTCGGCGCATCTGCTCTGGGCCGGTGAGCGGACAAACGAACCACAAGGCGCCCACGTGGAGTTCCTCGCCGGGGTGCACAACCCGGTCGGGGTCAAGATCGGCCCGAGCGCGGGTCCTGACGACGTCGTGGCGCTCTGCGAACGGTTGAACCCTCAGCGGCATCCGGGCCGACTCGTGCTCTTCTCCCGCATGGGAGCCGATCGGGTCAGCGAGGCGCTCCCGCCGCTGCTGCGGGCGGTGGCGATGAGCGGTCACCCGGTGCTGTGGGCCTGCGACCCGATGCACGGCAACACCTTCGTGCACGCCAGCGGGTACAAGACCCGACGCTTCGACGACGTGCTGCGCGAGCTGCGGGGCTTCTTCGCCGCGTGCGAGGCGGCCGACGTCTCCGCCGGCGGCGTGCACGTGGAGCTCACCGGGGATGACGTCACCGAGTGCCTCGGCGGCAGCGAGGAGGTGCTCGACGAGCACCTCGAGCGGCGCTACGAGACGATATGCGACCCCCGGCTGAACGCCCGTCAATCCCTCGACCTGGCCTTCGAGGTCGCCGCGCTGTTGCGCCGTTGACCGCTCGGAGGGTCCGAGCGCGGCGCGAGGGCCGAGCGGCGCGCCCGACAGCGCGAGCATGGGGGCGATGACCGTGCCGGACAACGGTATGAACGAAGGGCTCCTCGAGGAGCTCTACGACCAGTACCGCCGCGACCCTGCGTCAGTCACCGACCGCTGGCGCGAGTACTTCGGAGCGGGCCCGGTCCCGAACGGGGCCCGACGCCTGGAGACCCCCGCCGGACTCGAGTGGGTACCGAACCCCTCGGATCCCAGGTCCCAGGCCGAGCCCGACCCAGGGATCGACGCCCCAACCCGCCCCGACCAGCCCGCGCCCACGCCCGCCCCGACCGCCACGGTCGAAGCCCCGACCCCGATCCCAACCCCAATCCCAGCTCCGAGCGCGGCCCCGGCGGTCGAGCCCGCCCCAGACGAGGCCCAGGTGCTGCGGGGCGCGGCGGCTCGCACGGTGACGAACATGGAGGCGTCCCTCGGTGTCCCCACCGCGACGTCGGTCCGCACGGTGCCCGCGAAGCTGCTCGAGGTCAACCGCCAGATCCTCAACAACCATCTGGGTCGTACCGGGCGGGGCAAGGTCAGCTTCACGCACTTGATCGCCTTCGCGGTCGTCCAGGCCGTGCGCGAGTACCCCGGGATCAACGCCAGCTACGCGGCCCGCGACGACAAACCCACGGTGACCCGCCACCAGCACGTGAACCTGGGCCTGGCCGTCGACGTGACCCGCGACGACGGGACCCGCACGTTGCTCGTCCCCAACATCAAGCACGCCGAGGAGCTCGACTTCGCCGCCTTCTGGAGCGCCTACGAGGAGCTCGTCGCCAAGGTGCGGGCCACCACGCTGTCTCCCGACGACTTCGCCGCCACGACCGGGACGATCACCAACCCCGGGATGATCGGAACCGTCCACTCCGTGCCCCGCCTCATGCCAGGTCAAGGCTTCATCGTGGGCGTCGGCGCGATCGGCTACCCGGCCGAGTACCAGGGCGCCGATCCCCAGATGATCGCCCAGCTCGGCGTCAGCCCGGTCACGACACTCACCAACACCTACGACCACCGCATCATCGGGGGCGCCGAGAGCGGCGAGTTTCTCCGCCGGATCCACCAGCTGCTGCTGGGTGACGACGCGTTCTACGACGGGGTGTTCCGCAGCCTCGAAGTCCCCTACGAGCCGGCCCGCTGGAACCCGGACCAGAGCACGTTCGGCGAGGCCGCCGCGACCGACGAGAAGGTCGCGTCGGTCCATCAGCTCATCAACATGTACCGGGTACGCGGGCACTTGATCGCCAACCTCGACCCGCTCGGCCACTCCGAGCCGCATACGCACCCCGAGCTCGACATCGCGCATTACGGGCTCTCGATCTGGGATCTCGAGCGCCAGTTCCCAGTCGGCAGCCTCGGCGCGGGCCAGCTGCCCGAGGACCAGCTGCCCTTGCGAGACATCCTGGGGGTGCTGCGTGACGCGTACGCGCGCACGATCGGCGTCGAGTACATGCACATCCAGGAGCCCGACCAGAAGGCCTGGATCCAAGCGCGCGTTGAGAGCCCGACCGACGCGATCTCGCCTGACGACAAACGGCGCATCCTCCGGAAGCTGAACGCCGCCGAGGCGTTCGAGCGGTTCCTGGCGACCAAGTACCTGGGCCAGAAGCGCTTCAGCCTCGAAGGCGCCGAGACCCTGATCCCGATGCTCGACGTGCTCGGCTCGGCCGCCGCCGACGCCGGCATGCAGGAGCTCGTCATGGGGATGGCGCATCGCGGCCGGTTGAACGTGCTGGCGAACGTGCTCGGCAAGTCCTACGCGCAGATCTTCCGCGAGTTCGAGGGCGAGCTCGACCCGTCGAGCACCCAGGGCTCCGGTGACGTCAAGTACCACCTCGGCCAGCTCGGCCAGCACCGTTCCCCCGCCGGCCACGAGGTGCTGCTGCGCCTGGCCGCCAACCCGAGCCACCTCGAGGCCGTCGACCCGGTGGTGGAGGGCATGGCGCGCGCCGAGGGCGACCGTTTCGGCGACCCGACCGGCGCGGTGTTGGCGGTGCTCGTGCACGGGGACGCCGCGTTCGCGGGCCAGGGTGTGGTGGCCGAGACGCTCAACCTCTCCGAGGTCGAGGGCTACGACGTGGGCGGCACGGTCCACGTCGTCGTCAACAACCAGCTGGGGTTCACGACCTCGCCCGAGTCCGGCCGCTCTGGTGTCTATGCCACCGACGTCGCCAAGATGGTCCAGGCGCCGATCTTTCACGTCAACGGCGACGACCCCGAGGCGTGTGTGCGGGTGATACGCCTGGCGTTCGAGTTCCGCCAGACGTTCCACAAGGATGTCGTCGTCGATCTGGTGTGCTACCGCCGCTACGGCCACAACGAGGCCGACGAGCCGGCGTTCACCCAGCCCCGCATGTACGCCCTGATCGAGACCCACCCGTCGGTGCGCCAGCGGTTCACTGACCAGCTCGTCGCGCGCGGTGACCTCACCGACGACGAGTGCAGCGCGGCGGCCGCCGACTTTCGAGCCCAGCTCGACCGGGCCTTCGAAGAGACCCACGAACCGCACGACACCGGCCTCCCCGACGACTCGGCGATCCTCGATGAACCCGAACCGGAATCGGCGGCGGCGGCGGAGGCCGACACGGCGGTCGAGCCCGCCGTGCTCGAGCGGGTCGTGGGCGCGCTGACCACCTGGCCCGATTCGTTCCACGTCCATCCCAAGCTGGCCCGCATCCTGCTCACGGCGCGGGACGCCTTCGCCGCGGGACACGTCGACTGGGCGCTCGCCGAGGCGATGGCGTTCGGATCGCTGCTCTTGGAGGGCACGCCGGTGCGCGTCGCGGGCCAGGACACTCGGCGGGGCACGTTCAGTCAGCGTCACGGTGTCCTGGTCGACGCGGCGAACGAGGCCGAATATGTGCCGCTCAATCACCTCGACCCGAACCAGGCGCCGTTCCGTCTCTATGACTCGGTGCTGTCGGAGTACGCGGCGCTCGGCTTCGAGTACGGCTACTCGGTCGCCGCCCCCGAGGGCTTCACCGCATGGGAAGCGCAGTTCGGCGACTTCATGAACGGGGCCCAGGTGACGATCGACGAGTTCGTCGTCGCCGCCGAAGACAAGTGGGGCCAGCGGTCAGGGCTGGTGCTGCTGCTCCCCCACGGGTTCGAGGGTCAGGGCCCCGACCACTCGAGCGCTCGCCTGGAGCGGTTCCTCACCCTCTCGGCCGACAACAACCTCCGGGTCGTCTATCCCTCGACGGCGGCCCAGTACTTCCACGCTCTGCGTCGCCAGGCCCGCACTGCCCGCCGGGTTCCGCTGGTGTGCCTGACCCCGAAGCGCTATCTGCGCATGCCCCAGACCCGCTCGCCGCTCGAGGCGCTGACCCGTGACCGTTTCCATCGCGTCCTCGGCGACCGCTCACCGGACCTCGACCCGGGCGCCGTGCGGCGGGTGCTGGTGTGCTCCGGCAAGCTCGGCCACGAGCTCATGGACGCACGCGACACGGTCGGCGCGCCAGTGGCGGTGATCCGCGCCGAGCAGCTCTCTCCGTGGCCCGAGCCGGAACTCGTCAGTGCGCTTGACCGGTACCCCAACGCCACGCAGGTGTGGTGGGTGCAAGAGGAGCCGGCAAACATGGGGGCGTGGCTCTCCATCCGTGAGCAGCTGGGGCGAGCGCTCGGCGACCGGATCGCCCTCGACCACGTCGCCCGCCACACGGCGGCGAGCCCGGCCAGCGGAAGCGCGAAAGTCCACGAGCGCGAGCAAGAAGCACTGCTGAACGCTGCGCTGGGCGGACTCTGAGCGGCGAGGCGCTCAGGCCGGCGCGGCGTTCGCCGTCGCGGCACCGGCGCGGACGTCCAGCGACGCCAGCACCGCGTCCACGACCGAGTCCGCGTACCCGTCGTCGAGGGGACCTCGGCTGACGAGGTACCGGTAGAAGATCGGGCCCGCGACGAGGTCAGCGACCAGCTCCGCGTCGGTGTCGGGCGACACCTCGCCGCGCCGCGCGGCCCGGGCCACGGCACCGCGGGTGCGTTCACGCCGGGCAGCGACGAAGCGGGCGTGCTCGTCAGCCAGCTCGGGTGATCGCGGCAGCGCCGCGACGAGTTGGGTGACGCAGCCGCCGGTGGGGGTGGAGGTGAGCAGGTGCACCAGGCTGCGGGCGACCGCGACGAGGTCGCCGCGCAACGTTCCGGTGTCGGGCGCGGGGAGCTCGTCGGCGGTGAGACACTCAGCGGCGCGCATCACGAGCTCAACCTTGCCGGGGTAGCGGCGGTACACGGTCGCTTTCCCGACCCCGGCGCGGGTCGCCACGCCTTCCATCGTGAAGCCCTCGAAGCCCTCCTCGGCGAAGAGCACGAGCGCGGCGTCGACGATCGCTTGGTCGGCGGCAGGGCTGCGGGGTCGCCCCAGGCGAGGCGACGGGGTCATGGCAGCCGAGCCGGCGACGGGGCCGGCTGCCCGGCGTTGCCGTCCCGGACCGGGGCGGGCGACGCCGCGGCGTCGCCGGCGCCGTCGGGCTCCGGGGTGGCACCCACCCAGCCGCCGGTGCGGTCTCGGCCGAACTCGGCGGCTTGGCGTTCGACGTCTTGGGCCCGCGGGCGCGACGGCAAGAAGACCAGCACGGGGATGATCACGACCGCCGCCGTGGCGGCGGCGACCAAGAGGCCGGCGTGGAAACCCTGGATGAAGGATCCCTGGGCGAGGCGGACGAACAGGCCTTGCGCGGCGTGGGGGAGTCGCGCCGCGGCCTCGAGCGCGAAGCCGAGCTGCTGTTTGGCTTCGGTCACCAGACCGGCCGGCAGCGAGTGGCCCTGCAGCGCCGACACCACCTTCGCTCCGTAGATCGAGGAGAAGACGCTGCCGACCACCGCGACACCCACCGCGCCGCCGACCTGGCGGGTGGTGTCGTTCACTGCGGAGCCGACGCCCGCTCGGGCCAGGGGCAGCGAGCCCATGATCGACTCGGTGGCGGGGCTGAAGGTGAGCGCCATCCCGGTCGCGGTGAGCGCCATGGGCCAGGCGAGGTGGAGGAACGGGGTGGCCTGATTCGCGCTGGCGAGCACGGCGAGGCCACCCGCGACGCAACCGAGGCCGAGCGCCACGGTGCGTTTCGTGCCGATGAAATCGACGATGCGGGGGCTGAGCGGGGCGACGACCATCATCGGCACGGCGAAGGCGAGCAGGCGCACCCCGGTGGACAACGGCGAGTAGTTGAGGACGAACTGCAGGTATTGGGTCAGCAGGAAGATCGACCCGAACATCGCGAAGAACGCGATCGTGATCGCTCCACTCGCGGCGCTGAAGCGTGGGTTCTTCCAGAAGCGCGTGTCGAGCATCGGGTGATCGACGCGGCGCTCCCACCAGAAGAACACGGCGAGCAGGATCCCGCCCGCGAAGAAGAACGCGAGGATCTTCGGGGCGGTCCAGCCCGACGTCGGCGCTTCGATGACGGCGAACAGCAACGCGCTCAGACCGGCGATGGACAGCACCGCGCCGACCAAGTCCAAGCTCGGCGCGTTCGGGTCTTTCGAGTTCGGGATCAGGAAGATCCCAGCCAGCACGCCGACCAACACGATCGGGATGTTGACGAGGAAGATCGAGCCCCAATAGAAGCGCTCCAGCAGCGCGCCACCGGTCAGGGGCCCCAAGGCCACCCCGACCCCGGCGGTGGCCGCCCAGATTCCGATCGCCTTGGCCCGATCTCGACCCGGGAAGATGTTCGTGATGATCGACAGGGTCGCGGGCATGATCAACGCGCTGCCGATGCCCATGAAGGCACGGCTGGCGATGAGCTGGTTCGCCGAGCCGGACAGCGCCGACAGGGCGGAGCCGGTACCAAAGATCAGGAAGCCGGCCTGGAGGGCGGGGCGACGGCCGTACTTGTCGCCCACGCTGCCCATCGTCAGCAACAGCCCGGCGAACACCAGCGTGTAGGCGTCGACCATCCACTGCAGCTGGCTGTCGGAGGCGTTCAGCTCCTTCACGATGGTGGGGAGCGCGACGTTGAGGATCGAGTTGTCGAGGACGATCACGAGCAGGCTGAAGCACAGCACGCCGAGGATGAGCCACCGCCGCTCCTCGGCCTTGGCCTGGACGCGCTCTCCGAGCCTCATCAACGCTCCCTCGCTTGGGTGCCCGCCGACGGCATTGCGAAACGGCCGCGTTCCGCTTTACGCGACGTTACCGATGGTGTCCGAGCCTGGCAACGACGACGGGTTGCGGCGGGTTAGCCGCCCGCCGCGGCGATCGCCGCGAGGGCGGCCTCGACCGCACCGGCGGAGGCGCGGGTCAGGGGGAGGCGCACGTCGGCGGTCGGGATGAGCCCCTGGGCGGCGAGCACCGCCTTGAACACCGCGGGGTTCGGCTCGGCGAAGCAGGCCCTCACCACCGGAAGGAGCGCCTCGTGGTGCGCCCGACCCTCGTCGACCTTGCCCGCCAGGGCGCACTCGGTCAGCTCGACCCATCGGCGCGTGCAGACATGGGCTGACGCGGCCACCGCACCGGCTCCTCCGAGCAGCACGAGGGGGAACAGGAGTGGGTCGTCGCCGCTGAGCACCGCGAAGCCCGGCGGCGCGTCGGCCAGGACGGTGAGCGTCGCGTCGTCGAGCCCGCCCACCGACTGCTTGAGGCCCGCCACGTTCGGATGGTTGGCGACGCGCAGCAGCCCGTCCGGCTCGAAGGCCCGGCCGGTGCGGCTCGGGATGTTGTAGAGGACCAGCGGGACCGGGCTGGCCGCGGCGACCGCCTCGAAGTGGGCGACGATCCCGGCCTGGTTGGGCCGCAGGTAGTAGGGAACCACGCAGAGCGTGGCGGTGACACCCTCCACGTCGGCGAGCGCCTCGGTGGCGGCGATCGTGGCCCGGGTGCTGTTCGTGCCCGCGACGACGATGAGGTGGGCGCCATGGGCCCGGCAGGCGCGGGCGCACACGTCGAGGATGGCGCGACGCTCATCGGCCTCGAGCAGCGGGGTCTCCCCGGTCGTGCCGAGCGGCACGAGGCCCGCCACGCCCGCCTCGAGGTACCGCTCGGCGAGGCCGGCCAGGGCGTCGAGTGCGACCGACCCGTCGGACGCGAACGGGGTGATCAAGGGGATGTACACGCCGCGCAACGTCGCGTCGGTTCCCACGTCGTCGAGGGTAGCCTCCGCGGGGATGTCCGACACGTGGCGAATCGTGTTGACCGGCCTGTTCGGCGTCGGGACCGGGCTCTTGTCCGGCATGTTCGGGATCGGCGGGGCTGTCGTGTCGACCCCGGCGATCCGGCTGCTGGGCGCCACGCCGATCGCCGCGATCGGCTCGACGGTCCCCTCGATCATCCCGTCGGCGGTCACCGGCGCGTACCGCTACGCGCGCGAGCACCTCGTGGACTGGCGCGTGGTCGTGTGGACCGGGGCGACGGGGGCCGCGGCGGCGGTCGGCGGCGCGTTCGCCAGCGGCGCCGTCCCCGGGGGCGGACATCCGCTCATGATCCTCACCGCGCTCATGGTCGGCTTCACGGCCTGGCGGCTCAGCCGGCCCGTCACCGAGCCCGAACCCGAGCCGGTGCGCAGCGCCGAGGGCGCCACCGACGCCGCGCCGGGTCTGGCCCACCTCGCCGAGGGCCCACCCCGGCTGGAGGCGTGGCGGCTCGCCGTGACCGGGATTGGCGCGGGTGCCCTGAGCGGCCTGCTGGGTATCGGCGGCGGGGTGCTCTTGGTCCCCGCGTTCACCAGCTGGTGCCGGATGCCGATCAAGCCGGCGCTGGCGACGTCGCTGGCCTGCGTGGGCGTGCTGGCGGTCCCGAGCATGGTCACCCACGCCCTCCTCGGTCACATCAACTGGCTGTACGCGCTGCCGCTGTGCGTCGGCGTCGTCCCCGGGGCGCGCCTCGGCGCGCACCTCACGATCCGCTCGTCGGACCACACCTTGCGGTTCCTGATCGGAATCGTGCTCGGGATCGTCGCGGTCGCCTACGCCGCCGGGGAGATCATCGCCCTGGTGTGATCGGCCGGTGGGCGAGCACCGTCGCTCGGGTCAGGACCGCGTCGAGCATCGCCTCGGTGAGGCGCCCGGTGAACGTGTTCTGCTGGCTGGGGTGGTAGCAGCCCAGAATCGTCGCCCGGGACGTCACCACTTCCAGACCGTGCGCGAACCGGGGCCGGGGCCGGGGCAGCTCGACGCCCAGACCCGGGAGGACCCGCCACAGCGCCGCGTACGCGAAACCGCCGAGCACGACGACGACCCGGACGTCTTCGAGCAGGGCGAGCTCGCGAGCGAAGTAGGGCAGGCACCGGTCGCGCTCGTCGGGGGTCGGATGGTTGTCCGGCGGGGCGCAGCGCACCGCGGCGGTGACGTACGCGCCGGACAAGGCCAGCCCGTCCCCGACCCGTTGCGACTCGGGCTGGTTGGCCAGCCCAGCTCGGCACAGCGCACCGAAGAGCCAATCGCCGGAGCGGTCGCCGGTGAACACCCGTCCGGTGCGGTTCCCGCCGTGCGCGGCGGGAGCCAACCCGAGCAGCAGGATCGCGGCCCGCGGGTCCCCGAAGCCCGGCACGGGACGAGCCCAGTACGTCTCGTCACGAAACGCGGCTCGTTTGGTCCGACCGACCGTCTCGCGCCAGTCCACGAGACGCGGACACGCGCGACACGACACGATCTCCGACGTCAGATCGTCGAGCGCGGTGGGCACGGGGCGACGCTATCGCCGTAGTCTCAGCGGCCGTGCGCCTGCTGCTGATCGTCAACCCCACCGCGTCGTCGATGACGCCGCGGCGGCGCGTCCTGGTACAGCACGCGCTCGGTGAGGAACACCGCCTCGAGGTCGCCGAGACGACACGCCGCGGCCACGCGACCCGTTTGGCACGCAACGCGGCGCGAGAAGGCTTCGACGCGGTCGTCGTGGCCGCGGGTGACGGCACCCTCAACGAGGCCGCCAACGGCCTGGCCGGGACGGGCACGGCGTTGGCCCCCCTGCCGGGCGGGTCGACGAACGTGTTCGCCCGGACGATCGGTGTCCCGAACTCAATGCGGGCGGCGACCAGCCAACTGGTCGCCAGCCTCGCTGCCCGCTCACTGCAGCGCGTCGGGCTCGGCTCCGGCAACGGCCGGCGTTTCCTGTTCCACCTAGGCGCCGGTTTCGACGCCGAGGTGATCGAGCAGGTGGAACGCCACGCGTGGCTCAAACGATCGCTGGCCCATCCGACGTTCGCCGTCGCGGCCCTGACCACCTTCTACCGGGGCTTCGACCGCACCCATCCGGCCTACCGGGTCGAGATCGATGGGGTACCGCTCGGCGACGGGTACTTCGCCATCATCTCGAACACGTCGCCGTACGCCTTCTTCGGCGTGCGGCCCCTCACGGTCACCCGCGCCGCGGGGCTGGACCGTGGGCTGGCGATCACCATGTTCCAGCGGCTCGATCCTGGCGTGCTGCTGCCCGCGGCGCTGTCGGCGATGCTGCGGGGCCGGCGACTCCAGCGCCACCCCGACATCATCCAGGGGGCGGATCTCGACACGCTCGACCTGATCGCGCACGGCTCCCCGTTCCCGTGGCAGGTCGACGGCGACTACCTCGGCGAGGTCGAACGCCTCGAGGTTCGCTACGAGCCCGACTCGTTAACGCTCGTCGTGCCCGGCGACGCGACGCGCCCGGCCGCTACCGGCTGAGGGCGCGCAGCGCCACGTCGGGCTCGTCGGTGATGACCGCGTCGACCCCCGCCCCGCTCAGCCGCCGGACCCTCGCGGCCCCGTTCACCGTCCAGACGTGCAGCCGCACGCCGCGCTCGTGCGCGCGGTCGGCGACGGCGCCGGCCCGTGCGCCGCGCAGCGCTCGCAGGTGCGGGTGCAGCGCGGCGTGCCCACCGTCGGCGACCAGGGAGACGGCCACGTTCGGGTCGAAGCCCGACAGGGTGAGCAGCGCGGTGGGGGTGCGCGGGTCGCCGGCGCGCGCCCGGTTCAGGGCCTCAAGGTTGAACGACGAGATGAGCACGTCGTCCCGGCGCCCCCGCCGGGCCAGCGTGTCGGCGACGAGGGGCACCAAGCGGTCGTCGGGGTCGTAGTCCGGCTCGCCGGGGAGGCACTTGAGCTCAACGTTCACGAGCGCGCCGACGCACGCCTCGAGGGCCTCGTCGAGCGTGGGCAGCTCGGGTCGGGCGGCCCGCACCGCGGCGAAGGGCAGCTCGGCGAGCAGCCCGAGGTCCTGCACGGCCGCGTCGTGGTGCACCACGACGACGTCGTCGGCGGTATGGCGAGCGTCGAGCTCGACGCCGTCGGCACCCAGCTCGAGGGCCCGGGCGAATGCCGCCCGGGTGTTCTCGGGCGCCTGGCGGCGGGCGCCCCGGTGGGCCCACACCTGGGTGAGGGCGCTGGCGGGCACCACGGCATGGTACGAGCCGCGAAAGCGCAGGTCAGACCCCTTGTGGTGTTGGGCGCGCAGATCTACGCTCCGGGACGCCTGGAGGCGACGGCCCCGAGGCACGCGCCGGAGCCCCGAGCCCGGCAGCGCGGGCTTACCACCGGCGACGTGCCGATAACGCAAGGAACAGCAGTGGCGCTCACCTGGATCCGCACCCACGACTGGGACGCTGAGGCTTGGCGGTCCCGCTCGGCGTGCCGCGACTCCGACCCCGACGTCTTCTTCCCCATCGGGACCACCGGTCCCGCGCTAGAACAGATCGAAACGGCGCGCCGGATCTGTACCGCGTGCCAGGTCACCGACGAATGCCTCGAGTTCGCCCTGGCCACCAACCAGGAAGCGGGCATCTGGGGCGGAACGACCGAGGAGGAGCGACGCAAGCTCCGCAAAGCCTGGGTCGCCCGCCAACGCGCCGCGTCGTAGCGGCCCTCGTCACCCAGCCCGCTTAGAGCGTCCCGAACTCCCCCGGGGCCGCCGGTTTCAACGGCACCCGCAGGCTGACCCGCGTCCCGTGGTCGTCGCGCATCTCGATCGAGCCGCCAAGCTCGCTGGTCACGAGCGCGTGCACGATCGACAGGCCCAGACCCCTCGAATCCTCGAGGGAGAAGTCAGGCGGCAGGCCGACGCCGTCGTCGACGACGTCGAGGGCCAGCTCGCCCTCCCGGCGGCGGACGATCACCCGCACGTGACCTTCGCTGGGGGCGCCGTCGGCGCCGTCTGGGAATGCGTGGTCGACGGCGTTTTGCATCAGCTCATTCAGGACGACCGCGAGGGGGGTCGCGATCTCTCCCGGCAGGAGCCCCGCGTTGCCCTCGACGTCGAAGTGCAGGCGCAGCTCGGGGGTCGAGACCGTCTCCTCCACGACTCGCACCAGCGGCCCGATGATCTCGGCGAAGTCGACAACGTCGGCCGCGTCGCGCGACAGGGTCTCGTGCACGATGGCGATCGAGCGGATCCGTCGCTCCGATTCCTGGAGCGCCTCTTGGGCCTCGGGGGTGCTCAGCCGCCGACCCTGCAGGCGTAGCAGCGCGGCGATCGTCTGGAGGTTGTTCTTCACCCGGTGGTGGATCTCGCGGATCGTGGCGTCCTTCGACAACAGGATCCGGTCGCGGCGGCGCAGGTCCGTGACGTCGCGCACGAGGATCATCGCCCCGGTCGAGCGTTTCCGCTCCAGCAGCGGGATGGCTTGGATCAGCACCGACGTCTCGCCCCGCTCGATCTCCTCGGTGACCGGGACCCGCAGCCGGAACGCGGCCTCGGCCGCGTCCTGGTCGAAGCCGATCTCCCCGAGGAGCAGCCCGTGCGTGTACGCGTGGATCCCCAACCGGTGCAGCGAGCTGATGGCGTTCGGGCTGGTGAACCGGATCCGGAGCTGGTCGTCGAGCAGGATTACGCCGTCGGCGACCCGGGGTGCCTCCTCCAGCGCCACCTCGTCGCGGGGGAACGGGAACGAGCCTTCGGTCATCATCCGGGCGAAGCGCTCGAAGGTGTCGAGGTAGACACGCTCGAGCTCCCCCTGGCGGCGCCCCGACGTGGTCGGCGACTCCCGAGACACCACCGCGATCGGCGCCCCGTCCAGCAGGAGCGGGATGCACTCCGTCCGGGCCCGCTCCGCCGAGCCCAGGACCGTTGCGTCGCCGCCCACGATCTCGAGCTTGCGCCACGCCCGAGCGACGAGTGGTCGCTCCACCTCCTGGACGACGGTGCCGATCAGCTCGGGGGGATACAGGGTCTGGCCGGTCACCGGACGGACGTGGGCGAGGACCACGAAGCGGTGCCCCTCCTCGCCCTCGACCGGCGCGAGGGCGAGCAGGTCGGCGAAGCACAGATCGGCGAGCGGCTGCCAGGACGCCACGAGCCGCTGGAGGTGGCGGAGCGTCGCACCCCGCAAGCCGGTGTTGGCGTGCGCGAGGTCAAAGAGCCCGACTGCCATGTCAGAGAGGTTACGAACTCCCGAGCAGCGCCCGGCCGATCCTCGCCAGCCCGGCGAGATCGTGGACGTCGTCGGGGAAAGCCGGCACTGACGCCACCACGTCGGGGACCCGTCCGAGCTCCTCGCGCACCTCCCGTTCGCGGGTCGCCACCACGCTGTAGTCGCGGAACGTGGCCCCGATCGTGCGGAGGACCCGGGCGGTGCGCTCGAGGTCCTCGAGGCCGCGCTCGCCGAGCGCGGCGACGCTCTCGGCGAGCCGCTCGGACTGATCGCAGAGCAACGTGGCGGCGGCCTGCCCGTCGGGTGACGTCAAGAAGTCGGGAAGAACCCGGTTGAGCACGATGGCGCCGAGCGGAAAGCGGCGGGCGGCGAGCTCCTGGCAGAAGAACTCCGCCTCCCGCAGCGGCGCCCCGTCGAGGGTGGTGACGACGACGAAGCTGGTCCGCCGGTCGTGGAGGAGCCGCTCGACCGCTTGCGCGCGGGTGATGAAGCCGTCGTACATGCTCTGGAAGTTCAAGAAGAACTCCGCGATGTCTTGGAGGAACTGGCTGCCCAGCACGCGATCGGCGAGCTGGTAGAAGGGGCGGCTGGCGAAGTTCACGATCCGAGCCCCGCGGCGTCCCGCCAGACGGTACGGGGTGATGAGCCAGCGCAAAAGCCGTCCGCCAAAGAAGTCAGCCATCCGGTTGGGTGCCTCGAGGAAATCGAGGGCGTTACGGGTGGGTGGCGTGTCGACGACGATGAGGTCGTAGCGTCCGGACGAGTGCAGGTCGTAGAGGCGCTCCATCGCGATGTAGTCGTGGCTCTGCACGAAGCGCGCCGTGATGTTGTGGTACAGGCGGTTCTCGAGGATCTTGTAGGCGGTCTCCTCGTCGGGCGCGTGGCGCAGCACCAGGTCGTCCCACGACGCCTTCGTGTCCAGCATCGCCGCGTAAAGCTCCCCGCGGGGTTCGAGCCCCGCCGCTCGCAGCGCCGCATCGGGGACCCGGCGCTCAACGTTGCCGATCCCCTCGAGCCCGAGCGCGTCGGCGAGACGCCGCGCCGGGTCGATGGTCAACACCAGGACGGTCCCGCCGAGCTCGGTGACGGCGGCCACGGCCGTCGCGGCGGCGGTCGTGGTCTTGCCGACGCCGCCCGACCCGCAGAACACGACGATCTCCCGCGAGGCCAGGAGCGACTCGAGGCTGGTGGTGGTCACTGTCCCAGCTCCTCGGCCAGGTGTTCGGCAACCATGCGGGTCACGCGCAGACCGTGGTCGCGCACGAAGAGATACGGCAGATACAGCAGCGGAAGGTCGACCGCGTCCCGCAGCCGGGTGAGGTGCACCGACCGAGAGCGTCGCAGCGACACGGCGAGGCGCGTCGCGTCGAGAACCGCGCTCGCACCGGCGCCCAACTCGGCGTCGAGGCGATCGCGAGGCGACCCGGACAGCAGGGCGTCGAAGACCGGCTCGTCGGCGCGGGTGAACGGCTCCGGCAGCACCCGGTTGACGACCACCGAGCCGAGCGGCACGTCGAGCTCGACGCGGGCGCGGTCCACCAGCTCGATCGTCTCGTTCACCGGCATCTCCTCGGGTGCGGTGACGACATGGAGGGCGGTGACCGCAGGGTCGGCCAGCAGCTCGGCCATCCAGTCGGTTTGCTGACGGACCGGCCCCACCTGGACCAGCTCCTGGATCGCCCGCGGCGAATCGAGCTGGGCGAGCACGTGACCGGTCGCGGCGGCGTCGACGAGGACGAGATCCCAGTCGGCGCGACCCTGCAAGGACTCGCGGACCTCCCAGCACACCTTCCCGACGGTCAGGATCTCCTTGACGCCGGGCGCCGCGGTCGCGACGAAGTCGAGCACGCTCGCCAAGGGGCCCAGCCGGCCGATCACCGGGATGCGCAGGTTCAAGCGGAGGTACTCGCGCAGGGCCGCCTCGGTGCGCATCTGCATCGCGCACACCCCCGGGTAGATCTCGACGGGGTCGAAGCCGACCGGCGGATGCTCGAAGAGCGACGTCAGGTTGCCCTTGGCGTCGACCTCGACGAGCAGCACCCGACGTCCCTGCTCCGCGGCGAGCAGCGCGACGGCGGCCGTCACGGTGCTCTTGCCGACACCACCCTTGCCGGTGAAGAACAACAATCGGCGGTCGAGGAAGCCCGCGCCGGGCGGCGCCGGGGTCACCCGATCAGCCGGGGCCGAACCCGACCCGCTTGGTGGCCCCGTCAGCCTCGATCTCGACGTACACGACCCGCTCGGCAGGGACGCCGACCCGACGGCCCGACACGTCCGTCAGCCACAACACGCCGCCCTTCCCCGCGAGCACGTCGTTGACCGACGTCTCGACCTCCGCGGCCGTGCCGGCCACCTCCAGGGCCAACTCCTTTGGCGAGTGGAGCACACCGATGCGAACGTCCATCCCGAGGACTGTACCGGCCGTCCCGGCGGGGGCTCGGCTCCGCCCGGTCAGGAGATCCGCAGCTCGGGGTGGCGGATGCGGCGCGGCGCCAGCGTGTCGACCTGTTCGGCGAGGGCGACGAAAGCCTGCGCGGCGAGACTGTCGGGCTCCGACACCGTGATCGGGTTGCCGACGTCGCCGCCCACCCGCAGCGCGGAGACGAGGGGGATCTGTCCGAGCAGCGGGACGCGGAGGGAGTCCGCCAGCTCCTGGCCGCCGCCAGCACCGAAGATCTCGTAGCGCTTCCCGTCGTCGCCGAGAAACCACGACATGTTCTCGACCACGCCGATCACCGCCAGGTTCACGCGCTCGGCCATCGCCGCGCTGCGCTGCGCGACCCGCTGCGCGGCCGGCTGGGGAGTCGTGACGACGATCACCTCGGCGCCCGGGAGCAGCTGGGCCACCGAGAGCGCGACGTCGCCGGTCCCCGGGGGCAGGTCGACGACGAGCACGTCGGGCTCCCCCCAATGCACGTCGGTGAGAAACTGCTCGAGCGCCTTGTGGAGCATCGGGCCCCGCCAGATCACCGCCTGGTCGTCGCGGGCGAAGAACCCCATCGACACGAGCTGCACGCCGTGGGCGCGCGGCGGGATGATCACGTCGTCGATCACACCGGGTGGATGATCGACCCCGAACATCCGGGGCAGTGAGAACCCCCACACGTCGGCGTCGACCGCCGCGACCCGCCGGCCCCGCTGGGCGAGCGCCACCGCGAGGTTCGTGCTGACCGACGATTTGCCGACCCCACCCTTGCCGGACGCGACAGCCAGGATCCGGGTCGACGCGTCAGTGAACGGGTTGCGCCGCGGCGCGGGAGCAGCGGGGCGGGCCGAGGCGTCGACAACCGCCAGCGGATTCGGGGCTGCCTCACCCTTGAGCGCGCGGGCGGCGTCGACCGCCTCCGCCTCCGTCATGGCGCGCCGGTCGACCTCGACGTTCGTCACCCCGGGCACCGCGCCGACGGCCGCCTCCACGCGGCGGAGCAGCGGCTCGGAAGGCCACCCCTCCTCGGGCAGCGCCAACGCGAGGTGCACGACCACCCGGTCCCCGGCTTGCTCCACCCCGGCGACCTCGCCCAGGTCCACGATCGAGAGTCCGAGCTCGGGGTCCTCGACAGCGCGAAGCGCCGCCCGGACCTGGGAGTCGTCGGCGGGCACGGCAGCCTCCGCGGGGACGGGATTTTCCACTACGGGCATAGGTAGAATACCGGGCGTGGCCCCAGAGACCGCTTCGAGGCCTCGCCCCCGTCCCGACCCGAGCACCCCGCCGTCCGAGCGCGCGCTCAGCGCCGACGAGTTCACCGCCGCCGTCGCCGCGGTGACCAACGCCTTCGGCGACCCGACCCGCCGGGAGATCTACCTCGCGGTCCGCGAGACCGCCGATGGGGTGACAACCGCCGATGTCGCCGAACGATTCGGCCTCCATCCCAACGTGGCCCGACATCACCTCGAGAAACTCACCGGGGGCGGCTATCTGGCCGTGGACCCCGCCCGCGCCAGCGACGGCGCGCGGCCGGCGGGACGGCCCTCGAAGCGGTACCAGGCCACCGAACGCGACACGTTGGCGCTCCCGCTCCGCCAGGACGGGGTGCTCGCCAGCCTCCTCGCCCGCGCGCTCGACGCGCTCGGCGCCGACCAAGCCGAGGCGCTCGCCGATCAGGTCGGCTACCAATACGGCCGTGACCTGGCCAGCCGCATGGAGCCCGGCGCCGGCCACCGTTCGGCCCGAACCGCGCTCGCCGCGGTCGCCGACGCGCTCACCGCGCACGGGTTCGCCGCCCGGGCCGAGGCTCGCGGCGACGACTTCGCGATCATCTCAGAGTGCTGCCCGTTCGGCGACGCGGCCCAGCAATACCCCCACGTGGTCTGCGCCCTCGACCGGGGGATGATCCGGGGCATGCTCGCCGGCCTCTACGGCGAGACAACCCCGCATTTCGAATCGAGCCGCCCCGACGGCAGCGACCACTGCGTCGCCCGGGTCTGAGACCCAGCCCGTGGCCCGGGCGTACCTCGACCACGCGTCGTCCTCACCACTCCGCACCGCGGCGCTGGAGGCGATGCTCCCGTTCCTCGCCGGGAATCCCGCCGACCCCGGGAGGGTCCACAGCGACGGGCGCGTGACCCGGGTCGCGCTCGAGGAGGCCCGCGAAGCCGTCGCCGCGCTCGTCGGCGCCCGACCCCGCGAAGTCGTTTTCACCGCCACCGGCACCGAGGCCGTGAACACCGCGGTGTGGGGAGCGATCGCCCACGGCGCGCCGCGACACGCCGGGACGAAGCGCAGCCATGTCGTCACCACGGCGGTCGAGCACTCGGCGGTGCTCGAGTCGTGCCAGCGTGCCGACGTGGACCTGACCGTCGTCGGAGTCGACCGGGCAGGCCGCTTCGACGCCCCGGCGCTGCTCGCCGCGCTCCGCCCCGAGACGGTCCTGGTCAGCGTGCAGCTCGCCAACCATGAGGTCGGCACCCTCCAAGGCGCCGTCCCCGACGTCGTGGCCGGCGCCCGGGCGCACGGCACGCTGGTGCACGTCGACGCGTGCGCGGCGGCCGGCCACGTACCGCTCGACTTCGCGACGCTCGGCCCCGATCTCTGCTCGATCACCGCCCACAAGCTCGGAGGACCGAAGGGCGCCGCCGCGCTCCTCGTACGACGAGGCGTGCGGATCCCCCCCTTCGTGGTCGGCGGCGCGCAGGAACGCGCCCGTCGCGCCGGGATCGAGGACGTGCCGGCGATCGTCGGGTTCGGCGCCGCGGCCCGCGAGCTCGTCGCCGGCGCTCGACTGGCGCAGGAGGCGGCGACCGCGCTCGCCCAGACCGAGGAGCTGCTCGACGCGGCACGAGCCGTCGAGGGCGTGACCCAGCTCGGCGATCCCACCTCCCGCCTCCCCCACCTGGTGTGCCTCGCCGTCGACGGCGTCGAAGCGGAGCCGGTCCTCTTGGGCCTCGACCAGCGCGGGATCGCGGTGCACTCCGGCTCGTCCTGCTCGAGCGAAACGCTCGAACCGTCCCCGGTGCTCGCCGCCATGGGCGTCGACGCCGAGCACTCCCTGCGTCCCAGCGTCGGGTGGAGCACCACCAGCGCAGACATCGCCGCGTTCGCCACCGCCTTCCCGGAGGTGGTCGGGAAGCTCCGCGCGCTGCGCGGGGCGTGACCGTCCTCGCCCGCGCCGCCGCACCGTCGAGCGGGGCGGACCCTGACCGCTCGGCGAACCGGGTCTTCCACCTCGGGTCCGCCGCGTCGGCAACGGATTGGCTTGCGGCTCGCTCGCGTAGTGTGCAGCCCATGACCACGACCGACTGGGCCCGCCTCGCCGACGACCTGACCGCAGCGCTAAACCTCGGGAACGCGCCGATCGCCATCACCTTCAGCGCGGAGGCCCCCTCCGGGGTCGCACCCTTCGGGGCGCCGATGCCCGCACCCACCGACGATGGACGGACCGGCCGCGTCCCCGCCGGCTGCGTGTTCTGGATGCGCGCCGCCGACTCCACCTTCTCGACCGTCGCCGAGGACCACGCCAACTGTTCGGTCGGGTCCGCCACCCACGGTTTCAAGACCTTCGCCGAGGTCGCGGGGAACTCCGACGTCGCGACGCTGCTCGACGCCGGCTGGGTGACGATGGATATGGTCCCGGAGATCCCGGTCGTCGCGACCCGACCCGGCGCGGTCACCTACGGGCCGCTCGCCGAGTCGCCCACCGACCCCGACGTCGTCCTGCTGCGCGTCAACGGCAAGCAGCTCATGGTGCTCTCCGATGCCCTCCCGGGACTGCGCATCGAGGGCAAGCCGCAATGTCACATCGTCGCCGTCGCCAAAGAACAAGGTGAGGTCGCCGCGAGTGTCGGCTGTGCACTGAGCCGCACTCGGACCGGCATGCCCGCGACCGAGATGACCTGCGCGATCCCCGCGGGACGCCTCGCCGAGGTCCTCGACGCGGTGACCGCCACCGCGCGGGCCGACACCGCAGTGGCCCGCTACGCCGCGCAGGACGCGCAGCGCTTCGACTGAGGCGGCCGCTACTTCTTGGCGGACTCGTAGTACGGGTTGTTGCCCGACGCGTGGTCCGTCGTGTCGATGACCGACTGGATGTCGGGGACCCCGTCGAGGATCGCCACCTCGATGCCCTGGGAGAGGGTCACCGAGGCGAGCCCGCAGCCCTGACAGCCGCCCGACATGCGCACGTAGGCGACGCCGTCCTCGACCGCGACCAGGTCGGCGCGGCCCCCGTGGGCGGCGATCGCCGGGTTGATGTCCGCTTCGAGCACCGCGAGCACGGCCTGGGCGACGGGACCGGACAGATCACCGGTGGGTGCGGATCCCGCCCCGCCCAGCGATGGCCGGTTCGGGTTCTTCATCACCATGCCGGAGCCCGCGAAGTCGAGCGTCGCGCCGGCGAGCCGCTCGACGCTGTCGATCGGCACGACCACCGCGAGGTCGTCGTGACGCTGCACGGCATCGTCGGGGGCCGCGTCCGCCTCGGGGCGCAACTCCATCAGGTAGGTGAACGACCCGTCGGCCTCGCCGCTGATCTCAACCCACAGCGCGAGCGTGTCGGCGTCGGGCTCACCGGCTCGGACATCGACGATCTGACGGCGGGCATCGTCGGTGACGACCAGCACAGGTTCGGCGACATCGGTCATGACGCCATCATAGGACCGTGCCCCGGGCCCTTCTCCTCCTGCCGACTGCGACCTACCGAGCCGCGGGTTTCCTCGCCGCCGCCCGCCAGCTCGGCGTCGAGGTCGTCGTGGCTTCCGAAGAGCCCCCCGCGCTCACCTCCACGATGGGAGACCGGGCGGTCGTCGTACCCCTCGACGATCCGGACCGCGCCGCCCAGGTCATCGAGGGCCTCGACGCTCGCACGCCCCTCGACGCGGTGATCGCGGTCGACGATCAGGGGGTCGTGGTCGCGGCCCGGGCGGGTGAACAGCTCGGCTTCCCACACAACCCGCCCGCCGCGGTGGTCCGGACCCGCGACAAGGCCGCCCTGCGCGACGCGCTCGCCGCGGCCGAGGTCCCCCAGCCTCGCTACGCGGTCATCACCGACCCCGAAGCGCTTCCCGACGTCGGCTGGCCGCGGGTGGTGAAACCCACCGGGCGGTCGGGCAGCCAGGGCGTGATCCGCGCCGACGACCCAGCCGCCGCCGTGGCAGCCGCCCGGCGGGCCGCCGAGATCGCCGGCGGTGGGCCGCTGATCGTCGAGGAATACGTGCCGGGGGCCGAGGTCGCGGTCGAGGGCCTGCTGCGCAGCGATCACCTCGACGTGCTCGCGGTCTTCGACAAGCCCGACACGCCAGAAGGTCCGTACTTCGAGGAGACGCTGTACGTCACCCCGTCCCGGCTGCCCGACGAGGTCCTCGCCCGGGTCGAGCGCGTCACCGCCGACGCCGCCCAGGCGCTCGGCCTCACCGAAGGACCGATCCACGCCGAGCTGCGCGTCCACAAGGGGCGGGTCTGGGTCCTCGAGGTCGCCGCACGCTCGATCGGTGGGCTCTGCGCGCGCACGCTGCGCCTCGGGGCGGGAATCAGCTTGGAAGAGGTCATCTTGCGCCACGCACTCGCCCTGCCGTTGCGCGATCTCACCCGAGAGTCCCAGGCGTCGGGGGTGATGATGCTGCCTATCGCCCGTTCGGGCACCCTGGTCGAGGTCCGCGGCCAGGACGAGGCGCGAGCCGTCCCCGGGGTCGTCGGCCTCGAGATCACCATCCCCCGCGGTCGACCGATCCGGGCCCTGCCCGAGGGAGACCGGTACCTGGGCTTCCTGTTCGCGAGGGCCGCGACGCCCGCCGCCGTCGAACACGCGCTGCGCGGCGCGCATCGGCTGCTCGATGTCGACATCGTCTAACCCCGGCCGGTCCCAGCCCCAGCCGCCGCCGAACGCACCAGTACCCTCGGCGTCATGCGCGTGCTGCTCGTCTCGTGCTACGAGCTCGGCCACCAACCCCTCGGCGTCGCCGGGCCCGCCGCCCGACTGCAAGCCGCCGGCCACGAGGTCCGCTGCCACGACCGGGCCGTGGAGCCCTGGGACCCCCAGCTCGTGGCCTGGGCCGAACGCCTGGCGTGCTGCGTGCCGATGCACACCGCGACCCGCATCGCCCGCCAGGTCATCGACGACGTCCGCCGACGCCGCCCCGACCTCCCAATCGCCTGCTACGGCCTCTACGGGGCCGCGATGCACGACGTCGCGGACCGCGTGCTGGCCGGCGAGAGCGACGCTGAGCTCGTGGCCTGGGTCGAGGGCCACGACGACGGCCGGGTCGTACACCGGGAACGGATCGGCGCCGTCGCCGCACCGCCCGCCCGCGAGCTGCTGCCGCCCCTGGACCAGTACGCGCGCCTGGTGCACGCCGACCGGGAACAGCTCGTCGCCGTCGTCGAAGCGAGCCGGGGCTGCGTCCACCGGTGCCGACACTGCCCGGTGCCCGTCGTCTACGACGGGCGGATTCGGGTGGTCGCGCTCGACGCGGTGCTCGCCGACCTCGAGCAGCAGGTCGCGGCCGGCGCGGAGCACGTCACGTTCGCGGACCCCGACTTCCTCAACGGTGCACAGCACGCCCGCCGAGTCGTCCACGCGATGCACGACCGACACCCCGACCTGAGCTTCGACTGCACCGTCAAGATCGAACACATCTTGGCCCACCCTGACCTGTGGGCCGAGTTCGCGGACGCCGGGTGCCTCTTCGTCGTGTCTGCATTCGAGAGTCTCGATGACGCGACCCTCGCCCGCCTCGACAAGGGCCATACCGCGCGCGACGCGGGGACCGCCGTCACGCTGCTCCGCGAGCACGGCATCGAGGTCCGACCGTCGTGGCTGCCCTTCACGCCCTGGACGACCCTCGACCAGGTGCGAGCAGTCCTCGACTTCGTGGCCGACTACGACCTCGTCGGCAATGTCGACCCGGTCCAGTACACGATCCGGCTCCTCCTACCCCCAGGTTCCCTGCTGCTGGACCATCCCGACGTCCTCCCCTACCTCGGACCCTACGATTCCGACCGGGCCAGCTACGCGTGGCGCAGCGCGGACGCCACGATGGACGAGCTCCAGATCCAGGTCGCGGCGCTGGTCGAGCAGCGCCTCGAGGCCGGCGACTCCATCCCCGCCGTCTACGCGCGGATCCGCGACGCGGTGGGACTCGCGCCGATTCCGGTCGACGAGGACCGGGCGCGGGCGGTGCCGAGACTCACCGAGGCGTGGTTCTGCTGCGCCGAGCCGACGACCGCGCAGCTGGCGCCCCTCACGCCGTGAGCGAATGGGTCAGCCGGTCCCGAGGTCGACCTGGCTGACCTTCCAGCCCGCGGCCTCGGTGCCCATGAGGGTGAGCTGCGCGCTGCCACCCGGGTAGGCGAACGTGCAGATCGGCACGCCGGGATCGGGGCCGCCGCAGGCCTGGAACGTCCACCCGGCTCCCGCACCAGGACGGCTAAAGATCGTGGTCACCGCGCCCGGCATCGCGCACCGCCCGGCGCCAGCCCGGTCGCCGGCCGTCCAGGCCTGGACGAACGCCTGGGCGGCCTCGGTCGGTGTCGTGCAGATGATCCCGATCGTCACTGACGGGCCGCCCGCGCCCGAGGTGGTGGTGGTGGTGGTGGTGGCTGGGTGACTCGCAACCCGGGGGCTGCCCCCGCCGCCGCACCCCGCGAGCACCACCGCAGCGACGAGCGCGACCGCCACCCCGGCGGGGCGCATCAGCCGGGCCGGGCCCGCAAGACGTTGAGGGCCGAACCCGCCCGGAACCACTCGATGTGCTCCTCGGACATGGTGTGCTGACAGGTGATGTCGGACGCGGCACCGCGGGCGTGATGGATCCGGACCGTGACGGGACGGCCGGGAGCCAGCGCTTCGAGGTCGAGAATGTCGAGCGTGTCCTCGACCAGGACCCGCTCGTAGTCGTCGGGATCGGTGAAGGCCAGCGCGAGCACACCCTGCTTCTTCAGGTTCACTTCGTGGATCCGTGCGAACGACCGCGCCAGGATCGCCTTCCCGTTCATGTACCGGGGCTCCATCGCCGCGTGCTCACGCGACGAGCCCTCGCCGTAGTTCTCATCGCCGATCGCCACCCAGGCGATGCCGGCTTCCTTGTACGCGCGCGCAAGCTCGGGCAGCGGACGGCGGGTGCCGTCACGAGTGTCGATCCCCGTCCCGGCCTCGTCGAGCGAAAACGCGTTGTTCACCCCGTTGAAGAGGTTCCCCGAGATGTTCGTGAGGTGACCTCGGTAGCGCAGCCAGGGACCAGCGGGGGAGATGTGATCCGTGGTGCATTTCCCCACCGCTTTGAGCAGCACCGGCAAGCCCAGCAGGTCGCGCCCATCCCAGGCCGGGAACGGCTCGAGGAGCTCGAGGCGCTCGGAGTCAGGCTCCACGACGACCGCGACACCTTCGCCATCCGCGGCGGGCGCAACGAACCCGGACTTGCCGGGGTCGAAGCCCCGCGCGGGCAGCTCGTCGGCGAACGGGGCCTCGAGGAGCACCTCGTGCCCGTCGGGGGCGCGGATCGGGTCGCGGACAAAGTCGTGATCGAGCCGTCCGGTGAGTGCCATCGCCACCACCGTCTCGGGTGAGCCAATGAACGAGAGCGTCTCGGCATTGCCATCGTTGCGACGCGGAAAGTTGCGGTTGAACGACGACACGATGGTGTTGCGGTTCCCCGGCGCAATGTCGTCACGCTGCCACTGCCCGATGCAGGGGCCGCATGCGTTGGCCAAGACGGTGGCCCCGATCGCCTCCAGGTCAGCGAGCAGCCCGTCGCGCTCGATCGTGGCCCGCACCTGCTCCGATCCCGGGGTGATGAGCAGGGGCGAACGGACGGCCAAGCCGGCGGCCTTCGCCTGGCGCGCAACATTGGCTGCCCGCCCGATGTCCTCATAGGACGAGTTCGTGCACGACCCGACCAGGGCGTAGGCAATGTCGAGCGGATAGTTCTCCGTTGACGCCACCCGAACCAGCTCGTCGAGCGGCCGATCCAGGTCGGGGGTATGCGGGCCCACCACGTGCGGCTCGAGATCGTCGAGGTCGATCTCGAGGACACGGTCATAGACCCGTTCGGGGTCGGCCTCGACCTCGGGATCGCCCCGCAGATGATCGGCGTACTCGTCGGCGAGACCGGCGATCTCGTCACGCCCCGTCGACTTCAGGTAGCGCGCGCTGTGCAGGTCGTACGGGAACACCGAGCACGTCGCACCAATCTCGGCCCCCATGTTGCAGATCGTGGCTTTCCCGGTCGCCGAGATCGACTCCGCCCCCGGCCCGAAGTACTCCACGACGGCGCCGGTTCCGCCCTTGACCGTGAGGAGCCCCGCGACTCGCAGGATCACGTCCTTGGCCGACGCCCAGCCGGAGAGGCGCCCGAGGAGCCGCACGCCGATCAGGCGCGGGACCCGAGTGTTGAACGGCCAGCCGGCCATCACGTCGACCGCGTCGGCACCGCCGACGCCGATGGCCGCGACGCCGAGCCCGCCCGCGTTCGGTGTGTGGCTGTCGGTACCGATCATCATCCCGCCCGGGAAGGCGTACTGCTCGAGGACGACCTGGTGGATGATCCCCGAGCCCGGCTGCCAGAAGCCGATCCCGAACTTGGAGGACACGCTGCGCAGGAACTCATAGACCTCCGAGTTCGCGTCGAGGGCGCTCTGGAGGTCTGACGTGGCGCCGACGTGCGCCTGGATGAGATGGTCGCAGTGCACGGTGGTCGGGACCGCCACCCGGGGAAGTCCCGCGGTCATGAACTGGAGCAGCGCCATCTGGGCCGTCGCGTCCTGCATCGCCACGCGGTCGGGTCGATAGTCGGCGTAGGCCACGCCGCGCTCGAGACCGACCGTCTCGGGATCGGCGGCGTGCGCGATCAGGATCTTGTCAGTGAACGTCAAGGGCCGGCTCAGGCGGCGCCGCGCGGTCTCGACACGCTCGGGGTAGCGGCGATACAGGGACTGCACGAGCTCGACGGGCGTGGTGGGCCCGACTTGGGACTCTGCCATGGCGCGCTCCGGGGTCAACGGGCCGGTCAGCGAAGGCTACGTCTCCCGAGCCGCGACACCGACTCCGGGCCGACCAGTGGCGCTGTCACGCCGCGGCGGCGGCGACCCGGGCCCTGGCCTTGCGGATGATCGGCGACGGTGGGAGGAGGTGGTTCATCACCCGGGTCAGTGCGAACACGTTCGCTCGCACTGGCAGGTTGGCCGACGTCGGCCACGGCAGCCCGTAGAGGCGTCGAGCCACCCGGGGCAAGATGGCGAGGGTCGCCGTCGCCGGGATCGCCCAGAGGGGCCGCAACGCGAGCGGCATGGGCGGGAAGAAGATGGTCCGCATGCCTTCCCGCGCGGCCGGCGTGACCTGGAGGCCCTCGACGGAGCGCAGGTACTCGCGCAGCTCGCCCATCGAGCGCGGGGCCATCCCGCGGGGCAGCTCGACCAGCTCGGCGACGCGAACCATCTCAGCGACGTAGCGGTCGGCGTCGTGGTCGTCGAGGCGCCCCGCGTAGGCGCGGTAGGCCGCGACGAAGGAGTGCACCTCCACGGCGTGGATCCACAGGAGCAGATCGGGGTCGCTGGCGGTGTACCAGCGCCCCGTGGTCGGGTCGACTCCGCGGATCCGCTCGTGCACCTTCCGCACCTGGGCGCAGGCTGCTTCTGCGGTCTCGACGTCGCCGTAGGTCGTGCGGAGGACGAATTCCGTCGTACGTTGGAGTCGACCCCACGGATCGACGCGGTATCGACTGTGCTGGTCGACGCCGGCCATCGCCCGAGGCTCGAGGGCCTGCACCACCAGGGCCCGCAGACCCCCCGCGAGCATCGCAGGGTCCGCGTGCAGCCGCCACGCCACGCTGTCAGGCCCGAACAGGCCGTCGTCCACGACCGGCATGCTACGAGCCGGAACGGATGGAACCCGTATCGCCGCCGCGCGACGTCGGCTCAGCGATCGTGCTCCTCGACGACGACCGACTTCATGACGTCGCCGACCGTCACACCCGACGCCACGTCCATCCCCTCGACGACAAAACCGAAGAGGTTGTAAGACTTCGCGAGCTTGCTCGTGCAGTCGTCGATGCAGATGAAGAACTGCGAGCCGTTCGTGTGGGGTCCGGCGTTCGCCATCGCGACCGCGCCGAGTCGGTACTGGCCCTTGACCGGCTCGTCCTCGAAGCGGTAGCCGGGTCCGCCGCTCCCGGTGCCCTCCGGGCAACCGCCCTGAACGACGAACTCGGGGACAACCCGGTGGAAGGTGAGCCCGTCGTAGTAGCCCTGGCGGGCGAGCCCCACGAAGTTGTTCACCGTGGTGGGGGCCAGCTGCGGGTCGAGTTCCATCACGATCGGCCCGCGGTCGGTTTCGATCGTGGCGCGGTACGCCTTTTGCTCGTCGATCTGCCACTCCGGCCGAGGTGTCATTGCTTCGCCTTTCGGGATGCGGACGGGGGGGTCGTCGCGGGCGGGCCGGTCAACGCGTTCGTCACCTGCGCCAGCATGGCCTGGGCTTCCGGTGCATATTGCCCGTTGGGGGCCAGCACAAGGTAGTGCTGGAGATCGTCCTGGGCTCCGCTGTAGTCCTGGTACTCGTTCGCGAGGACGACGGCACGAAAGAAGTGCGCGTCGGGGTACTGGGGGTCGAGCTCGATGGCCTGGTCGAGCTCGGACCGGGCGCGGATGTCGAGCTCGGCCGCCTCGCTGGCCGGTGCCGCCGTCGCGGTCAGGTACAGGATCCGGCCGACGTTGGCGACCGCGACCGCGTTCGACGGCTGGATCTGGCTGATCGCGTTGTATTGCTGCAGCGCTCCCACGAGATTGTTGCCCTGTTCGAGGATCTGCGCGAGGAGCAGTCGGCTGGTGATGTCCGACGGGTTGCGGGCCACCGCGGCCTCAAGCTGGCGTCGCTGCTGGGTGATCGACACGGTCGCGGGCGCGTTCGCCTGGCTGTTCCCAGACGAGGTCTGGCCCGGTAGGCGAGCGCCGAGCGCGGCGGCGAGCGCGATGCCGGCGACCACCGCGAATCCCGCCACCCCGGCGATGATCAACACCCGTCGGCGCAGATTGGTGGGTTCCCGCGCCGGTCGCGCGTCGACCCCGCCCCGTAGGGCACGGATGGCGGCCGCGCCGCGAGCCGTGTAGTCGTCGTGGAGCCGCTGATAGGACTCGTCGTCGATGTCCCCGGCGACGTGTTCGGCCTCGAGGTCGTCGAGGGAACGCAAGAGAAAGTCGCGCTCGGCCTCCAGCGCGGAGTGGGTGCTGGGGTCCTCACGATCCTGCTCGGGAGTTTGGGTCGGGTCGGTCATCCCGAGCGGACGCCGTCGACGAGCGCCTCATCGGCATTCGTGGCGTGCAGGCGAGGTTCGCGGCGCCAACGGGCGAACGCGAGGGCCAAGCCAGCCGCGCCCAGCGCGAAGACCAGCACCGGGAGCCCCCACACGAGGAGGCCGAGGCCGCTGCTCTGCGGCTTGAGGAGGATCGACAGCCCGTACCGGGCGACGTACACGCTGCGGATCTCGGCGTCGGACTCGCCGGCCTTCGTCCGGCGCGCCAGGTCGGCGCGGATTGCCTGCGCCGAACTCGACGACGAATCTTCCGCCGAGAGCCCCTGACAGTCCGGGCACCGGATCTCGGTTGCCAGCTCGTGGGCCCGATCGGCCGAGGTCTGCGGCCCCGAGCTCGGCCACGCCGCCCACACCAACGCGCCGAGGATCAGCAGCGCTGCGCCGCCCCAGGTCAGGAAACGCCGACCCCTCACGGGCGGGCCTGGGCGGCAGCGAGCATCGTGTCGAGGTTGCGCGTCGACGCGGGCCCGAACTGGGTCCCGACGACGGTGCCGTCGGGAGCGATCGCGTACGTCTCCGGTTGTCCGAATGTCCCGAAGTCAAGCGACAGGTTGCCGCTGGCGTCATTGACGAGATCCCACGTCATGCCCTCAGCCTCAGCGTACGGACGCGCCGCGTCGACCGTGTCGTCGCGCAGGATCCCGAGCAGCACGACGTTGGGGTCTCCGGCGTGCTCTTGCTGAAACGCTTTCAGCGCCGGCAGCTCCTGCTGGCACGGGATGCACCACGAGTTCCAGAAGTTCACCAACACCGCCTTGCCGGCCAGGCTTGCCGTCGACACGGTCTGGCCGTCGAAGGTGTGCGCGGTGAACGTCGGCACCTGCTTGCCGACCAGATGGGTTTGCTCGTCGGCTTGCGGGTTGGTGTTGACCTGGGTCGCGAGCACCACCGCGAGCGCGGCAACCCCAACCCCCACCACGAGCGCCGCCCACCGCGCCGGGTGCTTCATACCGGGACGACCTCGGGCTCCTCGCTCGGCGTCGGCCCAGCCTCCGGCGGGGCCGACACCGGCTCGCGGTCCACTCGGACCTTCCGGCGTCGCAGCTCGGGCGAGATCGCGATCGCCGTGCCGAGCGCGATCACCGCCCCGCCAATCCAGAGCCAGACGACCATGGCGTTGATATCCACGCCGATGGTCACCCGCCCCTTCTCGTTGGGTGACGACACGAGCGTGAGGTAGACGTCGCGCAGGAAGCCGGTTTTCACCGACGGGGTGCCGATGCCCTCGTTGCTCCCCGGGAAGGTCGAGATGGCGGGCGCGTAGGTTCCGAGGTCGCTGCCGTCGTGGTGGATCCGGAGGAGCACGGCGACGCTGGTCTTCTGCGGGCTCTTCTCGGTCCGGTTGCCGAGGTAGGTGATCGTGTAGCCACTGACGGTTGCGGACTGGCCGCGGGCGAGCTCGACCTCACGCCGAGTTGTAAAGGCGCCAAAGGCGGCGAGCGCCACCGCGATGCACACGATTCCGGTGTGCACGACAAGGCCGCCATAGAGGCGCGGGTTGCCGCTGACCATGCGGCGTACTGCGGTGGGCCACCGCTCGGACTCGGCTCGGTGGCGAGCCCGGGCGCCGACGACGTACTGCCGGACAATTCCAGCCACCGCAAAGGCGGCGAGACCGAACGCCAGCACGGTCGTGATGCCCCGCGTACCCAGCACCAGCGCGACAACCATCGTGATGCCGGCCGTGTAGGCGGGGATGATCAGGCGCCGTCGCAGGACGTCGGTGCTGGTGGCGCGCCACGGCAGCGCCGGGGCGACCGCCATCATCAGCAGCAAGGCCAGGGCGATGGGAGTCGTCATGAGGTTGAAGTACGGGCCACCGACCGACAGCTGGTGGCCCTGCAACGCCTCGGCGAGGAGCGGGTAGACAGTGCCGAGCAGCACGACGAAGGCGAGACCCGCGAAGAGCAGGTTGTTGACCAGGAAGGCTGCCTCGCGTGAGACCGGCGAGTCGATGCGACCCGGGGAGCGCAGGCGGTCGCCGCGCCAGGCAATGAGGGCGATGCTCCCGGCGGCGACGACCCCGAGGAAGGCGAGCAGCCACGGTCCAATATCGGACTCGGTGAAGGAGTGCACGGAGTTGAGGACGCCGCTGCGGGTCAGGAACGTAGCGAGGATGGTGAGACAGAACGTGGACAAGATCAGTGAGAGGTTCCAGACCCGGAGCATCGCCCGCCGCTCCTGGACGATCACGGAGTGCAGGAACGCGGTCGCGGTCAGCCAGGGAAGGAGGGCCGCGTTCTCGACCGGGTCCCAGGCCCAGAAGCCGCCCCAGCCGAGCACCTCGTAGCTCCACCAGGCACCGAGGATGATCCCGATGGTGAGAGCGCCCCAGGCGATGAGCGTCGCCTTACGTACGTCAGCGAGCCAGCCCTCGCTGAACCGGCCGGTGATCAGCGCAGCGACGGCGAACGCGAACGGGATCGTGAAGCCCACCAGGCCGAGGTAGAGCATCGGCGGATGGAAGGCCATCAGCGGGTGGTCTTGGAGCAACGCGTTCGGACCCTGCCCGTCGAAGGGCGGATTGCTCAGGGTGCGGAACGGGTTCGCCGGCCCAAGCATGAGCGCGAAGAAGAAGAGCGCGACGGCGAGGCCGATGAGGCTGGCCCAGGCGACGAGCGGGTCAGTGACGCGGGCCCGGAACTTGTAGGCCGTGAAGGTGAGGAACCCGCCGAGGACGAGGACCCACAGGAGGATCGAGCCTTCCAGAGCAGCCCAGAGTCCAGTGATGGTGAACAGCAACGGGGTTTCTCGCGCGTTGTTCGCCGCCACGTACTGCAACGAGAAGTCGTGCGTGATCAGCGCCCATTCCATCGCGCCCACCGCGACGACGGCACCGCCGAGGACAAAGAAGATGGCCCGACGCCCGACGATCAACCATCGGTCGTCGTGGGTCCACAAGCCCCGCGCCAATGCGCAGATGCCGAGGCCGGCGGAGCTGGCGCCGAGGGCGACGCCGAGGATCCCGAGCGACGCCTTCACTGGCGGGGTGGCGACGGCTGCTTAACCACGGGCGGCGTGTAGTCGTTGCCGTGGTTGATGAGGATCTGATCCGAGTCGAACGTCCCGTTCGAAGTCCAGTGGCCGACCGCCACAACCGGGGCGCCCTGCTTGAAGAGCTGGGGCGGGTTCCCGTGTTGGATCACCTCGGCCGTCGCCTTCCCGTCAGTGAGCTTGAAATCAACACCCGCGTGCGTCGGAACAACCGAGCCGTTGACGACCGCTCCGGCCATGCGGAACTCGGAGGTGTCTCGCCGGTGTGCGATCGCTTGCGACACGGTCCGGAAGTACTGGATGTTGTTAGACAAGATGATGAGGAGCACCACGATCGCTACAGCGGCTCCGGCACACATGCCGACCGCGGCATAAGTCCGGCGGCGGCGGTTCTTCATGCGTCGCGGTCAAGTCGCTCGGCCCGTCGAATGCGTGCCCCCAGCCGAAGCCAGTAGACGAGGAACACGGCGCCGGCGACGGAGTAGCCGCCAATCACGTACTGGGCGAACTTCATCGTCCGATTCCCACCTCGACGTGCTCGGGTGGGGCAGTGGTCCCCGCCCCCTGCACGCGCTCTTCGATGGCCTTCGCGAGCTCCTTGGATTCGAGGTCCTCCTCGAGCGTTTCGAGTCGGTATCGCTTGTCCAGGAGGTAGACGTACAAGAGCGTGAAGGCGAGCACTCCCAACCACAAGGTGAAGGCCATGACGCCGTGGATGTGGGCATTCAGACTCGGCGTGAACACGGTCGCCTGCTGGTGCAGCGTCTGCCACCAGTCAACCGAGAAGTGAACGATCGGAACGTCGACAAAGGCCACGAGCGCAGCGATCGCGCACCGCTTGGCCCTCGTCTCGAGCGGGGCCGGGACGCGACGCAAGGCGAGGTACCCGACATACAAGAAGAACAGGACAGCAGTGGTGACGAGCCTCGCGTCCCAAGCCCACCAGACGCCCCAGACCGGCCGACCCCACAATGAACCCATCACGAGCGTCATGGCGGTGAAGAGCACACCCAGCTCAGCCGATGCGCCGGCCAGGCGGTCCCACACCGGGCTCCGGGTGCGCCGCCAGAGATAGAGCGCCGACGAGAGGGCGGTCACGCCGTAGGCGAGGTACGCGATCCAGGCCGATGGGACGTGGAGATACATCAGACGTTGCGCGTCGCTCTGAACCGCGTCCGGTGGCGCGATGAAGAGGCCGAACACGGCCAAGGCGACGAGCGAGACGAGCGCGGCCACGCCGAGCACTCGGCTGATGCGGGGGTTCAGTAGCGTCATGACTCCTCCAGGAGCGGCCCGAAGGCGAGCATCCCAATCCCGGTGAAGAGCACGGCGAAAATACCGAGCAACGTCACCCAAGGCCACGCGTCACCCGAAACGCCGCTGATGGAGGCCTCCCACGCCTTGGTTGCCCCCAGGAGAACCGGGGCGACCACTGGGAGCAACAACACCGGCAACAGCGTCTCGCGCACGCGCAGTCCCGCGGCGAGGACGCCGTAGAGGGTACCGGTGGCCGCCAGGCCCACAGTCGCGGCCACCGTGGCGAGCACGAGCGGCGCCACACCATTGAGGCCCACATTGAAGAGGATCACCACTCCGACCGTGAGTAGCGCCTCGAGGGCCGCGAGCTCGACGGCGACGGCGGCCGCCTTGCCAAGAAAGAGGGCTGAACTGTCCAGCCCGGACAGGCGAAGCCCGTCCCGGGCTCCGTTCTCGGCCTCGATCGAAAACGCCCGGCCCACCGCCAGCAGGGTCCCGAACAGCACCGTGACCCAGAACAGGCCGGGCGCCACGTTGGTGAGATCACCGCGGTGGGGGTCGAGCGCGAAAGCGAACAGGAGCAGCACGACGAGTCCGAACGGCAGGATCTGCTGGGCCGTGACCCGGGATCGGGCCTCGATTCTGAGGTCTTTGCCGGCGACCAGGGCGGCCTCTTGGAACAGATTCACGCGCGGCTCCCCGACGGCGTTGCGCCGCGGGCGAGCGTCGGCCGGGAGTCCTTGGTTTCGGCCCGTTCAGGGTCGGGCAGCGTGCCGTGTGCTTGGCCGGCGGTCAGCACGACCTCTCGGGACGACAGCGGTCGGGACCGCTCTAGCTCGTGCGACACCAAGACGACCGACCGTCCAGCCGACGGCGAGCCGGCGAGCACCGCGTCGAGCGCCGCTCGCCCCTCGGCGTCGAGGCCAGCGTGCGGTTCGTCGAGCAGCAAGAGCTGAGGGGTGCGGACCATGGCGATCGCAAACGCCAACCGGCGCCGTTGGCCAGCCGACAGCCGGGCGTGCACCACGTCGCACAACGGAGTGAGTCCGAACTGCTGCAGAACTTCTTGCTCTGGCGGCGCGTCGGCGCCCGCCGCACGCGCCGCGAAGCGGACGTTTTCCGCCACGGTGAGGTCGTCGTAGCAGCCCGTCTCGTGGCCTACGAGGCTCAGGAGCCGACGGTGGCTTTTGGGGTCTTCGGCCAGGTCATGGCCGAGGACCCAGGCCGACCCGGAGCGCAGGGGCACGAGTCCGGCGAGGAGTCGGAGCAGGGTCGTCTTCCCCGCTCCGTTCCCGCCCGAGAGCAGCACGACCTCGCCCTCGGCCACGTCTAGATCCACTCCAGCAAGGGCTGGGAAGCGACCGAGCAGGCACACAGCCGAGCGCAGACGGACGACGGGTGGCACAGCGTCTCCCGGGAGCAGGTGGACAGAGTGTACGGAGGGGTCCCGAGGGCGGGCGAACCGCGTCAGGCCAGCACCTCGGTTCAGGGCCGGGGGGCCCATAGGATCGGGAGTCGTGCGACGCGCAGCCGCCGTCATCGGGCGCGCCCTCATCACCGTGGGCGTCTTGATCCTGCTCTTCGTCGCGTACCAGCTGTGGGGCACGGGGATCTACGCCTCCCAACAGCAGAGCCGCCTCCGTCGCGAGTTCTCGACTGAGCTTCGCAAGACCCCGACGACGACTACCCCGACGACAAACCCGACGTCCACCGCAACGACGGAACCATCGCCGCCACCGCCGCCGCCCGGGAACGCCGTCGCTCGCATTCAGATCCCCAAGATCGGATTGGACGCCATCGTGGTCGACGGCATCGCCACCGACGACCTTCGCATGGGCCCTGGTCACTACCCCCTGACACCGCTCCCCGGTCAACGAGGCAACGCAGCCATCGCCGGCCACCGGACGACCTACGGCGCTTGGTTCGGAAACCTCGATCAACTCTCGACGGGTGACGAAATCCTCATCCGAACGGTGCAGGGCTTCTTCACATATCGCGTCTATCAGCAGCTCGTCGTGGACCCGAGCGACGTCGCCGTCCTGAACCCAGACCCGGCTCGCCCCGCGACGCTCACCCTGACAACCTGCAACCCGAAATACTCCGCGTCGCAGCGGCTCGTGGTCAAGGCCGCGCTCGACAGCCCGACACCACCCCTGCCGCCACCCCGCGGACTGCCTCGTCCGTCCAAGCTCGTCGACATTTCCAGCCTGTCGGGCGATTCCGGCTCCCTGATCCCGGCCCTAATCACTGGGCTCATCGCGGCCGCGGTGGGCGGATTCTGGTGGCTCGCCTACCACCGCCACGCCCGCTTCATGACCTGGATCATCGGCGCGATCCCGTTCCTCGTGGCGCTGTTCTTCTTCTTCACGTACCTCGAGCGCCTCCTCCCGGCGAACTACTGACCCGACATCGCGCCGACTCAGCGTCTCGAGCGGCGGGCGGCAGGGCCCTTGACGGATGCTCAGCGGCCAGAGAAGCGGGCCGGCCGCTTCTCAGCGAAGGCGGCGAGGCCCTCCTGCAGGTCGGCGCTCGCAAACGCTCCCGCCTCGAGCTCCTGGAGCTCAACGCGAACCTGCGGCGTAAGTGCGCACGCCTCCGCGAGCAAGTTCAGAGCCCGCTTATGGCCCGCGAGTGAGAGTGGAGCCAACGAGGCCAGCTCGGCGGCGAGGGCCCGCGAGGCGCCGAGGGCGTCGTTGGCTCGACGTTGCACCAATCCGACCTGCTCGGCCTCGTTCACGTCGAGGAGGCGAGCACTGAGTAGTAGGTCGCGCGCCATCGCCTGGCCGACGAGCGTCGCCAGCCGCGCGATGTTCGCCGCGTTCAGCAGCACCCCGAGACGAGCTGCCGGCACGCCGAACGTCGCCCCGGGCGCGGCCACGCGAAGGTCACACGCGACTGCCAGTTGCAGGCCAGCTCCGAGGGCCGCGCCGTTGACGGACGCGACGACTGGGGCTGGGTAGGCGATGATTTCGTCGAGCAGCTGTTCAAACGCTGGACGGAAGGTGTCCCCTCCGCCGTGACTCAAGCCACCGACGTCCGCCGCGCGGCGCCCGAGGTCTGCACCGGCACAGAATGCCTTGTCGCCCGAGCCGGCAATGACGACGGCACGCAGACCCGGATTCGACTTCAGCCGCTCGTGCAACTCGCCACAGAGCTCCGCGTTGAGCGCGTTCCGGCGCTCCGGCCGGTCGATGGTGGCTAACCCGATTTCGCCGTCGAGCTCCCATTGGATCGGCACGTCACGACTCGTCGATCAGGGCGATGAGATCACCTTCCTGCACCACATCGTCCGGTTGTACGTGCAGCTCGCGGACGACACCAGGTACCTCAGTTACAACCGGGATCTCCATCTTCATCGATTCGAGAATGACGAGCTCGTCACCCTCGGCGATGAGTTGGCCCTCATCAACAACGACTTGCCAGACGTTGGCAGCGATCTCAGCGCGAATCTCGTGCACGAGTGGAGGTTAGCGTCCGCACCGGCGACCGGGCTGGGCCTGACGGATTCCGAGCGACCATCCCCCGCGGTGACAGCGATCAGACCGGGAGCACGCCATGCTTCCGCCACGGTCGGACAACCTGCTTGTCGCGCGCTAACTCAAGACCACGAGCGATCGCGACACGCGTCTCGGCCGGGTCGATGACGTCATCAACAAGCGCGTGACCAGCTGCCACAAATGGGTCGATGTTGCGGCGGATCTCCTCCGCGAGCTCGAGGCGCCGTTGCGGCCTTTCCTCCTCGGGAACGGCCTCGAGGGTGCGGCGATGAATGATGTTCACCGCCCCATCGGGCCCCATCACAGCGATCTCAGCCGTAGGCCACGCAACGATGTAGTCCGGTTCGTACGCGTAGCCGTTCATCACGAAGTAGCCCGCGCCGTAACTCTTGCGCAGCACGACACTCACCTTCGGGACTGTTGCCTCCGAAACCGCGAACAACATCTTCGCACCATGGCGAATGATTCCTTGCCGCTCCACGGTTGAGCCGACGATAAATCCCGGCACATCATGCAGAAACACAAGCGAGATGTTGAACGCGTCGCAGAGCCAGACGAAGCGGGCGGCCTTGTCCGCGGCGTTCACGTCGAGGGCTCCACCCAAGACCATCGGCTGATTAGCCACCACACCGATCGGGCGCCCAGCGATCCGTGCCAGACCCGTGACGATGTTCTTCGCCCAGTCGGGTTTGATCCACAGCACCCGCCCATCGTCGACAACCGCGTTCACAACACGCCGAATGTCGTATGCCCGCCGAGGGGCTGTCGGCACGATGCCGTAGAGCTCCGGCACCAGACGATCTGCTGGATCGCCCGTCGGTCGAATCGGCGGGTCCTCTCGGTTGTTGGACGGGAAGAACGACAAATACTCCTTCACGACAGCTAGGCACTCACGATCGTCAGCGACCTCGAAGTCTGCGCACCCAGAGACACGGGTATGTACCGCCGAGCCGCCCATCTCCTCCTCGGTCACGTCCTCGCCGACCGCCGCCTTCACGAGGTGTCGACCACCGAGAGCCATCGACGACGTGCCCTTCACCATCGGGACGAAATCGGCCAGCCCGGGAATGTAAGCAGTTCCCGCGGCGCAGTGACCGAGAATCGCGGCAACCATCGGCACCACCCCGCTCATCGTGACCTGCTCGCGAAACAGATCACCCATGCCGGCGAATGTCGACCCGCTCTGGGATTGGATGCGTGCACCAGCCGAATCGAGCAACCAGATCATTGGGATGCGCTGTCGAAGAGCGAGCTCGCGCATGCGCTGGATCTTCTGCTCACCCACCCGACCCATCGACCCAGCGAGGACGGTGAAGTCATAAGCCGCGACAGCGACGCGACGACCATCGATCGCGCCGAGGCCGGTCACCGCGCCGTCCGCGGCGAGGTATCGACCCTCATACGCGGAATCCATGCTGTCCGCGAGCAGACCGAATTCAACCCAGGTCCCCGGATCGATCAGCAACTCAAGTCGTTCGCGAACCGTCAGCTTGTTGAGCGAATGTTGTCGTGCGACAAGCTCGGAACCGCCCATCCCGAACGAGCGAACGCGGCGCTCCCGTACATCGTCGACAAGCTCACCCCAGCCATGCACATCCCCACCGCCCGACGGCGATGATGCCGACGTCTGGCGGCCCTCATCATCTCCCGTCACGGTTCTCATCATTCCACGACTCGAACGGAGTGCGCTCAGTCCCCGGGCAAACGCGACGCCGGCAGACCTAGCAGCGCGCTGCGAACAACATCAAGAAGCTCGTCATCGCTGAGTTCCAACGCCGACGGAGACACCAAGGCGCGCCTCCGCAACGATATGACGACCGCCATCAACATGATGGCCGTGAGCGCGCCGCCCATGCTTGCAACTCCGACGTGGAGACCGATCCAGCCCACGAGCCCGCCGGCGAGACCTCCGCCAACAAAGAGAGGCACATCGCTGCGGATAAGACCGACGGCTACATAACCCTCGACGCCGTGTTCTCGAAGTGATTCGATGAGCACGCTCAAATGCCAGCCAATCAGCGCAGCACAGCCAGCCACAGCCCCAGCGACCACCGCTCCGCCGGCCGATGAGACGAAGGCGGACGGAAGAAACACCGTGGCACTCACAAGTACGGTCGCCCCAAGCACGATCGAGTAGGCCAGGCGACGTCGCGCGGAGTTGCTGACTGGCGGGGACAGCAGCGGAAGCCCGGTGGCGATAAGCACCACGAGTGGGCCCAAAGCCGGCTCACCACGATGGAACACGATGAACGCTGCGGACCCCGCCACTACCAACGCCGCACGAGCTGCTGCCGGCCGAATGCGCACAAGGGCCAGCGCCCCCAGCCCGCCCAGACCCACCAAGGCCAGAAACTCAGCACTCGCGGGGAACTTCTCGGCGCTCGCGGTATCGGCCGAGATTCCGACCGCGAGAAGCACCCCTGCTGTGAGGGCCACGATTCCGGAGACTCGCCAAACCGATTTTGGGGCAAGCCGCCGCACGACGACCGGGTCGGCCACAAGTAGGAGCCCGACGAGCGCAAGGACCATTGCCCAGGTCCCCACGTCCCGCAGAACGACGTATCCCGCCACAAAGCCGAGAATTGCGAAGGGCAGCAACTCCGTCTCTGACCGAGTCAACTCTCGTATGTGGCGACCAAGCGAGCCGCCATCGGCGGCCCACAGGATCGCGGCGACTAGAACGTTGTTCACAGTCCAGTAGCCGACGACAGCGAGGATTGCGCTCAGCCCCACGGCGATCCACTCGGATGCACCAGCGACAAACAGGCTGCGACCCAGCGCTGCGGCCGCAAGAGTTGCGAGCGTCGTACAGGACGCGTTGACTACAAGTTTCCGGAATGCACCGTTTCGGACGTGATCCCAATGCAAGCCAGCGGCAAGACCGCAAACGGCTGGGACCCAGAGAGGACCTCCCGCAACCGCCGTCGCCGCAGCCGCCGACAGAATCACCATGCTCGAGTTGATGGCGGTCTCATCGCCAAAGATTGCAACACGTTGCGTCGCGACCACGCTCAGGACAACGAGCGCAGCGACGGTCCACGCGTCTACATCGCCCGGCCGGCCAAGGAGAAAGGCTCCGGCTAGCCCGGACGCCGCGGCGAGCCCAAGCACAACGGTCATCGCCTTCAAGACGACCGACGGCCGCTCCGGAACTGGCCTTCGACCGATTTGTTCTGCAGCGACCACTCTCGGTTTCACGAGTCACCCCCCGGCGGCACGAGCCGATCGCCATAGAGGTCCTGCAGCTGCTGATAGCAGTCGGCACATGCCACGCACGTGGACAGGTGCGCTGAAATCTGGGCCCTGACCTTGCGACTGAGCTGGCCGCGCAGATACCGGCCGAGTTTCGAACGTACCGGTCGGCAGGTGCGGCACCCTCCCGATGCCGTGTGCTCGATGCAGAGGCCGACCAGCTCTTCCCGAGCCCGGTGTGCCCTCTGTCGCGCCGCGACCGGCGTGATCCCAAGCTGCTCAGACAACTCCAGAAAGCCAAGCCCCTCCACGTAGCGAAGGACAAGCACTTCTCGGCTAGTTCGCGAGAGGGACTCAAACGCCTCGCGAGCGAGCACCGTGTCTAGCTCCGTCAGTACACGTTCCTCGGGGCCTGCCTCGGTCGCGGCGATGTGCTCGGCGGCATCTGCCCCAACAAAACGTCGGCTCCCCTGCTGTCGAAGTTGGTTCCGCCATAGATTTCGGACCGACGTCAGCAAGTAGGCCTTAACGTTTGACGCGTCCTCGATGTATTGAGCCCGGCGCAGGACATTGAGAATTGCGGTGTGCGTCAGGTCCTCGGCCTCGGCATCGCTACGAACAAGCCGCCTCGCAACTCGGAGCGCATCGCCTCGATACTGCGCGATGACCTGATCGAGTTCGTGATTTGGAGACCACTCCGCTCCACCCGGGCTCGACATCGACCCGCTCCCACCCTCCTGCCACATCGAGGCGGGTAGGAAACTACCGGTGACGAGGTTCGATTGCTATGGGTGATCGCGGAAGGAAGGGATCGTTTCTATGTCACACACCTCGCGCGCTGGTGTCCTGCGTGCCTGCCCGGCCACAGCGCTTCCACGGTCGGTCCAGACGTCTCGAGGGATCCCCAAATCCGTCGGTGCTCGGCCTGTGTCGGCGGGTTGGGTACCGTGAGGTCGTGTGGCTGCTGATCGCTACCGCGTTGGTCAGCCTTTTCGTCATCAGCCTCACGCACGGAAGTTTCGGCGAGTTGACAAGGTTGCGGGTCGCGGCGCCGTGGCTCCTCGCCACAGGACTCGTTGTCCAGGCGATCCTCGAATACATCGACATTCCAAGAAGCGACATCGATACCGTCGGTTATGGCTTGCTGATGGCCTCGTACGTCCTGATCCTCGCCTTCTGCGTTGCGAATATTCGAACCCGCGGATTCGGCGTGATCGCAATCGGCATAGCTCTAAACGCTCTCGTCATCGGACTCAATCAGGGCATGCCCACTAAGCCTGTGGGTGATGGTCCCCATGGCAACCGCGTCTTCAAACCCGTCGTTCAGACGGTCAAACACCGCCAGGAACGGAGCGATGATCTGTTGCGGTTTCTCGACGACCGAATCCTTTTTCCAAAGCCCTTCGACGAGTTGGTGTCGTTCGGCGACCTCGTCATGGCCGTAGGTATCTGCGAGTTGATGTACTACGCGAGCCGGCGGCCCGCAGGCGCTCCCGCCGTCACCGCGTGAGCAGTCCTCGACCTCGAAGGACCGATTCGAGCGCCGTCAGAACATTGCCGTCGTACACATAGGCCGGGCCGGTGAACAGAGCCTCGACCGCCCACGATGCGTGGGCATCGTCGCCCCCGGTCAGTTCGTCGTAGGCACTTGCGACCTTGAGGATCTGACCCATCAGTACCGCTCGGGTTTCCGACGGCGGATTCGAAGGGCGATGAAGCCCCGGTTCGGCGGCCACGATGTCGCCGGCATTGGCGAGCGCGTTGCTTGAGCGGAGCATGTCTGCGCCGGCCCTCGCGACGTCGGTGGCATCCAGCTTTAGTCCGGTCGGCGGCTCGTCCAGGGACACTGCGCCGAGGTGATGCAGCCAAGCCGCGGTCTCGAGATCCCGGAGGCTGGCGTTGCTGACGCCGAGCTCTTGTCCGAGCCCAACGGATAGACCCGCCACCCGCTCAACATGTCCTTTGCGGGCTAGGCCACCGAGCTCTGGCGCGACTCCGAGCGCTTGAACCGTTTGCTGGAACGTTCGACGAGTTCGGAGTAACAGCTCGTAGGAGTACCACGCAGCCAGGAGCGGAACCGAAAATAAGATTGGGCCCCAAAGGCCAAGCCCGCCTTGCCCGCCGATACCACCGTAACCAATTGCCATCAGCATTCCGCTGGTCGCGAGAGCTAGGTCAGCTCCACGACCCCGCCAGCGCGCCACGTACCCCTCCCGCAACAGAGTTACGAGATCGGCAACCACGAGTTCTGCGACTGCGGCTGCCGCCAGGGCACAGAAAACGACGAGTCGCGGATCTGAAGTAGCGCCGACGCGCATAGTCAGCTGAAACGCTGCGCCGGCACCGAGGCCCTCTGCGAGGTATTCAGCGAGCAGCAAGACTCGGCTTGGTATCCCACGCGGCTCCGTTCGCAGTGTCACGGCAACCACGGGAGCGAGGCTCGCGATCGCGACGAACTCGCCAGGCGACGCTGATCGCAGCAGTACGACGATGACCGCGAGGCCAACCGGAAGAGGGCTGCGCTGGTCGGGTCTCAACTCAAATATGTACCCGGCAACGAGAGCAGTACCGATCACGATCAGGTTGGTCGTGTCGGTGCTCGCGCCAGCAGCAATGGCGATGAGCAGGGTCAGGAAACATGCTCCGGCAAGAAGGAATAGGCGCCGCGCCTGGTTCATGAGACCGTCTCCGTGCCATCGGCACACTCGCAACGACACGCCTCGGGCGGAGGTCGCTGTTCGCAGTGGCCAAGATACGCGAGCGCGGCACGCTGGGTGGGGAACGGTGCTGGATATGAGGACGTCGGTATCGGCGATAGGTCTCGGCTCTCGCCGATGCCCGCCGCCGGCTGAGGCAGCATCGAGACTCCCGAGTGCGACCACATCTTGGCGATCGCCCAGGTGTGTGGAAAAGGCGGATTGGGCAGGGTCCCCGATCCAATCAGATGTTTCTCGTGGCGCTAGCGGAGGCCCTTGCCGGCACCGCCCGCGAGGACAAGTGCAGCAATGCTCGACCCGACAAGCGCAAGACGGACGATCAGCTTCTTCATAGCGAATTCCCCCTCTCTGAAAGCTCTCCTACCGGCTTCGCTATCCCCGGTGAGGTGAACGCTCCGCTGATTCCCAACTGTTTGGGTTCCGTCGAGGCCCTGCCCATTCGACCCTCCCGGGCTCTCAACACAGGGCTCAGCTCGAACTCAAGCACAGGAGCAACTCTACGCGCCCCTGTAACTCTGCCGACGCCCAGCGGCGGTAGCCGCGATGTGTTGGGATCCACGTCACACGTCCGGGAGTTCCGTATCCTCCAAGCGGGACTAGTCGAGCTAAGGCGGCCCGATGACCGAGCAGGGGATCGCGGGACTCGATGTCCAGGCGATCGAAAGTGAGCTCACTCGCCTTCCTGAGATTGTCGCCTGTCGCATCGTCGCTGATCCCCTCGGGCGCCCGCTCGAAGTTCATGTCTTGGCGCACCCTGGGAAACACCCAAAGCAGGTAGTGCGTGACATCCAATCGGTCGCTTTGGCGTCGTTCGGCCTTGAGATCGATCGGCGGATCGTTTCAGTCGTTCAGCTTGGGCCCAGTGGTGCAGAGGGGGTCGAGCCGTCGCCAGCCCCGTTGGCCCGGATTGCGATCGGTGCAATTCAGTCGCAGTTGGAGGGGAAGCGGGCGACGATCCGTGTCACGCTTACATCGGGCAGCGTTGATGCGACGGGGTTCGCTGAGGGATCGATTGCGGCAGCGACCCGTTTGCGTCTGGTCGCGACTGCGACGCTCGACGCGCTCCGCCAGCTACACAACTCGGCAGAGGCCATCGAAGTGGAGCACGCGTCCATCGGCAAGGTGGGTAGCCAGGAAGTCGTCGCCGTAGCCCTCATCCTCGTCGATCCACCACACGAGTACGAGCTGGTCGGGACCGCCCTGGCGCGCCAGTCGCCCGACGTCGCGACCGTCCGAGCAGTCCTCGACGCAGTCAACCGTCGGATCTCGTATCTGTCGGGAGAGCACACGGTCTCCTGATCGCGCGCAGAATCGGCTGATGGGTACTCGGACTGCGGTCCTGCTCTCATACCGTCTGGGCGGCCAGGACGGGGTGTCGGTGGAGGCCCGGAAATGGCAATGGGCGCTCCAGCATCTTGGCTTTGCGGTCCGCCGGGTCGCGGGTGAGTTCGACGACGATCTCTCGGCGGCTGACATCTGCTTGCCGTTCCTGGCCCGTGAGCGTCGGCCCGGTCAGCCCGCAGAGCACCGCGAGATCGGCCGGGCGGTCGCGGACGCTGATCTGGTCGTCGTCGAGAACTTGTGCTCACTGCCCTTGAACTTGGAGGCGGCCCGGGCCGCGGCTGCGGCGTTGGCTGCTTTCGCCGGGCGGGTCGTGTTTCATCATCACGACTTGCCGTGGGAACGGGCCGAGTTCGAGCCCTACACGGAGTTTCCCCCGCGCCGGTCGAACTCACTCCACGTCGTGATCAGCGAGCAGGCTCGTGCGGCACTGGCCCTTCGGGGGATGGACGCGGTGACGATCCGCAACGGCTTCGACCTCGATGCGAAGCCGGGACGGCGCACGTCCACGCGGCGCCGCCTCGGATTTAGTCCCCAGGACGTCGTCGTGCTCCAGCCCACCCGCGCGATTGCGCGCAAGGACGTCGGCCGGGGGTTAGATCTCGCCGAGCGCCTCACCGTCGAGCTGCCGCGACGCCGCGTGCGTTACTGGCTCACCGGGCCCGCCGAGGATGGCTATGCAACCACCCTCGAGGACATCCTCGGTGCGGCCCGGATCTCGACCACCCACCTGCGCACCGAGAACGTGTCGGATGCCTATGCCGCATCGGACGTCGTGGTGATGCCGTCACGGTGGGAGGGATTCGGCAACCCGGTCATCGAGGCGATGATCGCCAGACGGCCGGTCGCATCCGCTCCGTACCCGGTGCTGCGCGAACTCCTGGAGCTCGGGCTACACGTCCTGCCCATCGACGATCCGAGCGCCGTCGCGAGATTCCTCCAACGCCCGGATGCGGGCATCTTGGAGGGCAACCGGGACGTCGTCGCGCGGGAGCTCGCTCTCGCCGACCTGCCCAAGCGGCTGACGGACGCGTTCGGGCGGGTAGGTTGGGCTGACTGGTGAGCGAGCCCTCTGACCCGATCCTGCAACAGCGCGCACGGATCCGCCACTTCGTGGCGGTCGCACAACGCTGCGGGTACGGGGCGATGCTGCTGGCCATCGTGTTCTTCGGGATCGGGGCAGCCACCAACTTTCCCGACTGGACCGTTGTGTCGACCGTCACCACGCTCGTGATCTCCATGGCCGTCCTCCCGGTCCCCATCGTCCTGGGCTATGGCGTGCGCGCGGCCGAGCGGGAGGACCGTCAGCGCCAATCCCCCGAGCGCGGCGCCGAGTAGCGGTTCGCCCGACCGCCGGACGACCATCTACCCTCGGACCGATCGGGCGACCACCGAAGGGAGATCGCCGTGCGGTACCGCCGCTTCGGGAACTCTGACCTCGTTGTCTCGGAAGTCGGGTTCGGCACCTGGACGCTGGCCAGCGACTGGTGGGGCGTCGTCGAGGACAAGCAGGGGCTGCTGCACGCAGCGCTGGACGCGGGCATCACGTTCTTCGACACCGCCCCCGTCTACGGCAACGACGGCGTCGGTGAGTCGCTGCTCGTGGAGCTGCTCCGCACCCATCGAGCAGAGATCGTCCTGACCACCAAGTGCGGGTACGACATCGACGCCCCCCGCCCCCCCGGCCAGTCCGAACGACCTCAGGACTGGCGGCCCGAGGCGATTCGGGAGCAGCTCGATGCCTCGCTGCGCCGGCTGGGGACGGACTACGTGGACCTCTACCAGCTCCACAACGCCCGACTCTCGCCGATCCTGGACGACGATCTCTGGGCCGAGCTCGCGCGCTTACGCGAGCAAGGCAAGGTCCGTGAGCTCGGCGTCGCGCTGGGACCAGCCATCGGATGGGTCCAGGAGGGCCTCGAGTCTCTGCGCCGACGGCCGATCGCGTCGCTGCAGACGGTCTTCAACATTTTGGAGCAGGAGCCGGGCCGCACCTTCGCCGCCGAGCCTGCGATCGTGGACGGGACGGCCGGGCTCATCTCGCGCGTCCCGCATGCTTCGGATGTGCTCTCGGGCAAGATCGACCGCGACACGGTCTTCGCGGCGACCGACCACCGCTCCCACCGCAACCGGGACAACATGCTCGACAACTTCGAGAAGGCCGAGACGCTCTCCTTCCTGTGGGAGGGCAGCGGCCGGACGATCGCGCAGGCGGCCGTCGCGGGGATCCTCGCCAATCCTGCGTTCACGACCGTGCTGCCAACGTGCGTCACGGTCGACGACGTTCGAGAGTTTGCGACCGCCGCTGACCATCCCCTCGATGCGAGCGAAATCGCGCGGCTTGGAGAGCTTTGGGAGAGCAACTTCGGTCACACCGACCGGTATGAGATGCCCTTGAAGTCCAGCGCGTGAGCGCACGTCCCGCGACGACGCGTCTCCCGGCCGAGCGGCGTCGCCAACAGATCCTGGACGTCGCCTGCTCGGTGTTCGCCGACCGGGGCTTCCACGCCACGTCGATGGATGACATCGCTGGCGCGGCTGGGGTGACGAAGCCGGTCCTGTACCAGCACTTCCCCTCGAAGCGGGCGCTCTTCGTGGATCTGCTCGGCGACCTCGGGAGGCGACTACTCCACGATCTCAACGCCGCGACGGGCGCCGTCCAGACGGGTCGTGAGCGCGTCGAGGGAGGGTTCGCGGCCTACTTCCGGTTCGTGACCGGCAACGAAGCCGCGTTTCGTGTGCTCTTCGGCGCCTCGGCCCGAAACGACCCCGAGTTCGCGGACATCATCGAGCGCCTGCTCGACGACGTCGCTGGCGTGATCAGCCTCCTGATCGATATCGAGGGGATACCCGAACACCGTCGGGTCCTCGCCCACGCGCTCGTCGGGATCGCCGAGGCGACCAGCCGCGATGCGTTGACCGGCGACGGCAACGGCCTCGACGCCGACGAGCTGGCCCGGTGGGTGTCGGAGCTGGCCTGGTTCGGCCTCCGAGGTGTCCGAGGTGACGAGCCCGCATCGGCGACCCGCGCTGGGCGCTTCCCGGTCGAACTCCGCTAGGCGGCTAAGGCGGGTTCAGCTCGGGCGTAACGGACGAAGAGGAAGCTCTCAGCTGTCACCACGGAGACAAGCGCGAGGCGTGCGGGAGTCGCAAGGTCGGCGCCAGCGAAGATCCGATGGCTCGAGCCGACGAGCAACAGGGGCGAGTCGGTCAGGCACAACTCGTCGACCGCGCCGAGGGCAGCGAACTGACCGTTGATGGTTGGGCCGCCTTCGACGAGGACATTCCGGTATCCGCGCCTGACGAGCTCATCGAGCGCCACGCCAAAATCCACCCCGCCGTCCGTGCCGGCCACGACGACGCCGGCGACGTCGGCGGGAGGGTGGGGCGCGGCCCCGACGGTCACGATGAGCGGAGCCACCTCGGCCTCGGCGAAGAACGGTGCCTGCCAGTCGAGCTCGGCGCGACGCGTCACGACCGCGATGGCGGGGACCGGCGTCTGACCGCGTTCGAGCCGGGCCTGGCGGTGGTGTTCGTCGAGGCGAGCCGGCCCGTACTGCTCGTCGCGCATGGTCGACGCCCCGACGACGATCACGTCGGCGAAGGATCGGATGGTCGCGAAGATCACATGGTCGGCCGCTCCGCCGAGCGACCCCGACGTACCTCCCACTGCGGTGCCGCCGTCGGCGCTGGCGACCATGTTCACCCGTACGTGGCGATCGCGGCGCGGATCGACCGTCGGCTCGTAGAGCACGGTCAGGTCCGCGGCCCCGCGGCCGGGGTAGAGCTCGCGGAACTCGGTCCCGTCATCGGGTTGTTCGCTCATCGGTCAGTCCCGAGCTCGACGGCTACGAATCCACGGCAGGCGCCGGGCCGGTGAAATGCGGCGCGCGCTTCTCGCGCACCGCGGCGATTCCCTCCCGGGCGTCCTGGCCGGCGAAGCCGAGAAACTCGTAGGCGAGCGATGCGTCGAACGCGGGTGCAAAGAGCCGGTACCAGTGGTTCAGCGCCATCTTCGTCAGCCGGATCGCGCTCTGTGAACCAGCAGCCAGGTCTCGCGCGACTCCGAGCGCCGTGTCGTGCACCGCGTCGTCGTCGACGCAGAGCGATACCAGACCTGCCCGCTCGGCTTCTTCTCCGGTGAGCGACGTCGACGTCAGGAGGAGATATTTGGCTTTGGCCATCCCGCAGAGCAACGGCCAGGCGATCACGGCGTGATCACCCGCGGCGACGCCGAGCCGGGTGTGACCATCGAGGATGCGGGCAGAACGGCCGGCGATGGAGATGTCGGCGAGGAGCGCGACGGCGAGGCCTGCGCCGACGGCCGGTCCGACGATCGCCGACACGATTGGTTTCGAGCACTCGAGCATGTTCGAGACGAGATCTCGCGCTTCGCGCAGCACCCGTAGCCGCGCGGCCTCGTCTCCAGCGACCTCCTCGAGCAGGTCGAAGCTGCCACCGGCTGAGAACGCCCGTCCCGCTCCGCGCACCACCACGACGCGCGTCTCGGGGTCGGCGTCGATTGCCGGCCAGACGGCGCCGAGCTGGGCGTGCATCGCCCGACCGACCGCATTGAGACCAGGTGCCTCGAGCGTGATGCGCAGGACGCCGAGGTCGGGCCGGTCGAACTGCAAGGTCTCGAACCGCGCAAGGTCGGCTGGCACGCGTCAGCCTCGCGGTTCGGACGCCGCTGGCCGCCTCGCAAGGAACGGCGGCTGGTCCATGTCAGGCCCGAGTCGGGTCGGTGAACTGCGGGAGCCAGGGCCGCGTGGCAGCAAGGAGTTCGTCGGTCATCGCCACGACGTGTTCGTACGGGAGCCGTCCGGCCATGGGATCGGCCAGCATCGCCTCGAGCACGGTGGTGCGATTGCCGGTGAGCGCCGCCTCGACGGCCAGCTCCTCAGCGACGACGACTCGACGGAGCTGCTCGCCGAGGATCGAGTCGACGCGGGCGTGGTCTCTCGGGGTCACGCGTCCACCGGTCGCCAGCCCCATGCACTCCACGACCACTCCGTCCGGGAGGTTCTCGACTTGTCCGGTGTTCGGCAGGTTCACCGGCAGCGGGGTCGGCCGTTCCCGCAGGATGGAATCCAGCAGCGGCGCCACGAGCTCCCCGGAGGGGTAGCCGGTGATCTCGTCGCTGGCCAGGAGCTCGGCGACGCCCTGGTCGTCGTCCCGCTTGTCGGCCACGTGACCGGCCAGGCCGTAGTGGTGCGCCGACCACTCGCGTCCGAAGTCGGAGGCGGCGGTCACGAAGCCGGGGAAGAACTCCGCTACGTGGGTGTCCGATGAGCCGGGCAGCACGCCGAAGCGCTGGAACAACTCGAACTTGAGCCGGTTTCCGGCGATCACGTCCGCCTTGGTCCAGTCTGGGCCGTCCGACACCTTGCGGTAGTGCATGCCCGGGGGTGGCGTCATCCACACCGGTTCGGCTTGGGCGGCGGCGTCGTCAAGGAGCGCGCGGAGGCGGGCGAAGCCGTCGTCGCCTCCGACCTGCATCTCGGTTACGAGCGGGAGGTGGTTGACGCCGGCGACCGTCGGGTCGACGCGGCGGAGGTCGGCGTCGAGCAGCAGGCTCGTCACGAACTGCAGCCCGACCACCTCGTTGCAGAGTCCCACGGCCTGGACGGCCGTCTCACGCGTGACGGCACGACACAGGGCCGAGAGCGGGTTCGTGACGTTGAGGAGCAGCGCAGTGGGGCATCGCCGTTCGACCGCTCGGGCGATCTCGAGGAGGACAGGGATGCTGCGAAGCGCTCGCGTCACCCCGCCCGGCCCGACACTGTCCCCGACCGGTTGGCGGATCCCGTAGCGGGCCGGGATCTCCAGATCGTGGCGCATGCTGGAGAACCCCCCGACCGAGAACGCGGTGACCACGTACTCCGCTCCGTCGAGACCCTCGTCGAGGTCGGTGGTCGCAGTGACCGACAGTCCGATCCCGTCCCGACACTTCGCGATGTGCGAGCCGACGTCGAGCATCAGCGGCAGTGAGTCGCCGTCGATGTCGACGAGGACGACGTCGGTGTCCTGCAACGACGCCGTGTTTGCGAAGTCGCACAACAGGCGCGGCGTCCAGTGCGTGCTGCCGCCGCCCACCAGGGTGATGCGGGGTGTCATGGCTTCCTCCCCGAGCGACGTTACCGGGCGGCGGGCTTGGCCGGGGCCGCTCCGCGGCGGGTTCGGGTCGCCGTGCACCGAGGTGCGGGTTCAACGAGCCGGTGTTGGCGAGCCTATCGAGGGGTGCCGGGTGGGAGTCGGGTTGGAGTCGGGGTCAGCCCGTCTTCTCGGGTGCGACGAGGTCGGCGTACTCGGGGTGGTGCTGGATGTAGTCCGCGACGAAGGGGCAACGCGGCGTGACCGCGAGCCCCTGCGCCCGTACATCGTCGAGCGCGTCCGTGACGAGGCGGCTCGCGATTCCTCGGTGCCCAAAGGCCGGGTCGATCTCGGTGTGGGTGAAGATGATCCGCCCGGACGCGGGTTCGAAGTTGGCGAACCCGGCGAGCTGCCCACCGAGCCACGCCTCATAGCGGCCTGTGCGGTCATCGCGCACGATGCGGATCTCGTCGTCGGTCAACGAACTGGCCCTCCTCAACGGCTCCTGATCAACCCGCGAACGTAGGCGCTCTGCCCGACGTGCTGAAGGTCGTCGGAGAGAACGCTCACGAGCCGCACGCCGAGAGAGACCGGCGGATCCCATGACTCGTCGACGATCCGATCGAGGTCACCGTCGCGAAGTGACCTCACAAATCCAATCGTTCGCTCGTAGACCGCATCGTGGTATCCGACCAGGAGGGCGCCTGAGGGGCGCACACGTGCCACCTCGTCCGGACCGTGGCCATATCCAGTCGCAGCTCGGTCGAAGGGAAGGCCAAATCGATCAGCCCATCCCAAGCTCGCCCACACCTCTTCCGTCTCGGCAAGGTCGGCCACGTGACTGTCCTGGATTCTCGTCAGGTGCCAGACCAACCAGGCGATCGTGTTCGTCCGGTCGTTGGGCCGAGTAGCCAGCTCCTCCTCCGACAACCCCTCGACAACCCGACGGGCGAGGTCACGAACGCGGCCGAAGACGTCAACCAGCAGTGCGACGGAAGTCATCGGTGCTGCCTTCTTGGCCATCGAGATCGGCGAATCGCTCGTGTGTGCGATCTGTGGCTGGGATCAGGCCCACGGTCTGGAGACAGCCTCTCATGCGGTCTCAGACGCGCAGGGCTGGTTTCGAGGTGGGCGACGCGCGATCGCCACCAGGCTCCGAGTCGACGGGACGAGCCGGCCGCTCGGGGCGACGGAGGTGCAAGTCGATGGCGATGCTGGTGACCGCCGCCCAGCCGCACCAGAGCGAGATGAACGCGGCCGTCATGAGCCACGCGAGCAGGCCGACCGCGACCAGGTTGACCAGCCCGAAGATCACGAAACGCCGAGAACTCGACGACAGCAGCACGCCACACGTCGCAATCACGTAGAGCACGGTGAGTTGCGTGCCGAACGACAGCGGCACCGAATAGCTGATGTGATGACCTTGGATTTGCGCGTGGAGCGGCTGGCTGACGACCGCGACCAGCATGACGAGGCCGACTCCGACCCCGAGGAGTGAGAGCAGCGTCATGAAACGACGGCGCGAACCTCGAGGTTCGGCGAGCGTCACTGCCACCGGCGCCAGGATCGGGACGACCACGAGCGCGACGAAGAGGTACAGCCAGGTGGCATGACGGCCAAGCGAGCGTGACACATCTCCCTGGAGGCCCCACCACACGAAGGTCTCCGTGAAGGAGTGCGCAGCGAACAGCAGCGGCAGCGACGCGAGCGCCAAGTCTCGAGGACGCGACGCATGGCGCACCGCGTCGACCCCGATCACCCCGACTACGACCGCACCCGCCAAATCGGCTTCGGGCGAGAAACACACCGAACGACCTCCTCGTTCAGCTCCCACAACCGGCACCGCACCCGTTCAAGGTGAGGATCCTGTCCTCGCGCAGAGACTACCCAAGTGGTTGAGACGACAAATAGATGAAACCGGATGCCCGAATCGGGTCGACGGGTTCGTCGTGGGTGGTCGGCGCACGCCTGGGCGGGTTCCCGGGCCGACCGTGGTCGCGAACACGGCGAGGGGTCGCCGCGAGGGCGTTCCGCCGAACCGGCGATCCGACTTCGACGAGCCCGCTCCGGCCATATCTGCCCGAGTTGAACCCGATCGAGAACGGTAGCGTCGCAAGGTGACAGCTCGTGGTCTCTGCGATGCTGGTTCCGACGCGGAGCCGTTCGCGATCGTGCGCGACCGAAACTGCTATCAGATTGCTACCGAGCCGGTCGAGATTCTCTGCGGCTCCGGAAGGGATGTCGTCACTCGACTCGATGAAGGTCCGCCGGGATGGTGGGCGGGGTACTTCGCCTACGAGTGGGGCCACTGCCTCGAGCGGGTTCGCGACTCGCGAATCAACCCGGACCCGTGCCCGGATGTGACGTTGGTGCGTTTCAATCGAGTGCGCCCGCTCACCTTGGCAACCAAACGACCCGAGCGTCGATCCTCGGATCCTCTTCCCTGGGCGTCGAGCATTGACCGGGACGGCTTCTGCGAGAAGGTTCACGCCATTCATCGCCTGATCCGCGACGGGGTCTGCTATCAGGTCAACCTCACGCGTCGCCTGTCAATGTCGCAGCGGATCGACCCGGGAGCGCTGTTCGAAGCGCTCGAAAGCATCAACCCGTCGCCGCGCTCGTTCCTGCTGTCATTCGGAGATACGGCCGTCGTGTCAGCCTCACCCGAACGATTCCTTTGCCGAGACGGCCCGCGTATCGCGACCTGCCCAATCAAGGGGACCGGCACAGTAGCGGAGGTGTTGCTGGCCAGCGCAAAAGATCGAACTGAGAACGTGATGATCGTCGATCTGGCCCGGAACGATCTCGGGCCGGATCTGTGAGCCGGGCTCCATCAGTGTCCCGGCCCTGTGTCGTCCCGAGCGTTACCCGGGAGTTGTGCACCTGGTCAGTACCGTGACGGGAAGTCTCCGGCCCGATGTCGGGACCGCCGGCATGCTGCAGGCACTGTTCCCACCAGCGTCGATCACCGGAGCACCCAAGCCGAGCGTCATGCAGGCGATCGTGGACTTGGAGCCGGTTCCCCGAGGCGTCTACTGCGGCGCGATCGGATGGATCGACACGCAACGTCAACGAGCCGCACTCTCCGTTGCGATCCGGACTTTCATGGTCGGCTCCCACACCACGACGCTGGGCGTCGGCGCCGGCATCACGATCGACTCACAGCCCGCCGCTGAATGGCGAGAGACCGAGCTCAAGGCCCAGAACCTGCTCAAGGCCGCCGCATACGCCCACGCGACCTGAGCCGCGTTTCCTTCGACTCAGGCACCCGCCGATCACCGCTTCGCCCTGGCGGGTGAGGGGGACGGGCGGGACGGAGAAGCTGGGCTTTCAACTCGTCGTCGCGCCGACCAAGCAGCCCGGCGGCGGGCGTCATCCTCGCCCGCACGCCACCGGCCGGTGCTACCCACCGGTGGGTTCGGTGACACGCGGGTGTCGTCGCACCCGACGACATCGATCGCCGACCACCGGGTGCGCCGCTGGCGACCCCCGACATCGGTGCTCCGTGGGGCCTCGCCGCCGAGCCGAGGGCCGCGCCGACCAGGCAATCTGTCTCCGTGGCCGACGTCCTGATCCGCTTCGCCGTGCCGGCCGACCTGGGTGTCCTGAGCGACGTGTTTCGCAGGTCGTCGCTGTCTAATGAGGGTGATCGCGTGAGTCTCCTGGCCCATCCGGACGCGCTCGCCTTCTCCGATCGCGCAGTCCACGAGCAACGGGCTCGAGTCGCCATCGCCGATGGTCGCATCGTGGGCTTCGCCACCACACTGATCGCCGGGCAAGTCAGCGTGCTGGAAGACCTATTCGTCGATCCCGATTGGGCGCGGCGCGGGATTGGTCGGGAGCTGGTGGTCGACGCGGTTGGCACCGCGCGGCGGCAGGGGGCGCCGCGTATGGAAGTGACAGCGAATGGGCACGCGCTTGGCTTCTACGAGAAGGCCGGCTTCGTTCTCGAAGGGGTGGTGGAAACCCGTTTCGGCCCGGGATCTCGGATGCACCTTGATATCGCGGCGCGAGCGTAGGGAGCTCGAGCACGCAACGCCGCGGCACGGAGCTATGGAATATGCACGCCAGATATGGCCCGAGCGACCACGAGCCTCTGGATCTCGGAGGTGCCTTCGAAGATGGTGTAGCTCTCATGCCTAACCCCCTGACCTGGGCTTCTGTGCCCTGGTGGCGCACAAATGACCGCGTGTGCCCGCGAATGGCCCGCGTACGCGCCCCGTGCCGATGCCGCGGGGTCGCGCACCTGCGTGCGCCGCCGCCGCTCTCCCGGACGGTTGGAGACATGGATGGCGACGCACACCAGCCGCCTGCGGCTGCCCCGCCCCGGGATCGGGCCTGGACCCAGGCTGATGTGGCCGCGTTCTTGGTCTGTGCCGAGTCGACCGTCGAGGACATTCGTCGTGAGGACACGTCGTTCCCGACACCGAAAAGGCCACGCCCTGGTCTGGCCCGATGGGTGCCAGCCGATGTGGTCGCCTGGTTCGAAGGGCTCGGCGCGGACCGTCCCACGCCAAGACCGACGCGCACAGCAGCCGTGGCGTCTGGCGTCCTGCCAACGGCCGTTCCAAGGGCTGTCCCCCGAGCATCTCGAGGCGAGCGTCGTCATGGCTAGGCCCCGTCGACCTGACGCTGACCCAGTGCGAGTCACCAAAGACGCTCGGGTGGGCTGGTATCCGTCTGGCTATGCCGGTGTCGGGCCGCGTAGATGGAAACGGTGTTCGAGTCCCGATGACGCCGAGCTGGAGGCTCGCAAGTTGCGAGCCGATCTGCGCGCTTTGCGTGCCGGTTTTGGTGACACCAGCCTTCCGGGTCCTCACCGCACCGTCGAAGACGCGTATCTAGCTTGGCTCGAGTATGTGCATCAGCATCATCCTGAAGGCACCTGGCGTGCGTATTCGTCTCGAGCCAACGTGTGGTTCTCACTCATTGGTGGCAACCGTTGCGCCGAGATGTGCCTGGACCTGGTGCTGACACCTCTGAAAGCAGCCCGCGATCAAGGCGTATCAAAAAGCACGTTTGATGGCATCTACACCGCGTTGATGAGTTTCGTGTCGTGGGGAATTGTCGAGCGGTGGTTGCCCGTCGACACCAAGGGCAACAAAGAAGCGTGGGATGACGCTGTTCGGCGTGTCCGGACCCCGTTGATCCGCCAGACCGCGAACACCCGGACCCAGGATCGAGTTGCGGCTCTCACAAGTGGTCGAGGTCCCCGCTGGGACGACGACAACGATTCGGAGCGCGGCATCGTCATCGACTCGGTACCCACGCACGCTGAGATCGAGGCGCTCGGTCGCGCTGTCGAAGCCGTTGAGACCAAGCCGGCACCCTGGCATAAAGAGACGGGGCGTGGTGCCAAAGGTGGCCGTCACCGGCCTGAGGCTTCGGAAGTCTGGCGTATTTGCAAAGCCCCCGGCACCCAGGCGGCCACTGGTGTGCGCCCCATGGAGCTGTTGGTCATTCACGCCGACAACATCGACCCTCTCGGTGAGCTACATGTTCAGTTCCAGTTGGATCGTTACAAGCGGTGGCAACCAAGTGCCCCGCCGCCGGTCGTGCCGTTGAAGCACAACAAGTCGCCACGTACCGCGCTCGTGCACGCGTATTGGATGCCGACGTTGTTGGAGCTCGCCGCGTTCGCCCGTGAGCATTGTGACGGCTGGCTGTTCGCTCCCACCGGTGGCCAGACCTGGTGGGCCGAGTCGTACGCCAGCTTGCTCGATCGGGCCAAGCGCCTGCTCGAGAGCGAGTATCAGCAAGCACTCGCCGCGGCTTCGGAGAACGACCCGGGGCTCGTGCTGCCGCCGCGTTTCGATTACCGGCCGTACTACGCGCGTCACCATTACGGCAGCTATTCGATCTCACCCGTGGCAGCTGGTGGTTACGGCCTGGATCCAAAACTCGTATCCGAGTCCATGGGTCACACGTCGTTGAAAGTCACTCTCGACACCTACTACCACGCCCCATCGAACGCCCGCGCCCACTGGGCGCAGGCGAGTGCCCTGCCGCCCCGGTGAGATGTCTTCACGTATGCGCAGCGCGGCGAGCAGGCAAGTGCGTCTACGGGGACTCGATTGACCCAGAAATCCCAATAGTGTAATTTGGGTGGTCGCTGTAGTCGCCAAACACCCGAAAGCGGTCGGCGCAAAGACAGCAACGCACCAGCGTCTGGCTGGGTCGTGTCCACCGCCTGTCTTTGCGTGCAGGACAAGCGGACAAGAGAGTCGAGGTATACGTGAAGCCGATCGCGCTCAGCATGACGACCTTCGGTGATTTCGTAGTTGCTGATTCACCCGGCCAGCTAGCGAAACTTCGGGAAATTCGGCGGCAGTATGAACAGCCATATTTTCCTGGCGGGGACTTCTGGTCGCGATGGCGTGAGGATGTTGAGCGACTCCACATCGACGGCGGCTCCCGTCGAGACCTTGCTCCGATCGCCGAGCGCGCAAAGGACAATCGTGGGCCCCAATACTCGAAGGCAAGCCGTGGATATGCAACATTCTGGGGAAACAAGGCGATTGAGCTAGCTGGTCACCCGAAGCCAGCGACATGGAAGCATGATCGGCTCTCGGTGCGCGTGAACCCGGAGTGGATCTTGCGGATCGGCGGAAAGGTCCGGGTCGTCAAGTTGCACTTGAAGGAGCGGCTTGTCTTGTCGCAGCGTCTTGCAAATCCGCTGCTCTTTCTCTTGGACGAGCACTTCGGGCCAGCAGTCGGTGGTCCCCCAGTCGGAATCCTGGACGTCCAGCGCGGACGGCTGTGGACGCGACGTACTCAGCGCCGGGACGTGGAAGCGGTCTTGCGAATGCAAGCGGCGGCGCTGATTGCCGGATGGGACGAACTTGATCAGCAGCGTGGTGTTGCCTGAGGCGGGTTGGCGGTGTCTGGCAAGCTGCGCTGATCAGTCCCTCGGGGCCAGCACGCGGGTAGTGGGCGTCACGGCTCCGATGAGCGGCTTGTCGCCCAGCGCGACGCCCGTCTCCAGAGCGCTGGAAGGTCACGACACGCCCGCCTACTGTCGAGGGACACGACTGAGTGAGTTCCAATGCCATTTCACGCTGTTCCCGTCGAAACGCTGCCCTATCCCCACGCTCCGACGTGCATCAATCGGTTCCTACACGAGCGGTTCAACGACCCGACCAGCGGCCGAGCGTTCGTGCACGCGCTCACGGCTGCGGACCTCGAACAGTGCGAGTACCACCAAGCCGACTGGCATCTGATCGCCCGCGCAAGCGTTGAGCTACTAAAGGTCGTCGGACCCGACGTGAGCCTGGCCGAAGCAGGCCAGGCCGCGCAGAAGGTCGGACTTCCGGAGCGAGAGTTGGCATTTCTCGTGTCCCTTTTCGAAGACCCAATTACCTGGAGGCGAGACGCTCCCGAAGTGATCGGGCAGCACCGCGTTTGCGCTCTCCATGCGGCCAGCGTGCCCGAATGCGTTGTGTATCTCGACGGTTCATGACGGGTCCACGTCGGCGGGTTCAGTCGCCACAAGCGTCGACACGTTGATGTCTGCGAACGTCTCCCACCGGCGAAGCCAGTCAAGGCAGCCATCCCGTTGCGCGCACGCGTACGCGATCTGACGAAGCATCACGGTCTCAGGGTCGACTGAGCCCCAGCCCGGGAGGTAGGTCGGTTCAGAGAGCAGCCACTGCGGGACGTTGTGAAACACGTCGGCAAGGTCGGCGGCGCTCGGCAGCGTGGCGAGCCCGTCCGACTTCTGATGCTGACGAGCGTTGGCACGAATGGTTGCCAGCGCCCGTCCAAGCAGCGCGAGCACCCTCGGCGCACCCTGCCCGCTCTCCGATCGCTCCGCTGCTGCCACGTGTGCCTGCGCCGGTATCGACCCGCGCTCCGTCCCGATCTGGCCTGCCATCAACGCCCTCTCGCCTCGATCAACATGGTGAGACAGTCGGCCGCTTGAGCCGTCGAGCCAGGAGCACGGGACCCCGCTTGGCGGCACGCCGTCGACCCGTCCGAGAACTCTGACGTGGGCCCAAGCCAACTGTCGACGGGAGTGTTCCGCCAGGCAACGTCTTTTCCTATAGATACCGACATCGTCGTCGGATGCCTCGACGGATTGGATCCCCGCGATCAGCTCTTTCTTCGTGCCTTGAATTCGGGGATTCGGACTCTTTCGCCTTGCGAGCGCGCGGTTGTAGCGCCTGTCACTGGTCACGTGGCCGAGTCGGTCGTCGAGCTGATGTTGGACGGCCTCGGCTGGCATGTCTTGTGGCATTTCGCAGGCCCGGGCCTCCACGGTGTCGACCTGGTGTTCTTGACAGCCGACAATCGCGTCGTCGCTGTTGAGGTCAAGGGGACGCTTGTCTCCGGCCGGATGGCGCGGCTTTCCCGTCGCGAGGTTGAACAGATGACCGCCGCATGGCTAGATGATCCCGCCAACCCTGGCATGGCCGAACTCGGACTCGACAGTGCCGATGTGTATGGAGCGGTTGTGGTCGTCAACTTCGCCGATCTGATCTGGCGTTGCGCGCTGACAGCCGATTTCGCCGTGCTACACCCGGTCGGCACGCTCGATCAGCTGGCTGATCTCACTTGGCTGACCTAACTGCCAACCCCGAATGTCTCCGGCTCGCTTGCGACGTCACAAACACCATCCCGGTCAGGACCGGTTCGATGGATCCGTCTCCTGAAAGCCGTTACTTCAGCCAAGTGGAACGGGGCGTCGACGGAACCCACTACAAGGGCTCGGCCGAGCATCTACGCCGCTACCTAGCCGAATTTCGATTCCACTACTCGACTCTCGCAAAATCCGCGGCACTCCGCATGGATCGGCAGCTGGCCTACAACGACCCCGCGCCAGGATCAGGCCGTCGCCGCCTGGTCACTAGCAATCAATTCGCCGACCGATGGCAGATCCTCAGGCTTGCGCATTGGCGGCAGGGGCAGGTCCTCCACGTTGTTGGGCTGCGGCCCGGGGGTCGCGACCGCACCAAAGGGGCGCCGCTGGAGCATCAGGGCCTCGGCTGCCTTGACGAGGTGAATCGTCAGACCCTCCTGCCGTACTCGGGCCGCCTCGTCGACTGCGCCCTTCGTGAAGCTGAATGCTATGACGTAACCCGTGTCGTTCCCGGCTCGCCTGATGGCAGTCTCGAAGTTGTCAATGATATTGCGTCCGACGTGTTCCGATTGCTTCACCTGAACGGGATCGCGGGTGAAGAACCAGTAGCCGTCAATTCCCATGTCCCCAGTTCGTTTTGCTGAATGCGTCCCGTTGATTGCGTTGATTGCCCAGTTCTGAAACTCGAAGGGCTTCAACGTTTTGAGGTCCGCAACCGTCGATGGGGTGTTCACGACGACAGGACTCGAGTGAAGCTTGAGTAGCCGTCGCTTCATTATCTCGATGGCGGTCAAGGAAATGTCGATCCCGACCCACTGACGCTTTAGGCGCTCCGCTACGGCGACCGTCGTTCCACAGCCGCAAAATGGGTCCAGGACGATGTCACCGGGATTGCTGCTCGCGAGGATTATCCGTTCGAGAAGTGCTTCGGGCTTCTGAGTTGGGTATCCCAACCGTTCGGCCGCCTGCGGATTGATCCGGTCGATGTCGGTCCATACGTCATCGACGGCCTTACCCTTGAGGTCTTCGCGGTATCGCTTATGTTGGGGCCAGCCCGTGCCTCGGGATGGCCAATAGATGAGACCTTGCGAGTCGAGTATTTCGAGCTCGTCCGGTGCGACCATCCAGTGGCGATTCTTCGGCGAGGGATCCAGTCCGCGCCAGGGTTGGCCCGACGCGCCATGACGGACGCCGGCGCCAGTTAGATCGGCCCGCCAATAGAGCCGCCCGTCGCCGTCGTCGTATTTGTAATACCGGTCGAGATATTCCTGGTCGTAGTCCGTTCGTGGTGCGTTCCACGTCACCTTCTTGGACCGCCCGTAATAGAGGATCAAATCGTGAACCGGGCCATACCGCTTCGCGCTGCTGTGTGCAGTCGTTCGCTTCCAGACCACTTCGTTTCGGAACATCCCACCACCGAAGACCTGGTCAAGCATGACCTTGAGGTAATGGCTCGCGTGCGGATCGCAATGAAGGTAGAGCGAACCGGTGGGCTTGAGGACACGGCGCAATTGGTCAATGCGCTCGCGCATCCATCCGATGTAGTGCTGGATGCCGCCCTCCCAGCGGTCCTCAAACGAGCGCACCTCGGCCTCGTCTCCCCAGATCACCTCGTATACCCGGTTCGAGAAGAACGGAGGATCGAGGTAGATCAGATCGACCGACTCATCCGGCAAGGTGCCCAGCCGCGCCAGATTGTCGTCGCAGTAGAGAACACCCGTATCCATGCCCTAGCCCCCTCGACGCCTCGCAAGTTGTCGGCGCCGCTAGAGCGCACCTGTATAGCCTCCTGAGGCCAATGTGGCCAGAGCGATGAATGTGAAGCGGGCATGCCTGCCGCCGCCCCGGGGTGTGCGGCGCTGGTCTCGCGAAGATCGTTCGCGTGTCATCGCGGTCGTGCTCCGCGGCATGGCGAAGGGCTTACGAGTCTTTAGGCGCCCTGTGCACTTCAGCCCGCTGTAAACGTGCAGGTCATGAGGCTGATTCAAAGATGAGCGTGAATCGTCGTAAGGCCATAGCTTGCCAACAAGAACAGGTCTCCCGACCTCAATACGAAAAGAACACCAAAAGAACAAGGACAGGTGCACCTAGGGGTGCCCCCCCTCTTTTTGCGCAGCGTGGTTGCGCGAGCGAACCCGTCAATTCCCACTCTGATACAGCCGTCAGATGGCGCGGTAACTGTCTCCATCGTGACGCGAGCCCGCCACGGCTCTCTGATCAGTCGCCGTCGGGCTCGAATCCTGGCCCGCACAACGGGTGAGGTGGCTTGCTCGGGGCAGGCAGCTCGTCGAACCAGAACCTTCCGATCGCCGCCCGGGTCAGGTCATCGACGTGCTCGCCGTGGAGATCGACACCGACCCAATAATCCTGGTCAGCGAACAACAACTCCGCACGAAACGTCGTGAGCACCTCGATGAGAGTCTTGAGTCGCCCGGCGTCGACCTGGTCAAACTGTTCCGGGTCAGCTTTCAGGCTGCCGATCGACCAGGCGAAGATCTGGTGAAGCGCCCACTCTTCGCCGCGACAGCTCGGGTGCTGCCAATGCTCGGATGTCATGTTGCTAACGATCTGGATCAGACACACCTCGAGACGCCGCAACAGCCAGATAGCGGTATCGGCTGACCGTGGTAGCGGCAACCACAGCTCGTCAGCGGCGACTGCTCGAGCCGCCTCGAAGGCTTCCGTGCCAGCAAGCGCGCAGAGCTGTTTGAACAGGTCATTCCATGTCTCGGTGATGCCGGCCACGAGGACGTGGCGCAGAGCGATGAGGTCGAAGTCGTCGTCGTTGAGCCAGGGGGAGTGTCTCTGAGGTCCATGTCGGGGTCGGAGTAGTCGGACGTGTAGTCGTACGACTTTTCAAGGGCAGGGAACTCCTGGGGTGCATGCATGCCGTTCACCAATCTGTGGGCGCACCGCGCTAGGGATGCCCGGTGCTGGGAACCCTCAGCGGGACCGGTAGTGGGCCGTCGAGGGCTAGCTGCACTATCCCAAGGGCTTGTGACAAATCGACGCTCTCTCGGATGCGCGGAGATTCCGCGTACGTATTCCGCCCGTTGGGCTGTGTGCCGGTTATCGAATGGTGGTGGCACCACCACGCTTCGTACCCAAAGCGCTGATGCGGCGGCCCGCCGAGTTCGGCCAAGACCCCGAAGCCGAATGGCGAGCTGCCCGCAATCTGACCGAAGCGTCCCTGATGGCCCACGCCTACTGGCAACACTTGGCCGCCTGCGTGATCAACGAACGGCTCCGTGACTCTGGTGCATCCCGCAAAGAGCTCGCCCAGGCACTCGGTGTAGGCACCCGAATGCTCGGATCCAAGCTGAACGGCACCTTCCCCGCTGCGTCGGATGAGCTGTTCCGCTGGGCGCTTGCTTTCAACGACGTCTCGATCCTGCCGCCGCCAGTCAACCGGGTCGCCGATGTGCTCCCGAAGGCGCGGGGCAAGCACAGCTACAAGCGCCTCGGCCTGCATTTCTGAGTGCGCCGGCCCGCGAGCGGGCCAGACGCGCCCGCACGGGCGGGATGTCGCACCTGAGTGTACTGTGATACGCGGAAACTCCGCGTATCCCCGATCAGCGAGATCGGGAAAGGGGTGGGGCAATGTTCAGTCGTCGTGCTTCCGTGTTCCGAGCTATTGCGCGCCCGTTCTGGCGCTGTCGCATTGTCGCCATGATCGGTGTGGCCATGATCGGCGTTGCAGCGACTGCCTGCACACCAGCCGCTCCGCCACCAGCACCGGCATGGTGGCAGCAAGCCGTGCCCGTGGGCTGGCAGAACCAGATGTTGGCCCAGGTCAACGCCTACCGCGCACTTCACGGTGACAGCCCGGTTGTCATGTGTTCCCGTCTCCAGACCGCCGCCGAGACACTGACCAACGATGAAGCAGCACACAACTTCATTGGGCACACCGGCAGTGACGGAAGCACGACCACCAGCCGGGTCACTGCTACCGGCTACCTGTCACTCCCAGACGCGTGGGGTATCGGGGAGAACACCGCAGGTGGTCAAGTTGACGTGACCCAGGTGATGTCGGAATGGGAAGCCTCGCCCGAGCACAACGCCAACCTGCTCAATCCCGCTATGACCGGTGGCGGCTTTGCTGAAGCCACAACCGCTGCTGGCATCATCCACCGGTTCTGGACCCAGGACTTCGGGTACGGGGGCGTCTGCTAACGCCTTCGTCAACGTCAGCGCATTCGCTTATCACCCAGAAGGGGGGTATCGCACTCATTCGGATACCCCCTTCTTCTGCGATCATGGACGACGTGGCTACCGCTCTAGCGATTACAGCGCTCGTCGTGGCCGTGGCCACGGCCGTCGCCCAGATGCTCCAAAGCCACCGTCAGAGCGACCGGAATCTTGAAGTCCAGGAACGGCTTGCCGAAGTCAATGAGGACCGTCGCCGGGATGAGCTCACGCCTCGGCTTCGGCTCCGCTACGTCAAGGAACCCGAAGACGTTGACGGGTTCCTTGAATGGGTGAACGAAGGACCCCAGGATCTCGACGAGGTGACGTTCATCCTGATCGAGCGTTCTGGTGCCGGCTGGCAGCCACTCCGAGGCGTTCGTTTTCTTCGAGAGGGATGGACGGTGACCGAGGGGTCACTGGGCGAGATCAAGATTGGCGAACCAGTCGTGCATGGGCTCGTTCGAACGCCCGGATCTGAAGGGAGCGGTGGCACTGCTCGCTTTCGGATGCGCTGCACCAGCGGTGATCACTCGTGGGAGTTCCCAGTCGAGTGCAGAATCCCAGCTGTCGGATAGCAATCGCTGTGGCTTATCAAGGGACCGTTGACGACCTTTGCCCGAACTGCCGCCGGTCATTTGTAGAAGGGGGCGGTCGTACAGACGATCACGTCATCGGCAAGGCGTCTGGAACACAGGCGGCCGTCCCGTCGTGCAAGGCATGCAATGACACCTTCGGAGCCACTGTCGAAGGTGAGTTCCACCGAGAGAGCAGCATCTTTCGGCTCGCTCGGAATCACCAGCACGTGTCGTTCGGTGTTACAACCGGCTCTCCATCATCGCCCAACGCGATCGACGCGCACGAGGTCTGATGGCCATCGCTGACGATCACTTCTGGCGACAGCCCGGTCGCGTCATCCGCATGTCCCTTAAACGAGATATGTAGCGAGGGACCATAAAAGTAACTCGGGTCCTGGCTCACCAATGAGGCGATATTTGCGCCGGCAGCATTGATGGTCTCGTAGGTTGGCAGGTAGCCTTCGGCGCCATTGACCATCGACCTGGCGCTGCCAGCGACGAGATCGCCGGCCCTTGCCGCAGCGTCAGACGGATCAGTCAGTGTGTGGCCAGGCAGGCATCTGTAGTTCACGGTCGGCGAAGTAGCCGATCCTGAGCATGCCGTCGCGGTAGGCGTTGTTTTTGTCGTGGTCGTCTTCCTGGTAGCCGTGCTCGCGCCGCCTGAGCAGCCAACGATGAGCGACAACGCACCGATCACAGCGAACGCAACAAGCGAACAGCCAGCATTCGAGTTCTTTTGCACGGTACCCCCGATGCTTCTACTTGACCGGCGAAGTGCCGGAAGCCGGCCCGGCGAAAACCTCGCCGAACGTGGCGTCGATTAGCGTGCCGGCGGGCCCGACGGATGTGCCTTGTACGTCGCCAGCCGTACGAACAAGGCGTCTCACGCCCAACCCCTTTCCCCACGGATCCCCGCTATCGGGTATGCGCGGAGATTCCGCGCATCACACTACCCAGCCGCTGTGACGTAAGGGCGGGGCAAGGGGCCTAGAACCGAGGCCCGAGGCGCTTGAAGTGGTGCTGCCCTCGAGCGTGAGGGAGGATGTCTGCGGCCCTGGCGGCCGGGTGGCGGCAGTGCGGAAATGTCGTTGAAAGCAAGCGCCCAGCGGAACAACTCGTCAGCGGTGGCCGGGAACGTGCCGGCCAGCTTCGATCCCAGCATTCGGGTCCCCACGCCGAGCGCGTCGGCGAACTCCCGGCGGGTCACACCTGGGTCCATCAGGCGTTCGTTGATCACACAAGCGGCCAGGTACCGGCTCGACCCGGATCTCGTAGGCGCGTTCAGCGTCCGAGGAGGTCGACAAGCTCAGTGAGTGTCGACATGACGTGAGCGCCATCCGTTCTGATGCTCTGGGCCAGTAGCAGGTGATGCCGGTCTGGTTCTCTGCGACGACGTAATCGGCGTACGCCGTAGCGCACGGCAGGTACATCATGTCGACCAGGCCGTTCGCCTCCCACGATTCGGTCGGGTTGCGGAGTCGAAAACCCAGCGCCGTAAGAAGTCAATCGAACTAGGCCCAGCTGCCTGGGCCGGAGCGCGCCGCACAAATGCCAGCGGTCGTCGCAGCCTCGGTGCTTGACGCCTCGATGAGCTTCCGTCACGATCAGTCTTTCAGTGGCAGTTCTAGCGGGTGCAGTGGCCGTGATCCCTTGTACTGGCTATCGCTCCAGGCCATGTAACCCGACCTGCTTTTTGCATCGGTTCAGATTCCCACCGTGGTGGGCCCGCTGATGAGGCAGGGATGGAAGCCTCGCCCACTCGTTGCCTTTGCAGTCGTCATCGTGCTGGTGGCCGTTATGGCCAATCCGAGTCCGGCGCTCGTGCAGCATGCCGAAGGCTCCAAGACTGTGGTCGGATTCGGCGACTCGGTGGCAGCCGGCTACGGACTGTCGCTGCAAGCCAAATACGATCCAGCGGATGTAACTCAGCGATATGCCAACGATGGGTCAACGTGCTCTGCCACGCCGAAGGCCTACCCCTGCGTCCTTGCTCGCGACCTTGGAGACCAAGTGTCGTCGAGCCATAACTACGCAATTCAGGGTGCGACGAGTGCGCAGGTTCTCGCACTTGAACTGCCAGAGGCACTCAAAATGCCACCAGCGGACCGTAACAATGTCAATGTTGTGACCTTGACCGTTGGAGCCGATGACATCGACTTTGTCCAATGCTTGACGGACGAGTTTGAAGCTCAAGTGTCGCCCGGCAGTGCCGACCCTTGCCTCGCGGGCAACATCAACGATCTGCTCTTAAGCCCAGATCGGATTGCTTCGGTGCAGACACTCGAGTACGCGACGCTGCCGCTGATCTTTTCCAAGATCGAGCACGACTTTATCAACGCGAGGATCTACGTAACCGACTACTACCAACCCTTTCCCAGTCCACCCCAACCGGGGCAGGACGCCTGCCGTCTCTTCCTGATTCCCGCGCTCGCTGCACTGGTCGGGAACCTCGGCGGCTTGAGTTCAAGCGCCGCCGCACTCGCGGTTCTCGCGTATATCCGCGAGCTGCCAGATACGGACGCACTCTTTCAGACACGCTTCTATCGGGTCTCGACTTTCCTAGTCGGCCAGCTCAACGCGACAATCGATGGCGCGGTGACAGCGGCAGGTGTGCCAGTCGCCAGCGTCAGCCTTGACTCTTTCGCCAGCCACGACATGTGCGCCAACAACGGCAAGGACTCGTGGGTCTACACACTGTCCACGACTGGTTCGATCAAACTTCCGCTACCAGCTGGCAAGATCGCAGAGGTGGACGCGGATACGAGTCTCGGGCCCAAGTGCTACCACGCGGATCTGACCGCTGAAAAGAGCCGCAGCATCAGTTTGCTCGGCTTCGGGACGGCGACCGTCAAACCCAACTGCATTCCCCACCCGACCGAGACTGGCCAGGCACAGATCGCCGACGCGATACGGAGCGCCGCTGCACCGACGCCACCAGCGGCGGCTTCATGTCCTGTCGACTCACTGCCTCGCGATGTTATGGCCAGCACCGAACTCAGCGGCCAATCGCCGGGCGATTACACGGTCAGCAACATTCGCACGGCCAGTTCCGATATGAGCTGGGCATATTTTGAAGTGGTCGCCACCGCGGCTGCCGTGGACACGTTTCAGAATGCGCGCGGGGTCGCACACTGTGTCAACGGCGCATGGAACGTCCTAGAAGTCGGCAGCACGGACATCGGTTGTACCGCCGCGCCGGCGAACATTCGGGCTGAGCTCGGACTTCAGACGGACGCCCAATGCGCTGCAACCGAGGGCGCGCCAACGTCGTAGCCGCCTGCTGTTCCCACGGCGGCGCTGTCGCTTCGACTGCGTGAGCACCCGTACCCGCCTAGCGAATCGTCGTCGGCTAGACCGTCGAGGAAGGCATTGCAGATGGCCCAGTTCGCGGTTGAAGCAGTGGAATGGCGAACGGAAGACGAGGGTGTACTGAAGGTGAGCTGCTTGTCACTCGGTGATTACAAAGCGCTCGTCGCGCATCTGTCGGAGGATCGCCCGGCAAACCTGCTTGTCAACCAGGTGGCTGTCGCCGTCAGCGCCGTGTCCGACCAACCCGACCATCCGTCCTCGGCATTTCCCGGAACGTTCGAAGTTCGCGTCCGCCGCAACGAGCTGCCCCCGAACTCGACACGGTGGATATTCGCCGTTGGCAGCAACTTTCTCCGCACCTCCGCATACATGGGCGTCGTTGAGATCACATGGCAGGGATCGGGCCGCCGCCGACGAGCAGAGCTGCTCGTTCGCTGCGAGATCGCCGACGAGTACACGCAACTTCGCCATCTGCTCGACGTTGAGCCGAGCCACGCGTCGATGATGACGGATCCTCGCGGAGGCGGCTGGTACGTCTACCGAGTGAGCGATACCGGCAGCTCTGACGACCCGTTCCCGCAGGTGTTACAGCTCGTAGTTCAAGAGGTCCCTCCCGAGGAGCGCGAGGTGCCCACCTTTCCGATGGGCTTCCCGCCCGGCGATTGACCGACCGACGGTCCGTGTTCGCATCGAGTGGGCATCCGAATGAGTCCGGTACCCCCTAGATGTGGTGGCCGGGCCCACAACGCAAACAGCCCCAGGAGCTGTTGCTTGATTGAGATCCTCTGCGAGGCTTTGGCCCGGTACTCGTCAAGAGCGTGCTCAGGGATGTGAGCAATCCCATTGATCATCACCTAGCGAACCTTGCGCTCGTAGACCAGACCCAGGATCTCTTTGGTCGGCATGTCGAGCCAGCGAACAGCTCCAGATGCTCGCAGGCTCTCAACTGCCGCGCATAGGTCATTCCTGTCGCGGGTCCGCGACTACGCGGCCACGCTGTACCGCATCCAGGGGATACGAGCCGGATCGATGTGGCTCAGAAAGTCGACGATGTCCCGATGTCCCCAGTAGGTCGGCACGCCCCGCGCGTCTTGCGCCATCAGCACGATCGGCATCAGACCCAAAGCCTGCTGCCCGAAGGTCACCATGTTGGTGCGATCGCTAGAGCTGTTCAGGACGGAGGGTTTGCATACGACGATCCCAAACGTCACGCCCTGTTCTTTGATGACGGCGCCCTCGAAATGCATCCAAGTCTCCTTTGCCTTGAGTTCGAGCCTTACGAGTATCCAGCCCAGGTGCGACGTCCCGAGGTGACCAGGCCTTGAACGGGAGCGGCCGGCTGTCCGATATCGGCCCTTGTCTCGTTGGCTCCCTAGTACGTCGGAAGACTCAGGAGGTCGTTGCTGGGGTTGCCGTCCCGGTGGGTACGCAGGTACGGCTCTCCGACACGGGGACGGACGACTTGGACGATGGCGGGACCTTGTTCGCCGGCTACCTGAAGGGTGTTGCCATCGTCGATGAACTTGACCATCGTGGCCCGCGGGGCGCTCTTGCTCACGCCGTTGCGACAATCCACCCAACGCACACTGGCGATGTTCTCGTGCTGACGGGTCCCGTTGAACTGCACCGCCGTGATGAAAATCACCTTCACCGTCCCTGGGCCTAAGGGCTTTTCGTGCCAGATCTGTTGATGTACGCCAGAGTATCTATTAGCCTAGAGGACGTCAAGTGTTCTTGCACCGAGGGAGACATGAGACTTGGCGGCGTCGCCGAAGTGGCCGGGGAGTTAGGCGTTAGTCGCCAACGGGCCTCGCAATTGCGTGGCGTCACCGGGTTCCCGGCGCCCGTCGGCACCATTGCGGCAGGCCCAATCTGGGATCTTGACGGCGTGGCCAGTTGGGCGACCTCTGCGCTGCGCCGCCGCGGTGGGCGGCCCAGCAAGGCGACGAAGCGCCGAGTTTTCGATGGTCGGTTCGCACTCGAGGAGCCTGCGATAGGGGCGGGAGGCTTCGCAGACGTCTACCGAGCGCTGGATCTCGAGGTCTCTTCGTCCACCGAGGACCCTGTCGTCGCGGTCAAAGTCTTGCGTGAACTCCGTGAAGAAGAAGTCCGGCGTCGCTTCACGCGAGAGCTACGAATCGTGTCGTCGCTGTCGCACCCCGGCGTAGTCCGCATCCTCGCCAGCGGTGAAGACGACGAGGGGCACCTTTGGTACGCGATGCCTCTAGCCAAGAGCAGCCTGGCGGACGAGTTACCGCAATTCGTCGGCAAAGAAAAGCAGATCGTCGAACTGATGCGACAGCTCTGTGAGGCACTCGGGTACGTGCACGAAGAAGGGGTGTTCCACCGCGATATCAAGCCCGCCAACATTCTGCGAACCCGCTCGGGCAACTGGGCACTCACCGACTTTGGCCTCGCGCGAGAAGCAGAGCGCACCACAACAGCACTCACGTCAACGCACCAAGGGGTGGGCACATGGGTTTACGCCTCACCCGAAACATGGCAGGGGGCCATAGGCGCTGAGGCACCGGCCGACGTGTACAGCCTCGGCAAGGTGCTGCAAGAGCTGATCACTGGGTCGATGCCTGTGTCGCCTGAGCCGCCTTCCGGAGTCTTTGCGCCCGTCATCCGGCGGGCAACCAGAGCCGATGCGCAACAGCGATACCAGGCCGCTTCTGAGTTTCTCCAGGCGGTCGAAAGAGCGGCGGCAGCACCCACCAAGCGTTGGGAGGCTCCGGACGAGGTGGAGGACCGGCTCCGGGACGCGATACGAGGTGGAGAGCCCGACGACGCCTCCCTATCTGAGCTGATCCAGATCGGACTGGCCAACATTCGAGCCGTCCGAATGGTCGTTCCTCACCTGTCCGCAGTGGGCTGTGAACGGCTGTGGAGCCGCGATCCGGACGGTTTTCGGGGTCTTGTGGAGCGCTACGCAGCTCACGCCTCGGACGCACCCTGGCCCTTCGAGTTTTGTGATGTGATCGCAGACTTCTGCGATCGAGCAGTGCGCATAACGGGCGACCCTGATGTGCTTCGCGCCTCCATTGGTTGCCTCGCCGAGATGGGGGCAGATCACAATCGGTGGCACGTTCAGGACGTCTGCGTCGTGCTACTACAGCGAGTGCGAGAGACTCCCGACGCTCTCGCAGCTCTCGAAGGTCTCCGTGATGCCGCCCCGTCAGCAGTCAGATGGACGCTCAGCGACTTTGCCGTTCGTTCGCTTCATCCCGTATTACGTCAAGGCATCGAGAACGAGATCTTGTTGCAACTATCTGATTAGTTCTATCGCGCCACAACGCTGCGCAGAACGGGCCAGACGCGCCGGTGCCAGCCCAGTGCGGCCAATACCACTCTCTCCATTCCAGGCGACGTCGTAACTCCCCCAACCTGGCAGAATCGCACCAATGCTCGTGATGATGGGAAGTCGTGGCGACTCACCCTCCGCGAACAATTTTGAGCGCTCGTGCCAGTTGCTCGAATTCAGCCGCCTGAGCCGTCGAGCTGATACGCGATCGGATAGTGCGCACGAGTTCCAAATCGGCCTCGGTCCCTTCTTTCTTGACCAGGTCGCGATTGTTCAGCGGCCGCTGCGTATTGGTATCGGTGGTCATGACCCCCTCCTCTGCCATCGCCTCTAGCATCGGAACTCAAAATGGAGGGATGACTGATGACATGGATCTCGACGACTGATCCGGGTAATGACGCAGATCGGATGCTCCTAAATCTGAGCTTCGTCAGTCAGATTCGTGTAGAGGAAGACCGCGACCTTGGGCGCTTCCAGCTCGTTGCGCTTCCCTTTCAGCCGATAGTTGGACCGAGCGCAGCTGCCTGGCAGCCTGCTGTGCTCGCCACGTTCACCAGAAGGGGTGACGCCGACGGGGCGTTGAATACCCTCATCGAGAGCCTGTCGGCGGTCGATGCCGTCATCCGGCTTGAGCCGGGTGACAGCGCCACGCTCGCCTAGCCGAAAGACTCACTCGTTGCCCTCGGCGGCGGAGGGGATGCCCGGTGCCTCAATCTGGTCGGCTTGCTGGATGTTGGGCAAAGCTGGAACGGGCCAAACACCATCTGGACGATCTCTACGTCGAGATCCTTGAGTGGGGGGTCGGAGATGCGACGGATGTACCACCACCGGTCGGCAAGCGCTACGACGCGAACGAAGGCTGTTTCATTTACTTCAATACCGAAGTCACCGACACCCCCACTAGCTGGAGTTTGATCGCCGGGGACGCGATCAACAACCTGCGCGGCGCGCTCGACCATCTCGCGTGGGTTCTGAGCGACTTCGGGGCGCACACCAACAACAAGGATCACGTATCGTTCCCCATCTGCTGGGAGCCGAATAGAGCTGACGCTGATATTGGGCGACGCATCCCCGGCATCGACACGACTCACAAGGCAATCATCAAGAGATATCAGCCGTGTACGCGTACGGGGCCGCTCCGTAAGGCACATCCGTTCGGCATTCTTCAAACCCTCTCCAATGACGACAAGCACCGAAAACTGCTGATACTCCCAGGCCGGAACTACCAGTGCTTCGTCAAGCTCCCCAGTGAGTACCCCGACTTCAACGTCACACACACGGCCGTGCGGTCCCCCACTGGCCAGCCCCCCTCCGGCGGGAAGATCGAAGGTGCTGACTTCACACCGGGCGCAGAGCTTTTGAAGATCTGTGGTGAGCCCATTCCGGGGAGAGACCCGGATGTGAAAGTGGAATGGACATGCAGGGGCACGGTCGTGTTCGCCGAGACCGATCGAGGGGTTGATACCACGCTCAACGAGATCGCGGCGCTCGCCACCCAACTCCTGAACGAGTTCGACACCCTTGTCTAGCCGCTCACAGCGCGTCGCCAGCGGCGGATACTCTCGCGGCATGAGGCCCCGAGTGATCGACCCAAAGAGCTTCCTGCCCACAGCGTGGCGGATCGCCTACGACCTGTTGCTCAACAAGGCGGACTACCCGCGGCTTGCTTCCCGCGTCACCCAGTCGGGCCCTGCGGTCAGCGCCGTGCTCATGAACGACGGCCTGCTCTAGCCGCCAACCCGACCAACGATCTGACGTACACCCCGACGACCCGCACCCCGATACGTCGGGGCGCCACCGCCGCGAGTTTCGACAAACGCTCCTCGGGATCGTCGTGCGTTCTCATCGACCAGCGACTTGCGTCGCGGAGGTTGGCTAGCCATTGCTGCAGGTCCGTGTCTCGGGTGCGGACCGTGTCCGTTGGGAAACCTCTTGGCCGGCGGCGCTAGCCCGATAACCCGCCCCCTGCCATACATGCTCCGGGCTATTTCCAACTCCTCACAGACCTGAGCGACCGCAAGTCAGGGCAACGGCTTGCGGTTCGACTTCATCGGGTCGTCTTGTCGAGGGTCTCGTCTCAGCGACATGGCGCCGCTCCCTGGTGCCTCATCGCGCGCTCAGGACTGCCGGTTTGAACCGACCGTAAACCCCGCGACTCACGAGCCCGCTGGCATGTTTCCGGCTGCCAAGGTGAGCGCATGACGACTTCGAGCTCCAGCGGCGCGGTCTCGAGGATGAAACGGCCCTTTTTGCCAGCGACGCTCCGAGACAGTGGCGCGAAGATTCCGCGCTGATATTCCGCGAGCCATCTGTCCGGCGGGTCATTGAAAGGTGGTGGCGCCACGCTTCGAGCCCAAAGCGCTCGCCGTCAAGACGCACTCGCGCCGCGTGTTCAACGGCATGGCTGCGTGGTACTGATACCAGACACAACGACAGCGCCCGCTGGGGACGCCGTCGTGTAGTTGCGAACATCATGGTTAGAGGGCGTCAGGCTCCCTGCCGATCAGGACGCCGTTGAGCACGCCAACCGGCTCGATGGGCACTTGGGCTTGGTGGAGCCGGAAAGCCCGTCGCTGGTGCACCCACCGGGCGGGGCACCTGCCGGATCTCATGATGGGTTGGTGACACTTTTGGCAAACCACCTGTGTTCTCATCGGTGAGGCCTTTCGTTTGTAGTAGGTAGCACTCACCGTGCCGGCCGATTCAATGGACGCAACGGGCTCGCCACGTGTGGCTTCCAAGGAGCGGTCGGTGCCCTCGCATCCGCAACCGCCCTCCAGCTGGACCACTGGTAGCAACGACAACCGCGGCTGGTCGTCGACGAGCCGTCGAGATCTTGAGGCGAGGTCGAGCAGCCGCGTGCCGGGCAGCAGCACGTCAGTAGCATTGGTGCCGCGATGGCACCTTGGCTGGTTTTGGATAATTAGGAATTATCGTGGCCGA
>Ga0182024_10000957_pt1 | contig 74862 bp, 62 predicted proteins | sample P32metaG_FD_120480 | JGI IMG/M metagenome (GOLD analysis project Ga0182024, IMG submission 120480) | Permafrost microbial communities from Stordalen Mire, Sweden - P3-2 metaG (Illumina Assembly) | ecosystem: Environmental > Terrestrial > Soil > Wetlands > Permafrost | place: Sweden: Stordalen...
ATCGTGAAGCCATTTCTGGTGAAGGATTTGGCGCGCGTAACGAAGAAAGTGGTGGACCGGCTGCATCTGGAAAAATTGCAAAAGCAAGCTTCGCGGCCGGGAGTGATCCAAGGGCGGCTCGAAGAGATGAGCATGATCGATTTGATGCAATCACTGGAGATGGGGCAGAAGTCGTGCAGGCTGATCGTGCAAAACAACGGGGAACGCTGCGAACTCTATTTCGCGAGCGGGCAATGCCGCGACGCGAAGATTGGCGCGACGGAAGGCGATGACGCGGTTTATAAAGTGGTGTTGTGGACCGCGGGAGAGTTCGAAATTGATTTCAATGCGGCGAATGCTTCCACGCGAACGACCACCACGCGGAATACCACGGGTTTGTTGATGGAAGCGATGCGCTTGATGGATGAAGCGAACAATGCGGCGACGGCGGTGGAAACACCGTGAGAGTTAGAGAGTTCTTCGAGTAATGCGTGTGGCGGTGGTTACGGTCAGCGATACCGTGGCGCGGGGCGAGCGGGAAGATGCGTCAGGACCGGCAGTGGTGGCGGTTTGTCGTGGGTTGCAATGGGAAGTGATTTCAACTCAAATTGTTTCTGACGATTTAGCGGCAATTCGCGAAGCGTTATTGGCGCTGGCGGACGCGCATCTTGTGGATGTGATCTTTACTTCGGGCGGGACGGGGTTGGGGCCGCGGGATAGTACGCCGGAGGCTACGGCAGCGGTTGCGGAGCGGTTGGTGCCGGGGATTGGCGAAGAGATGCGGCGGATGGGCAGAGAGAAGGTTCCTACGGCGGTGCTTTCGCGGGCGATTGCGGGCACTCGCGGGAAAACGTTGATTGTGAATTTGCCGGGAAGTCCTAAGGGCGCGGCGGAGTCGCTTGAGGCGATCGCGCATTTATTGCCTCATGCGGTGCAGGTGTTGCGTGGGGCGCGGCACGATTAACGCTCAGTTTGGTAGCGTCTTCGCTTTTACGCGCAATGATTGCCGCTGGTATCGAAACTGGCAAATCCAATGACGGCCTTAGTCTGATCGCGGTCCAAGCCTGCAAACCATTCCATAATGTCATCTAGGTTGGCGCCGGCTTCCAGATTTTCAAAAATGACGGAGATCGGCATACGTGTGCCACGAAGCACCCACGCTCCACTCACCTTTCCGGGAACGCTCTCGACTGCAGCGCATTGAGACCAATCCAGTGACATTTGTGTGTCCTATTCGCGCAGTTTAACGCAAGTGCCGACCCGCTTGCACTAATTTCCGGCTTGCGTGGGCAGGGGCGTCATTTTGTAGTGGAGTTGGATGATGGTGATGCCGAGGAAAGAGATTTTGTGGTCGGTGCGCAGAACGCCCTCGGAATCCACGGAGACGTGGAAAAGTTCGTGTAGCGTTTTGACGTAACGCACGCGGCGATGATCGGGGCCGCTGGCGACGATGCGATAGAAGCCGGAACGGCCAAAGGCGGAGCCCGAGGAGTCCAGGCCGAAGGAACCGTCGCTATGTTGCACTGGGGCGAGATAGACATTCGCGGTGCCGCGGCAGGGGAAGGTGACCTTCACACAAGGATTTTCTTCGCCGGGAACACGCACGGTGGAGTACAAACCTGCGTAGATGACATGGCCGGAAGATTTTAAGCGGCGGAGCCAGCCAGTATATTTGATGGCGCTGGTTTGCGGATCGATAAGCTGGACGATTTGGCTGCTCATGCCGCGGGCTACTTCGAGAGATGAGATGGGAAAGTTGAGCTGATCCATGCGGCGGCTGATAAATTCGACAAGCAGCCATAGGAAGAAGCGGCCGATGAGAGAAACTTCGGTCCAGACGTCGAGCTGGTATTGCGCAGCGTGCTCGTAGAAGTGGCGAATTTCGGGATGAATCGCGGCGGGATCGAAGGACGGTCCGCGAAGAGCGTTGAAATCGGGAATGAGACCGGCCGAGGGGACAACGCGCTGCTCGAGGTGCTCGGCTTGCGCGATGCGCTCGTAGATCGAGGTGCCGATGCGTCCTTTTTCGCCGAGTGGAGCCGCAAGCCAGAGTTCCTCGCCGTTGCGCATGCGCTTGCCGGTGAGGCGCACCCACACGTTGATGCCTTCTTCGAGGAAGAAAGAAACGACGGAGTAGATCGCTCCGAGAAATCCGGTTGGCCGGGAAAAGCTTGCGGAGTCCGCGACGGCGTTTGGGCCGGAAGCGGCCGGATTTGAAGAGAGGGGCATGAGTGTGCAGGCCTATTGTGGCATTGCTGCGGCAGAGTGGCGACGTTTGCAGACACCTTGTGCCCCGGCGATAAGCTGCGGCAGCGCGCGAGATTTATGAAACTTGGATTGACCGGACGGCGATTCGCGTCAACAATACGGACACGATGACAACCACTCTTTCGCACACTGCAGATTCCAAGAAGAAATTTACCGGAAAGAAATTGGCGGCGCTGGGAGCCGGCAAGCTTGGCGGCATACTATTGCGCGCGTATCTGAGCCAGGGATTGTTTGCGGCAAAGAATGTTTCGGCGACGGTGAAGCACGCGGAGAAGGCGGAAGCGCTGGCCAAGGAGTTGGGGATTTCGGCGACGACGGATAATCGCAAGGCGGTACGCGGCGCAGACATTGTGTTGCTGGGATTGAAGCCGCAGGCGATGGGCGAAGTGTTGCGGGAGATTGCGCCGGAGCTGAGCGAGAAGACGCTGCTGATTTCCGTTGCGGCGTCGGTGCCGACGAGCTTTATCGAACAGCACGCAGGAGCGAAGGTGCCAGTCGTGCGCGCGATGCCAAATACCCCGGCGCGCGTCGGATGCGGGATGACCGGGATTTGCCGCGGCGCGCATGCGGGACGCGAACATCTGGAGATGGCGCAGGCGATGTTCGACGCGGTGGGGCGCACGGTGGTAGTGGACGAAAAAAATATGGACGCGGTGACGGGACTTTCGGCGAGCGGGCCGGCGTTCGCTTACATCATTATGGAATCGTTTGCGGAGGCGGGAGTGAAGGTGGGATTGCCGCGCGACACGTCGACGTTGCTGGCGGCGCAGATGCTGAAGGGCGCGGCTAGCGTGGTGCTGGAGACGGGGGAGCATCCGGCGGCGTTGAAGGATGCGGTGACGACGCCGGCGGGGTGCACGATTGACGGAATTATGGAGTTGGAAGAAGGGAAGTTGCGGGTGACGTTGATTAAGGCGGTGGTCAAGGCGACATCGCGGGCCGCGGAATTATTGTTTGAGAAGTAAGGGCGAGTTTTTCAAGGCAGAACGTTTTTCCTCTCCCGCGTGATTGCGGCTTGGCTGGCTGTGCGCAGGATTGTATCCTGAAGCTCGCGAGGCAAACGCAGTATGGTCGCTGAAGTTCCACCGAATGACCCTTCGTCGGAAGCAGAGAAGGTACGCCAGTCGACGCGACGATCAAACAATCAAGCGGCCATGGCATTAGAGCTTCCATTCGTGGTGATGGGAGCAATCGCCGTGGGAGCGGCAATTGGTTATTTCCTCGATCACTGGCTGCATACCAAGCCGATTTTGATGTTTGTATTTGGCGGTTTCGGCTTTGCCGGCGGCATCCGGGAAGTGATCCGGCGCGTTGGCAGCGGTTAGGGCGATGGCCGCGGTGCAGGATAACGCTGATTTGGCGCGGGGCCACAGCACGGAACGTTTGATCGCGTGGCTCACGTTGCTGATTGGGTTAGCGTCGGGGGGCACGGCGCTGGTGCTAAGCCATCGCGATTGGGCGGCGGGGTTGGTAATCGGCGCGGCGCTGGCGTGGCTCAATTTCCGGTGGCTGGCGCGGGGACTCGATGCTCTGGTGAACTTGTCTACTGTGCAGGAAGGCCGTGCGAAGCCGCAAGTGCCGCTGAGCACGTACTTTACGGCGCTGTTCCGCTACGCCTTGATAGCGCTGTGCGTGTATGTTATTTTTAATTATCTGCACATTCCCCTTGGCAGCTTGATTGTGGGGTTGTGTGCTCTGGGAGCCGCGGCGATCGCGGCAAGTGTGTACGAAATTTTGCGTCCGGCGGCTTAGTTCGCGGACGCGGCTCGGGCGGAGTCACTCGATCGATGGAACATCACGTAAGCGCGTTGACGCAATTCGTTAACCAATATCTCGGACACGTTGCGCTGGCGCTGCTAGCCTTGCTGCATATCCAGCCGAGCCATCCCGCGCACCCTATTCCGGAGCAAGTGGTGATGGGGCTGCTGGTGCTGTTGTTGGGCGCGGTGATTGCGTTGATTCTGCGGTCCAGCCTTTCCGTTGAAAAGCCCGGTGCGTTGCAGCAAGTTGCGGAATTGCTACTGACAAATCCCTTGGGATTCGGTATCCAGGACCTGCTGGAAGAGAACGTCGGGCGCGCGGGCGCAAAGCACGTGGCGTGGGTGGGCTCGATCTCGCTATTTATTCTGGTGGGCAACTTGTTCGGAATTTTTCCATTTCTGACCGCGCCGACTGGAGTGGTTACCGTGCCGCTGGCGTGCGCGGTGCTGACGTTTCTGTACTTTAATTTTCAGGGCGCGCGGCATCACGGCGTGATGGGGTATCTAGGCACTTTTGCGGGATCGCCGAAGACGCTAGGTGATTGGGCACTGGCGATTTTGCTTTTTCCAGTGGAAATCATTAGCACCACGGCGCGGCTGCTTTCGTTGACCGTCCGCTTGTGGGCGAATATGTTTGCCAGCGATTTGATCTATGTAATTTTTCTGAGCCTATTGACGGGTGGCGCGGTGTTTGGCTGGTCTAAGTCCCCGGTGCTGGGCGTGCTATTGGGTATTTTCCCCGCGTTGATTCCTCTGGCGTTTATCGCACTGCACATTTTCGTTTCCGTGGTGCAGGCCTATGTGTTCACGGTGCTGCCGGCGGTGTATCTGGGGCTGGCCACCGCGGACGAGCACTAAAACGAAATTTGCCGGAGTACGTTGCCGGCAATTTGCTGCTCCAGCGTGAGCCCGGCTGCACGGTGTCCGGGAACCACCTCCTGGCGGCAATTTATAAGGAGGCAGTAAATGAAGAAAGTGATGTATCTGATGAGCGCCTTGGCGGGCGTCCTGTTGATTGCCCCAGCGGCATTCGCACAGACCGAGCCAGCGGCGGCAGGCGGTGGCAAAGGCTTGACGGCGTTGGCGGTGGCCCTGGGCATGGGCGTCGCGGCGTTCGGTTGCGGTCTGGGACAGGGACGCATCGCTTCGGCCGCGTGCGAAGGCATGGCGCGCAATCCGGGAGCGGCGGGACCGATTCGAGCGGCCATGATTCTTGGGTTGGTGTTCGTCGAGACGCTGGTGCTATTCACGCTGGCGATGCTGGCGCTGAAGACGTAGCCTTTTTCGTTTGGGAATTCTTGTGGCCCGGAAGCTTGCTTCCGGGCCTTTTTTTCGCAGAGGCCACGAGGAACCGCCGCGAGTCGCTACTGGTGCAAGCCGCCGATAAGGGTGGGTTGCTGGATGAAATTTAACACCGGGGTGGGGTAGAGACCGAGGCCGATGGTGGTGATGGCGGTTACGACGAGGACGATGGTGATGGCGAACGGAAATTTTGCGAGCGGCGCGGCTGCGAGTTCGGCGCTAGGTTCGTGCATGTACATCACAACGATGAGACGGAGATAGTAGTAGGCGCCGATGATGCTGTTAACGGCCATAATTACGGCGAGCCAGACCATGTGGGAACTGAGTGCGGCGTTGAAGATGTAGAGCTTGCCGAAGAAGCCGGCGGTGACAGGCAAGCCCAGCAAAGATAGCAGATAGAGACTGAGGATGGCGGCGATCCACGGCTGGCGCTGGCCAAGGCCGGCGTAGTCTTCGAGCGCGAGATTTTTTTCTCCGGTGCCACCGATTTGCGAAACGATGGCGAAGGCGCCGATTTTCACGAGCGCGTAGCTGACGAGATAAAAGAGCACCGCCGCGTAGGCTTGCGAGGCGCCACCATTGAGGTTCGTGGACATGAAGGTCACCGTGGCGAAGGCGACCAGGATATAGCCGGCGTGCGCGATGGAGCTGTAGGCCAGCATGCGCTTGACGTTGTTTTGCACGAGCGCGCCGAGATTCCCGGCAAACATGGTGAGCACGGCGAGAATCCAGAAGGCCCAGAACCACAGATGGGTGGCGGCGGGAACGCTGGCGAAAATGCGCAGAAGCAGCGCGAAGGCGGCAGCTTTTGGTCCCGCCGAAAACAGAGCGGTGACCGGAGTTGGAGCGCCTTCATAAACGTCCGGAGTCCAGATTTGAAATGGCGCGGCGGCGACTTTGAAGCCGAGACCGATGAGGATCATGGCGAAGCCGAGTTTTAGAAGATTGCTTTGCGGGTCGGCGCCGGACATTTGATCGAGCATGGTGGAGCCGGTGGCGCCGTAGACCATGGCGATGCCATACAGAAAGAATGCGGTTGCGAAAGAGCCGAGCAGAAAATACTTCATCGCGGACTCGCCGGACTTGATCGATTCGCGCCGATAACCGGCGAGCACGTAGCTGGCGATGGAACTCATTTCGAGCCCTACAAACGCGGTAAGTAGTTCTTGCGCACCGGACAGGACGCCCATGCCGGCGGTGGCGAAGAGCAGCAGCGCAAAAAATTCGGGGAATTGCAGATTTTCGCGTTCGAGATAGGGGTCGGCGACAAGAATCACCAGGAAGGCCACGACGCCCACCAGCAAGTGGAAGAAAACGCTGAAGGCGTCCGACTGAATCAGCCCCTCGAATCCCGTTCCGGGAAACGCGCCAGCTACCGGAGACAACGCCGTGCCGGTTGCCGCTCCGATAAGCGCGAGAAACGTGAAGAAGTGACGGCTTTTGACAAACGGCTGCAGCAGCATGATTAGCGCGCCGAATCCGCACCAGGCTACTTCCGGCAGAACGCGGTAAAAATCTTCGGGGCTGGGAAACATTTAGCGAGTTCCGCGCCTTTCCGTGGATATTTTCTTGACGAGGTTTGGGGAGATTACCGCGGCGTTCGCATCCGGCGCCTGGACTTCCGTCGCACGCTTCTTGATTTCAGAGGCCGCACCTTCATAAACGCGCTGCGGGTTTACGTCGTCGATCACCGTTTGCGAAGCGGCGGCGGTGCGGCGTGTGATGTACGTGGAGCCGACGCCCATCCAGAGCGTCACGACGGCCATGGTGACCAGTATCCAGCGTTCGCGCGCAGAGGTGTCGGAGAGTGTTTTGTTTTTCTCCACGGTGATTTCACCGAAAAAAACACGTTGATAGGACCAGAGCAGGTAGCAGGCGGAAAGAATCACGCCAAGCGCGGCCCAGGAAGCCCATTGCCAGTGCGTTTGATAGGTGCCGAGCAGAATCAGATATTCGCCGACGAAGCCATTGAGAATTGGCAAGCCTAGCGAAGAAAGAGCCACGAATAGAAAGAACGCCGCAAGCTTCGGCATCGGGGTAGCAAGGCCCCCGAACTGGCTGATTTCGAACGTGTGCCGGCGGTCGTAGAGCATACCTACGAGAAGGAATAAGGCTCCGGTGGAGATGCCGTGCGCGAGCATCTGGTAGACCGCGCCCTGCATGGAAATATTATGAAATGCGAAAATTCCCAAAACTACAAAGCCTAAGTGGCTGACGGAAGAATAAGCGACCAGTTTCTTGAGGTTGGGCTGAACAAGGGCGACGAGCGCGCCGTAAATAATTCCGATGATAGCGAGGACAGCGATCCACGGCGCGGCGCGATGCGCGGAGTCCGGGAAGAGCGGCAAGCAAAAGCGCATCATGCCGTACGTGCCCATTTTCAGCAGCACGCCCGCGAGCATCACGGAGCCTGCGGTGGGCGCTTCCACGTGCGCGTCCGGAAGCCAAGTGTGAAGAGGGAAGAGCGGCACCTTGATCGCGAAGGCCACGAAAAACGCCAAGAACAGTAGCATCTCGTCCCGCGGCTCAAGGACGCGCGTACCATCCGCCAGCATCTTTTGAATCGTCGGCAGATCAAAAGTGGCCGTGAAGTTGTACAGCCAGATGATGCCCACCAGCATCAGGATCGAGCCGCCCATGGTGTACAGCACGAACTTGACGGCGGCGTAGATGCGGCGCTCATGTCCCCAGATACCGATAAGGAAGGCCATGGGGATGAGCATTACTTCCCAGAACAAGAAGAAAAGGAACAGGTCGAGCGAGAGAAAGACGCCAATGACGCCGACTTCCAGCATAAGCAGCAGTACGAAAAATTCTTTTACGCGATGGCTGATGCTGCTCCAGGACGCGAGAATGGAAATGGGCGTAAGGAAAGCGGTCAGCAGCACGAGAAACAGGCTGATGCCGTCGACGCCGACGTGATAGTTGATAGGGGGACGGTGAATCCAAGGATGCAGCTCTTCGAGCGCGTAGCCCTTGATATCGATGGGCACGTACTTGAGCAGCAGCAGGGAGAGCGCGAACTCGGCGACGGAGATTGCCAGGGCGAGGCGTCGAATCCATTCGTGATCGTCGCCGCGCAGCAAAAGGAGCAGCAAGCCGCCAATGGCCGGAAAGAAAATCAGAACGGTGAGCAAGCCAGGCATTAGCGTACCATCCCAACGGTTGCTGGCTTAAGGTACGGCCAGAAAATTACCGCGATAATCACGATAGCGCCGATGACCACCCACACGGCGTAGCTGCGCGTATTGCCGGACTGCGTGCGGCGGCTGACGTCGCCAACTTCTCGCGCGCCGTGCGCGATGCCGTTCACCGCGCCGTCGATGATCTCGACATCAACGACTCTCCAGAAGACGTTGCGCGAAAGCCACATGAGCGGGCCGACCAGCACCGCGGCATAAATTTCATCGACGTAATATTTGTTCCAGAGGGTCGTGTAAACCGGGCCGAGCGATTTGGCGATGCCAGCAGGTTTATTCGGTTGCTTCAGATAGAGCCAGTAAGCGACCGCGAGGCCTAGCAACGCGGAAAAAACAGCGACGCCCGCCAGGACCCACTCGATCTGTTGCGCCGCAGCTTCATCGAAACCGGGGGGGACTTCGGCATGACCGAAGACTGGACTGAGGAACGCGGTGAAATAGTCCGTGCCGCCCCACAGCGTGGGCGCGGCGAGCCATCCGCCGACGATGCTGAGCAGCGCAAGGATTACGAGCGGGCCGAGCATGCTCCACGGCGACTCGTGCACGTGGACGTGATGTTCGTCATAGCGCTCTTTGCCGAAGAATGTCAGGAAGATCAGGCGGAACATGTAAAGGGAAGTGAGCAGTGCGGTAAACAGTCCGAAGCCGTAAAGAATGTGGCCGCCGCCGGGCTTATTGAACGCGTTGAGCAGGATGGAATCTTTGCTGAAGAATCCTGCGAGCGGAGGAATGCCAGCGATAGCCAGCGTGGCGATCAGCATGGTGGCGAAGGTCCACTTTATTTTTTTGCTGAGGCCGCCCATCTTCAGCATGTCTTGCTCGCCGCCCATGGCGTGAATCACGCTGCCCGCGGCGAGGAACAGCAGCGCTTTGAAGAAGGCATGCGTCATCAAGTGAAAAATGCCTGCGGAAAACGCGCCGACGCCGCAGGCCAGGAACATGTAACCGAGCTGGCTGACGGTGGAATAGGCCAAAACTTTCTTGATGTCGGTTTGCACCAAGCCGATGGTGGCCGCGAAGAAGGCAGTAGCGCAGCCGATGACAGCGACAACCACCAGTGCGGTTTCTGAATGTGCGAATAAAATGTTTGAACGTGCGACTACGTAGACTCCAGCGGTAACCATGGTGGCAGCGTGGATCAAAGCGCTGACTGGTGTGGGGCCTTCCATGGCGTCAGGTAGCCAGACGTATAAAGGAAGCTGCGCGGATTTTCCGCAAGCGCCCATGAACAGCAGCAAGCACGCGATGGTGAAGGTGCCGAATTGGCCCCAAGGTTCGATTGGCCAATTGTGCTGCGCCACGGACGTGAAAAGCGTGTTGAAGTCCAGCGAGTGAAACGTGCGGAACAGCAAGAACATTCCGAGCATGAAGCCGAAGTCGCCAATGCGGTTGACGATGAAGGCTTTTTTGCCCGCGTCCGCGGCCGATTTGCGCAGGAAATAAAAACCGATGAGGAGATAGCTGGCGAGCCCGACGCCTTCCCATCCGACGAATAACAAGACGTAATTCGCAGCGAGTATCAGGATGAGCATGAAAAACATGAAGAGGTTTAGATACGAGAAAAAGCGGTAGTAGCCGCCTTCATGCGCCATGTAGCCGGTGGAGTAGATGTGGATGAGGAAGCCGACGCCGGTGACGACCATGAGCATGACTACCGTGAGCTGATCCATCTGCAGGTCGAAGCCCGCGCGAAAGAGCCAGCCGCCGTGCACCACGTCTGGAACGCCGATCCAATCGAAAAATTCCTTGCGGACCAATACCTGGCCGGAGGCGAAAAATTCCCGCACTGCTTCGAGAGCGCAGGCGAAAGAAAGACCCGTTGCGCCGAGCGCCACGCTGTTGACGATGTTATTCGGCCATTTGGCGCCCAGCAGACCGTTGACGGCCGAACCGAGCAGCGGCAGTAGTGGGATGATCCACAAATAGTCGAGCATGGGATAAGTGGGCATCAGAGTTTGAGCAGGTCCATGCGTTCGACGTTAAGCGATTGGCGATGGCGAGCTATCAGGATAATAATACCGAGGCCGACTGCGGCTTCCGCCGCGGCCACGATAATCACGAACAGCACAAAGACTTGGCCGTCCAGTTTGCCGCTGGACTGGCTGAAGGCGACGAAGGCGAGATTCACGGCGTTGAGCATCAGTTCGATGGACATGAAAATAGAAATAATGTTGCGCTTGAAGACGAACGCCAGTACGCCCAACCCGAACAGCACCGCGCTTAGTGCAACGTAGTAGGTAGTGGGAACCATACTCAGTTCTCCCGATGCGCGAGAACGATCGCGCCCAGTATGGCGATGAGGATCAGGAACGACGTCAGTTCGAAGGGGTACGCAAAATTTTTGAAAATCATGGTAGAAAGTTCGCGGGTTGCAGAGAGCGCGCCGGAAATGTTGCCGTTGCCAGAGGTGACCTGCGTTAGTCCGGCGGAACGTGCCACGGTGGCGCCGATGAACCCGGTCAACGCCAGGGCCAGAAGGATGCCGGGGAAGCCTGCCAGCTTCGAAATGTTGGTGTGTTCTTCCAAACCGGCGTTGAGCAACATGATCACGAACACGAACAGCACCATGATGGCGCCGCCGTAGACGATGATTTGCACGGCGGCGACGAATTCCGCACCCATTAAAAGGTATAGGCCGGCAAGCGCCACCATCACTACGATCAGCGAGAGCGCGCTGTGAATGGGGTGCTTTTGGAAAATCAGGCTGAGCGCTCCAGCGACTGCGAGTACGGCTAGCACGAAGAACACGACCAGCGGTGCGTTCATGGCTTGCTCCGCAGCAGGATAAAGAAGGCCGTAAGGATCACATTGACGATGGAAACGGGTAGCAGCAACTTCCAACCAAAAGCCATCAACTGGTCGTAGCGGAAGCGGGGGAGCGTGCCGCGCATCCAGACGTAGACAAAGAGAAACACGAGAATTTTGCCAAGCAACCAGAACGGGCCCTGAATAAAAACATTGATGAATTGGAGTGGCGGCAGCAGCAGCGCCACGCCGATCAGTGTAAAGACCGTGCCAAGACCGGGCAGAATGATCTTGCCGAAAATTGTTTCGTACCGAATGCCGTCCCAAATAATCCATAAGCCGGCGGGGATCAGCAGCAGCGACGGCAAGTAGTATGTAAATGTCCAGGACTGCGGAAAAGGAGACAGCCAGCCGCCGAAAAAGAGAATCGAGCACAAGCAGGATACCGTGATCATGCTGGTGTATTCAGCGATAAAGAACATCGCGAATTTGAAACTGGAATATTCCGTGTGAAAGCCGGCTACCAGCTCGGATTCCGCCTCCGGAAGGTCGAAGGGCACACGGTTGGTCTCCGCGACGGCGGCCACGAAGAAGCAGAAAAATCCCAGAATTTGCGGGAAGGGACCGGAAAAAATATTCCATCCGAGAAAGCCAATACCCCACGCGGGGTGCGACTGGGCGTTAATGATTTCCGTGAGGTTAAAGCTGTTGGCCATGAGGAGCACGCCGACGACAGAAAGCGTCAACGCGAGTTCATAGCTAATCATTTGCGCGGAGCTGCGCAATCCGCCGAGCAGCGGATATTTGCTATTCGAGGACCATCCAGCGAGCGCCACGCCGTACACGCCGAGCGCTGTGATCGCGAACAGCACCAATAGCCCGATGCTGGGGTTCGCGATGTACAAATACACGTTGTGACCAAACACCCGAATGGGATCCGGGCCGAAGGGAATTACGGCGATGGAAGTAAGAGCCAAGCCCAGCGCCAGAAGAGGCGCGAGAAAATAGACAAATTTATCGACGCCCGCCGGCGTGGCATCCTCTTTCAACAGAAATTTTGCGCCATCGGCCAGCGGTTGCAGCAATCCGTGCGGACCAACGCGGTGAGGCCCCCAGCGCGATTGCATGTGCGCTACGACTTTACGCTCGAACCATGTCAGGTAGGCGTTGACAGTCAGCACAATGAACATCAACAACGCAATTTTAATCAGCGTGATGATGATTTCGGCGTGCGCAGATAAGAAGTCCATAAGGATTAGGCTTCCGCCTTCGCTTCGGGCAAAGATTCCATCATGGTGCAGAAGCGCCCCAAGGTGCCGCTGGTGAAAAGAGTGTCGTGCGCGGAGCGGATTAGCCCGACGGGTACGTCATAAGGCGCGTGGCCATTGCGCGCGAACTGCACGCGCGTGGGTTCGGCCCCGCCGGTGAGCAAGCCAGTGGACTCTACGTTGTAGCTCGGAACGGCTTTGCGAATTTCTTCGAACACTGCTGACGGCGTCTTGTAATGAAATGCCTTGCCAACGCCGGCTTTTTCGAGCTGGTGCGACAAGATCCGCAGAAGATCGAAGTCTGTGCGTGGTCCCATCACTTCGGCGGCTTTGTGAAGCAACTGAATTTCGCCAGAAGTATTGGTCACCGTGCCGTCTTTTTCGTACGCGGACGCCGCGGGGAAGACTATGTCTGCCTGCTTCGCCGTCTCGGTCATGAACATTTCATGCACGATCAGCAGATCCAGCTTACCGCGTCCAAAACCCAGCGTTCCGAAATGCGCGAGCGGATTCGCGCCCATCACGTAGAGTGCCTTGAGTTTTCCGGATTGCGCAGCTTCCACCATTTGCGGGGCCGTCAGGCCATTCTTCGACGGGATTACGCCGCCCCAAAGTTTTTCAAAGCCCTCACGCGCGCCGGCATTATCAATATACGCGTAACCGGGCAAACGATCCGCCAGCACGCCCATATCTGCGGCGCCGCGAGAGTTGGCGTAGTCCGCCAACGCCATGTAGCGCACCGTTCCCGGCAGCTTCGAACCAAACGCGGTAAGCAGCGCGATGGCCGCACCGGAAATTTCGGCGCCAAAAACGACCGCGACATCAGACTCTTGCTCCAGCGCGGCTTTGAGGAGGACGAGTTTCTCCACCAATTCGGGCTGCAGCTGACCATCTTCATGCGCCAGATAACGCAACGCCGCGGTCTCTTGCCCGGCCGCCACCTTCACAAACTGCGCGGCTTTGCGTTCGAGCTTGATGTCGGTGGAATTCAGTATAAAAAGTTTGCTGTTGAAGTGCCGAATGCCTGCGCGAATCTGCCAGCCGACCAGCGGATTCTGATTCGTGGGATCGTTACCGACGAGAAGTACGGTTTTCGCTTGATACAGCTGCTCCATAGTCAGGAGTGCCTCGTTGGCGCGCTCACCAAGCGCGGTCACCAGGCCGGTAAAGTCCGCGGTGCGATGATGATCGACGTTGTTGGTGCCAAACGTGGCGCGCGCGAGGCGCTGGAATAAATAATTCTCTTCGTTCGACGTGCGATTCGAGCCGATAAATCCAATCGCGTCTTTGTTTCCGGCATCGTACACGGCTTTCAGCTTTGCCGCCGCCGTCTGCGCCGCTTCTTCCCAGGATACGGGATAAAGTTTGTCGCCCTTGCGCACCAGGGGCTGCTTAATGCGTTCCGGATGCTGCGTGAAATCAAATCCAAAGCGCCCCTTCACGCACAGAAAATCCTTGTTGATTCCGGACATGTCGCGATTATTCACGCGCATAATTTCATGGTTGCGCACGCCGAGCGTGGTCTTGCAGCCGTTCGAACAGTGCGTGCAAATCGTCGAAACATATTCCATTTCCCACGGCCGCGTCTTGTAGCGATAGGTGCCACTGGTCAGCGCGCCCACCGGGCATATATCAATGCACATGCCGCACTCTTCGCATTCGAGATGATCTTCGCGGTTGGGAATGATAATGCTGTTCGCGCCGCGCATTCCTACGCCCAAGGCCTTTACATCCATGCCTTCATCGCAAACGCGCACGCAACGGAAACACAAGATGCAGCGCGGCGCATCGTAGTACACCAGCTCCGACCATTTTTCTTCTGGCCGGTGAATTTTTTCTTCAACGAAGCGCGAAGTATCCGCGCCGTAACGAAACACCATGTCCTGCAGTTCGCATTCGCCGCCCTTATCGCACACCGGGCAATCCAACGGGTGATTGGTCAGCAAAAATTCCAGCATGTACTTGCGGGCGTTGCGTACTTGCTCGGAATCGGTCTTGACCACCATGCCTTCGGTGGCCACCAAGGTGCACGCCGTCTGGAGCTTCGGCATTTTTTCCACTTCCACCAGGCACATCCGGCAGGCCGCCTGCAGGGAGAGTCCCGGGTAGTAGCAGAACGATGGGACCTCGGTGCCGATGCGGCGCGTCGCCTCGATCACCAGCGTTCCGGCGGGAACTTGGGTGTCACGGCCGTTAATGTTCAGGGTTACGAGCTTCTGTTCTGTCTTCTGTTCGGCCATTACCTGGCACCCAGCAGCGCGTCAGCGTTTTTGTAAGCGCAACGCCCTTGCAAATGATCCTCAAACTCGCTGCGAAATTTTTCGACGATGGAAATCGTGGGCATCGCCGCGGCGTCACCGAGAGCGCAAAACGTCCGCCCGAGCATGTTCTTCGACAGCTCCAGCACGTTGGTAATGTCCGCCGAGGTTCCGTAACCCGCGTGAAAACGGTCCAGGGTCTTCGTTAACCACGCGGTCCCCTCGCGGCAAGGAATGCACCATCCGCAAGACTCGTGGGAATAAAAATGCATTACGCGGCGCGCCATATCCACCATGCAGGTGTCTTCGTCCATGACGACCATGCCGCCGGAGCCCAGCATCGATCCCGCTTTGGCCAGCGAATCGTAATCCATTGGGATATCAATCTCGTTGGCCGTCAAGAAGGGACAGGAGCTTCCGCCAGGAATTACCGCCTTCAACTTCTTGCCGTTGGGAATTCCGCCCACCACTTCATAAATAAATTTCTTCATGTTCAAACCGAGCGGCACTTCGTAAATCCCCGGCTTGACCACGTGGCCGGAAATGCACAGCATGCGCGTTCCGCCATTTTTCGGCGTACCCAGGCCCGCATAATGTTCGCCGCCCACGCGAATTATTGCCGGCACGGAACTCAGAGTTTCCGCATTATTGATGACCGTAGGGCAGCCATATAGTCCAACCACGGCAGGGAAGGGCGGTTTAATCCTCGGATACCCGCGCTTGCCTTCGAGCGATTCCATCAGCGCCGACTCTTCACCGCACTCATAAGCCCCGGCGCCGGTATGCGTGATCAAATCAAAATCAAAGCCCGAACCCAAAATATTTTTGCCCAGATATCCGCGCTGATAAGCCTCGCCAAGCGCCACATCCATGATGTCCAGCACGTAACGATATTCGCCGCGAACATAAATAAATCCCCGGTGCGCGCCAAACGCCCGGCCGGCGATGATCATGCCTTCGATCAACTGGTGCGGATCCAGCTCCATCAGCGGACGATCTTTGCAGCTGCCGGGCTCCGATTCATCCGCATTGCAAATCAGATATTTCGGTTTCGGCGACTCTTTCGGCACGAACGACCATTTCATCCCCGTCGGAAATCCGGCTCCGCCCCGCCCGCGCAATCCCGATTTTTTCACTTCCTCGACGATCGCCTCGGGCGTCATCTGCTTTAGCGCTTTGTCCAGCGCTTGATAGCCTTCATTCTGCAAATAGGCATCGATGTTGCGTGAATTCGGAATTCCCCAGCGCTTGCTGATCAGGAGAATTTCCAGCGGGTTGCGGGGGTGCAACGCCCCGGACGTCAACGCCTCCGGATCGGCCTTGCGCCCGGCATCCAGCGTCTCGATAATTCGGTCAAATTTCAGCGGCGTCAGGTTCTCGTAAAAATCGTAATTCACCTGCATCGCAGGCGCTCCGGTGCACGCCCCAATGCATTCCACCTCTTCCAGGGAGAATTCGCCGTCGGAGGTCGTCTCTTTATTTCCAATATTCAGGCGCTTCTTGGCGCGCTCGAACAACTCGTTTCCCCCGCGCAACATGCACGCCACGTTGGTGCACACCTGTACGTGGTTTTTGCCCCATGGCTTGCGGTGCAGCATGGAGTAATACGCCAGGGTCTCCTCGACTTGCACTTCCCGCAAGTCCAGCCGTTTCGCAATCTCCGTGACCATCTCGTCGCTGATGAATCCAAACTCATCCTGAGCATAGAGCAGCATCGGAACCAGCGCGCTGCGCATTACCGGGTAAGCGTTCTGCAACTTCTCAAACTTCTCCGTAAGTTTCTTTGAAAGTTCCATAGCCTTTATGAAGTTCCCGCCCCGCCGAACCGTTCGCCAACACGCCGCCCTCGCCACCGAACGCGGTCAAAAAAATTGTCATTCCGGGCAAAGCGAGGAATCTGCTTTCCTCGGTTGCAGTACCACATCACCGATCAACGTCTCCCAACACAATATCAATCGTTCCGATACAAGCAATCACATCGGAAATCAATTGGCCTTCGATTAGCTTCGGCAATGCCTGTAAATTCACGAAAGACGGCGCCCGGAAATGCACCCGCAACGGTTTCGCTGACCCATCACTCGCCACAAAACATCCCAACTCGCCACGTGGCGACTCGACGGTCACAAATACTTCTCCCGGAGGCGGCGCAAATCCTTCGGTAAAAATTTTGAAGTGATAAATCAGCGCTTCCATCTCCGTCTTCATCTTCTCGCGTGCTGGTGGAATTACGCCAGGAGCCTCCGCGCGAAATGGCCCATCATTCGTGATCTTGCCCATCGCCTGCCGCACAATCTTCAAACTCTCGCGCATTTCCGCCACGCGTACCATGTACCGCGCAAAACAATCAGACTCCGTGCGCGTGGGCACATCAAATTCAAATTCCTCGTAACTTGAATACGGAAACATCTTGCGGTTGTCGTACGCCAGCCCGGAAGCGCGGATCGTCGGGCCGGTCATGCTCAACGCCAGAGCATCTTCCGTGGAAATATAGCCAATGTTTTGCGTGCGTCCCATCCAGATGCGGTTCTTGGTCAAGAGAGTTTCGTAATCGTCGACGCGGCTGGGCATCATCTTCAAAAACTTCTCGACCGCCGCGCGCCAGCCGGCCGGCGGCTCAAGAGCCAGCCCGCCGATGCGGAAATAGCTGGTCATCATGCGCTGCCCGGAAAACAACTCAAAAATCTTCAAGATCTCTTCGCGTTCGCGGAAACAATACAGAAATACCGTCATCGCGCCCAAATCAATGGCATGCGTTCCCAGCCACACCAGGTGCGACGAAATGCGCTGCAGTTCGACCAGCATCACACGCACATACTGCGCGCGCTTCGGCACTTCTAACCCCAGCAATTTCTCCACCGCCAGGCAGTAAACCAAATTGTTTCCCAGCGGATTTAAGTAATCCATGCGATCCGTCAGGGTAATCGCTTGGGAGTACGTTTTGTCTTCGCAGGATTTTTCAATTCCCGTATGCAGATACCCAAGATCGGGAACCGCTTTCACCACCGTCTCGCCATCCAGCTCCAGCGCGATGCGCAACACCCCGTGCGTGGAAGGATGTTGCGGGCCCATATTCAAAATCATGGTCTTTGCGGTGCCAATCGGTGTGTCAACAGTGGTCATGGCGTGGACTTTCTAAACGCCGGGATATAAGTAGAAGGTACGTCGCGGAATCCCGTCACCGGAAAATCGCGGCGCAATGGATAACCTTCCCAATCATCAGGTAGCAAGATTCGCCGCAAATCGGGATGCCCCGTAAAGCGAATGCCCATCAAATCAAAAATCTCCCGCTCCAGCCAATTCGCGCCCGGCCACACCGGCACCAGCGAATCCACGACTGGATCGCTTCCGGAAAGCTTTACTTTCAATCGCACTTTGTCGCGGCGGGGAATCGAAACGAGGTGGTAATTCAGTTCAAAACGCGGTTCCATCGGGAACCGGTCGACGCAAGTGGCATCGGTGAGCAGATTGAATTGTAGCTCCGCACTGCTTTTACAGACCGCCGCAGCGTCTCGCAATAGCTCCCGCGCCAGCACAATGGTGGTTTCCCCGCGGAATTCCAAAACCTCTAAGACCGCTTTGTCGTTCCACGCACGCAGTTGCTCGACTACAACATTAGTATTCTGGTTCGTGTTCTCGCTCACGTCTTGTTTGCTTTTCCCGAAAGGGGTGTGCGTGCTAGCGGTGCCAGTCTAGCGCGCCTTTCTTCCACAAATACAGGTAGCCAACCAGCAAAATCGCGATGTACAGCATCATCTCGAAGAAGCCGTTCCAGCGCAAATCGCGAAACACAAAGGCCCACGGAAACAGAAAAATCGCTTCCACATCAAACAAAATAAAGACCATGGCTACCAGGTAAAACCGCACAGAAAAGGGCTGCCGGGCATCACCGGTCGGGATCATGCCGCATTCATAGGCTTGCTGCTTGGCGCGATTGGGGCGGCGCCAGCCAACCAGGATGGACGCTGCGGTCAGGGCGCTGGCCAGAAATACCGCAACCAGCAGGTGTAAAAGAAGCGGAGCGTATACTTGTATGCCGGAATCGCTCATGGCGAAGGGTTATAATAGCGATTCGACCTCGCGTGGTCAAATGATTCGCGAAAATAGCGCGATAAACAGTCTTTTGGACTTGGGCTTTTCTGGTATTTGGGTGAGAGCGGACAAACTCTGATGCTGTTTGGTCACAACACGAACATAAAAGTCGGCGCTACCACCTACCACGTGCAGACCGAAGACCGCGGCGCCAGCTCCGCGCTCATCGATACCACCGTTTATCATAACGGCCGCGTGATGCATCGCCGAACCAACAACTACCACGATTTGCTGCCGCTCAACCCCGACCGCGAGGAAGCGCTACGATTGCGCCTGAACGAGCAACACCGCGCGACGCTTGAGGATGTTCGCTCCAACGCACTGAACCTGGTTCCGGTAACCCCTCCCGAAACGTCCGCGTCTGTCCCGCCACAGCCCGCCCGTCCGGCTGAAAATTACGCCACGCCGCAGCCGGCGTTGCAGTCCATGCTGAAACTCGAATTGCGCAATGCCCACGACTGGCTCTCGGGCAAGCAGGCCCGCCTCGAAATCGCCGTGCACACCGGGGACGGCGAGCCGCTGCCCGGCGCCAAGGTGATCGCGCGGATCGAAGGAGCGGCAGCCGCCGAAGCCCATTTCGGCGAAACGGACGTAGCAGGCACCACAGAGATTCTCTTCGCCATGCCGCGATTAGCTGGCGGCGAAGCCGCGCTGGTGATCGAGGCGCTGCACAAGGAATTGCACGGACGCTCACAAAATGAAGCGCGCGCAAAAATCCGCTTTGGTCTGCGGACCAAGCCGCGTTCAGCGTAGCGCAGCAGACGAGATCCCCTGGGAATTGCCGCGCCGGATCTCGCGAAATACGGGAGAGTAGGAATGGTTGCGGAACTGCAAATTACCGTGAATGGCCAACCTCGCGCCGCAAAATCCGGCGCCACGGTTGTGGACCTGCTTCGCGAACTCGGCTTGGAGGCGGGCCGTGTCGCCATCGAGCGCAATCTCAATATTCTGCCCCGGCCCGCGTGGCCAGAAACTCACATCGCCCCTGGCGATCGCTACGAAATCGTCCATTTTGTCGGTGGGGGCTAGTCGAAGGTTTCGTTTCGCTTCACCCGGGAGCGAAACTCCGCACGATAGAACTTCGGAGCTACCTTGTACGCTCATGGATCCCGTGATCTGGTTGCGCGCAGACCTGTCCGTTGCCTATTCGGTTTCCGCCACAAACACTGCCGTCGTCAGCGCGGGCACTGTAGCCGTCCCTCCCGTAGCATCAAACGTCGACTGCCTCGTCGCGGGATCGCTGGAGTCTTTTTGGACTGGATGCAGATGCATCGGCAAACCCTGCAACCGGCTGTCGCTAAAACTCACCGCCGCATTGGTTGCGTTGAAGAACACCACGATGTGTTGGTAGGCTCCGTACTTCCCGCCGTTCGCATCCAGCTTCATTACGATTAATCCCGGGCTCTGGTTTGGCCCGGTGTTCAGAAAACTAAGGTTCCGCTGCACCTCATCCAACGTTGCCATGCGGAACAATTCCGAACTGTAGCGGATCTGCAATAGTTCGCTGAACGCCGCCTCCGCGTAAGCGATATTTGCTGGAAGCGGCGTGTACGAAGGGTTGCTGAGCAGCGGCATCATGATTGGCCACTGGCCGCCGTTCTGGCTGGCCACCGGCAGGCCGATGCCCCAGTTTGCCGTCTGGCCGCTCCAGTCAATCTTGTTGAACCAGTCTCCGGAGTTGTAGCTGTTCTGGTCCATGTCCTTCGAGCGCAGCAAGTCGTCACCGCCTTGATAGAACGGAACTCCTTGCCCCAGCGTCACCAGGCTCATGCCCATGATCTGCCTTCTGGCTCGAGCGGCGATGTTGTCGCTAAAGCTCGATTTCAGCTGTACTTGGTCGAATAGATCCTGATTGTCGTGTACCGAGGCATAGTTCACGGCCTCAATAGGACTTTGCGTATACCCGGTCGGCTGCCCGTTGTAGCCCACATTGGCGCCCGTTACCGTCGCACCGGCGCTATCCATAAAAGTGTAATCGCGCAGGTTCCCCGTCAGTCCTATGTCAATCCAGTCGGAGTACTGCAGCAATTGCGCTTGCTGCTGGCTCGGTGAAAGATTGCTGTTGGTAAAATCGCTCGAGTCGGTGAACAGTCCGGTAGCGAAGCCTTGCACACGCTCGTCGGTGAACGGGCTGCCTCCGTGAATGCCATCGCGGATACGGTCGTTGAAAGTGCCAACACCAAAGCCATAAAGATTCACCTGGGAGGCATTCGGCCCGATCTGATTGGACGCGGTGTCGCCGAAGTTGAAGCCTTCACCGTACAAATAAATCTTACTTCCGTCCACGCCATCTTTGTTTGGAGTAAGTGCCCTCAGGGCTTGCTGAATGTTCTGCATGTTGTACGTAAACATGAAGCTCATGATGTCGAAGCGGAAACCATCGATCTTATATTCCCGCGCGTTCAGCAACAGCGTGTCGATGATCAATTTTTCCATCATCTTGTGTTCGCTCGCCGTGTCCGGGCAGCACGAACCCGTCTCCAGGTTTCCATTCGAGTCTAGGCGGTGATAGTAATTTGGCACCACCTCGTCGAGATTGGAGTTGGGACCTTCGCCGCTGGCGTTCGTGTGGTTGAAGACCACATCCTGCACCACGCGCAGCCCGGCCTTGTGCAGCCCTTCGACCATAACGCGGTATTCGCGCACCCGGTCATCGGGATTGCTCGCGTAGCTGCCCTGCGGCGTCATGTAGTGCACCGGATCGTAGCCCCAGTTGTACGCAGGATTTGTCTGGCTGGCGGTGACGGCGGCCTGCTGCTGTTGGCCATCCGGAGGATATTGCGCTAGGGCGGTGGGAATGATCCATGTGGATTTGTCTTCATTCACGCTGGCGAAATGGAAGGAAGGCAGGATATGCACCGCCTTTAGCCCATACTTGGCCAGTCCGCGCAGATGCTGCATGCCGTCTGTCTGCTGGTCAGCAAAAGCCTCATACATCCCGCGATGAGCGGGTGGCACTGTCAGGTCGTTCACGCTGAAATCACGAATGTGTAGCTCATACAGGCTCATGTCGCTGAAGCTTCGCAATGGCGGCGAACGGTGCCCGTCCCAGCCGCCAGGCTTGGTTTCATCCGCGTCCAGATCGGTGATTCTACTCTTGGCACCATTCAACGCGATGTCGATCGAATAAGGATCGCTGGTGACGTTGGTGTCTACAGCTGCGTCCGCGGGCACCCAAACGTGCACGCTGTAAAGGTAGTATTTGCCTTTCCAGCTCGGGTCCCCGCCCGCTACCCACACGCCGTTGTGCTCGCGCATCGGCACAACAACGGAAGGGGTGGTGTCAAATTCATGGTCAAAGAGCTGCAATGAGACGCTCTGCGCCGTCGGCGCCCATAGCTTCAGTTTCACTCCGTAATTCTCGTCGTCCGGCCAGTCGCTCCAATCATTCTCCCCATGATGAAACACGACGCCCAGCTTTCCTGGGTAGTAGAAGAGATCGTCGAGCACGCCGGCAATCTGCATACCTGTGGCGTATTGCAGCGAGCCATTGGATCCGAGCGCTGAAAACGCCAGCTGTCCTTGCAGCGTTGTTTGTAAGGTCGAAACCTTGGTGTCTGCCGGCAGTTGCAGCACGACGTAACCGCTCAATTGCGGATAACGGAGCAATTCGTCCGCAGTCAGGCTCCCGCCAGGAGTCAGTGGAATAGTTGTGCCTCCCGAAATGCCCGTGGGTGTCACAGACAAGCCGCCGGTCAGGCTGGCAGTGATCGCGTAGCTATCGCCACTCTGCGCAAACTGCGGTTGGATCGCCACGCGCTGGCGGTCCAGCCAGTACGCTTGCTCTACGTTCAGCAGACTATCGAGGATTTGCGTCGGCGTCGGCGGTGCGGTGAACACCGTGGCGTTTCCGGAAATCGCCCAGGCCTGCGCGAAGGTCGCTACGTTCAGATACATGTTCGGCCCTGGATCTTTACTTCCGGTCGAGATGTTATGGATGATAAATCCGATGTTCTGCGCGCTGGGAATCAGGCTGATGTCGAAGTATGCGCCGTAGGAATCGAGGCTCGTCACTCCCGTCAGTCCATCATTGTAATCGCCGGTATACTCCGCGGTGTCTTCAAACGCATAGGCGGTCCAGTTTGCGTACTTTCCGTCTGGCCGGTAATAGTGAATGCGGGCGTAGCCTGGCAACAGTGCGGTGGGACTGGTAAGACTTAGCTGGGTTTTGTACAGCTTACCGATCCCCGTATAGCCCCAATACTCAAAACCTTCTGTCGCCGGATCCACAAACTCGTTCGGTCCCGGGTCTTTCAAATCTCCGCCCGGCGCTGAGGGATTGTGAATGATCAGCCCAAGGTTCTGGGCGCTCGCCGGCACTGCGACATCGAAATACACTCCGTAAGCGTCAGAGTTCGTCGGAGGTACCAGCCCGTTGTTGTAATCGCCGGGGAATTCCGTCGTGTCGAAGAACGCATAGATCGTCCAGCCCCCGTAGTTGCCGTCCGTCCGGTGATAGTGCACACGCACGTAACCAGGCAGGAGTGCTGTGGGATTGCTCAAACTGGGCGGGCTAGTGTATAGCTTGGCGATCCCGGAGTACGCCCAGTATTCAAAGCCCTGTGTCGCTGGATCGGCAAACAAATTGTTGGGCGTATCCTTCTGGTCGCCGCCTGCCGCCGTTGGGTCGTGAATAATGATTCCAACTTCTTGCGCGCCGCTGGTCACTCCGACGTCAAAATATGCGCCGAAGCTATCTGTGCCAGTCACCTGAACGGGGCCGCCGCCGTAGTTGCCGGTGTTTTCCGTGGTGTTATCAAACGCGTATATCGTCCAGCCGTTATAGTTCGCATCCGGCCGGTGGTAGTGAATGCGGATGTGTCCCGACGGAATGGGAGGATCGGACGCCGCAAAGGTTTGACGTGAGGCGAGAATGCCTACCAGGAGAGTGAAGACGCTGAATCCAACCCGGTACAAAAGGCGCGGTGTTCGGATGCGGAATGTCACAGGCGACTCCCCGAAGACGATTGCGGGTCGTCTAGAGTTAACCACGTGGTCTTTCGGCGCTCGCTAGGGGCGTCCGAGCGGCCGCGATGTTACTTAAACGAAATATCCGGTGTCAAGACGACCGCATCTTTCGACCGCATCTCTCGCAGCGTGATGTCGCGGTATTCCCTCTTAACACGTAGAAGTGACTGTCGCCGCGCGTTCGATTTCTAGCAGGACGCCGTTTGACCCATCTTATAGACCGGCACACCTGATCAATGCGCTTTGCCGCTCGCCGCAGTTCCGCCGGACAGCACATGCGCAGGTTCTTGCAATGCTTTGGCGCGCCCCCGAGCCGCCGCCGCCTTCGCAGAATCCCCAGACGCTTCGTACAATTCGCTCAGCGCAACCCAGCGCAGGGCATTGACCGGGGTCAACTTCACCGCAATTTCCTGTTGTGCCAGTGCGTTCGGCAAATCGTTCAACGCGCGGTATCCGCGCGCGCGTCCTTCCGCAAGTTTGGCATTAAACTCCGCGCCAAATTCCGACGAATCGTTCGCATAGGGGCTCAAGCGCTCCGCGCGATCAAAGGCTGCAAGCGCTGGCTTCGGTTCTTTCATCGCCAAGTACAATTGCCCGAGAGAGCGATAGCGATCATAGGCCATTTGCGAAAGCGACGCGGCGTTTTTGACGGCGGACTCGGCGTCCCCGTAGCGATGTTCTGCGGTGTACAAGTGCGCCAGTGCGAACCATCCGCCATCGCTGGGATCACTTTTTAAAGCGCGCAAATATTCCTGTTCCGCGTCGCTAAAGTGATTGTTGGCTTGCAACAGCTGCGCTTTCACCAAATGCAAGCTGGGGTTTTCTGGGAACAGCGCTTCCGCTTCCCGAAGTGCGCTCTCCGCTTCCGCATCGCGCGAGAGTAAAAAATAGATGGAAGCGGAGTTCATCAGGAACGTAAAACGCTCGGCGCGCCCGCGATAGGAATTTGCTGCAGCTGCTGGCGGCGCAAGCACGGCCGTCTCGCAAGGCTTCCCTAATTTCGTCAGCCATGCCGCATTCTCCGGGCGATTGCGCAAGAACACCGCGCCGGTATCGTCGAGATAAACTAATTTCCAATTCGCGCTCTGGCAATAATCTTGTAACGGAAAGCTTCCTAGTCCGGCGTAACGTGAAACCGGAAAAAGTATAGTATTCAAGTTCCACTGCTCTTCCGCGGTCCGCCATCCCGGTGCATCGGGCGGCAAGGACACCAGATTTCGCTGCTCCGTGAAAAGTTCCGCACCAAACGGCATGTAGCGGCCGTCCACAAAATCGCGATACTGCGGACCGAGCTTCCAGGTCACGTAACCGCCCAGCGTGTAATCATGAAAAAGGTTCGCGGGTAATTGCTGGTTCAAGATGAATTCCGCCGCGCGTTCGGGGAACCACCACGAAGGTCCCGCGCCGAACAAGGTGATTTGACCGCTGTCCGCGTAATAGCGCTCCGTCACTAGATCCGCGATGCGCGTTCCCACAAGAGATAGCGCGAACAGCACTATAACGATAGGAATAGCGTAAGAGAGCTCGCGCGGAAGAAGTTGCTGGCGCGTCATCGGCTTTTCTTCACTGGGTATTTTCGCGGTCGAAGTCTGCGCTTGCAATTCTGGAAAAATGTTTCCGCCGACCACCACCACCACCATTGCAAATAGCGTTTGAAAGCGAATGTGTTCGATAGAAAAATACATGGCCGCGGCGAGCAACAACGCTGGGCCCGGCCGTCTGCGCCAGAAACAAATAAGAATCGCGGCGGCGGCAATTACCAGCATCCACCAATCACTGCTGGCGGGATCGCGCGGAGAAACAAATTGCCGCCAGCTCATTGCGTTGAAATGCATGGCCGACCACTCGCCAATAAATGCGCTGTGCAGTTTGTTCACGGCCTGCTGGCGGCGAACGGCCGTGAAAATTCGCCAGCCCCACGGATTCAGCAACACCGCCACGAAAGATGCCGCCATCCACGGCGCTGCGCTGCGCAACCGCTGTAGCGCAACGCGGCGGCGTTCCGCAAAAGCCGCATCGCAAATCGCCAGAAAGATATAAACGCCGAGGAGCCCCAACCCCGCGACAAATCCCAGATGCAAGTTCGCCCACAACGCAAGAAGAATCGGCAGTACCCAGAGGTGCGAGCTTCTGCCCTGATAGTGCCGCCAGACAAGGGCCAAGAGCGCCGCGAAAAATACTGTGGTAAAAAGTTCCGCACGCGGTGTGGTTCGGAATGCAATCGCCGGCACTGCCAAAATCGCCAGCACCGCGGTGATTCTTTTCCCGGTCGTCAGCAACGATCCCACGGTGGCCACCGCCGCGGCTGCGTTGAGCCAAGAAAGTGCTGCGTACCCTTTTGCGACATACAGCAGATAAAAAATCACGCCAGAGAGAACCGGATAAATCCATTCCGTTCCGAACACCGTGTAGGAAAATATTTCCGTGCGCGGAATGGCGTGATGCTCCACCACATACCGTCCGGTAGCGAGTTGCCAACCAAGATCGAAGTCCGCGACGGTTCGCAAGCCGGCGAGGAGCGCGTATGCGAGTGCAAGAAAAACCAAAATAATCCAGGCGACGTCGCGGGAACCTGCCTCCAGCGAAGAATGTCTCCCGAAAAAACGGAATTTGCCCATTGCGCCCGATGCTACTTCAAATTCCCCGCAGGATGTGGCCCATTTTTGCTTTTTTGGTTTGCAGATACGCGCGGGAAACGCTCGAGATGCGCGGCTGGCACGGCACGCGTTCGACGACGCGAATTCCCGAGTCTTCAAGCTGGCGCACTTTTTCCGGATTGTTGGAGAGCAGACGAATTTTCTTCGCGCCCAGGTGTTTCAGAATTTTCGCGGAAAAATCATAGTCGCGTGCATCCGCGGCAAATCCCAATTTCTCATTCGCCTCCACGGTATCCATTCCGCCGTCCTGCAATTCGTACGCCCGCAATTTGTTCATCAGCCCGATGCCGCGCCCTTCCTGCGGCAAATACAGCAAAATACCGCTCGGGGCAGCGGCGATTTTCTGCAAAGAAAGCTCCAATTGTGCCCGGCAATCGCAACGCAGCGACGCCAGCACGTCTCCCGTCAAACATTGCGAATGAATGCGCACCAATGGCGCGCCCTTGTCCCGGAGGTTTCCGCGTACCAGCGCGACCGCCTCTTCCTCAGGTCCGCGCCCCGAAAATCCGTGAATCGTGAATTTCCCAAACCGTGTGGGAAGCGCTGCATGCGCCACTTCTTTTATCGCTGGAACGCTTGTTCGTTTTTTTCCCCGAGTTTTATTCTTCATGGAGAAAAAAGTATAGCAGGCACTGCGCACCGCGGCTATTTGAGCGCATTCCATCGCACTGCGCTCCGCCATTTTTTGCCTCTTGACCCAGTTGATTCCTACAATGCCATCGACACCTTTACTTCGCTCAAGTCTCTGCATAGCATTAAACTCGAATCGACACTCCAAATGGACGCCACGACCTCCGTTCGCGATTTGCTCTTCACGCTACTCCTGAAAGTAGGTGTGGCGGCGTCAATCGCCGCCCTCCTGGCGCGCTGGAACACCTTCCGTCGCGTCCTATTCACCGAAGAGCGCGACCCCGACCAAAAATTAAAACTAATGTTGTTCATGACCCCGCCGCTGATCGTTGGCGTCACCTTGCGGTTGGTCGGCTACCAATATCGCTTCGCCGACTTATCCCTTGAAGGCGCGTTTCTAATGGGTCTCCTCGGCGGCCGCGTCGTGGGCCCCATCGGCGGCGCGATCATTACCATCCCCGCGCTGATTTTCCACGAGTGGCTAGCCATGCCGGCAGCCTCCTTCGCGGGACTCCTCGGCGGCTTGATCCGCCAAGCCATCCCTAACAAAGAAGATTTGTGGAATTTCGGTCCGTTCACGTTCTTAAACATTCCCAAGGCCGTAGTGCGCCTCATGACCCGCGCCGAACTCTTCTGGGAAATGGCTCCACTAATGGCTTGCGTAGGTTTAGAAATCGGCCGCGTCGCTCTCGTCGCCGCCACAAAACCCAAATGGCTCTTCGCAATCGATCCGCACTGGGATTGGTGGCTTGGACTAACCGTGATTGCCACGCTCATGTCCGTCGCCGCCCCGCTCAAAATCTGGAACAACACGCGCATCGAAATGAACCTTGAGCGTCACCAGCAACTCCTCCTCAAAGCCCGCATGGACGCGCTGTCTAGCCAAATCAATCCGCATTTTCTATTCAACACCCTCAACACCGTTTCTGCTCTGATCCGCTTCGATCCAGACACCGCCCGCGGCGTAGTCCTCAAACTCAGCAATATCCTTCGCCGCCTGCTGCGCAAACACGAAACCTTCGTCCCGCTCCGCGAAGAGCTCGAATTCATCGACAATTATCTGGACATCGAAGTCGCTCGCTTCGGCCGCGACAATCTCGACATCATCAAGCAACTCGACGACGACACCCTCGAGACGTTCGTCCCTAGCATGCTCCTGCAGCCTATCGTCGAAAATTGCTTGAAACACGGCCTGGCCCCCAAGCTCGAGGGCGGTAAGATTCAGTTGCGTACCAAGAATCGTGATGGCCGCCTACACATTGAAATTGAAGACAATGGCGTCGGCATTTCCGAAGAAAAGCTACCGCACGTTTACGTAGAGGGTATCGGTTTAAGTAACGTACGCGAGCGCCTGCGCGTTCTCTACGGCGCGGATTTTAATTTGGATATCGAGAGCCGCCCCGGAGAGGGCACCATCATTCGCATCGACATTCCCGAGATCGTGGCAACCATGCAGGCCGTTGGTTGACGCTCGCTACGTCGCGTAGCCGCGAGCGCTTACATGCCACCCGCCCGCAAACCAACAGGTTTGCCGTTATCTGTACCTGGCAAGCACGTTTTGTCACTTTTTGCGCTCCATCGCCGCCTCAACCATCGCGTAAGCACCTTAGTTTCAAAGGCATTAGCAAGCCGCCGATTGGCCTTTCAAATGCTCTCCTACTACTGTTTAGGGTACGCGGCCCGCAGCTACGCAACCCAGAATCTGGAGTCCCAGATGGGGAAATTCTCTCGGGCCACCACCCGTATCGTCGGTCTCCTGCTAGCCGCTGCCTGCGTATGTATTTGCCTCCCCGCCGCCCGCGCCCAGTCACCCGCGGATCTCTCTGGCCGTTACCAATGCGTCCAAGTCCGCGCACACCACAAAGTTCAGCCGTGCACTGCCGCCCCCCTCATTCTCAAACATGACGGCCGCTTCGAATTACGCGGATGGGAAGGCAGCTACCTCGTCAACGGCCAGTGGGTCGAACTCTCTGACGCACTGCAAAAAGCCCGCGCCAGGATTGAACCGGGCCACAAGATCGCCCTGCGCTATTATGGAAAAAATGGCTTGGTCGAAATAATCTATGAGCGGCGTGTCGCCGAACTCGGAAAGACTTCTCTCAGTTGAGCGCCATGGAGGTAAACGTTCACATCGTCTTGCTTGGGGAATTGCCCGCTTCGCCGGATTGCGAACTAAACGCTCGCATCACCATCATTCGCGACAGTCAAGCCGGCGGGATCCCTTCGCACAACACGACTGCCGATCCCGAGCAGAAACAATAAATCGCCGCCGCGTGGCTCGCTTGAGCCCGTGCTTACTTGTTCGATGCAGCCGTTTTTTCAAGGCCAGGCGCCACCACTGGCTGCAAGAATGGCATCATCGCCCGTAGCTTCGGCCCCAGTTGTTCGATCGCCAGCGTCTGCTCGCGCTGCCGCGTAGCCAGAAAATTCGGGCAGCCCTTTTCGTTTTCTTCAATCCACTTGTTCGCAAAGCTGCCGTCCTTAATTTCCGCCAGCAGCTTCTTCATCTCATCCTTGGTCTGCTGCGTCACCAACCGCGGCCCGGCCGTATAATCGCCGTGCTCTGCCGTATCGCTGATCGAATAGCGCATGTAACTCAGCCCACCGCGATAAATCAAATCCACAATCAGCTTCAACTCATGCATGCATTCAAAATATGCCACTTCCGGTTGATATCCCGCATTCGTCAGCGTCTCGAATCCCGCCTTAATCAACGCGCTCACTCCGCCGCACAAAACCGCCTGTTCGCCAAAAAGATCCGTCTCCGTCTCTTCCGTAAACGTCGTCTCCAGCACTCCTGCGCGCGTACACCCCAACCCTTTGGCATAAGAAAGCGCCAATGCCTTTGCCTTACCCGAAGCGTCCTGCTCAATGGCAATCAGCGCCGGCGTTCCGCCGCCTTCCGTAAACACTTCCCGCACGCGATGACCGGGCGCTTTCGGCGCAATCATCGAAACGTCCACCGACGCCGGCGGCTTGATCGTCCCAAATCGAATATTAAATCCGTGCGCAAACATCAGCGTCTTCCCAGCCTTCAAATACGGCTCAACGGATTCCCGGTAAATTTTCTGCTGTTTCGTGTCCGGCGCCAAAATCATAATCACGTCGCCCCACTCCGCCGCTTCCGCCGGAGTCACCACCGCCAATCCTTCTTTCTCCGCCTTCGCTTTCGAAGCGCTACCCGCTTGCAACCCCACGCGTACTTCCACTCCGCTGTCGCGCAGATTCAAAGCGTGCGCGTGCCCCTGCGATCCGTAGCCGATGATCGCCACTTTCTTTCCTTGAATCAGGGAAATGTCCGCGGAATTGTCGTAATAAAGGTTTGCCATCAGTTTCCTTTCCGTATTTGTGACTCATAATTGTTTTAGCTCTGGCTTAAAATTGTCGCCGCGAATTCTCTAAACGCGGTTGCCCGCTGTTTCCGCCGCCTCATTCGCGCCCGGCGGCTGCAACAAATCTCCGCCTCGCGTCATGGAAATGCGCCCACTGCGCGCCATCTCCAAAACTCCGAACGGCCGCAATACCTCCAGCAAACCGTCAATTTTGTCCACCGTCCCGGACACCTCGATAATCAACGAGTCCGGCGCTACGTCCACCACCCGCCCGCGAAACACCTTGATCAATTCCATCAAATGCGGCCGGTTCTGCTGATCCGCTTTCACCTTGATCAATGCCAAATCCCGCTCGAGCAGCGACCGCTCCGAAATGTTCTCCGCCAGCAGCACATCCACCAATTTCTCAAGGCTAGCCTCCAGCCGTTGCGCGCCCTTAGCATCCGTATGCGCCACAATGGTCATCCGCGCGATCTCTTCATTCTCGGTCGGGCCAACGGTAAGCGAGTCAATATTAATCGCCAGCCGCCGCGCCAGCGAAGACACTCGATTCAACACCCCAGGTTTGTTCTCCACATACGCCACCAATGTCTGCATCTCATCCTCACGTTGGGGCACGATATATGGTGCCCGCCTTTTCTTGTTCTTCTTATTCGTCTCTACGGCTCCGTCGCCGTCTCGACCAACGGGCTCGGGCTATTCGGCCGTCGAATCATTTCGTGCAAACTAGCCCCTGCCGGCACCATCGGGTAAACCGAATCCTCCTGCTCCACGCGAAAATCAATCAACACTGTCTCCGTCGAAGCCCGCGCCACGCGTATGGCATTCAAAGAATCCGTCCTATTGCTAACGCGCTCCCCGCGGATTCCAAACGCATTCGCCAGCGCCGCAAAATCCGGCGCCACCAAAGGCGTGGCCACATATCTCTTATCGTAAAAAAATTCCTGCCACTGCCGCACCATGCCCAAAAATCCGTTGTTTACAATAGCGATCTTGATGTTGATCTTCTCCTGCACAATCGTCGCTAGCTCGCACATGGTCATCTGGAATCCGCCGTCGCCCACCACCACCCACACTTCAGATTCCGGCTTCGCAAATTTCGCCCCAATCGCCGCGGGCAGCGCAAATCCCATCGTCCCCAATCCGCCGGATGTAATAAGCGACCTGGGCTGGTCGTGATGGTAATACTGCGCTTCCCACATCTGGTGCTGACCTACATCGGTGACCACAATCGCTTCGCCCTTGGTCTCTTTCCAAATGTCGTTGATGACGTGCGCTGCGTACAAATGCCCGTTGTCCGGCAAGCTCTGAATATCCCGCACCGCCGAATCGCCTTTCAATTCCGCGATGTGCTGTAACCAATCGCCGTGCTCCCGCATAACGATATGCGGCAGCAGCATCTCCAGCACTTCTCGCGCATCTCCTACCAGCGCTGCGTCCACGGGCACGTTTTTATTTATTTCCGATCGGTCAATCTCGATATGAATCTTTCGCGCCGTCTTTGCATACGTCCGCAAGTCCCCCGTCACTCGGTCATCAAACCGCATGCCCACCGCAATGAGCAAATCCGCTTCCTGAATCGCGTGATTCACCCATGCTTCGCCGTGCATTCCCATCATGCCCAGATTCAATTTTTCGCTGGCAGGGAAGCACCCGATCCCCAGCAGCGTCATGGCCACTGGAATATTCGCGCTCTTCGCAAACTCCGCAAATGTCTTCGTCGCCCCGCTCACCAGAATCCCGTGTCCCGCCAAAATTAACGGACGCTTCGCGGTATTCAGCAATTCCACCGCGCGATCGAATTCCACTTGATTGTGATTTTTTCGTAAACGTTTCGGCGGCAGTTTCGGAATTGAAGCGTCCCAATCAAATTCCGCAGAAGCCTGCTGCGCATCCTTGGTGATATCCACCAGCACAGGACCCGGCCGCCCGGTATTCGCGATAATGAACGCCTCGCGCATGGTGCGCGCGATATCCTCCGCGCGAGATACGATGACGTTGTGTTTGGTAATCGGCATGGTGATCCCGGTGATGTCGATCTCCTGAAACGCATCCGACCCCAGCAATTTGCTCGACACCTGCCCCGTAATGCACACCACCGGAGACGAATCCAGCATCGCCGTCGCAATTCCCGTCACCATGTTTGTCGCGCCTGGCCCGGACGTCGCCATCGCCACGCCCACTCCTCCGCTGGCTCGCGCATACCCATCCGCCATGTGCGTCGCGCCTTGTTCGTGGCGCACCAGCACGTGATGCAATTTCGATTTCCCCAGCGCGTCGTACACCGGCAAAATCGCTCCGCCCGGGTAGCCGAACAAATCCTGCACGCCCAATTTCGTCAGCGACTCACAAAGTATTTCCGCACCCGTCAGCTTCATAGCGTCCTTCCCAATTCCGATGCGCTAGCACTTTTTCCCGTGCCCGCGAACGACGGTGGCACCACGGTAATCGCGCCGAGCGAACTCGAAGACACCAACATCGCGTATTTCGCCATCACGCCGCGCGTAAATCGCGGCGCCGGCGCTTTCCATCCCGCCATCCGTTGCTGTATTTCCGCCTCGCTCAATTCCACACGCAATTTCCGTCCCGGAATATCAAACACAATCACGTCTCCGTCCGCCACCGCAGCAATCGGTCCGCCATTCGCCGCTTCCGGAGCCACATGCCCGGCCATCAACCCATGTGTCGCGCCAGAAAATCTTCCATCCGTTAGCAGTGCCACCGAATCTCCCAACCCCGCTCCCACCAGTGCCGCCGTCACCGCCAGCATCTCCCGCATTCCCGGACCGCCCTTCGGTCCTTCATACCGAATCACCACCACATCGCCCGCCTTGATCGCTCCACTGTCCACCGCCGCAAACGCCGCCTCTTCGGTATCAAACACCCGCGCTCGGCCGCGGAAATTTTGAACGTCATGTCCCGCCACTTTCACCACGCAACCTTCTGGCGCCAAATTCCCCTTCAAAATCACCAGCCCGCCCGTCGGTTTCAGCGGCTCCTTCAATTTCCGGACTACCTCTTGTCCCGGCGTTTCTTTGGCCGCTCCAGCTTCTTCGCCAAGCGTTCTTCCGGTAACCGTAAGAGCTTCTCCGCGGAGCAGTCCTGCTTCAACCAGGCGCTTCGCGACCAGCGCAGTACCGCCTGCTGCGTATAAGTCTGTAGCGACAAATCGTCCTCCAGGTTTTAGGTCCGCCAGAATCGGCGTTCGCGCGCTAATCCGGTCAAAATCGTCAATCGATAGCTTCAGCTTCGCTTCATTTGCAATCGCCAGCAAATGCAGCACCGCGTTTGTTGAGCCGCCGGTGGCTGCCACTCCGGTGATCGCGTTTTCCAGCGCCACCGTCGTAATAATTTTGGAAGGCGTCATATCGCGTCGCAGAAGATCCAAAACCATCTCCCCAGCTCGCTTGCCCGCGGCCGCTTTTCCCGCGTTCGTAGCCGGCACGCTGGAAATTCCCATCGGCGCAATCCCCAAAAACTCGCACACCAGCGCCATGGTGTTCGCCGTATATTGGCCGCCGCATGCTCCCGCTCCCGGGCAAGCCGCCGTTTCCAGCGCGCGCAGCCGCGCATCCGACATCCCGCCGCTGGCATGCTGCCCGATCGCTTCGTACACATCCTGAATCGTGACGTTGTGTCCTTCAAATTGCCCCGGCGCAATCGATCCGCCATACAAAATCAATCCAGGGATATCGAGCCGCGCCAGCGCCATAATTCCGCCGGGGATCGTCTTGTCGCAGCCCACTAGCACGATCAGCGCATCAAAAAGATTCCCCCGCGTCACCAGCTCAATCGAATCCGCAATTACTTCGCGGCTGATCAGCGAAGCGCGCATCCCCTCGGTGCCCATCGTTATGCCGTCGGAAATCGAAACTGTGTTGAACTCCAGCGGCGTCCCTCCCGCCGCCCGAATTCCGTCCTTCACATGCACTGCCAATTCCCGCAAGTGATAGTTGCAAGGCCCAATCTCAATCCACGTATTCGCTACGCCAATGAGCGGCTTCTCAAAATCCGCATCCTGTAATCCGCAAGCCCGCAGCATCGCCCGCGCACCCGCGCGGTGCGCTCCGTCGACCAGCATGTGACTGCGTGGTTTTAATTTCGTTTCCGTCACGTTCTGACTCTCCCGGTGTTGTCCAGCTTCGCGTCGCATCGATCTCGAGGTTCCTAGTGGCGCTTCCGATTTTCAGGCCTTCATCGCCTAGACGCAAAAGCCATCATCCGACTTCGGATGATGGCCCGGAAACTCCACGGTGTCGCTTGGCTAGGCCGCCATCATCCGCCTGCAACTTCCCGTACCATGAGGGTCAACGCGAACGATCCCCCCGCACCATGAAGTGACCGACGGCGAATTCCCGGTGCAGCGCGGGCGACTGGCGGCGATGTGTGGCATGGCTCGTCGCCATCAAACAAGCAGCATGCCGCCCCATCGTAAATGAGTCCAATTAATACTTCTGTGCCATTAAATAAGAATAAGTTATCCCAACGCACACCCCTCGGCAAGCCCGATGTGGAACCACCCTACAAATCTCATCAAAACAAAGCACTTCAACCTACAAAAAACACTCGAAAGGGCAGTCAGTGGCGCGCCTGCGCTCCCGCCGGTGCACCGCAAGCCGCAATTTCAACCCATGCGAGGTGCAGGTAACAACCGAAATCAACCGGGAACTTTCACTCCAAGTGCAAGGAATTGAAACACGTACGGAAAATTAGCCGAGAAGCCGCGAAGGTAACTTCGCGTATTCGGAAAGCGTCTTTATCCTCAGAGTGTTACGTCAAATTGGCGAAGCAAAGGTCTCGTCAGCATGGGAACGCTTCGATCCGTGACAGCGCCAGAACTCCGCCGCGAAGCTGCGCCGGCGCCAGAAAGCGCATCTACCCATATAATGTGACAACGGTTCATGATGAATGTGAAAGCGGTTCATCCGGGAGAACCCATGCACCTTTCCGCAAAGCTACTACTGGCCTTCGCCGCCCTAACCTGCGCGTTCTCGACGGCGACGCTCCGCGCGCAAGAGGTACCCGCTCTAGACTCCTCGCAGCCGGCCGCTCGCCACCAGCGCGCGCCCGGAGGCGACGATAACGGCCCTCGCCCGGTCTTCGGCAGAATCGCTGCGATTCAAGATAACGCCATCCGTATCACGGACATAAACGGTGCTGAGGTAACGATAAAAGTAACTTCGCAAACCGAATTTCGCAAAGATCGCCAACCCGCCGCGCTAAAGAATTTCAAAGTGGGCGACGGTATCATCGTGCGGGGCGAGGAAAATTCCGATCATACGGTCACGGCCAAAGTGATTTCCGGGCGCAGCGCAGAGGGCGGCCCCAACGGAGGCGGCGGCCGAGGTGGCCGCGGCTTCGGCGGTGGCGGACCCATGGGAACCATCGGCAAGGATTTTGTCGTCGGCGAAGTCCAATCCGTTGAGGCGCCTAGCCTCACGGTAATCCGCACCGACAAAGTGAAACAAACCTTCGAGCTAAACGAGGAGACCTCGCTCCGCAAGGGACCGGACAGCGTTACCATGGCCGACATTCACGTTGGCGACCACATTTTTGCGCGCGGCGCCTTGCAAGATAATCAGTTCGTGCCGAAGTCCATCGTGATCATCGGACCCGAGCAATGGAAGCGCATCCAGGACGCTGGCGTCGCGGAAACCGCAGGATCTGGCAAGCACAATAACGCCGGGGACACGCAGTCCAAACCACCAACGGGGCCTCAGAATTGAATCGTATCCGCGCCGGACTTTCCCTCGCGCTAATGTTGTGCGCCGGCTCGATATCGCTTGCGCCAAACTCGCGCGCGCAAGAAGCGCCGCAAAGCGCGGCTCCGCAAAATGCAGCGTCGCAGAATGCCGCGCCAGAGAGTCAGCCAGCTTCGCCGCAGGCACCTTCGTATCAAATTACGGGTAGCGTACATTCAGGCAAAACCCCGTTGCCAGGAGTCGCTGTTACCGCGGCAAATACGCTGACGGGGAAAAAGTTTTCTGCGGTCACCGCGAGCGATGGAACGTTTATGTTTGGCGGCATTCCGCGTGGACGTTATGTGGTGCGCACGGAATTCATGGGATTCGCCATCGCCACGCAGGAGGTGGTGCTGAATCCTGAAAATGCCTCCGCGAAGGTCGTCGTCGAAATGCTGCTGGCTTCGCGCCAGCAACAACAACCTGACGTGGTGTCCAGCGCGCTCACCGCCGCGGGTCGCGGATTCCAAAGTCTCGCGCTGGACAGCACACTTTCCGCGCTCGCTGGTGCAGGCGGCACCGCCGCTGCCGGAGGAACCCCTTCGAGCCCAGGGGATATTTCTTCGCTTCCGCTCAATGGAGTCGGCGTCGAAGGACCAACCGAATCGGTGAGCATCAATGGCGCGCAGGGCAGGACGCAGGATTTCGGCGTTGGAAACGAAGATGAACTACAGCAGCGCATCCAGGAATTTCGCGAGCGCGCGCAACGCGAAGGTTTGCTCGGCGGCGGCGGGTCGGGAGGCGGAGGAGCTGGCGGCGGGCCAGGCGGTGGATTCGGCGGCGGCGGCGCAATAATTGCCATGGGCCGTTTGCCGCAGGGTTTCAACGTCAACCAACCGCACGGAGTTTTGTATTTCAGCGACGACAATGCTTCGCTGGATGCCGCACCCTACGCGTTGCTCGGCCGTGAAAGTCAGAAAGCAAATTACAATCAGGCGAAATTCGGCGCGTTCATCGGCGGCCCGCTGAACATTCCGAAAATCTTTAACGGCGGGAACAAAACATTTTTTACTTTTGGCTGGAACGGTTCGCGCGGCAACAACCCCTTCGATTCCTTTTCTACCGTTCCAACGCTCGCGGAACGCTCCGGAAATTTCTCCGCCGCTACGTACAACAATGGAACGCCGGTGCAGATTTATCAGCCCGGCACAACTCTGCCGTATTCGTACAATGGCCAGCTCAACGTCATTAACCCCGCGCTGATCACCCCGCAGGCGAAAGCGCTGCTGCAATATATCCCGCTGCCGGATTCTCCGGGCGAATCGCAAAACTTTCACTACGTCACTGCGGCGAATTCCACGTCGGACTCCATCAGCTTGCGCCTGATCCATAATTTCGCCGCGGGTAGCGGGCCGGGTTTTGCCATTCCCATAGGCGGTGGTGGAGGTGGTGGCGGCCGGCGCGGCCCGCAGAACAATATAAACTTCGGCCTTAACTGGACGCGCACGTCAACCAATTTGGTTAACGCGTATCCGTCTCTGGCAGGCGCAACGAATACCCAGGGCCTAAACGCCAGCGTCGGATGGACTATTGGCAAGGGCCGCACTTCGAACACGTTCCGCGTGAACTACAATCATAATCACGTTTCCACTACTAATCTTTATTCCGGTGTTCTCGATGTGGCCGGCAATGCAGCCATCGGTGGCGTCTCACTGCAGCCCTTCGATTGGGGGATTCCCGGCACCAGTTTCAGTTCATTCGGCGGACTCAGCGATCCCACGCCGCGCCGCGAACTCGATCAAACGTACACTATCTCCGATACGGTTAGCTGGCATGGCGGCAAGCACAACTGGCGATTTGGCGCGGACTATCGCCGTATTTTGCAAAGTTTCCGCTCCGCGAAAAACGCCGAAGGCAGTTTTGTTTTTACGGGATTCGCTACGGCTCTCGGCAGCAATCCGCAAGCGAATCCCAATACCGGGTCGGACTTTGCGGATTTTCTGCTGGGACTTCCGCAGGAGACCAGCATCCAATCGGTGCTCTCGGGTACCGACGCTTTCAATTTCCGCGCCAACGCCTACGATTTTTTTGCGCAGGATGATTGGCGCTGGCGGCCGAACCTGACCATCAACGCCGGTCTGCGTTACGAATACAACGGCCCGTTCACGGAGGCGAACAACCGCATATCCAATCTCGACGTTGCGCCGACTTTTTCCGCAGCTTCGCTCGTGCTTCCAGGCGGGACCGGGGCGTTTTACGGAAACTATCCCAACTCGCTGATTCGTCCTGATCGCAACAATTTCGCCCCGCGCGTTGGTGTGGCCTGGAAACCGCCAGCGAAATTTTCGCCTAAGACCGTGGTGCGCCTCGGCTACGGCGTCAATTACAATCTCGCGCAGTATTCCACCATCGTGCAGAATTTTGCGTTCCAGCCTCCCTTTGCGGAGACCGCTACAAACACTAGCGTCGCGCCGGGCGCGTTGACGCTCGCCGACGGCTTCCCGCCCATCAATCCGAACGCCGTCACCAACAACTACGCTGTGAACCCCGACTACCGCCTGGGGTACGTGCAGATCTGGAACGTCAACGTGCAGCGCGAAGTTGCCGGTGGCGTGGTCATCAACGTTGGTTACAACGGCGCAAAGGGCACGCACCTCGATCTCGAGCGGGCGCTGCAAATTCCAGGCGTCGAACCATTCATCTACGAGTCGTCGGAAGGGAATTCAATCTTGCATGCCGGTACGTTTTCCGCGCGCAAGCGATTTGCGAAAGGCCTCGGGATTGGCGCGACCTATGTTTTTTCCAAGGCGATTGACGACGCCTCTTCGATCGGCGGCAACTCCGTGGTGGTGGCGCAAAACCCCTTCGATATTTCCGCCGACCGCGGACTTTCCACGTTCGATCAGCGCCATAAGTTTACTGGCAACTGGATTTACCAATTGCCGCTTGGCGAAAACCATCGTTTCGCGCAAACTGGCGTTGCCGCGCATCTTTTCGGAAACTGGCAGTGGAGCGGCGACATGACTATCGGTTCGGGCTTCTACTTCACGCCCCACCTGTTGGGAAACACCGTCGATATCAACCGCGGCGTCAGCGGTTCCTTGCGCGCGAACTACGTCGCGGGCCAGCCTATCGGCGTGGCGAATCAGAACGCCAGCCAATGGTTCAACATCAACGCGTTTTGTTCGCCGCAAACGACTGCAGACCTTCCGCCAGGAACGCTGCCGACTTGCGTGAATCCTTCCGATTCACAGTTTGGAGATGTCGGCCGTAACATTATCGAAGGCCCGGGACAGTTCACGATGAACATGTCGATCAGCAAGACTTTTCCGATTAAGGAATTCCGCGCGCTAGAATTGCGGCTTACCGCGAACAACGTTTTTAATACCGTCGAATACACTTCGATCGGTTCGGTGCTCAATTCGCCGACGTTTGGCGAAGTGACTAGCGCGGGCACGATGCGCCGGGTCACGATGTACGCACGCTTTCGGTTCTAATGAAAAGACGAATGAACATTTCGGACCCCAGCCGGCGCGCACCGCTGTTCTCGATCGTGGCGCTGGTGGCCATGGTTGTGTTTTGGCAATGGTCGACACCGGGACTGGCACAGACGCAAAATTCTTCGGCTGGCAACGCGCAATCGCAAAATAGCGGTGCGGCTCAGAATTCCGCGACCGCACAAAATGCCGCGCCGATTCGGGTGAACACAGAATTGGTCCTCGTGAACGTGGTGGCGCGCGACAAAAGGGGAAATCTTGTACGCGATTTGAAAAAAGAAGATTTCACGCTGCTTGAAGACAACAAGGCGCAACGAATTTCCACTTTCGATTTTGAAGATGTCGATTTGTTGCAAACCGCAGGGGCTGGCGAAAATACGGTGACGGGTACGGCGGGCGAGAATTCGCCCGGGAACCTGTTGCGAGGCACCGGGCCTGCGGGCCTCAGAGCGCGCGACCGGCGCCTAATGCTGATGTTTTTTGATTTTAGCGCCATGGAGCCGGAACAAATTGACCGCTCGGTGGACGCCGCGAAAACATTTATCCAAAACAAAATGCAGCCGGCAGATATGGTGGCGCTGGTTTCGCTGGTCACCAATCTTCACATCGACCTGGATTTTACAGATGACCGCGTGAAAATCCTTGCCGGGCTGACTGCTTACTCGTCCAGCTCGGGTCAAGGTTTTGATAACGGGACCAGCGGAACCGCGGAAGGCACCGCGGAGAGCAGCGGCGCCTTCACCGCGGACGACACGGATTACAACACGTTTAGCGCGGACCGGAAATTACTGGCGCTGCAATCGATCATGCAGGCGCTGGGGAAAATTCCGCAGAAAAAATCCATCATCTATTTCAGCAATGGCATCACGCAATCGGGCGTCGACAATGAATCTGCGCTGCGCGCCGCCACCGCTGCTGCGGTCAAAGCCAACGTCTCGATCTATCCCATGGACATTCGCGGACTGCAGGCTTTTCCTCCGGGGGGCGAAGCGCAATCCGCGAGTTTGCACGGGGTCGGTGCGTATTCCGGACAGTCCGTGCTGAACGACCTGAGCGGGAATGCCAGTTCGCAGGATACGCTGGCCACGCTGGCTTCCGATACCGGCGGCAAAGCGTTCTTTGATTCCAATGATTTCAGCGGAGTTTTTTCACAGGTGCAAAAAGATAGCTCCGCGTACTACGTTCTCGGTTTCACCAGCGCAAATACCGCGAAGGACGGAAAATTTCGGCGGCTGCGCGTGCAAGTCAATCGCCCGGATCTGAAACTCGAATATCGCTCCGGCTACTACGCAGGCAGAGATTTCCTGCACCTGAACCGCGCGGACCGCGAACAACAGCTAGCCGATGAAATGGCGTCAGAGTCGCCGCAGACGGACGTGGCGCTGTTCGCAGGCGCAGCGTATTTCCGGCAAGATGATTCGCATTATCAATTACTGGTATCGCTGGTGATACCCGGTTCGCAGATTCCTTTTGTGCAGCAGAAGGACCGCGACAACGCGACCATCGATATCATCGGAGAAGTGCGGGCGGGCGGAAAATTCGCCGTCGGAAACCTCCGCGATACAGTGAAACTAGCGGTTGATACCAGCCAGCAAGTGCGGCGCAAAAACGTTCAGTACAACACTACGTTTCAACTCGCCCCGGGAAGTTATCATCTGAAATTTGTGGTGAGAGAGAATCAGACCGGCCGCCTGGGCACCTTTGAAACGGATGTCCAGGTACCGGACTTGCGCAAAGTGCCGTTGAAGATGAGTTCCGTGGTATTGGCCAGCCAACGCTCCGCGGTAAGCGGGGGAAAAAGGAACGGCGTGCATTTGCTGGCGCAGGATCAGAGCGAACTAGTTCCGAACGTCACGCATGTCTTTACGCAGGATCAGCATCTTTATTTGCAATATGAAATATACGATGCGGCACGCAACAAAGGAACACCGCCGCCGGCAGCGAGCGGTACATCGTCTGAAGCGCAACCCGCGGCGCAAAAAACAGCAAAAGGGGGGGTGCGCGTGCTTTCCAGCATTGAATTTTTGCAGAACGGAGCGAAGGTCTACGAGTCGAAGCCGCTGATCGTTAGCGAAGTGACCGCGCCGGATCGCAAAGCAGTAATTTTTCAGCTGGACATTCCGTTGCAATCGCTGAAGCCCGGATTCTACACTTGCCAGCTCAACGTAATCGACGATGTGGCAGGGAATTTCGCGTTTCCGCGCTGGCCGATCTTGATTAAAGCCACGACGCCGGTCGCCACCGCGGCTCCAACGGCCGGAAAATAGTCACTCGTCTGTTTCGTGCGTGACGATGTGCACGTCCACTGCCGGAGACTCGCGCAGGAATCGGTGCACCACTGATAGATATAAATATTTGCGCCAGTCATGTAACGGCGCGCGTCCAAAGATCACCTGGGTAATGTGTTTACTGCGGACAAATTCAGCAATGGCGTCCGCCACGCTACGCCCTTTCAAACGGATTACTTGCGCGCCCAGGCTTTGCGAGAATTTAAAATTCGCGGCCAGCGCGTTTTGATTCAATTCCCTGGCGCCAAATTCGCGTTCCACATGCACTACGTAAAGTTCCGCATCCATGCGGCGCGCCATGCGCGCGCTGCGCGCGATCAGATATTGTCCGGAGGGATTTGCGGAGATGCACACGGCTATGCGCTCGCGGACCGCCCAATTCTTGCGGATGTCCTGGTCCTCCATGTACGTTTCCAGGCTGCGATCCACTTGTTCGGCGACCTGGCGAAGGGCCAGTTCGCGCAGGGCGATCAAATTGCCGCGGCGAAAAAAATTTCTCAGCGAGCGCTCCACTTTTTCCGTACTGTAAACGTCGCCGCGTTTCATGCGCGCGTGCAAGGCTTCCGGAGTCAAATCGACCATCACGGTTTCGTCGGCGGTCAACGGCACCCAGTCCGGAACCGTTTCGCGCACGGAGATACCGGTAATGGAGCGCACGATAGGTGCAATGCTTTCGATGTGCTGGATGTTGAGTGTGGACATCACATCGATTTTCGCCGCCAATAATTCCTGCACGTCTTCGTAACGTTTGCGATGTTTGCTGCCGGGAATATTGGTGTGCGCCAACTCGTCGACCAGCACCACTTGCGGATGGCGTGCCAGGATGGCGTCCACGTCCATCTCTTCAAACAGCGTGCCCTTGTATTCCATTTTGCGTCGCGGAACGACCGCGATCTGCGTAATGAGTTCCTCGATACCCTTGCGACCGTGCGTTTCCACGACGCCAATAACCACGTCTTCACCACGGCTTTTGCGGCGGATGGCTTCGCTGAGCATGCTGTAAGTTTTTCCGACTCCCGGAGCGTACCCGAGAAACAACTTGAATATTCCACGGACCTTTTGCGTGGGCGAAGCGACGGCCAGCCAATCTTCTGGTTTCTTAGGCAAGCTTGCGGTTCTCCCTGTGAAGGATGTTGCCGGTGTTAGAAGCGTCTGCTGTAGAATAGCGCGATGCAGAGGTTACTTGCCGGCCGCGCCGTCGGACTAGCCGCTTCTTTTTTTATCGTTGCAGGCATCACCTTGGCGTACACGCGGTTGGTAAGCGTGAACCAGACGACCGTGGCGCTGTCGCTGCTGCTGGCGATTCTAGCAGTTTCAGCGGTGTGGGGAATGACCGTCTCAGTGATTATGTCCGTGGGCGCCATGCTGGCGTTCAACTATTTTTTTCTGCCGCCCGTGGGGAAATTCACGATTGCCGATCCGCAGAATTGGGTGGCGCTGGGCGCATTTCTTCTTACTTCCATCGTGGGCAGCCAGCTTTCCGCGCGCATTCGGACCGAGGCGGATGAAGCGCACGACCGGCGGCGCGAAATCGAGCGGCTCTATAAGTTCAGCCAGAAGCTGCTGGGCGAAGGCAACGTGCTGCAACTGATGAACGCCATTCCGGATTACATCGTGGAAAGCTTTGAAGCGGGAGCGGCGGAGCTGTTTTTGCCGCTGAAGGATAAATTTTATCGCTCGGGATTCGGCGCGGCGCATCTCGACGAAGAAAGCATGAAGAGTGCGTTTGCGCGGGATGAGTCCCTGAGCCAGCCGCAATTGTCGCTGTATTTTATTCCCGTGCGCCTGGGGGTGCGGCCGATTGGCAGCCTGGGAGTTTCCGGAGCGCGATTGTCGCGGCAAACGCTGGACGCCGTGGGCAGCCTGGTGGCCATTGCCATTGAACGCGCGCGCGCGGTGGAACAGCTTGGGCAAACGGAGGCGGAGCGGCAGGGCGAGCGGCTGAAATCGGCACTGCTCGATTCGATTACGCACGATTTTCGTACGCCGCTGACCTCGATGAAAGCTGCGGTGACGAGCTTGCTTTCGTCCGACCTCGTGGCTCCGGCGCAAAACCATGAATTGCTGTCGATCATTAACGAAGAGTGCGATCGGTTGAATCACCTGGTGGAAGAAGCGGCGGAGATGGCGCGGCTGGAAGCTGGCGACGTGGAACTGGATTTGCAGCCGCATGCCATCCAGGAAATTATTGATGCATCGCTTGCGGAATTGAAATCGTCGTTGACCGGGCGGCCGGTGGAACTCCGGGTGAATGCGAATTTGCCGCCGGTGGTAGCGGATTTTGACCGCGCACGCGAGGTGCTGATGAAATTGATCGACAACGCGAATCTTTATTCGCCCAAGGGTCAGCTCATCACCATTTCCGCGGAGTCGCAAGGCGATGCGGTGACCACCAGCGTTGCCGATCGCGGCCCGGGGATTGACGATTTCGAGCAGGGCATGGTGTTCGATAAATTTTATCGGGGTAAAGATCAGCGCTATCTGGTGCGCGGTACGGGGATGGGCTTGCCGATTGCGAAGGCCATAGTTACCGCGCATCGCGGAAGCGTGGCGGTGACCAGCCAGTTGGGCAAAGGCTCGGTATTTTCGTTTACGCTGCCGGCGGCTCGCGCCGCGGAGAGTGCGCGATGAAGGCCGCGAATATTCTGGTGGTGGATGATGAGCCGCAGATTCGGCGAGTGTTGCGGTCCACGTTAACGGCGCAGGGTTATGTGCTGACGGATGCGGCCTCGGGCGAAGAAGGCGTGGAAATCGCGCGCAAGATTAAACCCGAATTGATTTTGCTCGATGTGAACATGCCGGGGATGGGCGGCATTGAGGCGTGCCGCGAGATTCGGCAGTTTTCTAGCGCGCCCATCATCATGCTTACGGTGCGGAACGCCGAGCGCGACAAAGTGGCGGCGCTTGATGCCGGCGCTGACGATTACGTGGTGAAGCCTTTCGGGATTGAAGAATTGCTGGCGCGGATTCGCTCCGCGTTGCGACGGTATTCCGCGGATGAAGCGTTGCCGCCGTTTACCTCGAAAGAGATGAGCATCGATTTTGAGTCTCGCATGGTGGTGGTGCGCGGCGAAGACGTGCATCTTACGCCGAAAGAATTTGAGGTGATGAAGCATCTAGTGATCAATCAGGGGAAACCACTTTCGCACCGGCGATTGCTGCAAGCGGTGTGGGGGCCGGACTATGGGGAAGAGACGGAAAATTTGCGCGTGGTGATCAATCAACTCCGCAAGAAAATTGAGGCCGACCCGACGCATCCAAAATTTATCTTGACGGAGCCATGGGTGGGTTACCGGTTTCAACCGCTGAAGGCGGCTGGGCAGAAAAACTTGCCTTCCAGAAGCAGTCCAAAAAAATCCTGAATATTGGCACCCTTTGGCGCTGCCCCGGTTTTGTCCTTCGGGCGGCTTCTGCGTTTCGCAGCGGTTAGATTCCTCAAACCGTCTGTCCGCATGCAAAAAGTTGTTGCATCGAGCGCCGACTGGCGAGAGACTGCATCGCATGGTGTCCTGAAAACACACCAGCTAAATCGATTTAATAATGGGTGCTGGCATGATAAATCGCTTGGCCGTAACCCTCGCTATTCTGCTGGCTTTCGCTGCTGGCGCGCTTGCGTCGCCTAAGTCCGAGAACGTTTGCACCGGCGATCCCAACCATCCACAACAACTTTTCAACGGGAAAGATTTGAGTGGTTGGAAGCATGTTGGACCTGGATCGATGACCGTGGAAGACGGCCTGATCCATACGCACGGCGGAATGGGTTTGCTTTATTGGACCGGCGGAAAAATCGGCAATTGCCACGTTCACGTGGTGTACAAGATGCGCGATGAAAATGACAACTCTGGTGTTTTCATTCGTATTCCGATTGAGCCGCGCGAAGAGTGGATGCCCGTGCACTACGGTTTTGAAGTGCAGATCGACAATCATCCGGAAATTTCTAACGAGGACGAATATCACTCGACGGGCATGCTCTATTCGCTTACGAAGCCGCTGGCGAAGGCCTGGAAGCCCGGGCCCGAGTGGAACACCATGGACATCACGATCGACGGACCGCGTACGATTGTCGAATTGAACGGCATCAAAGTTACAGATTACAAGGATGGCGATTCGGTTCCCGAACGCAAATTTGATTTTGAGCCGCAGCGCGGACCGCGGCCGGATTTTGGATTCATCGGTCTGCAAAATCACAGCGATAATGACATTGTGTTTTTCAAGGAAGTTTCCATTCAGCCACTGAAGAAGAAAGCGGCGGAAAAAACCGCCTCGCCGGGCAATTATTAAATCTAGCGCGGGAATCCTTACAACGAAAGGAAGCATCGTGAAAAAGAAAAAGGACTTGTCGCGTCGTGAATTTTTGCAGACTGGCGCGGTGGCTGCCGGTAGCCTGCTGGCGGCACGGTCGGCCAAGGCCGCTAACACCGTGCTGCTTGATCCGCATCCGCTGAACTCGGCCGCGCAGGCGGCGTCCGCCAGCGATCGCGTACGGTTTGGAATGATCGGTGTGGGTATGCAGGGCTCCGGTTTGTTGACCGGTGCCATCACGCTGCCCGGGGTGGAGTGCGTCGCGGCGGCGGAACTTTATGACGGTCGTCACACGCTGGCGCGTGAAATCACGAACAATCCAAATTTGCCAGTGACGCGGCATTACCAGGAATTGCTGGATCGCAAGGACATTGATTGTATCGTGGCGGCAGTTCCGGATCACTGGCACAAGCGGGTGGTGGTGGACGCGTGCAATGCGGGCAAAGACATTTATTGCGAGAAGCCGATGTCGCACACCGCGGAGCAAGGCTTCGATATGGTGGCGGCCGCGCAAAAAAACAGCCGAATCGTGCAAATCGGTTCGCAGCGAGTTAGTTCCGTGCTGGGAGCGAAGGCCCGGGACTTGTATCGCGAAGGCGCGATTGGCGACGTAGAAATGGTCGAACTCACGCTAGGCCGCAACGATCCCACCGGCGCGTGGGAATATCCGCCGCCGCCGGGACTCTCGCCGGAAAATCTTGATTGGGATGCCTGGCTGAACGACGCACCGAAAATTCCTTTTAATAAATATCACTTTGCGCGTTGGCGTTGCTGGAAAGAATACGGCACGGGTGTCGGCGGTGATTTGATGGTGCACTTGCTCAGCGGCATGCAGTTTACGCTGGGTTGGAACGAACCGCCGCGCTCGGCTTGCGCGTTAGGAGGAATTTTCCGTTTTCCAGATGGCCGCAATATGCCAGACCTTCACGCAGTGCTGTTCGATTATCACGGAATTCCCGTGTACGTGCGTCTCGGACTTGGAACGGAAACTCCGGAACTCGCACGCTTCATGGGTCCGAAGGGCATTCTGGATACTGGCGAATTTGAAATTCGCCATTCGCCGCAGCGCGGCATCGACCTCAGCCCTAGTTACTATGCGCAGGGCTTCCCACAAAAAATGCGTGATGAGTATACGAAGCAATGGCACGCCGAGCACGATCCCGCCGTCGGCACGGAGCCGTTCCTGGCGGACACCATTTACAAGGGCTGGGATTGGGACGATATGCGGCCCCATTTGTGGAACTTTTTCCAAGCCGTAAAAACCCGCAAGCCGGTGGTTGAAGACGCGGTGTTCGGGAATCACGCCGCCATCGCGTGCCACATGGCCAATGAATCGTATTTCCGCAAGAAGCCGGTGTTCTGGGATGCCGCTTCGCGCAGCATCAAAAGCTAAAGGATCGGCGTGAGGGCCGCGGCGTACGCGAGCAGGCGCTCGTCCGCGCCGCGCGCGGCGATAAGTTGTACGCCGACGCCCGCGGGAGCGGGTAGCGTGACGACCGGCACGCCGGCCAAACTGATCGGCGTTGCATAGCGCAGGATGCTCCGTCGAGTCGCGGTGTGATCGATTCCGGCCAGAAGCTCGTTCATCGGAGCGCACGGCGCGATCAGGAAATCATGCTCCTGTAGAAGTTTGTCCATGCGCTCGCGGAAAATCGCAAGACACTCTCGGAACCCGGCGATTTCGGTTCCGCTGAGCGACTGTCCCCACGTAAGCCGCTCCGCAATCGCGGGCGCAAAATGGGAAAAGTCGTTGCCCGTTTGCGCAGCGTGATAGTCCGCTGCTTCGCGCGCCTGAATCGGCGCGTAGATATCCATGGCCTCTTCCCAGAAGGCCGAATCGATGGGTGCGATTGCCGCGCCGCGTTTCGTTAGTTGTGTGCGCCACTTGTCCCATCCGTCCCGTACCGCGGCGTTGCAATCGTGGAGAAATTCCGGAGCCGCGCAGCCGATCCGAACGCCCATCTCCGGCGTGGTGATTCTTCGCGAGCGCAAACCGAACAGCGCGTCCGCCAGCAATGGACCATCGCGCAAATCGCGAAACAGCCAGCCGATGGTGTCGAAGGAAGGCGCGAGATGCACTCCGCCGCGCCACAGATCCCAATCGTGGGCGAGTTGAAACGATGCGCGATAGCCTGCGAGTCCGCAGAGGGCCGCGGGGACGCGAATCGATCCTCCGGTATCCGTGCCGATCGCCGCGAGCGCCGACCCTTCCTGCAAACTGGCCGCCGCACCGCTTGACGAGCCGCCCGTGAGCAACTTTGCGTCACGTGGCTGCACGCTGTCGCCGTAATCGGGATTTTCTCCCGTGATTCCGTACGCCAGTTGATGCAAGTGCGTTTTGCCGGTGATCACCGCTCCTTGCTCTCGCAATCGCGCCGCCAAGCCAGAATCTTCGCGCGCCAATCCGTTCTTCGCGGCGTAAAAACGCGAGCCGCAGGAAGTAGGGAAGCTTGCCAGGTCAAAACAGTCTTTGATGGAGACCGCTAGACCGTATAGCGGCGGCTTGACAGAATTGCGATATCGCGCTTCGAGCGCGTCGGCTTCACGAAGCGTCCAGGTTCGATCGATCGAGATATAAACATTGTGGCCGGCGTTGCTATTGGCGTGCTTTAGAGCTTGCTCGGCGAGTTTTCGGGGAGTCGCGTGACCCGCAGCAAGAGAAGCGAGCGTTTGCTGCAGCGGACTGGAATTAGAGAACATGCGCAACATTCTATCGCGAGGAAGCAGCCGGTTATTACGACGAACCCGCTTCTTGTTTCTTGCGGTTACCGAACCAATACCAAATTAGTCCCGCGCCGAGATACGCCAGATAGATAAGAGGCAGTTTGCCGTATGGACCTTCCGGAACTGGATACAAATTACCGAGGAGCGCCAGGGCCATTGCCATGGCGGCGAGCCACGGAAGAATGTGCGCACCGGGACGGAAGACGCCGTGGAGCCGCAAGTAGCTCGGAAGAGCGATGCTGACAAGCGCGTAGGCAACAATGAAGCCGTAGGTGGCAAGCGAGCCGAGCCAGCCATAAATGTCGAGGCCGCTGGCGCCCCGCGCGGCGAGGATCGCGACCGGCACGACTGCGGCGACTCCTGTCACCAGAATTGCGCGGCCGGGCGTTTCGTTGCGAATGTGCGTGGCGCGCAGATGACGGTGCGCCAAGCCGGTGTGCGCCATCAAGAGCAGCACGCGCGCAGCGGCAGTGATGCAGGCGAGCGTGCACGCGAACAAGCTGACCACTGCTCCGATGTCGATGAAGATTCCGAAAATAGATACGCCGCCGATGGTGGCCAACACGTGCATGGGCGCTTGGCTCGTGCCCAAATCCTGCCCGGCAATGTGGAAACCCAAAACTTCCGTGTACGCGCAAAGCACGAAAATTGCGCCCGCCAGCAATGCGCTTTGAATGACGGCGCGCGGAATCGTTTTGAGCGGATTGCGAGCTTCCGCGCCAAGCGTGGTGGCACTTTCAAACCCAACAAAACTAAAGAGGGCGATTACCAGTCCGAGCCGCAGTCCACCGCCGGTCATCGCGCGAAGGTGAAGTTGCTCACCGTCGACGTGCCAGCCGTAACGCACCAGCACCAAGGCGACGACAATGAGAATGGCGGCGACGGAAAGCACTTCCATCCACAACATCAAGCGCGCAGAAACCCTGATGTCGCGCCAGGCGATGGCCATGCATGCGCCGCCGGCCAAAATGGCGAGCAGTCCCGTGGAAACAAAATGTCCCGTCAAATCGCGAATCAGCAAATTGGAATAGTGAAAAAAACCGCCGATGACGCCGCTCCCGGTTGCGACATAGGCGAGCAGCAAACTCCATGCCGAGGCCGCCGCAAGCCAGGGCGGAAGAGTGGTAGCCGCGTAGGTGTACAGCGATCCGGGAGACGAGGAGTAACGCGCGAATTTCGTGATGCACAGAGCCACCAGTAAGACGGCGGCAGTCGCCAGAAGGTATGCCAGCCAAGTGCCATTACCGGCGAGCGCGCAGACGAGGGGAATAGCCGCCACGGGAGCGGCGGTCGGCGCGATGGTGGAAACGGATTGCGCGAGGGTTTCGAGTGGAGACAGCGCTTCGCGCCGTAGGCCATAGCCCGGAGTCTGAGGATTTTCTTTTACCGCATTTTCCATTCAGCGAAAATCCTCTCGGTGACCGCAACTTGCGTCGAAGGAACATACGTCACTTCACTTTACAAAGTACGCTGTTGGCGCACATTTCTTTGCCTGCGTGTGCCGCCGTCGACACGTGTGCGGGCGGCTCATTTCCACGAGCGCAAAATCTTAAAATTGCGATTCAAATTGCTGGAGCCGCTTCTCCAGTTCCCACTGCTGCTGAGCTCTCTCGCTGGAACGAAGAAACGCGGCGCACGCTTGACTCGGTTTTTCCGCACCGAGCTTCTCATGCGAACACGCTGCGGCAACGCCGCGGAAAACATCTGGAGCCGTCCACAAACTTTCGCCGGGAAGAAAACTGTGTTCCAGGCTAGTCCGTACCATTTGTTTAAGATCGGAGTAATGCAGCCCATAAGTTTGTACGGCACGGACATATTCGTGCGTCAAATCGATGCGCGAAACACCTTCGTCATCTGTGGCGAGCGCCACTGGCACGCCGAACTGCCAGTAGATGGCAAACGGATGATCTTTGCCGCTGATACCCAGAATTAGATCGTTGCTCGTGAGGCTGATTTCAACCATTACGTGCTGGGCAGCCATCTCTTTCAAGAGTTCCTGCGGATGAGTCTCGTACATGACGTCTACGCCGTGGCCGATGCGTTCCGCGTGCGCTTCTTCGACGGCCAACCGAATGTGGCAGCACAAGCCTTCGTAGGGAACGAGGCCGGGCGCCAACTCTCCAGCGTGCAGCGCGATGTGAACCTTCGGGTAGACCGTGTGTAGATACGCCAGCATTCGCATGTGCAGGGCGTAGTCGGACATGGACACGTACCCGTCTTCGGGCATGACGTAATTAATGCCGACGAACCGCGGGTCGACGAGCGCGGTCTCAAATCCCAGTACGGTTTGCGCAAAAACGATTTCTTTCGGCAAGCCGCGCAGCACCTGATAGAGGAATCGAATCTGTACCCTGCAGGCCGGTGCGGCGTCGGCGGCAGCGCAACGCTCGCGCCGACCACGATCTACTTCGGCTTGATCCAAGCCTTCCCGCGTGGCAGAGATATCGTCGCGCAAACGATGCGCCAGAAGTTGTTCGCGGAGTTGCGCGAAATCTTCGGTCCAGGAAACTTGGCCTGCGGCCGCAGCTGCGTTCTTGAACGAAGGTGTATGCATCAATTCCAAATATTGCTCGTTTTGCGCAGCAGCACGCGCGGCGACTTCGTCGAGCAATTCTCCAAAGTGTTTGTGGTCGGTTCCTCCGAATTTGCCGAAGGTGGCAAAAAAGTGATCGTGGCCAGTCACTCCAGGCGCTGGTACAAAGCCGCGCATGGAGAACGCGTCGATCAGCGCGTCGTATAGTTCTTGATTCGTCTGTGTCTGCGCTGCCGGAACCTGGCCTTGCGCGCAGTTCGGTTCTTGCGAAGTGGGGACCGCAACGCCCTCGGGTTTGGCGAATGAATGCGTCGCCAAATCTACACAGAGATGATCCTCGATCGCATCATGGATCCATGTCTCGGCGTAAATCGCGCCGGAGAGATGGTTATGCAAGTCCGCGCCCTTCGGCATTTTCAGGAGCAACGCGCGCAGCGCGAGAGGATTGGCTTTCGCGACGTCCAGGTTGCGCTCTGCAAGCCGCTCGGCAGCGGACGGTTCGGACATCGAAAGATGGTGGGGAGATTGTGCCTGCACCGCAGCGCTGCACGTCAAAGAGATGACGAGAATGCGCAGGCAGGCGCACAACCACCCCCTATGGGAAGAAATCATGCTTATTCGCTCGCTAATAAGTTGTCGCCCTCGCTGGTGTCGCCCGTTTACGGGGAAGAGCATATCAGGGAAAAACCGTTGTACGATATTTCTAGACAATGTTTACGCCTGCCGTTCTCGATCATTTTCGCCAGCCACGCAACGCTGGCGAATTGCCAGACGCCACGCACACCGTGGAAGTAAGCAATCCGGTTTGTGGCGACGTTCTCCGCCTCGCGGTTCGCATGGAAGCCGAGCACATCGCGGAAGCACGATTCCTGTGTCGCGGCTGCACGACCGCGATTGCTGCCGCGTCCTACCTGGCGGAACAGCTGCAAGGACGTGCGCCGCGCGAAATGACCGCCGTCAACGCGCACAGTATCTCCTTAAGTCTGGGGAATTTGCCGCCCGCAACATTTCATGGCGCACAATTGGCAGAGAGCGCGTTGCGCGCACTTCTTGTGGAGCTGCGGAAGCGTTGAATCGCAGCACTGCCTCGGTGCGCTAAGATAGTCTCGCCTGGAATTTTGCAAGTGCGTCGACGTCGTTCAGGTTGAGCAGGCAGCCCTGCTCATCCGTTTGCACTTCCGCGATTTCGTTTGCGTGCGCCCACACCACTGCCCGTGCACCTTGGTCGAGAGGCGCTGCTAACAATTCCGCATAGAGCGCGGCGGAGAAAATCACCGGATGTCCACGGCGCCCTTCGTAAGCCGGGACCACCACCAACGATTGTGAGGAATAAAACGCCGCAATCAAACTGTCCACAAGGCTTGCGCTGATCAGCGGATGGTCGATGAGGCAGACCAGCATGCCGTCGGTTCCTGGCGGCAGGCTGCGCAGCGCAGCGTGAATCGATGTGAGTTGGCCCTGCTCCCAATCTTCATTGCGAACGACTTCATCGGGGCGAAGCTTGACGGCTGCAGCGATAGGTTCCGCGTCCGCTCCGAGCACTACGCGGCGCACACCAATTTTTTCATGAACGGTGATTTGCAGAAAGTGTTCGAGGAACGGCTGTCCCTGGTAGGGCAGCAGCGCTTTTGGCGAACCCATGCGGCGCGAAGCGCCACCGGAGAGAATCACGGCCGCGAGCATGCTCCCGCTTTCAGCGCCCGGTCAGGGCCGGGCGGCTTTTGTACTGCAATTTTTTGTGCGCATCGGCGCTTGCCGCAAGGCCCGCTTCGCCGCCGGCAACCGCTCGCGCATTACGCCGTATAGCGATCAACTCCGCCAGTATGCTGACGGCAATTTCTTCAGGTGAGAGCGCTCCAATGTTCAGTCCCATCGGGGCGTACACGCGCGCAAATTCCTCCGCGCTATAACCTTCCCGTTCGAGCGCTTGATAAACGGACAGCACTTTGCGTTTACTGCCGATCATGCCTACGTAGCGCGCCGGAGTGCGGACGGCCCAGGCTAGCACGCGCATATCGTCCTTGTGGCCGCGCGTCACGATCACGAGGTATGAAGAACTGTTCGGCGCGATGGATGCGAATGCTCCTTCGTAACTGGTCACAACTTTCTCGGCCATCGGGAAGCGCTCGCGATTCGCGAACGCCTCGCGGTCATCAATTACCGTTATGGCGAATCCCGTTGCGAAAGCGGACTTCGCCAACGCCATCGAGATGTGACCACCGCCGAAAAGGTAAAGCATCGGTTGCGGCAAGATCGGTTCGACGAATATTTCCAGCGTGCCGCCGCAAACAAGCCCGCTGTCATACCCGGCGTCGTGGTTTAAGTTGAAAACCATCTTTCGGGGGGTCTCATTTTCCATTGCGATTCGCGCCGCGGCCCACACGTCGGCCTCGACGCAGCCGCCGCCGATGGTCCCTGCGATACTGCCGTCCTCCCGCACCAGCATGCGAGAGCTTTCGTAGCTCGGGATGGAGCCGTTGGTGTGCACAATCGTAGCCAAGGCTCCGCGCTGTCCGGCGCGCCGCATTTTCACGATCTCTTCGAAAAGGTCCAAAAGTAACCTCGGTCGTCAGCCTACGGCGCACCCCAGGCGCTGTCAATAGCAGCCGCCGCGTTTGGCCTGCGCTAGCGTCAGGACGGATGCCGGAATCTAGCTGGAAACCTATAACTCCACAGTTTCCATTTCTCAGCCCATGATCATCCCCTTTGACTACGCTCACCACCGGTTTTATCGATACACGAAGCCTTCGTACGCAGAGAACCTAACCAATCTTCCGGGCACGTCGCGCAAAGTTGCGGCGTTCCTTTGACTTAAGCATGCCTTTTCGCACGCGCAGCAACTGGTAGGACCACTAGTCCAATTGCTTTGCAGCCGTTCGCCAATCACTATCTTTAATGCGAGCTATCAATGATTTGCTTGACACCACGCAAGATATGGTGGTATAGCCGCTATACCGTTTCGTCGTGTTCTTCGTGGGGGAGGGTGTTCTATGTTCTCGAAAGCGACCCAAAGTCGTCTTAAGAATCTCGTAAGCCGTGCGTCGGCGGCCCGGATGCTGGGCTCGATGCTAGTTTTGCTGCTCGGATGTATGCCCCTGCTTGGGCAAGGCAGCACCGGACAGATCGCCGGTAACGTTTCCGACCAGTCCGGCGGGAACATCTCTGGTAGTACGGTGGCCATCACCGACGTGAAGAGGGGCGTGACCAAGACGCTGGTCACCGACGACTCCGGTGAGTACGTGGCTCCAGGGTTGGATCCCGGAATTTACAAGGTTCGGATTGAAGCCAAGGGCTTCAAGGTCTTTGAGCGCCAGAACATTTTGCTGGAAGTCGCGAAGGAAGTACGCATCGACGCGGTGCTGCAGCCGGGCGCGAGTTCGGACGTCATAACGGTTACCGAGGATGTGCCGCTGGTGGACGCGACTACCGCGACGTTAGGTGGGACGCTTAACAACGAAGTGATCAACGACTTGCCGTTAAACGGACGCAACTACCAAAACTTACTGACGCTGCGGCCAGGCGTCATGGTTTATCCCGGTGGCGGCCCGTGGACCCAGAGCACCAACGGAATTCGGCCAGAAGAAATGAGCTTCATTGTCGATGGTTTGCCGAACGATGAGCAGTTCCAAGGGACGAGCATCACCAACGCCGCAGTGGTAATTGGCGACGCCGCGACCATCCTGCCGATCGACGCGATCCAGGAATTCAACACACAGGTGAATCCTAAGGCGGAATACGGCTGGAAAACGGGCGCGGTTACGAGCGTGGGCTTAAAGTCCGGTACGAACGAGCTGCATGGAACGGCATACGCGTACGGGCGGTCGGATTCATTTGACGCGCGGAATTATTTCAATCCGACCAGCCAGGCGAAGGATCCCGTGTCATTGCAACAGTGGGGAACTACGGTGGGCGGGCGAATTATTCCAGATAAACTTTTTTTCTTCGGCGGATACGAGCAACAGAAATACACCGTGGGCAGCTCGGCGCCGATAACCGTTCCGACGACGATGTCGCTCGGCGGAGATGCAAAACACAGTATACCGGACGCTCTAGCCGCGATACATGCAGCTGGGCTTACGCCAGATCCAGCGAGTCTTGGTTTGGTGGGGTGCCCGACGACGGCACCGTACACTCCATGCACCGGGATTTATTTCGGAAGCAATAGTTCGACGTCGACGGGTGAGAATCCTACATACCCCAACACGAGTTTGTCGCGGAATGCGCTGGGAAAAGTTGATTACCACCTCAGCGACCACCATTCGATAAGCGGCTCTTATTTTTTTGGCAACGACGCACTCGTGGGTGAGGACACGCCTTATACCAATGTTGCCTTTCTAACGCACGTTCACTCGCGGGCACAGATGGTTGCCACGCACTGGGCTTGGACCCCTAGTTCCGTGTGGGCCAACGAACTGCGCTTCGGCGTGACGCGCTACACGTTAAGCATTACACCGGGAGATGAGAACAAACCGGCTTCGGCCTATGGGCTGTTTACCGGAGTGACGAATCCGATCATTGGCGGATTGCCGTCGATTTCCGTGGCGGGATTTACGGCGTTGGGAAATTTCTTTAGTTTTCCGAAATTTGTCGGACCAGACAATACCTTTGATGTAGTTGATCAGGTGTCGCACTTCTTCGGCAAGCATGCCCTAAAATTCGGTGGCGAGCTTCGAGACATGAAGGTGACGCAGGCTACTTGGCGACGAGCGCGAGGACAAATTTCATTTAACGGCAGCAACGCGTTGGGTGGGACTTCGACACCGCTAGAAGACTTTTTGTTAGGCCTGCCCAGTAACGCCAAACTTCTCGCCACAACCCCCGATCCGGTGACGGGATCGCCGGAGCGTCACTTGACGCAATGGGGATACGCAGGATTTATCCAGGACGACTGGCGGATCAAACCGAGAGTTACTCTGAACATGGGATTGCGATACGAATATGCTACGCCGCCTTCCGAGGCGCACGACCTGCTCGGGAATTTCGATCCGACTCTGGGTCTCGTCCAAGTCGGCAAGCAGATTCCTTCTATTTACAAGGGCGATCACACAAACTTCGCACCTCGTTTAGGCGTTGCTTGGGACATTTCCGGCAGAGGCACGACCATTCTGCGCGCGGGAGGAGGAATCGCGTACGATCTAATAACGATGAATACGTTCCTCTCGCAGCAGAACACCAATAACGCACCAACACTAGGTCTGGGAGTTATTCCCACAGGCGCAGCAATTGTGACTTGCCCGAATGCGGCTTGTGGGGTGCCGATCGTAACCCCGGGTACGGGAACTATTTTAACGACCGGCCTAAATATTCCGGGTTCGTCCTTGAACTGGCCAGGAACATCCGGGGGTCCGTTCATTTTCCCCGGTAACCTCTCAAGTCAGGTGCAATGCGGTGATGGAATAACTCCGCTCCCCAGCGCCGCGAATCCTAGCCCTGTCCCCGATCCCGGGCCGTGTTCCATCCTGGGATTTGATCGGAACTATCGAACTCCTTGGGTCGGAGTGTGGAACGTCGGAATACAACACGCCTTCTCCAGCCAACTGTCGATCGATGTCGCGTATGTCGGCGACCACGGCGGCAAGCTGCTAGGAATTCGAGACTTAAACCAGCCGGACCCGAGGAATAATTTTGTCCAGGCCTACGGTACGAAGTTTCCTTATCTGGGGGTCATCAATCAACTGTCCAATCTCTACAGGTCGAACTATCACGGACTGCAGAATACGCTGACAGTGCGCAACTATCACGGATTGGGACTGCTGCTTGGATATACGTATTCCCACGCGCTCGATAATATGTCGTTTAACTGGAACCAGTATCTCCCACAAGACAGCTTGCATCCGACGGCGGATTACGGCAGCAGCGACTTCGACATTACTCATCGCTTTACGGCCAGCGTTACGTATGCAATTCCCGGAATCAAGACTTGGGGGCAACTGCTGGAAGGATGGCAGGTCAATTCCATCCTGACGCTGCAAAGCGGTCAGCCTTGGAACACCTACGACAGCACGAATAACATCAGCGGGACCGGTGAATCCACGGATCGCTGGGATTTCTTTGGCAACGTGTCCGATTTCACTTCGCGGGCAACCACCGGAATACCTTTCTATTTGCCCGGAACTCCACCGCCAGGTGATCCACTAGGCCCCACAGATCCTGCGTTTGCCATCAATAATTCCGTTTGCACCAGCAAAGCTTCCGCTGCTAGCTTGACGTCGCAAATGATGATCTTTGGGTGCTATCAGAATGGCAAGTCCGCGATGCTGCCTCCCTTGGCCGGCACGTTCGGGACGATGGGTAGGAACATCTTTCGAGACATGGGTTTCCGAAATCTCGATTTATCTGTCACCAAGGGGTGGAGATTCAAAGAACGATTGACCGTCCAATTTCGCGCGGAAATGTTCAACGTCTTGAATCATCCGAACTTCGCTAATCCGTGGGACGGGACTAGCGGCTATGGACCGGCCGGAGGGTTTTCGGATCCGTCGGTACCGGGGAACTTTGGTTGTGGGTGCGCTACGCCAGACCAAGCGGCGGCCAACCCGGTGCTGGGATCCGGCGGTGCGCGCGACATTCAGCTTGGGTTGAAGTTGATTTTCTAACGCCCGAGATGGTTTTCGGAAGTAGAGGCCGGACGTGAGTCCGGCCTTTGCGCTTCCCGCTGCATAATTCACAAAATCACAAATTGGAATACATCGATGACCCAACGAACGCTGATACTAGCGACCGGTTTGATTCTTGCGGCGGCAATGATGGTAAGTGTTCCGGCAGTGCGGGCGGTCGCCGATACGAACCCTGCCGTGCGGAAAGTGGATCAGAGTTTTGTGCAGGCAGTCGCGAAGAACGACCCGACTGCGATCGGCGCGCTGCTGGATGTGGACTCTACGTGGACCGACGTGGACGGGAATACGCGGACGCGCGATGAGGCGCTCAAGCATCCGCCTGCACCGGTGCTTGGCGACGAGAGCGGCGCAGAAGTAAAGGAACAGACGTACGGCGATGTTGGAACGATTATTGCTGCCCGCGGAAAAATTTACGTCTTGCGAATATGGGTGAGGCGCGCGCAGGGCTGGCGATTGCTGGTGTATCACGAGGTGAGACAGCTGGATGCGCCATCGGGCGTGGCGGGAACCGGCGTTGCAACTTGCGAGAATCCATGCAAGACCGTGCCGTTTGCACCCAAGAATGAAGCCGAGCGCGCCATCATTGCGTCTTGGCAAGCGCTGGAGACCGGAGTTACGGCACACAACTCCACAGCCTGGGCTCCGCATATCGCCGATGAATTTGTGCAGATAAGCTCGAACAGCGATCATCCGATCGACAAAGCCGGCCGCATGGATGTGCTCGATAAACAGAAACTAAGCGGCGTAGGCTCGGCGCCGTCTCCGTTGGTCTCAGCGCAGATGTCTGATTTTGGAGATGCGGCGGTGATGACGTGTCTGCATCAGCCGTACAAAGGGAAAGCGGTGCACGTGAGTCGGGTATGGATCAAGCGTGATGGACAATGGGTGATGGCGATTAGTTTTCAGACTACCATTCAGTCGTCCACGGCAAAATAAATTCAAGCCTGATCGACCACGGGATTCTTCAGAGTTCCGACACCTTCCACGTAAATTTCGACTTGGTCGCCCGCCACCAGCGGACCCACGCCTTCCGGTGTGCCGGTAGCGATCAAATCGCCCGGATAAAGGGTCATCACACTCGAAATGTAATGGATGATGGCATCCAGATTAAACACTAAGTCCAGCGTTGTGCCATGCTGATTTAATTTTCCGTTGACGCGCGTTTCTACCTTTACGCCCTTCCACGGATCGATCTCATCGGTGACAATCGGCCCCACAGGGCAGAAAGTATCGAAACCTTTCGCGCGGGCCCATTGGCCGTCCGTCTTTTGCAAGTCGCGAGCGGTGACGTCGTTTACCGCGGTATAGCCGAGGATATACGGGCGGACGCTCTCGCCAGTTTTCAAATTGCGGCAATCCTTACCGATGACAACGCCCAACTCGCCCTCGTAGTGAACCATCGCGGAAAGTTTCGGCCGCACGATGCTTCTGCCTGGAGCGAGCACCGACGACGGCGGTTTGAAAAAAATCAGCGGTTCTTTGGGAACCTCGCTACCCATTTCGGCGGCGTGTGCGCGATAGTTGCGGCCGATGCACACAATTTTTGTCGGGTGCACTGGCGCGTGCAACGCTGCGGAGCTCAGTGCGATAGGCTCGATGCGCACTGGCCGCGCATCATCGCTCAGCTCCGGCGATTCGCGCAGCACATGCGTGATGTGGTCGACGCCGCCTTGCGGTTCGATGAGACCATAAGTGGGCGCCCCGTGGTGTTCGAAACTGCAATAACGCATGAAGGCTCCTCAGATCGCGTGCAAAACAGCGTTCAGATAAATGACAAAATCGCTTTCCCAGCCCATTACGCGCTTTGGTACAGCTTGGTCAGCACAAATTCGCGATGGCCAAGGGCCTCCGCGCACGTTAGGCGCCCGTTGCACGTCCGAATCATGATGTCGATGAGCTGGTCGCCCGCTTCGTCCAGCGTCATTTCGCGGCGCAGAATTCCGGAAACATCGAGGTCGATGTGTTCGACCATGGTGCGCGCAGTCTTGGGATTAGCGGTGAGCTTAATCACCGGTTCAATCGGATTACCGATGACGTTGCCCTGGCCCGTAGGGAAGAGGTGCACCACAAATCCCGCCGCAGCCTGCAGCGTTACGCACTCGGCCGCCGCCGACGAAGTGTCCATGTAATAGAGTCCCCCACCTTTCGCGGGAGCTTCCGCCGGTTTCAAAACTTCGATGAATTTTGTTTTTCTTCCGATTTTTTGCAAATTACCAAATGCTTTTTCTTCGATCGTGGTCAAGCCACCGGCGATGTTTCCTTTGGTCGGCTGCGATTCAGAGAGGTCGCTAGTCTTGTGCCGGTCGATAACTTCCTGGTACGCGTTGAAAACGTCCATAAATTTTTGCTTTATGTCTGGGGTGGCGGCGCGGCTGGCACAGACAAGCTCCGCTCCGGTAAGTTCCGAAGTTTCGCCGAAGCAAGTCGTGGCGCCGAGCGGATCAAGCTTATCAATCAAGTTGCCAACGGTCGGACAACTCGCCAGTCCGGAAGTAGTATCGCTCTCTCCGCATTTTGTGGAAACAAAAAGCTCGTCGATCCGGCAACTCTCGCGCTGTTTTTCAGACGCCCGTTGCACGAATTCGCGCGCCTTACGCGATGCCGAAGCAATCGTACTGATGTCTCCGTGGCCTTCGATCGCCAAGCCAACCACGGGCTTGCCGGTCTTGGCGATGCCATCCACCACGCGACTCGTCCAGCTAGGCTCGATGCCAATCACCACGCAGGCAGCCACATTGGGATTGCAACCCGTACCGATGAGCGTGCGGAAATGCAATTCGAGGTCTTCGCCGAATTGCAGCCTCCCATATGCGTGAGGAATGGCCAGCGTGCCTTTGATGTTGTTGGCGACCGCTTCCGCGGCGGCGTTCGAGAGATCATCGAGCGGCAAAATCACCACGTGATTGCGAATCCCCACCCGACCGTTTTCGCGGCGATAGCCAAAAAAATCATAACGCCCCATCGCTACCACCTTTTCGTTTTAAGATTGTGAACGTGTACGTGGCGACCCCTGGCGACGTCCACCACAATGCGTCCGACGTCGTGGCCGTATTTCAAAACCGTGTCGCCAACCTTCAGGTCTCGCAGCGCGATTTTGTGCCCCAACGGCACCGCGTCGAGAGACTTCAGCTGAATCGTTTCATCAGTCTCCATGATCCAGCCGGTCACGTCGTTTCCGGCCAGCACGTCTTCGACGACCACTACGCCGACGCTATCGGCTTTGTCGTGCACGATAAAGTGCGTAGTCATTTCTGCTCCTTAATACCGAGGACCGTAATAGAAGAAAATTGTCAGAAAGTTTGCTGCGCATCTTCCAGTAAACGCATGACTTCCGCAGCGGCATTGGTGACCTCGTCGCGCAACAGCGACTCCGCAAGCTGGGAATTGCGATTTTTGACGGCACCCAGTAGCAAGCGCAACGCTTGCAAGCTCTCTTTTGACCGTTGCTCCGAGCGCAACGGATGGCTTATTCCGACCGCCCGCCAACGCCAGATACGAACGTGCAGCGCGCCAAGCATCGAGGAAAGAGTCTCGCTGGCCGCTCCGTCAAGAAGTATTTCGTAGAAGCGGTTCTTAGCCGCCAGGATTTGCTCGCTGTCGCCATCAGCATACGCTTGCTCGGTAGATCGCAATTCGCATTCTAAACGGCCGATGCTCAACTCACTCGCATTCTCTACAAAAAGGCGAGCGGCCAGCCCCTCGAGAACCGCGCGAATCGAATATAAATCACGCGCCTCGTCGCGAGTTAGTTCGCGAACGATCGGTCCCTTGTTCGGAACGATCGCTACGAGTCCCTCGGATTCAAGTTGGCGCAGCGCCTCACGAATGACGGTTCGCGACACGCCCATCATGGCGATGAGTTCGCGTTCGATGAGACGCGCTCCAGGCTGTAACCGGCCGGCAATAATGGACTGGCGGAGTTCGTCGAGGACCTGCATGCGCAAAGGTGCGGCGGAGCGCGCAACCCAAGACACCGGAGATGAGGGCAGAAGGCTTGACTGAGCCATATTCTCGTAATACTGTACTACTGCAATGTAGTATTTCGCAACCCATTCTTTGCGAACAATCCTTCGATTTTTTGAGGAGCTCGAATCTCATGGCAGGTAATCCGGTGAAAGTCGGAATTGTTGGACTGGGACGCTGGGCCAAAGTTTTGACGCGTGCCGCGGCTCATTCAACTGCCCTCAAAATAGTAGCTGGATATAGTCGCTCGGAAGAAAAACGCTTGGCGTTTCAGCGCGAGGTCGGCGTGGACGTCGCCCCCGACCTGCAGGCCTTGCTGGCAAACCCCGAGATAGAGGGCGTAATCCTAACGGTTCCGAACGAACAGCATCTCCCGGTGGCTTTGGAAGTTGCCAAAGCCCACAAGCACGTCTACACCGAGAAGCCCATCGCCAGCACGCTCGAAGACGGGCTGGAAATTGCCTCCCTGGAACAAAGATACGGCATCACTGTGACGGTTGGCCACAGCGCGCGCCTCATGGCCGGCATTCGGCAGATTCGCCTGATGATTGAAAGCGGAGAACTCGGCCGTGTGGCGTTTATCGAGGCTAACTTCTCAAATGAGCGTGCGTTGGAGCTTACGCCCAAGACTTGGCGCTGGTACAAAGACAAAGCGCCGGGCGGCCCGCTCTCGCAATTGGCAATTCATCAATTCGATGTCCTGCATTATCTCGGCGGGGAGGTGGTTGAGGCCAGTTCGATGGCTTCAAAGCTTTCGCCGGTGGGTGCCGAGGTTGACGATCAATCGATGACTCTTTTGAAGTTTGCCGATGGCAAGGTTGGATACGTCGGCTCTTGCTGGACTTCTCCGGGAATCTTCGCCGTGCGCGTTTTTGGGTCCCAAGGACTGATGCATTACGAAATCGACTTTTCCACGTGGGATGATCCCAGCAGACTCCACGAGACTTCTACGCTGTATATTCAGCGCGGCAAGAGCGGTTATGGAAGCCGCGAAGAGATAAAAGTTCCGCCGAGCGATATGTTTCGCACCGAGTTGGAACTCTTCGCCGAAAGCTGCCGCAGCGGCAAGCCTAATGAACTGACGGCGTATAACGGAAACGTTGCGGTCGCCATGGTGAACGCCGCGCTGAAGTCCGTCGAACGCAAAGGTCAAAGCGTGACGATAGCGGAAGTGCTGGAGTCAGCGCGCCAGCGGATCGCGCAAAAGAGCCACCATGCTGGCTAGCCGGTATTTTATCGATTTAACGCAACCGGAGATCGCAGCGCAGTTGAAAAAAAATCCTCTCGTGATTCTGCCGCAGGGAAGTGTGGAGCAGCACGGACCACACTTGCCGACTGGAACAGACATTTACGCGTCGAATGTCATCGCGCACGCTGTTGCCGAACAGATGGACGGCTTAGTGCTGCCCGGGGGACCTCTGGGCGTCACGCCATTACACATGCCTTTTGAAGGTACGATTACGCTCAAGCCCGATACTTACATGCGCGTGGTCGTCGAGACCTGTGCGTCCATGGCGCAGCACGGGGCAAAATATCTTCTCATTCTGAACTGGCACGAATTGAACATCCCGCCGCTCGGCGTTGCTGCTGAAACTTTGCATCGCGAATACGGCATGACCGTGCTCACGGTGCAAGCTTGTTTCGTGGCAGATGAAATGTTCGGAAAGGAATGCGGCGGACTGACGCACGGTGGCGAAATCGAAACTCTCGCGGTGCTGGCCTATCGTCCAGATTTGGTGCATTTGGAGCGCATCGACTACTCTTCCGACCACGCCCACGGAAAGAAAATTGACGGACTGCGTCGCACGCGCAGTTATCAACCCGTTTTAAGCGACGTTCGGTCCATTGCACCCACGGGGTGGTACGGCAGTCCGGAGCGTGCCACGGTCGAGAAAGCGTGGCGCATGGTCGGCGAAGTATCCGGCGCCATCGCCAAAGAATCTGCCCTGATTTTCAAGCAACTGGACAAGATTCAAGGCGGCATCGGTGAACTTACACGGCTAAAGAAAACTCCAGAATGACGCGTGTTTTCAAACAATCGGATGCACCTAAGCTGGGCCTTCCCGGACGCACGGCGCTTGAGCTGGTTTCCGGAGCGCGCGGCTCGCGCGGCGTAACGCTGCGCCTCGTGGAAATTCCCGTCGGTTCGGACGGTGAAGGTCCGCGCGCTCCGCATCAACACCACAGTTTCGAAGAATGTATCTTCGTCCTGTCCGGTCGGGGCACCACGCACGCGGACAGCGGGGATTATGATTTGCGCGCCGGCGACACGCTCCTTGTCTCGCCCGGCGACAAACACGCCACACGCAACACCGGAGCAGAACCGCTGCGGCTGCTCTGTTTTTTTCCCGTGGCCGACATCGCCGCGGACACTGAGGAGCCGCGCGCTGACGCGGAGGGTTCCACACCGTTATGAGCCTGGACGTGTTGTGCTTGCGGCCCGCTGCGGATTTTGCGCGCGTGGGCGCTCTTCCGCCAGCCTCTTTGCAAATTGCATATCGCTCTCCAGAAGATTCCGACGCTCCCTCGTTGATGAAGCAAGCGCAAGCCTTGGTTATCCCCGCGGTGGGCCCGAAAATTCCTCTGACATGGTTTGAGAACACGACCGTGCGATTCGTGCAAGTCACGGGCGCTGGCTTGGATCGCTTGGATCTGGTGAGACTCAAACAACTCGGAATTCCAGTTGCAAATGTTCCGGGCGGTAGCAATGCTGCTGTTGCTGAATACGCCGTAACCACCGCATCGCTTCTTCTACGCCGCTTTGCCTGGGCCGACGCTGAAATTCGCGCCGGAAACTATCGCGGATTTCGCGCACGGCTGCTAGCCGACAATCTATCCGGGTTGGACGGCCTTATCGTGGGGGTAGTCGGACTCGGCAGCATTGGGCAGGCCGTCGCGGACGCTTTCCATCGCATGGGCTGCCGTGTCTGTTATTACGACCCGGCGCCGCGAGACGCAACGCACGCGCGCGAAATTGCCGCTGAGCCGATGGAGTTGCACGAACTATTGAAAATCGCAGACGTGATCACGCTCCACGTGCCGCTCATACCCGCGAATCGCGGCCTGATTGGTGCACGCGAACTTTTGGCCATGAAACCGCATGCGGTGTTGATTCAAGCTTCGCGCGGAGGAATCGTGAGCGAAACAGCCCTGGCGGAGAGTTTGCAGTCCGGGCACCTCGGCGGTGTAGCAATCGACGTATATGAAAGCGAACCTCCTGAACCGCACAACGTGCTGCTTTCCTTAGAGGGTGAAGCCGCGCGCCGCGTCCTATTCACGCCTCATATCGCAGGCATCACCAGGCAATCGGCTGCATTTTTGTTCCGCGCCGCGTGGCGTAACATCGAGCGCGTGCTCCTCGGCGAAGAACCGGCAGGGAATTGCGTTCCGTGAAGGGCGCGGCTTTTAACTGCGCCGGCCCAGAGGGAATCGAGTGAGCAGATTACCGTCGACATCCCGGCGCCCGTGGTATCGCACTCTCTACTTTCAAGTCCTGCTGGCCATTCTGTGCGGTACTTTGATTGGCCATTTTTTCCCTCATGCCGGCATCGCATTAAAGCCGCTTGGCGACGCCTTCGTGGCCCTCATCCGTATGATGATTGCGCCGGTCATTTTTTGCGTGGTGGTGCAAGGCATCGCTTCTGTAGGTGACTTGAAAAAGGTCGGGCGCGTTGGCATAAAAGCACTGGTGTACTTCGAAGTAGTTTCGACGCTCGCGCTGATCACCGGCATTCTGGTGGCCGCGCTCTTTCATCCCGGCCGCGGCTTGAACATTGACCCTGCCGTGCTTGATCCTAAGTCCATCGCGAACTTCGTTGGGCGGGCCAAAGACGTCGGCGTCGTTCCGTTCCTCGTTAACATCGTGCCCAAGACTTTTGTCGACGCCTTTGCCGGCGGCGACGTCCTACAGGTGCTCCTCGTTTCCGTGCTTTCAGGCCTGGCGGTTTCTCGTTTAGGGCAAGTTGGCGAACGTCTCACCCGTGGGCTTGGCCTGGTCACAAAAGTTGTGTTTGGCATCATCCGTATCATCACCAAGGCTGCGCCAATCGGGGCGTTGGGTGGCATGGCTTTCACCATAGGCAGCTACGGTGTGGGTTCGCTTTCCAATTTACTCAAACTGATTGGCACCTTTTATTTAGCCAGTTTTGTTTTTATTCTCGTGGTCCTCGGCGCCATTGCCTACTGGATGGGCTTCTCCATTTTTCGCTTCATTGCGTATATCAAGGACGAACTCTTGATCGTTCTGGGCACGAGTTCGTCGGAGTCCGTGCTTCCAGACATGATGCGGAAGCTGGAGCGTCTCGGCGCCCCTCCTACCGTCGTTGGCCTGGTGTTTCCGACGGGCTACAGCTTCAACACCGACGGAACAAACATTTATCTAACGCTGGCGGTCATGTTTCTCGCGCAGGCCACCAATACGCACTTGGCGCTTGGTCAAATGCTCGGCATTTTGCTGTTTTCGATGGTCGCTTCGAAGGGTGCATCCGGTGTCACCGGCACGGGCTTCGTTACGCTGGCGGCGATCTTGACGGCCATCCCCGCCATTCCCATCGAAACTCTGGCTATTCTCGTGGGTATCGACAAATTCATGAGCGAATGTCGCGCCCTGACGAACGTCGTCGGCAACGGTGTGGCGACGCTGGTTGTAAGCCGTTGGGAGGGCGAGTTAGATCTTCCCAAAATGCGCCAAGCCATGGAGTACTCCGAAGAAAATAGTGATTCCGAGCCTGTCTGATACTTGCTGGGAAGCAAATAGTCTTAAGGACGCGCAGACACTGACGGTGTGACATCCAAATTACGCACCAGCCACGGAATGATGACCTGCCGAAAAATCACCGGATCGGGCCATACTTTCACCTGCCGCCCCAAATGGCCGCCCTGCGGGTTGATCCAAGCCTCTTTTGGTACGTCGCCGCTGCTGAGGAGTAGATATGCGTCCGAGATCGGAACCTGTGTGTCCAGCGCTCCCGCAATGATCAACATCGGCGCGGTCGGCTTACCCAAAAGATGCTGATAAATGAGCGACATTTTGGGGAAAATTACCGTCAGGTCATCGACGGTATTCGCTCCCTCATAAATCGACATCAGCGCGGGTGCCAATCCAAATAAATATTCGCGGTTACCCAGCGTCTTGTGAATCACAAAATCCTTTTGAAACGGGGCATCCACCAGCGGAGATTGCACTACCACGGCCTTCAATCGCGCACGCTCCAGAATCGCCAGTTTTGTGGCCCAATATGCGCCGAAACTTTGCCCGTCCATCCCGATGCGCGTTTTGTCCACTTCCGGCCTGTTCTGCAAATAATCGACCACCCGCGAAAACATTCGTTCTGCAGTTTCGCTCGCTTTGATCGGCGCCTGTCCAGTCCCGGGAGAATCGATCCCGATAAATCCGATTCCATAAGGCAGAATCGCTCCGAAGTTCTCCGTGAGATCCTCCTTGCGACTGTCGAGACCGCTGATAGCGATTACCACCGGCACCGGCCCCTTGGTGTTTTTCGGAAGACGCAAATAGCCGACAATTTCCGTGCCTTCAAACGGGATATGAACGACTTCCAACGGAGGATCTTGTAATCGCGCGTGCGCCAGAAATGCTTCCAGCGCTCTTGCGTAAGCGCGTTGCTTGCCTGCGGACGCGGGCACTGGCCAGCGCCCGAAGGAATAGAGTCTCCACGCACGCACGTACGACGCGCTGGCTTTTGCTGGATCGGCGGCTTCCGCCGCCTTCGCCTCCGCCATATAACGGTCCGCTACCGCGCTGAATCCTGCCGCCCACTCGTCGTTGTCTGCGGAGTTGATCTTCGCAAAAGCTTCCCGCACGTCCGCCGGATCGAGTCCGATCAGCGGATACATGCCATTTTCTGATCGCTTAATCGCTTCGGTTTTTATTTCGTCGATGGTCCGTTCCATCTGTTGCGCAGTGGCGGTCGCGGCGACCATCGCTACCAACGCCGAAAGCGTTAGCATCCGAAACATGTTCTGAACAAATAGTGGTCGCTTCATTCATTCCCCTTCAATTTCGATTTTGCGGCGGCGTAATAAGAAGCGTCGTAATATTTTTCTACCGCCGGCGCATGCCCGCCCCATTGCCCTTCCACTTCCGCGCGCAACTTCAGCACATTGGTAAATCCAGTCACGTCGAGTTGCGCATCCTTTTCATATCCTCCCGGCCGTGTCATCGCGAATTCGTAAGTCTCCGCAGCAACTTCCGGCGCCAAGTGCGATTCCTTGATCATTAGGTCGAGCACCTGGGCCTTATTGGCGGGATACATCAACCACCGCTGCGCTTCGACGATCGCCGCAAGATAACTGGCAACCAACTCGCGATGTTCGCCAGCCCATTTCCGCTGCACAAAATATCCTGCCGCCTGGTACGGCCCGATCATTTCCTGCACCGTCCCGAGACTTACCAAGCCCGCTTTTTTTGCGAGCAGGGAAGTGGGCGGCCCAAGCATCGACCCGGCATACTCGGGATGTTCGCGCATTGCCACGAATCGCTGTGGTGTCGTGCCCACCGGCTTAATCTCATAATCTTTCCCGGCCTGCAGCCCGTTGAGCGCCAGAATCTTTTTCATCTGCAGCGCGTAAGCCGTATTGGGCGCATCCACGATCAGCGTCTTTCCGCGCAACTCCTTCATTGATTTAATGTCCGGCTGCACCATCAGTTCGTTCTGCGACCCTTCCCCGCCCATCACGATCACCACATCCACGCCCGCGAGTTCCACGAGGGCTACTGCGTTATCCACCGCAGCGTACGCGATGTCGGCGCTGCCCTCCTTTAGCGCGGCGCGCAGTTGATCCGAATTCGGCATGTTTTCCGAACGAAGCGTGACGCCGTATTTCGTAAACGTTCCGTGCATTTCGGCCACCGCCACCGGCAGCGGTCGTCCGAGCAATGTCACCAGTCGAATCGCTTGCGGTTCGGAGCTCTGCGCCCGTAAGAAACTCGGACTAACCAGCACCGAGAGGAATAGCGACAATACGCAGCAATACGGCGCGGCAACGGTTTTCAAGTGAGTCTCCTCGAATCAAGCACTGCGAAATCAGAATGCACCGCGTGCGTCATCAACACGTGCCTTGAACGCGATTGCCGCTGTCCCGCCGGCAACTTCACGGCGCCCCTTCATTCAACTTGTCCAGCGACCACTCCGTTACCGGCGTGGGATCGAGTATCGGTTTGCCGAGATTGGGGCAACTCAGCGCGTACAGTCCCGTGTCCGTTGCCGCCCAAATAATATTGCGGTCCCATTCTACAAAGACGTTATCAACCGTGCGATCGTAGCTTCCGAATTTTTGCAAATCTCCGCCTTGTGGCGGAACGAAATAAGCGACCTCTTCCGGATGGTATAAATCCCCAATGTCGTAGCAACGCAATCCAGCAATAAAATACGAGTACGCGATAAATTCCTGTCGCGGTTTTCCGGGCGCCTTAAGATGTGGCGGATTGTGCGCCCCAAATCTGCCGCGCTTAAAACAAAAGTCACGATACGGCGCTTCGGGCGGCGGGACCGGGCGGGGAAGTTGCGCTACCGCCACCGGATGCTGCTCGTCCCGAATATCGATAATCCAATTCGGCAGATAAATTTGGTTGCAGTCAGAGTTGGTAGTTTCGCCGTTAGTAAGTACAAATCCGCGCTCCAAAATTCCGCAGTAAATTGTGTGGAAAGCGATTCCCATGCCCGAATACTGCGCGGGAGGTTCGAAACGCCCAAGCTCTCTCTGATTCTTCGGATCGGAAAGGTCCAAGATAATAAACCCGTTGCAACCAAACGCTCCGTAGCCGCGCGTGCCGCCGTCTTCCAATTTCTTTGGCACATAAACGGGTCCGTGCAGACCGGCAAACGGCGTTTGATCGCCCGCAACCCTCGGCGGAACTAGTTTCGACCATATCCACTTGTTATATTCCGCTTCCTCGCCCTTGCGCGATCCCGGCACCCACCACATCGACACTTCTTTCGGATTACCGGGGTCCGAAGCGTCAACAATCATGTTTCCGTTTACCAATTGGCGGAAATAGGAAGGCTGGTGAATAAACGTTTCGTCTGGCGCGGTGTCCAAATATGCGTATTTCCCGCCATCGTAATAATTGCGATGTGTCCCTTGACCAGTTGCCCCGGTGCTAAATTCCGACAACTTCGCGATTTTTGCAGGGTCCGTAACATCGTAAAACCGCACCCCGCGCAGTCCTTTGAAGTTCTTCCGCTTTTCGTCCAAATGTGGATCATCGTATTTGCCCATCGGCGCTTCCGGCGTTGAGTCTGTGATCGGTGATTGCGCCCCGGTCATCAGAATCCACTTCTTAAGTTCCTTGTTATAAGCCACTTGAACCTGGTTACCCTGGAAGCCACCTTTGTTGTGGATTTGCGGTTTTCGAATATCGCTGATGTCGATCACGTCGCCCTGCTGGAACAGGTAGCGGCGATTTCCCGCGGACATCAATTGCATTTTGCCGTTGCGCACCTGACCCGGCATAAAATGAGCGAGTATTTCCATATTGTGGATATACATCCGCCGATCGAGATACGAGATGCTATTCGGAGTGGGATGTCCGTGGTGGTCTCCCCAAGCGTTAAAGCCGGACCCGGCAAGCACCGCGCCCGCGCCGGCAATGCGCTGCAGGAACTGCCTGCGAGTGGGCTGACCCATGGATTCCGTCTTGGATTTTGCGTTCAGGATCCCTTTTGCTGGCTTAGCGGTTCCGATTCCAATGTTTGCCAATTGAAAACTCCTCCACTACGCAACCGAGACTCACAGATCCACGAGAATGCTCAAATCAAAGCAAAGCGGTATGACCGCTGTACCACCATATGATTCTCAGTGTCAACATTTTTCTCGTCCCTATCAATAATTCCGATTCATAATTTACCTTTTCCCGCGAGTCGGGTATAGTGGTAGGACCTTCTGTGCGCGTTCCCCGGTTGCGCTCCGCAATCGGAACCCCGAGGTTGGTGCTGGCTCGATGACTGCTACTAGATTTTCGGCGCAAGTTCAACCCCGAGCCGCTCTTGGTTTCACCGCGCTAAGTCCCGCAGCCAGACCCCGTTGCGACCTAAAACGGGCGAAACATGATGCATTTCAAAGGCCTGTTTCCAAAGGCTGGAGCTGACATGGCTATTTCTACCACCAATCCCGCGACTGGAGAGGTTCTCAAGACCTTTGAATCCCTCACCGATCAGCAGGTGGACGCGAAAATTCAACTCGCCAGCGAAACCTTCGCAAAATTTCGCGCTTTAACGTTCGCAGGGCGCGGCCGCATGATGCTCAGAGCCGCGGAAATTCTCGAGCAGGAGAAGAACGACCTAGCTCATTTGATGACGCTCGAAATGGGCAAAACCCTCCGCTCCGCGGTCGATGAAGCGGTCAAATGCGCGTGGGCCTGCCGCTACTACGCAGAAAATGCAGAGCGCTTTCTCGCAGATGAAGTGGTCGCCACGACCGCGAAAAAAAGTTTCATCCGCCACCAGCCCATGGGTGCAATTCTTGTCGTTATGCCGTGGAATTACCCCTTCTGGCAAGTCTTCCGTTTTATCGCGCCCGGCCTTATGGCTGGAAACGTTGGCTTGCTGAAACACGCTTCTAACGTTCCGCAATGCGCGCTAAAAATCGAAGAAATTCTTCTTCGCGCGGGTTTTCCGAAGGGCGCTTTCCAAACGCTTCTGATTGGCTCAGACAAAGTAGACCGCATTCTTGCGGATCCCCGCATCGCCGCAGCCACTTTGACGGGCAGCGAAGGGGCGGGCGTCAAGGTTGGCGAGGGCGCCGCCAAGCGCATCAAGAAGGTTGTTTTGGAGCTCGGCGGCAGCGATCCCTTCATCGTGATGCCAAGCGCGAATCTAGAAGACGCTGTCAACACCGCCGTCAAAGCCCGGACGTTGAACAACGGCCAGTCGTGTATCGCAGCCAAGCGCTTTATTGTCCATGAACACATTGCCGATAAATTTGAAAAAGACTTCGTAGCCAAAATGGAAAATCTGAAACTAGGCGACCCTTTCGACGAAAAAACCGAGGTCGGGCCGTTGGCCAACGAAGACGCCGTCACCTCGTTGCACGCCGATGTTCAAAAAAGTATCGATGCGGGCGCAAAGCTTCTCACGGGTGGCAAACCCGCGAACCTTCCGGGATTTTTTTACCTGCCAACCGTGCTCACCAACGTTCCGAAAGACTCGCCGGCCTATGCTGAAGAGTTCTTCGGCCCGGTCGCCTCGCTTTTCCGTGTAAAGAATATTGACGAAGCAATTCACATCGCCAACGACACCCGCTTTGGACTCGGTGCCAGCGCTTGGTCGAACGATCCCCAGGAACAAGAGCGCTTCATCAACGATCTCGAGGCCGGCATGGTTTTCATCAACCAGATGGTCGCTTCCGATCCCCGCGTGCCGTTCGGCGGCGTAAAGCGCTCAGGGGTCGGGCGCGAATTGAGTACCTATGGCATTCGCGAATTTGCGAACGTGAAAACGGTGTGGATAAAGTAGGGATCGAAGATTTCGATTGGTATTGTGGAAGGGAATTGTGATATGGTGGTCGTACCAGTAGACCAGTGTGACGCGCCTATGTACTGTTGCACGTACATCTCTACCGCATCTCGTGCGCCTTTCTTGCACAACCCTTTTGCCCTAACGCCTTTCGCCGAGGTCTCCCATGTATAAACTCGTGCAAACCTCGCGGCTTTACGAACAGATCGTCCAACAAATCGAAGAATCCATCCACAAGGGCGCGCTCAAACCCGGCGATCAACTTCCCGCCGAACGCGAGCTTGCCCAGCAATTCGGTGTCAGCAGAACGGCCGTCCGCGAGGCGGTCAAGACACTTCACGAGAAGGGACTCGTCGAGGCCTATCCTGGCCGCGGGACCTTCATCACGAACGGGACCTCGAATTCTGTGCGCCAATCCCTCGACCGCATGATTCGCGCCGGACAAGCTGAAGGCACGATTCATCTTGCAGAAGTTCGCGAAATTCTTGAGCCGGAAATCGCCGCGCTCGCTGCGACGCGTGCCGACGAAGAAAATATCGCAGCCATGCGCGAAGCTTTACTCGTTATGGATGACGCCAAAAAGGATCCACAAGCCTTCATCGAGGCGGATCTCGACTTTCACTTGGCGCTCGCAGAAGCCGCCTCTAACCCGCTGATTCTTTCGTTGATCGATTCCATCATCGGCGTTCTCCGCGAACAGCGTATGGGCATTTTCTCCGTGGAGGGCGGTCCCGAGCGTGGACAATATCACCACAAAAAAATTCTCGAAGCCATCGAACATCGCGATGCCCTCGGCGCCCGCGAATCCATGCGCGCCCATTTACGCCAGGTGCGCGAGGATTCGCAGCGCGCTGCCGGCGAAGAAGGTGCAGGCTTCACGAAGCTTTCGTTATAACCGAAGAATAGTGCAATGCACTTATGCAGCGCAGTCGGGCGCCGACGCCGTTTGAATTTCTCAGGAGCTCAGCACGCATGGCGAATCTAGGTTTCATCGGACTTGGAGTGATGGGCAGCGAGATGGTGGACCGCCTTCTCGCCAAGGGTCACACCGTCACGGGCCACAATCGCACCCGCGCCAAAGCCGAGTGGCTGGTTAAAAAGGGCATGAAATGGGCCGACTCGCCGCGTGAAGTCGCGGTTGCCGCCGACGTAATCCTTTCCATGGTTACCAACTCCTCCGCCCTCGCTGCCATCACGGAAGGTCCGGACGGAATTCTCGCGGGAATTTCTCCAGGCAAAGTCCTCGTCGATATCAGCACCGTAAGCCCTGCGTTCAGCAAGGAAACCGCCGCAAAGCTTCGCGCTAAGGGCGCGGACATGGTCGACTCTCCGGTTTCGGGCAGTGTCATCACCTTGCAGCAGGGCAACCTCTCGGTAATGGTTGGCGGTCGCGCGGAAACCTTCGAACGCATCAAACCCATCCTTCTCGACATCGGCCCGAAGGTCACCCACGTAGGCGAAAACGGCTTGGCCCTCGTCGTCAAAATTGCCACCAACCTCAGCCTCGCGGTGCAGATGATGGCCTTCTCTGAAGGCGTGCTGCTCGCGGAAAAAAGCGGCATCAAGCGCGAAGTTGCCGTCGAAGTCCTCACCAACAGCGCCATCGCTTCGCCAATGATCAAGTATCGCGGCCCCTTCGTTCTCAAACTCCCTGCCGAAGCGTGGTTCAACGTCAACATGATGCAGAAAGACATGCTCTTGGCGCTCGAACTCGGCCGCCAGCTCGACGTGCCGATGCCCACCACCGCTATTTCCAACGAATTCTTAACTGCTGCTCGCGCTATGGGACTCGTCGAGCAAGATTTCGCGGTGATATTCGACGTCTTGGCGCACATGTCCGGAGTAAAGCGATGACTACCACTGCCGACAAACCGAATACCGACGCCGGCAGCACTTTAGAAAAAGAAAAAGGCCTGCGCATGCACCGGCGCATGATCATGATTCGGCTTTTTGAAGAACAGGTGAATGAGCTCTACACCCGCGCGCTCATGCCAGGCCTCGCGCATCTGTACGTCGGAGAGGAAGCCGTAGCAGTGGGCATTTGTGAAGCCTTGCGCTGCGACGATTACATCACCAGCACCCATCGTGGCCACGGCCACTGCGTAGCCAAAGGCGCGTCGCCCGACCGCATGTTCGCTGAACTGCTCGGCAAAGAAGCCGGCTATTGCAAGGGGAAGGGCGGTTCGATGCACATCGCCGATCCCGCCACGGGAAATTTGGGCGCCAACGCCATCGTTGCGGGCAGCGCGGGCATCGCCACCGGCGCTGCATTTTCTGCAAAACACAAAGGCCAGGGTCAAGTCGCGGTCTGCTTCTTCGGTGAGGGCGC